>Ga0335394_10007154_pt1 | contig 12593 bp, 8 predicted proteins | sample MAT03_FD_205741 | JGI IMG/M metagenome (GOLD analysis project Ga0335394, IMG submission 205741) | Freshwater microbial communities from Lake Fryxell liftoff mats and glacier meltwater in Antarctica - MAT-03 (spades assembly) (version 2) ... | reverse complement strand
ACCATCCGGCATCGAGAATCGGGTCGATATTGGCGACCTGGGCGGGCGTGGGCGCAGGCGTGTCGGAGATCATGAGTTGGGCGAAACCAAGGATGGCATTGAGCGGCGAGCGAAGCTCATGGCTCATGCTGGAAAGAAAGTCCGACTTGGCGAGGTTGGCTTTTTCCGCTGCCGCTTTGGCTCTTTCGAGCTCGATATTATTTTCCTGCTGCGTCTTCTCGAAGCGTTTGCGCTCGGTGACGTCACGGGCGGCTGCAAATACACCCTGCAGCTTCCGGTCGCGGTCATGGAAGGTGGTCGCGTTGTAAGACACCACTGTTTCCTTGCCGTCCCGGGCACGTGCTGTCAGCTCGTAGTCCGTTACTTTGTTCCCGCTCAGCACGCGCCTGATACCGGCCTCGGCGCGACCGGGATCGGTGAAATAGTTCTTGAACGGCGCGCCAATCAGTTCATCGCGAGTACATCCGGTAAGGGCCTCCATCTGTTTGTTGACGTCGGTAATAATGCCGGCCGGATCGGTGGTCATCAGCGCGTCGGTGTTGGATTCGATGAGAGAGCGTGTGTAAAATTGCTGGTCGCGCAGCCGCTGATCGAGAAGTTTCTGCTCGGCCTCCACCTGCTTGCGCGCGGTGTTGTCGGTGCCGATCAGCAGATAGCCGATGATTGCGTTTTGTGCATCGCGCAGAGCCGTGACCGACACGACCGCCGGAAAACGGCTGCCGTCCTTGCGAATGTAGGTCAGCTGATAAATGTCTTCGATGCCTCGCGAGGCCTTGAAGACCAGAGCCTCGAAGCCCGGAGTAATAGGAGTTGCCAGCTCAAGGCTCAATGTTTCGGCTCGCGCAATCACTTCCTGCGGATCGGAAATCTCGGCCGGGGTGATCTTGTCCATCACCTCGGCAGCCGTGTAGCCCAGCATGCGCTCGGCACCGACGTTGAAGATCTGGATGACGCCCTTGGCATCGGTGGCGATGCTCGAGAAGTTGGCGCTGTTGAAAATCGCGCTTTGCAGAGCCCCCGCTCGAAGCAGAGCCTCCTCCGCCTGTTTGCGCGCGGTGATGTCGCGGGCGGCGGCAAACACGCCCAGGACGTTGCCACCCACGTCTTTGTACACGGAGGCGTTGTAGAGCACGTCGGTAAGGCGACCGTCCATGTGCCGGATGGTGAGCGGGTAGTCGGTGACGAAGCCCCGTGCGAAGACCTGCTGGTAGCCCTCGCGCGCCTGCTCGGGCTCGGTGAAGTAGTCGGAAAAGTCGCTGCCGATCAGCCTCTCCCGCGCAACGCCGGTCACCTTGATCGAGCCCTCGTTGACGTCGGTGATCTTGCCCTCGGGGCTGATGGTGACGAGCGGATCGAGACTAGCCTCGAGGAGGCTGCGGGCATACTGGGAGGCCTGCTTGCGCGCGGTGTTGTCGGTGCCGATCAGCAGATAGCCGATGATGGTTTCCTGCTCGTCGCGCAGCGCGGTGACGGACACGACCGCCGGAAAACGGCTCCCGTCCTTGCGGATGTAAGTCAGCTCGTAGATATCCTCGATCCCGCGTGAGGCCTTGAATATCAAGGCTTCGAAGCCCGGCGTGATCGTAATTCCGAGCTCGACGCTGAGAGCTTTGGCGCGCGCGTCCACTTCCTGCGGATCGGAGATATCGGCCGGCGTGATCTTGTTCATCACCTCGGCCGCGGTGTAGCCGAGCATGCGCTCGGCGCCGACGTTGAAGATCTGGATGACGCCCTTGGCATCGGTGGCGATGCTCGAGAAGTTGGCGCTGTTAAAGATCGCTCTCTGCAGGGGGGACTGGCGGGTGAGAGCCTGCTTCTGCCGAAACAACTCCACGAACACGGCGACCTTATTCGTCAGGATGTGTGGCTCGATGGGCTTGTAGAGGAAGTCGACGGCGCCGGAGCCGTAACCCTGAAACAGCCGCTTGCGATCATGGGATCCGGCGGTCACGAACACGATCGGCACGTGCTTGGTGCGCTCGCTCCCGCGCATCAGCTCCGCGAGTTCGAAGCCGTCCATGCCGGGCATCTGAACGTCCACGAGCGCGAGGGCGACTTCGTTCACGAGGAGGAGCTCGAGCGCCTCCTCGCCGGAGCGGGCCTTCAGCAAGCGCAGCCCGGGGCCGCGCAACAACGCCGCCATGGCGATCAGATTTTTTTCGAGATCGTCGACGAGGAGGAGGGTGACGTCAGCGGCCATAAAATAAAGCGTCTCCCTTGCCGCCCGCGCGATGTGCGCCGAGCGCGATGATCAATTGAACGATGCCATTGAGCGGCACCGCGATCTGCGGCTTTGCGCTTGCGACGGCGGCCTCGGGCATCGCGAATGAGGAAGACAACGCCGAGAGGATCGTGAGGAGCGCCTCCACCCCGCTGGCGGACGCGCCGAGCACGATCGCGTCGACAAGCGCGAACGGTGCCGGCATTGAGGGCCGACCAGATGCAGACGGTGCGTGTTTCATAGCTCGATTCTCATACAATATGGCCTATTCATCGCCTGCGGTAAATGCGCTCGCGTCCGTCAAAGATCTCGAAGGCGGGTGCGCGCGACGATACGCGCAGGTTCTCACTGGAGCCGAGTGCGAGGAAACCGCGCGGCACAAGCGATTGCCCGAACAGTGCGATCGCGCGGTCCTGCAGTTGGCGGTCGAAGTAGATGAGGACGTTTCTGCACATCACGAGGTGCGTCTCCGTGAAGTCGCCGTCGGTGGAGAGCGAGTGATCGGAGAAGACGGCGTTTCTGCGCAAGCGGCGATCAAAGACGACGCCATCATAGGCGGCGGTGTACCAGTCCGACAGCGAGCCCTTGCCGCCAGCTTTCGCGTAGCTCTCCGAGAAGCGCGCCACGCGATCAAGCGCGTAGACGCCTGCTTCGGCCTTGCGCAGCGCCTCGTCGTTCACGTCGGTGACGTAAAGGATTGCGCGATCGAGAAGCCCCTCTTCTTCGAGGGCGATGGCCAACGAATAGAACTCCTCGCCGGTGCTGCAGCCCGCGATCCAGATCTTGAGCGACGGATAGGTCGCGAGAATCGGCAACACATCGCGGCGCAAGGCCAAAAAGTGCGTGGGGTCGCGAAACATCTCGCTCACCTGGACAGTGAGGTAGTCGAGGAAGATGGACAGCGCCTGCCTGTCGTGCAGTACACGATCGTGCAGCACTGAGAGCGAGGCGGCACCGAAGCGATCCATCGCGTGCCGCAGCCGCCGCCGCAGCGACGACATCGCGTAGCCTCGAAAGTCGCAGTGGTACCGCTGGAAGATGGCATCGAGCAGCAGCTTGAGCTCGATGTCGAATGCGCTACCGCCGTCACGTCCCTCGCTCGAGCTCATCGTTTAAACATCCAGACGCGCAGCAGCGAGAGTAGCTTCTCGACGTCGATGGGCTTGGCCATGTAATCGGACGCGCCAGCCTCGAGGCACTTCTGCTGGTCGTCCTTCATCGCCTTGGCGGTGAGCGCGATGATGGGCAGCTTTTGCCACTCCGGTCGCGCGCGGATGGCCCGCATCGCCGCGATGCCGTCCATCTCGGGCATCATCATGTCCATGATGACGATGTCGACGCCGCCCACGTGTTGCTCCGCGCTGCCAAGCTTCTCGAGGGCGGAGAGCGCCTCCTTGCCGTTGCGCGCGATCTCCATTTTGGCGCCGCGCGGCTCGAGCAGGCGGGAGAGCGCAAACACATTGCGTACGTCGTCCTCGGCCAGAAGGATGCGCCGGCCCTCGAATGCGGCGTCGCGGTTGCGGGCATCGCGCAGCATGCGCTGTCTGTCGGCGGGCAACTCAGCCTCCACGTGGTGGAGGAACAGCGTGACCTCGTCGAGCAGCCGCTCGGGCGAGCGCGCACCCTTGATGATGATCGAGCGCGAGTATTGGCTCAGCCGCCGCTCCTCGCCGCGATCAAGGGAACGCCCCGTGTAGACGATGACGGGCGGGTGCGAGTAGCGCTCGTCGCCGGCCATGCGCTCGAGGAGCTGATAGCCGCTGAGATCGGGCAGGGTGAGGTCCACGACCATGCAGTCGAACGTCGAGGTATGCAGAGCTTCGAGCGCGGCGACGGCCGTCGCGACGGCCGTGATGCTAACGTCGGCACCACCGAGCAGTGCCTCAATGGACTGCCGCTGGCGCTCGTCGTCCTCGACCACCAGCACGCGTCCAATCTTCTGCGCGAGCTTCCGTTCCATGCGCTCGAGCGCGCGCAACAACTCCTCGCGCTTGACGGGCTTGAGCGAATAACCAACTGCGCCGAGCTCTAGCGCCTGCCGGGTATGGTCATCCACCGAGATCATGTGCACCAGCACGTGGCGCGTGGCCGGGTTCCGCTTCAAGCGGTCGAGCATCGTGATACCCGAGTGATCGGGTAGGTTCACGTCAAGGAGGATGCCCACCGGATTGTACGCGCTCGTCGCGGCGATGCCGTCCTCGGAGGTGGGCGTGACGACGACTTTGAAGCCGCGCTCTCGCCCGATTCCTACGAGGATGCGGGCGAAAGCGGCGTCGTCCTCGACGACGAGGATCACGCGGTCGCCCTGCGCAATCAGGTCGCGATCGTCGTCGACGAGCTTCGACAGCGGACTTGGCTCGGCGACGGCCATCGTGCGCGCGGGCGATGCGTGCGCGACAGGCACCGACGCAGCGAGGGCGGCGGTCGCATGGCGGGTCGTCGCGGTGACGCCGGGCTCCCCGAGCGAGCGGGGCAAGGTCAGCGTGAAGGTGCTGCCCTGGCCGGGCTCGCTCTGCAGCGTGACGTCGCCGCCGAGCAGGCGCGCGAGCTCCCGCGAGATCGACAAGCCGAGCCCGGTGCCGCCGTACTTTCTGTGCGTGCTGCCGTCGGCCTGGCGAAATGCCTCGAAGATGACATCCTGGTGCTCGGGCGCGATGCCGACGCCGGTGTCGACGACACGGAAGCGCACGAGCGGCACCCCGTCGGCCGAATTCAGAGAGTCGACCGCGAGGCGCACCGTTCCACGCTCGGTGAACTTCACGGCGTTCGACACGAGGTTCTTCAGCACCTGCTGCAGGCGCTGGCCATCGTTCACGATGACGTCGTCGTTTTCGTCCTCGAGCGAGGTCTCAAGGCGCAACCCTTTCTGGGCCGCGAGCGGATCGAAGGTGCGCCGCAGCTGCTCGATCATCGCGCGCAGCGAGAGCTTCTCTATGTTCACGTCGATCTTGCCGGCCTCGATCTTCGAGAGGTCGAGGATGTCGTTGATCAGCGTGAGCAGATCCTTGCTCGCTCCGTAGATAGTCTCCGCGAACGTCACCTGCTCCTCGGTGAGGTTGCCGCTCGTGTTGTCGGCGAGCAGCTTCGCGAGGATGAGCGCGCTGTTGAGTGGCGTGCGCAGCTCGTGGCTCATGTTCGCGAGGAACTCCGACTTCACCTGGTTGGCGCGCACGAGCTCGTCGGAGTGCACCATGAGCTCGCGCTGTGAGCGTTCGAGCTTGTCCTTTTGCGCCTGCAACACTTCGGCCTGCGCCCCGAGCTGGGCGTTCGCCTGCTCGAGTTCCGCCTGCTGCGCCTCAAGGTGCACCGCACTCTCCTTGAGCGTGCGGCTCTGCTGCTCGAGTTCTTCGTTGGAGACCCGCAGTTCCTCCTGCTGAAGCTGGAGTTCCTCTGCCTGTCGCTGCGTCTCTTCGAGCAGGAGCGCGAGCTCTTTGCGGTACTTCGCAGTCCTCAGTGCAACGCCGATCGGCTCAGCGAGCCGACGAAGCAGCTCCAGATCATGCGGAGAGACGGGGCGAAAGAAGCCCAATTCCAAGACCGCATTGGCAACCCCATCGGCGCTGGTTGGAGCTATCACCAGGTGCCGGGGCATGCTGCCGCCGAGGCCAGAGGTAACAGGAAAGTAATCCTGCGGTACATCGCTGACCTTCAGGACGGACTTCTCGTGCATGGCTTGTCTCGTCAGACCACCGACGGGCGGAGCCTTGTCGAACCCGTCTGACGTTCGCGCTGGAATCGCATAGGCGCCCACGAGCCGGAGCTGGCCTTCCGCCTCGGCAAAGTACAAGGCCCCTACCTGGGCGTTGAGATAGCGAGCGACAAAGCCGACGATCTTTTCGCCAAGCTGCTCGATCTCCTGCCCACCCTGCATCCGGACGCTGAGCTCGTTCTGTCCCGAACTCAGCCATGCCTGAGTTTGCATCTCGCGAAAATCCCGCGCGGACATCGCTGCGGCGGCGACGATGAGGAAGAGTAAGAGCGCTGCCCCCGTCCAGGTGACGAACGTTGAAAACGCGGCGGCCCGTTCCCATTCCTGCGTGCGGGCATCGGCCGCCGCTCGCCCGGCGACCAATATCTCGTCAATCGCCGCGCGGAGACGCTCCATCGTCTCCTCTCCTCGGCCCGAACGAACCAGATCGAGCGCGGCTCCAGCCTGACCAGCGCGCTGCAGCCTGATCGTCTCCTTCAACCATGCCAGCTTGTCGGCGGCGAGGCGTTCGACGGCATCGAGCCGCTGCATCTCCGCTGGGCTGTCTTCAGCCAACCGCCGCGCATCCGCGATCTGGCGCGGCAGCCTGGCAAGCGCCGCAGTGTAAGGCTCGATAAAAGCCTCGGTACCCGTCAGAAGAAAACCGCGCTGACCTGTCTCCGCGTCGGCGAGCGTGGAGAGCACAGCCTCCATCCCGCGCGTCATCTCGAGCGTTTGCATCACCCGTTGTACGCCCGTTGAGCGTTCCTGCAAGGAACGATAAGAGACAAGCGATATGGTCAGGACGGCAAGCAAGGCGACAATGAAACCAGCCAGTGTCTTTGGTGGCAGCGACGAAATCGATCGGTCACCTGGATTGGTGGCGGGGCGACTTTCTCCGAAGCGCAAGTCAGGCGCGCTTGACTGCGGTGTTTCGTCGTCCATCGATTTTCTGGTCATTATCTCTTCTCAGCAGCTGCTTCGCCAGCCGGTAGCAGACATTGGCGGCCTTGGCAACATTCGTGACGACCCCCTGTTGCCTTTGGAGATCCGCGAGTACTTCGAGAACTTATTTTGCCAGGGAACACCGCGCACTTCGCATTCCTAATATCGGCTGGAGTGACCATCAGGTTGTCCCCAATTTCATCGGGGTTGGCCGGTGGCTTGCACGGGGAATTCCAAAGCCAGATCCAGAGTATTCAGGAACTCATGGATTCTGATTGGCTTCGTGATGTACCGGAAGAATCCAGCTTTCAGGCCCTTTTCGATATCCCGAGGCATCGCATTGGCGCTGATTGCGATAACGGGAATGTGCATAGTCGACGGGTCTTCTTGAAGGATTTTCAGGGCCTCGATGCCGCTGATACCCGGCAAATTTATATCCATCAGGATGACTTCCAGATGGTTTGTGCGAGCGAGTTGGATGCCCAGATCTGCGTCACTGGCGCTTAGCAGGCGCAGATCCGGACGCCGTGCGATGAGTTGCTCCACGAGTTTCAGGTTAGCCGGATTGTCCTCGACATACAGCACGGTTCGCAGGGGTGCGCGATGTTGGACTTTAGCCGGGGCTATCTCTGGAAGTTGGGTGTCAGCCAAAGCAACGAGCGGGTCGGCAATATCCAGGCCGACGAGCACGCTTTGGGTATCCGACAGGTCCCCGATCAGCCTGCGAACCGGGAGTGGCCATTGTTTGACTAGCATTGGAACTGCGATGATCTCGTCAGCCTTGACGCGTTCGGGATGCTGATAAATATCGGTGACCTCCAGATCGAAGCGTCCAGGCAGGTATTGCTCACAAATGGCCCGGATGTTACGAATTGCGCGAGCGGACCTGGGAGTGGCGCCGGTTACGAAAAGCCTCAACTGAAAGTGATCGGCATCGGGCGGAGCGTCTTTGGACGCCGCCTTGTTGCCGCCCACATTAGAGCGTTTCACGACCGCCGCCCGAGGGCCGAGGCGAAAGGCCTGCCCGACATTCTCCGTCATGATTGTCGACTGCTGCGCGCAAGGGCACCGTTGCTGGGTTCCAGCGGGGCTTTGTCAGCAGAGCGGCTGCTGGCCATCTCACCGCGGTCGCGCTCCCATTTCACAATTTTCAGCTTTTCCTGGGCGAGCTGTTTCGATTCCTGCACGTCGGTTTCGAGGTCCAACTGAAGAGCGGCGATCTGGGCATCCATCATCAGCCGCTTACGCTGCAGCAGAAGCTGTTTTCTTTCAATTTCCTGTCGGGTGAATATCGCTGTCACCGGCAGCACAGAAATGCCGTCACTCGCAATCTCGAAGGGATATTCGTTCATCCCGTGCGTGGATCCCCGATACTTGACAACGCGCAAGCGCCGGGTCAGAACCGTTTCAGTTACCTGTGTATCGAGGAGAATTATGCAGTCCGAAATATACTCTTCGATGCCGTGCCTGGATAAGGTGACCTGCCCGCGCTCGCCGGTGACCACTGCAGTGAGATTCCGGTCTTTGAGCCAACGGAACAGCCGCCGCAGTTCTGACCGCAGTGCGGCTTCGTCCTTGAGGCCCGCGAACAGAGCTTCGACACTGTCGAGGAGAACGCGTTTGGCGCCAATAGAATCGACGGCATGCCCAAGCCGGACGAAGAGGGCTTCCAGATCGTACTCGCCTGTTTCCTGAATCAGGCTCCGGTCCAGATATATATGATCGACATACAGCTTTTTTCGTTTGATCAGATCATTCAGGTCAAACCCAAGCGAGGCGACGTTGGTGGCCAGCTCTTCAGCGGTTTCTTCAAAAGAAAGGCAGACGCCAGGCTCCTCGAAGAGAGTTGCTCCGCGGACGAGAAACTCAACGCCAAGCAGCGTCTTCCCGCAACCGGGACTACCGAATACAAGGGTGCACCTACCGCGAGGAAGACCACCCAGGGTGATCTCGTCAAGACCGTGGATTCCGGTTGGGCATTTTTGAAGGCCGACTGGGGAGGATTTCAATTTCTTTAGTTTTAGCTCTGCTGATCGCATGTCGCCTTTCGACGCCCGGGGCCGCGACCAAGCGTAAAAGCAAGGATATAGCGACTGGACCTGAGAGGAAACGCGCACGTTGCGGGCCGAAGTGGCGAGGGGGCCAGATGTTGCCGGGGCATTGTATTTAAAAGGATTATGGCTATTTTGGCCGAAGTTGCGGCCGGGTTTAAACCATCCTTAGTAACCATATACGGTCATGTGGCCTGATTTGGTCACGCCTACCCCTCCGTTCGAAACCGGGCTTCCCTCTTTATTGGTTCAACGCGAAAGGGAAGACGCGGGTTAGTCGAAGAAGAGATTCCGCTCTTCGGGCCGGGAATTTTCAAGGCACCTGGATCTTTCGATCTGATAATCGTGGCCGGGCCGAGTGATCAGAAGGCCCGGTCCTTGCTGACTGATTTTCGTGTCTGGAATGAGGATTGGCTATCGCTGCACAATCGAATCGAGTCAATGTGATCGGAACCCTGCCTGGAGTGGGCCGACAATCCGTTTCGAAGCCGCCGCCGATTCCAGACGAGTCATTACAATATCAATTGCTCCATCGGACGGCCGCCCCAAGCTATGAATCAAAGCGGTATCGCTGCCGGCATGCGAGGATATGGTCCATTCCTGCAGCCCAACCCATCAATGGTTTGAACACTTCGAAGCGTTCTCGTCATTGATGGTTCAACCGGTGAGTAATGCAGCATGGGTTTCTATTGCGAAGCTGTGTGACGGCATCAGCCTGCAGCTAGGGTGGGTGGCTGATACCGATTTTAGACAATAGCCGCTGCGATCAACCTCGCCGCTCATCGCTCAGGCAGCTTCAAGCTTATGAACGGTCCTGGCTATATCATCGCCAATAGCGCGAGGGTTCGATGCGGAGGGCGATGAGATGGAAGCCTTCGGGGCTTTGAACTGGAAAAGTTCGGCGGCTAGGGGCATGTTGCGTTGCCCGGAGCGGAAGGCGTAGGACTTGATGGAACTGTTTGATTCCAGTCGAAGATCCATTGCTGATGAGCGGCGCGATGAAGCGCGATTAAGCCGTCCCGCAAGCCATTTAATCTTCAAACATTTTCTGAACAACAAATTTCACTTGACTATACCCCCACCGGGTATTAATATACCAGGTAGGGGTATATAAGCAAATGCCTAAAAAGCAAATAGATCCAGCCGCTGGCGGCTGTAGCACAGACGAGAATTGCGAGCGAAAAGCAGCAGGCGTTGAGCCTGAAATCAAGGCTTCCAATCTCAAACGGCTACGACGCATCGAAGGTCAGATTCGGGGTATCCAAAAGATGGTCGAAGAAGACCGGTACTGTGCCGACATCATGATGCAAGTTTCAGCGGCACAAGAGGCGCTGAGGACGGTTGGGCGTGAATTGATGCGGAATCACCTTACTCATTGCGCTTCGCAAGCCATATCGAAAGGAAGCGCGGAAGAGGCGAGTGCCATGTACGACGAGCTGATTGAGCTGATCTACAAGCACTCAAGATGAGCATTTCAAACGACTGAGGAGAAGAAATGGAAATCGATCAAATTTTCAAAATCGAGAATGACGCCCACTACTTTTGCAGTGCAGGCTGCAGCAGAGCGTTAAAGCCAGCAGGGCAAAAGATGCCTGAAACGAAGTGGTTTGGCAAACATCAGGACGGAGGCAGCTTATGAATATTGTCATCACACCATTGCCAACAGCGGAAAAGGATCTGAAGCATATTGATCCCGTTTGCGGCATGACGGTGAATCCAGAAAAGGCAGCGGGATTGTACGAGTATGAAGGCAAGATCTACTATTTCTGCAATCCTTCCTGCCTCAACAAATTCAAGGCTGAACCGACGAAGTTTCAGCATGGGCAAAAAGCAGCTATAACTCCGCCGCCCGGGGCCGAGGAGATCGAATACATCTGCCCGATGGATCCTGAGGTGCAGCAACTTGGCCCGGGCGATTGCCCGAAATGTGGCATGGCGCTAGAGCCGGCAAAGTACACGGCTCCGCCGACCCGCTCCGAATACACATGCCCTATGCACCCGTCAGTGGTGCGCAACCAGCCGGGTGACTGTCCGATCTGCGGGATGGCACTGGAGAAAAAGGAAATTGCAGGTGAGGAGGTAAATCACGAGCTTATAGACATGACACGGCGTTTCTGGGCGAGCCTCGCCCTCACGATGCCGCTTCTCATATTGATGGTTTCTGAGCTCATTTCATCCATGCCTCTGCAAAATCTATTGGGAGCAAACACCGTTGCCTGGATGCAGTTCGCGTTCTCAGCCCCGGTTGTTCTCTGGGCCGGTTGGCCATTCTTCAATCGCGGTTGGATGTCGATTCGGAATCGCAGTCTCAACATGTTCACGTTGATTGCGATTGGTACGGGAGCGGCATTCAGTTATAGCGTTGTCGCGTTCTTTTACCCTGCCTTGATTCCAGAATCTTTTCATGAACACGGGATGGTGCCGTTTTATTTTGAACCCGCAGCGGTGATCATCACGCTAGTGCTGCTGGGGCAAGTTCTGGAATTGCGGGCGCGTAGCCAAACATCGAGTGCCATTAAGGCTCTGATTGGAATGGCACCAAAGACTGCACGAATTCTTCGCGAAGGTGGCAGCGAGGAAGATGTTTTGCTTGAAAAGGTAGTAATTGGCGATAGGCTTCGAGTTCGTCCAGGCGAGAAGGTACCAGTAGATGGACTTGTCTTTGAAGGCAGGAGTTCGGTTGACGAATCGATGCTGACTGGCGAGCCGATGCCAGTTGAAAAAGAGGCCGGTGGCAAGGTAACCGGAGGCACTGTTAATGGGAAAGGCAGCTTTGTGATGCGTGCCGAGCGAGTGGGCCTTGACACAATGCTGTCCCAGATTGTACGGATGGTTAGTGAAGCGCAACGGACGAGAGCACCTATCCAACGGCTGGCCGATCGGGTCTCCAGTTGGTTTGTTCCTGCTGTTTTGTTGATTGCAGTGGGCACCTTTATCGGTTGGGGATTCTTTGGCCCTGAGCCAAGGATGGCTCACGGGTTGATCAATGCTGTTGCCGTTCTGATCATTGCGTGTCCGTGCGCGCTTGGTCTTGCAACACCAATGTCGATCATGGTTGGCACAGGCAGGGGGGCGCAGGCAGGCGTACTGATTCGAAAGGCGGAAGCACTGGAGGCGTTTGAAAAGGTCGATTGGCTGGTAGTAGACAAGACTGGAACGCTTACTGAGGGCAGCCCTAAATTGGTCTCAGTCATTCCTGCTGCAAATCAAGACGAGGCAGAACTACTCTACTTTGCGGCGAGCCTCGAAAGGGGCAGTGAGCATCCGCTGGCGCAAGCAATTGTGAAGGGGGCTGAAGCGAGAGGAATCACACCATCGGAGGTAGAGGGTTTCGAGTCAATAACAGGAAAAGGAATTAGCGGGACCTTGCAAGGCAAGCGCATCCAGATCGGAAACGCCGCTCTGTTGGACTCGGCAGGCGTTGGTCAGGGCGAGTTTGAGACTCGTGCTGAAGAGCTGAGGAAATCAGGACAGACGGTAGTGCTGGTGGCAATCAATGGAAAGATGGCAGGGTTGCTTTGCGTTGCAGACCCGATTCGAGCAACAGCAGTAGCAGCGCTCGTGGCACTGCGTAAGGCGGGCATTCAAGTTGCGATGTTGACTGGGGATAGCCGCTCGACGGCTGAAGCCGTTGCCCGCAAGCTTGGCATCGAGAAAGTACATGCAGAGGTCTTGCCGGATGGGAAGG
>Ga0335394_10007152_pt1 | contig 12595 bp, 7 predicted proteins | sample MAT03_FD_205741 | JGI IMG/M metagenome (GOLD analysis project Ga0335394, IMG submission 205741) | Freshwater microbial communities from Lake Fryxell liftoff mats and glacier meltwater in Antarctica - MAT-03 (spades assembly) (version 2) ... | reverse complement strand
GATGTGGAAATTGAAAAATCCAACATCTTGCTCGTTGGGCAGACCGGCACGGGCAAAACGCTCCTGGCAAAAACCATCGCCAAAATCCTCAACGTGCCCTTCGCTATCGTAGACGCCACCGTTTTCACAGAGGCTGGCTACGTCGGCGAAGACGTGGAAAGCATCCTCGCCCGTTTGCTGCAAATGTGCGATCAGGACGTGGAAGCTTCCGAGCGCGGCATCGTTTATATTGACGAGATTGACAAAATAGCCCGTAAACAGGACAATCCCAGCATCACCCGCGACGTATCTGGCGAAGGTGTGCAACAAGGGATGCTTAAAATGCTCGAAGGCTCCGAAGTGATGGTGCCTCCCCAGGGCGGTCGCAAGCACCCAGAGCAGAAAATGGTGAAAATCAACACCGAAAATATCCTCTTCATCTGCGGCGGCGCATTTGACGGCATCGAAAAACTCATCGCCCGCCGGGTAAATACGCAGGTCATTGGTTTCAACAAGAAATCAACCGCCCGGATTGATCGCGACAACCTCCTGCAATACGTCACCCACGCCGACGTAAAAGCCTACGGACTTATTCCCGAACTTTTGGGCCGCTTGCCCATCTGCACCTACCTTGACCCACTTGATCTGGACGCCCTGCGTCGTATCCTCACGGAGCCGCGCAATGCGATCATAAGGCAGTATCAAAAACTCTTCGCCATGGAAGGCGTGGAACTCATCGTTGAGCCTTCCGCGCTGGATTTCGTGGCAGAAATGGCCCTCGAATACAAACTAGGTGCCCGCGGCCTGCGCTCGCTCTGCGAAGCGATCTTCACCGACGCCATGTTCGACCTGCCTACCGTTGGCGGCCGAACCGAGAAAAAACAGTTGGTGATTAACAGGGAATATGCTGTGGAGAAGTTGGAAGGGTCGAGGATTGGGCGGTTGAAGGCGGCGTAGGGAATGTCCAATGTCCAACAAGGAATTATTGGCTTTTATATCTTTGAAATAATCATCTAAAAAAGCCATGTCAGTTTTAATACGCCCGGTATTTTCGGGGCATGACACCTTCCAATGCCGTCCCCTTTGGCTCAAAAAAGGGTTTGATTTCGTCAAATCAGGCAAGTCTTTTTCTTCCGAAAATGCTGTCGTGGATTTGGGCGTAGGCAAAAACATGGTTGGTGCCATTCGTTATTGGCTACGGGCATTCGATTTATTGCAGGAAGATGAGCTTTCATTACTTGCAGAGTTATTGTTCGATGATGAAATCGGATACGATCCCTATCTGGAGGATGAGGCAACCCCTTGGCTACTTCACTACCATTTGGTAAAAAGAGGTTTTGCGACATCCTACCATTTTATTTTCAATGAATTGAGGAAGGAGAAAATCGAATTTTCTGAAGATTTTTTCATCAATTTTGTCAAGCGAAAATCTGAATCAAGCCTGCCATTTCTATTCAACGCTAATACGGTTAAAAGCGATTTCGAGGTTTTCCAAAAGCTCTATATCGGTTCGGAAGCAACAAAAGATCGCGAGGAAATCATCTCAGGTCTTCTGACCGAAATACGCCTTGTCCAACCGCTTGATCGCCCCGAAAAGAAGCGTTTTTTTCAAATCGAAGAAACAGAACGCGAGGAACTACCCGCTGAAATCCTGCTGTATGCCGTGCTTGACAATGAGAACTACGGGATGTCTGTCAACTTCGAGTCGCTTATGAGTGGTTATAACAGCCCCGGCTCAATTTTCGCTATCAATCGTACAGGGATGCTTCAAAAAATTGAGATATTGACCCGCGAATTCGATTTCCTTGTGTTCAAAGACGACGCGGGTATCCGAGAACTGCAATTCCGCGAAAAACCCGACACACCTTTTGAAATCCTCAACAAATACTACCATGGCAGCTAATTACTCCCCATCTGTCAATATCATCCGTGACAGTGACCATGACCTCGGGTACATCCCAACCCCGAACGGGGAACGCATTGCGCAGCGGATCGCGGCGGATTTATCAGGAGGGTTGCACTCGTTCACTTTGATTGGTTCATACGGAACGGGCAAAAGTTCATTTTTATGGGCTTGGGCACAGACGGCTTTGGGCAAAAGACGTTTTTTCGATGTGGGTTTGGGGGAAGGCACAAAAGTTGAGGTGTTAAACATGATTGGCGAGTTCCGTTCGGTGAGCCAATACTTTGCGGATTTCCTCGACATTGAAGCATCAGGCGGGATGAACCTCACGCAGCGGATTTTTTCAGAAATCTATAACCGCTACCATGATTTAGGCAAAGTCAATCGTCTTTTGGTGCTTATGATTGACGAATTTGGAAAGTTTCTAGAATTCGCTGCACAACACGAACCTGAAAAAGAACTTTACTTCCTGCAACAATTGGCGGAGTTCGTCAACAACTCCGACCACAATATCTTGCTGATAACTACGCTGCACCAAAATTTCGATGCCTACGCTAGTAGATTGAATGAATTGCAGCGCAACGAATGGACAAAAGTCAAAGGCCGATTCAACGAAATTCCTTTCAATGAACAAGTCGAATTGCTACTCGATTTGGCAGGGAAACGCCTCAGCCAATCAGACGAATGGGGCGTTGCTCCAAAAAACCTACCCGAAATCGCCCACCTCGCCGCAGACTCGAATGCCTTTAAAATCTCCAAGGACAAAGCCTCGGATCTTGCCCAAAGCCTTTTCCCGCTGGATCTCTCTGCTGCTTCAGTGCTGACGCTTGCCTTGCAGAAATACGGGCAAAATGAGCGGTCGCTGTTCACTTTTTTGGAAAGCAGCGACTACATAGGTTTGCGTGGTTACGACCGCCGTCAAAACCCGTTTTTCAACCTCGCTAATGTTTATGACTACCTCGTTTTCAACCTTCACAGCTCACTGCACTCGGTCATCAATGCCGACCGAGCGGCCTGGTCGGTAATTGCCGCCTCACTCGAACGCATCGAAAACGAAATTGGCGAGGACGCAATGGACTGCTTCAAATTTTTGAAAACCATCGGTATGTTCAATCTTTTCGCTGTTGCTGGGTCGAAATTGGATAGAGACTTTTTGTTGCACTACGCCCAGCAGTGTCTCGGCATAGGAAACCCAAAAGCGATATTGAAAACGCTTGAAGATCGAAAAATCATCCTTTACCGCAAATACGCCCATCGGTTTGTGCCGTTTGAAGGGACAGACATCGACATTCAGCATGAGCTTTACTTAGCAAAAGACAGTGTTGGCGACCTGAGCGACCTTTCAACTTTACTCAATAAATACTTCCGTTTCCAGCCCGTTTTTGCGAAACAATACTATTTCCGCAATGGCACACCGCGTCTGTTCGAGTTCGTGATTTCAGATTTACCGAAAACGAACCTCATCCCAAAGGGCGAAACGGACGGCTATATTAACCTGGTTTTCAACGATCGACTCACCGCTGAAGATGTGCAAATTGCTTCTCGCACGGACGAAGCGGTATTATTCGGATTTTATCGGAATTCGAAGGCCATCAGGGATTTGTTACACGAAATTGAGCGCACAAAAAAGGCTTTGGAAAAAGTGCCAACCGAGGACAAGGTTGCTAGGCGTGAACTCATAAACATTCAAACACATCAGGAAACGCTGCTCAACCACTACATCTTGCACAACCTTTTTACTGAGAAAGGCGAGATTTCATGGTTTTTTAACGGAAAGCCAATACCCGTTGGAAGCAAGCGCGAGTTCAATGTGTTGCTGACGCAAATCTGTATACAGGTCTATCCCGACGCACCCGTTTTCAAAAACGAGTTAGTCAATCGCACCAAACTTTCATCGCAAATCCAAACAGCGAAAGGCACGTTTTTGAAGAACCTGTGTCAACATTGGGACAAACCGGACTTAGGTTTTCCAAAGGATAGATTCCCCCCTGACAAGACAATTTTCATCACTCTGCTAAAAGAAAACGGTTTGGTGTTTGCCCCCGAAAATCCAGAAAAGTCTTTATCAGTACCACCGGAGAATTCTTTCTGGGCCTTGTGGAAAGCATCTGAACAGTTTTTGGAAAGCACACGCTCCAACCGCCGCCGCTTATCGGATTTAAGTGACCAGTTGAGCAAACGCCCCTTCAAACTAAAACAAGGCTTGCTCGATTTTTGGTTGCCGACCTTCCTGTTCATCAAGCGCGACGACTTTGCTTTATTTGCCAAAAACGGCGGCTACATCCCTGAACTGAACGCTGACACGTTTGACCTTTTGGTGCGCGCTCCAGAGGATTTCGAGATCAAAACCTTCGATGTCGCGGGCGTTCGTCTGGAGATTTTTAATTCGTACCGGCAGTTTCTCAACCAACCAGAGCGCAAACAGGTTAGCAACCTCATTTTTGTGGAGACCATCCGCCCTTTCCTCACGTTTTACCGCAACCTCCCAGAGTACGCCAAAACCACCAAACGCCTGACCAAAGACAGCCTCGCCGTGCGGGAAGTCATTCAAAAAGCAACCGACCCAGAAAGAACTTTTTTCGAGGAGTTCCCCGCTGCGCTTGGCACCAACCTACCCGAGCTACAGCAATCCGCTGAATCGCTCGAAAACTACATCCTGCGATTACAAGAGGCCGTCCGAGAGGTGCGTACCTGCTATGCGGAGATGGTCAACCGTTTTGAGACTTTTCTGCTAACAGAAATCATAGGCGAGACGCTTGCCTTCGAGCATTACAAAACCCGCTTACGCGACCGTTTCCGCGACTTGAAACCGCACCTGCTCCTGCCACATCAAAAGACATTCGCCATGCGTCTCGCCTCCGAACTCGACGACCGCGAAGCTTGGTTGAGCAGTTTGGCACAGGCGGTCGCTGGGAAATCGCTCAAGCAATTCCATGACGAGGACGAAGCCTTGCTGTACGACCGTTTTAAATCGCTCGCACTCGAACTCGATAGCCTGCACACGCTCGCCCAAACCCGAGTGAACCCGGAACAAGAAGAGGTGTTTGGTTTAGAAATCTCCACATTCGAACAATTCGAGAAGAAAATCGTGCGCTTCCCAAAACAAAAAAAAGCAGAAATCCAACGCTTGGAAGAAGTAGTAAAAACACAGCTAGGAAGTGATAAAACGCTTAATATTGCGGCGTTAGCGAATATTCTGAAAGACCTTTTACGGAAATAAATACACAGACAATGAGTCAAGTACGTCATGTTTTGGGCATCTCCGGCGGCAAAGACAGTGCCGCCTTGGCAATTTATATGAAAACCAAGTACCCAAACTTGGCACTCGAATATTATACTTGCGACACGGGGAAAGAACTGGACGAGACCTATTTATTGATTGAGCGATTGGAGGGATTTTTGGGACAAAAAATCATGCAACTTAGGGCTGTTGAAAAAAGCCATGAAGACCCGTTCGACCATTTTCTAGCAAGAAAAGGAGGCTATTTACCTTCTTCGTTAATACGTTGGTGTACCCGTTCCCTAAAACTGGAGCCGTTTGAGCAATTTGTTGGGAACGACTCGGTTATTTCTTATGTCGGCATCCGGGGCGATGAAGATCGCGAAGGTTATATTTCGACCAAGCCGAACATTCAATCCATATTTCCATTCCGTCAAAATATTTGGAGCGAGGATGTTGTCGGTAAAGTACTTGCGAATGGGAACATGGAAAATATGCTTGACCTATGCTCAAACACTATTCTGGAAAATGTATCCGCTCGTTTTTTAGAATTGCTGGGGCAGCCCATATCACTCGAATTTCAACGGCCTCAAAAACTCCGCTCCCTTTTATCACTAAATGCAAAAGATTTCAATCGATTAGTTTTTGCTTGGCTTAAATCCACCCAATATCCTTTAGCCTTGGAATCAGTATTCCCTTTAGTAGAGAATGATGAAAATTTAGGGATTAACGATATTTTCCGCCTTTTAAAAGAAAGTGGTGTAGGTGTACCTGCCTACTACAACAAAGTATCTTTTGAGGTGAAAGGGTACAAAGGAGAGTATGCTCGTAGCCGTTCCGGGTGTTATTTTTGTTTTTTCCAGCAACGCATCGAATGGGTTTGGCTTTATGAGCAGCACCCAGATATGTTCTTCAAAGCAATGGAATATGAAAAGGACGGATACACATGGGGACAAAATGAGAGCCTTGCTGAATTGATACAGCCGGAACGAATTGAGCAGATAAAATTGGAATATCTTCAAAAAAACACTTCAGGCAATCGACTATCCCCCTACCTGTTGGATCGAATTATAGAGGAAGAAGAGGTCGGGTGTGCTGCCTGCTTTGTTTAATAAACCAATGAAATTATGGAAATCAACCAAAATGAGTTAGCTCAACAGCGCGAGGAAATTGTAAAGCAACGATTAGCACTTGATCGCCAACTTGAAGTAATAGACAAGGATAAAATCAAGTTTTCAGTTGATGCTGGCCTCATTGATCGTCTTGGTCGTGAACTGGTTGGCAAGCAGGAAACAGCAGTTTCAGAGTTGGTCAAAAATGCTTATGATGCAGATGCCAGAGAAGTGACGCTTACTTTTATCAACTCAGATACTGAGGGTGGCACTCTAATTATTGATGACGATGGGCATGGAATGGATATGGATTCACTACGAAATGGGTTCATGCGGATTTCTTCTACCGACAAAGTGCATACCCCCGTTTCACCAAAATTTAATCGAAAACGAGCAGGCCGAAAAGGTATTGGGCGTTTTGCTACACATCGGCTTGGGAAAAATCTGACCATCACGACTCAAACGGCAGATGCTCAAAAAGCACTTCAATTGACAATAAATTGGGATGATTACACTATTGACCGAGATTTGCTTCTTATCACAAACAATGTAGAGGAAATTCCAAAAACAAAAACAGAAGGGACCACCCTAACCATTAACATACTTCGAGAAAGTTGGTCATTATCAGAAATTAAGCGCGTGTTTCGGTACGTATCGGATTTATTGCAACCGTCTTACCTGTCTGATCGGCTAAAAAAAAGCGATGTAGTCTTTGCATCACAGGAAGATGCTTCGTTTTCAGTTCATTGTAGGAAGATCACAAACGGCTTCGAAGAACTTATTTCGGATATAGACAAATCCTTTTTTAAAAAATCTCTTGCCATATTTGAAGGTTTTGTTGATGAAACAGGAAAGGGGTTCTGTTTTGTTGAAAGTAAAAGCCTTGGATTAAAACAATCTGATAATGAATTGACTATTGAGCCTTCCGAAAATCTTTATGATAAACAAAACTGGATTGATGGTAAGTCTCCTAAAACATACCTGCATTTAAATCAAGCACAGGTTCATTTCAAATCTTATTATTTTATTTATAACAGGGTCGATTATTATGAAGGCGATGGTATTGGAATCAGCACTTCGGAGTTAAAGCTTGTAAATGAATTTGGCAATAAGGCTGGCGGGATAAAGCTTTACAGGAATGGATTTCGAGTCGCTCCATATGGAGATATTGGAGATGATTGGATAGATATTGATGAACGATTTACATCAGAAGGAGGGAAAAGCGGGAAAGAGCGCAAAAATGTAATCCCTTTTGGAAACAGAAACATCTTTGGTTTTGTCGAAATTGTAGATGAAAATGGGATATTATTTGAAGAAACATCCAGCCGAGAAGGATTGCTTAAAAATGACGTTTTTGATGACCTTGTTGATTATTTGCGCACTGCCTTTCAGGCTTGTCGGAGACGATTGGAGTCAACTGTTGAATTTAAGGAAAAAAGAGCAAAAAGGCAAAAACGAATAGTCGATGAAAAAACCCAAAAAGAGCGTCTGCAACAACTTAGGCTCTTTGTCGAGGAAAAAACATCACAAAGCCAGGAAGGCCAAACCGGCGAAGGAGCCGAAAGCAGCTTTGATACAGAAGAATTGAAAGCGACGGTTGAGGAGGTTGAACGTATCATAGATGAGCAAATAGACGAGATTGCGATGCTGCGTGTGTTAGCTGGAATGGGATTGTCAATTGGAGAGTTTGTGCATGAATTCAGACAATTCAGTCCGGCTTTTGATGGAAACCTCAGAACGCTAGCGAGAAAGTCATTCGATGAAAATACGCTCAAAATAATTCATAATCTTAGAGCGAATTTTGACTTGTTCAAAATCTATGCATCTTACTTTGATGAAACTGTTCAAGAAAACGCCCAGCGAAAACTAAGGCTTATAAATATTCGAGAACCCATCAGAAACTTTTTGAAGAACATTGAGCATAGTGGTCAACGCGAAGCAATTCATATAGAGCATCTTTTTGAAGGATATGAGTTGTACACCCTGCCCATGCACCCATCGGAGTGGGCTTCAATTCTTATAAACCTCTATTCAAACTCAAAAAAAGCCATTGATAAAGTCGGTGTAAAAGGACACATTTTAATCACTGCCAAAGAGGAGAACAACCGTATCGTCCTCGAATTTTCGGACAATGGCATTGGTATTCCAGAAGAAAATAAAGAGCGTGTTTTTCACGCCTTCTTCACGACTTCAATGCCCGCTAGTCGTAGAACCCCTCAGGAAAAAGAGTTTACGGGTTCGGGCCTTGGACTAAAAATTGTGTCGGACATAATTGAGTCCTATGAGGGCGAGGTTTATGTATCCAAGCCCCCCAAAGACCTCAAAACCTGTATAAGAATAGAAGTTCCAAAAGCAACCGAAGCACAAATACAAGAACAGTATGGCTAATCGATTTCTTTATATTGATGACAATAAACCCAGCCTCAATGAGGCTATTATTAGTGCCATAAATGCCGTCGATGGCGTGAAAGTGGTGTCTGAAGAGGCAAAAAAATGGGACGAGCAAGTCGAGTTTCTTCTTTCAGAGGAATACGATGGTTTGCTGTTAGATTGGAGACTCGGGGACGTAGTTAAATACGACTCAGAAGCCCTTGCTCAGCACATCCGAACCTTGGTGAATAACGGTACTTTGAAAACCGATATTCCCGTTGTATTGTGTTCAGCCAATTCAAATTTTCAAGAAAATTTTGGCCGGGATGATTCTTCTCATAATTTATTTTTGACCATCTATGAAAAGGATATGATAGCCAACCAAGCTGAAAGGGTTGCTACGGAGATGAACAGTCTGGCTGAAGCTTTTAAGTTAGTGCAAGGAGAAGTCATTACTGATGCAAAAACGCTACTAGCTGTACCACAGGCAATTACGATTGACCCCCGCCTGGAAGAAGAAACCTGTTCTTTGATTGAAAAGCGCATCCCTCACAATCTCGTTCGATTTATTCTTAAAGAGGTAGTCGAAAAGCCGGGGCCGTTAATTAATGAAGATATTTTGGCATCACGTTTAGGTATTGACATGAGGAAATCACAAGACTGGCTAAAGCTGCTAAACGAGCACCTTTCTACCTTTTCCTACAAAGGAATTTTACACGATGGATGGAAACGATGGTGGGCTGAAGGACTGGAACATTGGTGGAAATCCTCTATTACAGCATCAAATCCAAAAGGACGAGTAGCCAAACAGCGGGTCAAATTATTAATAGAAAAAACTGGCCTCACAGGCTTGGTTGCTGCCGAAAAACAGAAATTAAGTTACGGAACAGAGTTTTGGGTAACTTGTGTCATTACGAGACTTCCGCTTGACCCATTAGACGGCCTGAGAGTGAAACCCCAAACTATACATCTTCCGTGGCAGGACGAGCAATTTGTTTCGCCATATGGGCTTTTGGAATTTGGCCCTGAAACGCTCAAAAAAAATGGTTTTCGTTTAAATGCTTTTGAAAAAGACAAATGGGAAACTCTCAGAAAAAACAGCAAAGATTAAGAGCAAATGGCACCATCGCGGATGATATGCTGAGTGAATTGCTCACATTCAAGGCACTGCTTGAGAGCAATTATAAAGTTGCCGAAAACATTGACGTGGGGAAGCTCGACGTAGCCGTTTCTGCCATAAAAAGTTGTCGAGAACAACACAGGTGGGGCTATGAAATCAATGGCTTAATTTTTAGGAATCTTGATTATGGTGGTGGATTATCATCGGAAAAATCATTTCTTGAATTGACGATTATCATTAGTGGTTTATGTCAAGAAACAAACCCAATCAGTGATATACTCGATTCTTTTTGTCTTCAATTTGTAGTAAAGCAGAGAGAGTCAGAAGATATTGAATTGAAAAGCTCCTTTCGATTTGAACGACACATTTATAAAATAGATGACAGTACTCCGAAATTTTATCATCCGCTCTACCATTTTCAATATGGCGGGGATAAAATAACAGAAGATGAAGACTTTGATAAAGGCCAAGTCCTTTTTATTGATGCTCCGCGTGTTATGCATCCGCCAATGGATATTGTATTAGCTATTGACTTCGTGTTGGGAAATTTCTACTCCAATGAAAGAGATGGCCTGACAGAACTGTTTAATAACAGTGACTATCTTCGTATTGTGGAAAAAGCAAAAGTGCGATTTTGGAAACCTTATGCTTTAGGGTTAACCTCAAATTTTACTCCTAATAAAAGCGGCATTTTGAATCATTTTAATAGTTTGAAAGTAGATTCGAATTATGCTCAAAACCTTGTCTTGTATGAAAAGCGCCATTAAGCCTTGCTATAGATTCGCAGATTTATAAACCACCATAAATCATCCTCTACCAAACCCAAGATAGCGTCCCCCAAAGTGGAAGTCCGCATGGAAGGCGGAGCGAAGCGGAGAATTATGTAGTAGTGCTGGATGACCGTGGAAAGTAATTTTGCCGTGGACAGCTTACATCGTGGACTACCCGAACCAGAAAAGGAACCTGTTGAAGGAGTTCGTAGACTACCTTAAAAATGCTGAAACCGCCCCGTGAAACGGAACGGTTTCTTTTCTCCTTTGACATCTTGGTCAATGAGATGCTGCAAAGTTGTTACAACTTGTAACAACTTTTACAAACGATTTGGAATAAATTTATTTCAAATATCATACAAAATTCTGAATTCGCGCTAAATAGCAACAGAAAAAGCACCGCCAGTATCATTTCAGGCATCCGCAACATCATGCTTGCATGGGTATGTTGAAAAAACAACAAATACAGAAAAAACCTCGCAGAAAAAAATAACCTGTTTTAAATTTGCCCGTCAAATAATTTTCTTTTTTAAATATCTCCCATGGAGAGCGAAATCATTCTCTACCAAACCCAGGACGGCGCTACCAAAGTGGAAGTCCGCATGGAGGGCGAAACCGTCTGGCTCACGCTGAACCAGCTGGCCGCACTGTTTCAACGTGATAAGTCAGTGATTTCGCGGCATATCAAAAATGTATTTGGAGAAGGCGAATTACAGCCTGATTCAGTTGTTGCAAATTTTGCAACAACTGCCGCCGACGAGAAAACCTATCAGGTGGACTACTACAACCTCGACATGATCATCTCGGTCGGCTACCGGGTCAACTCCCACCGAGGCACACAGTTCCGCATCTGGACCACCCAGCGGCTGCGGGAGTACATCATCAAAGGTTTCACGCTGGACGACGAACGCCTGAAGCGCGGTGGTGCGATGAACTACTTTGACGAACTGCTGGCGCGGGTGCGCGACATTCGGAGTTCTGAAAAAGTGTTTTATCAACGGGTCAAAGACATCTACGCGACCAGCATTGACTACGACCCGAATACCGAAACCACGCAGGAGTTTTTCAAAATGGTGCAGAACAAACTCCTGTGGGCCATCAGCCAGCACACAGCCCCGGAAATCGTGGCCGAACGTGCTAATGCCGATCAGCCCAATATGGGGCTAACCACCTGGGCGGGTGCGAAAGTGCGGAAAGACGACGTGGGTATTGCCAAAAACTACCTGAACGCCGACGAGATCACCGCGCTCAATCTCTTGGTGGAACAATACCTTGCCTTCGCCGAAGCACAGGCACAGCAGCGCAAACCGATGTATATGCGCGATTGGGTGAAAAAACTCAATGACATTTTGGCCATCAACGAACGACCTGTGCTGGAACACTTCGGGAAAATCAGCCGACAATTGGCCGACGAATTGGCCTGCCAACAGTACGACCAGTTCAAAAAGCAGCAGCAGGCTTTGGAAAAGGCCGAGAGCCTGCAACAGCTGGAAAGCGACCTGAAAAAATTCGGAGGCGGAAAGAAGACGGCTTAGGGAATGTCCAATGTCCAACAAGGAATGTCCAATGTCCAAGTGGGTTCCAAACCATTGATTTCAAGGAACAAATGCCAGGCTTAGCGCCTATTTGGACATTGGACATTCCTTGTTGGACATTGGACATTCCTTGTTGGACATTGGACATTCCTTGTTGGACATTGGACATTCCCTTGGACATTCCCCTGGACATTCCCCTGGACATTGGACATTTACAGCGAAAGCACCAATCCCTTCAAATACGCTCCCTCCGGGTGAAACAAACTCACCGGGTGATCCGCACTTTGAGAAAGATGGTGCAGCACCCGCACAGGTCGTCCCACTTCCATGGCCGCAGCCGCCACTGTGTGGTAAAACAACTCTCTATCTACCACTTGGGAGCAGGAAAAAGTGAACAAAATACCGCCCGGTGCGACCCTTCGCATGGCTTCAGCATTGAGCCTTTTGTAGCCCTGCACCGCATTGTGACGTTTGTCGAGACTCTTAGCGTAGGCGGGCGGGTCAATGACCATGACTTCATAATCGCGTTCGGAATTCTTCAGGAACTTCAACACATCGTCGGCAAAGCCCTCATGCTCACCAGAAT
>Ga0335394_10007149_pt1 | contig 12597 bp, 10 predicted proteins | sample MAT03_FD_205741 | JGI IMG/M metagenome (GOLD analysis project Ga0335394, IMG submission 205741) | Freshwater microbial communities from Lake Fryxell liftoff mats and glacier meltwater in Antarctica - MAT-03 (spades assembly) (version 2) ... | reverse complement strand
TCGTGGGCATCTACGGCAACTTCGGCCAGACCAATTACGCGGCCACCAAGTTTGCCGTGATCGGCATGGTCAAGACCTGGGCGCGCGAACTGGGCAGCAAGGGCATCCGCGCCAATGCGATCTGTCCGGGCTACATCGAAACGCCCATTCTTTCCGCAATGCCGGCAAAAGTGCTGAAGATGATCGAGGACAAGGTCCCGATGGGACGCTTGGGCCAACCCGAAGAAATTGCCAACACCTACGCGTGGCTGGCCTCGGACGAAGCGTCGTACATCAACGGCGCAGTGATCGAAGTTTCGGGCGGCGTGACGATCTAGTTTCGCGTCGGTTCCGCTACCACCAACGATCGACTTCCCCGCGCGTCACCGCGCGCGGTAGCATTGGCATCCTTTTCGTCCTTCGGTCGAGATCCGCCATGGTCGTCCGCCTGTCTTTTTGCCTCGCCGCGCTCGCCGCAGTTGCTGCCTTCGTGAGCCCCGCCCCCGCGTCGGCCCAGAAATTCCTGCCCGGCAGCCCCTACATCTGTCCGAACATCGACAGCACGGGACTCGACTGCTACCTCGACGCGGTCACGCACCTCTACACGATGTGCCGCCACGTCAAAGGCATCGAGATCATCGAGTTCGGGCACGCGAAGGCGCAGGAAGGCGTCAATGGCGCCAAGAGCGACTACTGCGTGGAAAAGCAGAAGATCAACATCACGCGCCCGTACCACGCCGCGCTGCGCGAAGCCACGCCGTGGCGCGAATCCATCGAGAGCCTGCAAACACTTCAGCAATTCTGGCTCGAGGCCATGGTCAGCCTGCGCTGGCAGTCCGGCGAGGCGGCCGACCTGTATGAAGATCGCGTCAACCGGATCTACGACGAGCTCTCCTACAAGATCGAAAGCGTACGCCTCGGCCTCACCACCGCGCCCGACGGCAAAGGCGCGGTCGCCGCCGTGCCCAAGGGCAAGGCCGCGCCTGCGGCCAAGCCCAAGGCCAAAGCGAACTGAGCCCACTCCGCCAACCGAGCGCGCGCGAATCGCCGGACATGGACGCCGGCGCGGCTGACACCGCAGTCGAACCGCCGACGGAAGTCGCCACGTCGTTGCACGACGATGCGCTGGCGGCCATCTTCCGCGAGGGCGGCACGCTGTCGAAGACGCTACCGGGCTTTCGCTACCGGCCGCAACAGCTCGCGATGGCGCAGGCCATCGCGCAGGCCATCGATACGCGCGGTCAACTGGTGGCCGAAGCCGGCACTGGCACGGGCAAGACCTTCGCCTATCTGGTGCCCGCGCTGATGTACGGCGGCAAGGTGATCGTCTCCACGGGGACCAAGACGCTGCAGGACCAGCTCTTCGAACGCGACCTGCCGATGGTGCGCGACGCGCTGGCGCTGCCGGTCACCGTCGCGCTGCTGAAAGGCCGCAGCAACTACGTCTGCCACCATCACCTCGAACGCGCGGCGCATGAAGACCGGCTGCCGTCGCGCGACGACATCCGGCATCTGCCGAAGATCATCGCGTTCGCGCGCGCCAGCCAGCGCGGTGATCGCGCGGAGCTTGCGGACGTGCCGGAGCACGCGTCGATCTGGCCGCTGGTCACCTCCACGCGCGACAACTGCCTCGGCCAGAACTGCGCGTATCACGGCGACTGCTTTGTGCTGAAGGCACGCAAGGAAGCACTGGAAGCCGATGTCGTCGTCGTCAATCATCATCTCTTTTTCGCCGACATCGTGCTGCGCGACGAAGGGGTGTCGGAGCTTCTCCCCAACTGCAACACGGTGATCCTCGACGAAGCGCACCAGCTGCCTGATACCGCCACGCTGTTCTTCGGCGAGAACGTCGGCGCCGGGCAACTGGCCGAGCTGGCACGCGATGCCGAGATTGCCGCGCGTACCACGGCGCGCGACGTGCCTGACCTGCCGCACGCCGCGGAGGAGTTAGCACCTGCCGTGCGCAAGTTGCGTCTTGCTGCCGGCGAGCTTCCCGGCAAGATCGCGCGCGATGTGATTGCGTCCCGGCCCGGCTTCGCCGAAGCGTTGGACGACCTCGCCGCCGCGCTCGACCGATTGGCGGCGGAGCTCGGCCACTTCGCGGAACGGGGCGAAGATCTCGCCGCCGTCGCGCGGCGGGCGGTGGCGGCGTCGCGGCAGGTAGCGCGCTGGCGCGACGGTCGCTCGCCAGCCGACGAAGACGGGCAACCACCACAGGAATGGATCCGCTGGATCGACATCACCGCCAACGGGTTCCAGTTGCAGGCCTCGCCGCTGTCGATCGCGCCGCTCTTCAAGCGGCAACTGGATAGTTCAGCGCGCGCGTGGATCTTCACGTCAGCGACACTGGCGGTGGGCCGCGACTTCTCGCACTACACGGGGCAGATGGGCCTCGAAAACGCGGAGACCGGCGCGTGGGACAGTCCGTTCGACTATCCGACGCAAGGCTTGCTCTACGTGCCGCGCAACCTGCCCGCGCCCAACTCGATGGAGCACACGGATGCCGTCGTGGACGCGGCGCTGCCGTTGCTCGAAGCCAGCGGGGGCCGCGCGTTCCTGCTGTTCACGTCGTTGCGCGCATTGACGCGCGCGCGGGAACGCATCGCCGAAGCGTTCGCCCGCGACGGCCACGCATTTCCGCTGCTGGTGCAGGGCGAAAGCTCGCGCTCCGAACTGCTGGTGCGTTTCCGTGAACTGGGCAACGCGGTATTGCTGGGTAGCGCCAGCTTCTGGGAAGGTGTGGATGTGCCCGGCGATGCGCTGTCGCTGGTGGTGATCGACAAGCTGCCATTCGCGCCACCGGACGATCCGCTGCTGGCAGCGCGCCTCGACCGGCTGAAGGCGGACGGCGGCAATCCGTTCATGGCGTGGCAACTGCCGCAGGCGGCAATCAGTTTGAAACAGGGCGCGGGGCGATTGATCCGCACGGAGACGGATCGCGGCGTGCTGGCCATCTGCGATCCGCGGCTCACCGACAAGCCCTACGGCAAGCGCATCTGGCAAAGCCTGCCGCCGATGCGGCGCACGCGCGATGCGGAAGAAGCGGTGTTGTTCCTGCGGGAACTGCGCGCGGCCGCGGAAAGCGCTTCAACAAAGGGGTAAAAAAGGGGCCAGCAGTAAAAAAGGGGCCAGGGTCGAATTGATCGATAGGTAATCGCGGCCACGCGGGCGCAAGTCGCCGATCAATTCGACCCTGGCCCCTTTTTTACTGCTGGCCCCTTTTTTACTGCTGGCCCCTTTTTCACTGACCCCTTTTTTGTCCGGCCTCAATCCCAGAACTGCCACCACGGCTTGGTGGCGAGCTGGCCAGTGGGCGTCACAGCGTAGCTGCGGCTTTCACGATCCGCCTCGCGTCCCCAGAAGTTCCACCACGGCTTCTCGGCGCCGCCCACGACATACTTGCTCTGGGGGTACGTCTTGGCGAGGATCTGCTTCGAGTCGACCGACAATTGCTCGAGACCGAGCTTCTGGAAGCTGTTCTTCATGATGTCTAGCGCGCGCTCGTTGGCGGCCGTCTGCGGGAAATTGACCAGCGACGCCTGCGCACGATTGGCCGCCGCGAGGAACGCGCCGCGCCGGTAGTAGTAGTTCGCGACATTCACTTCATACGCGGACATCGCGTTGTTGAGATAGCGCATCCGCGCGATCGAGTCCTGGTAGTACTGGCTGTCCGCAAAGCGCGTGGTCAGTTCCTTGAACGCGGCGAAGGACGCACGCATCTCCTTCGGATCGCGCTCCGCCAGGTCGAGCTCGTACACATAGCCCAGGATGCCCTGGTCCTCGCGGAAGTGGACCAGGCCCTTCAGGTAGTACGCGTAGTCGACGTTCGGGTGATTGGGATACGTGCGGATGAAACGCTCGGTGGCCGCGATGGCCGCGGCCTGCTCGCCGCCGCGCCAATTGGCGTACGCGGACTCGAGGATGGCCTGCTGGGCGTAGCGACCATAAGGGAAGCGCGCCTCGAGCTGATCAAAGAGCTTGATGGCCCGTATATAATTGCCTTGCAGCATCGTGTCGTGCGCCGTCTTGTACAGGCGGTCGGCCGACCAGCTTGCCGTCTCCTCCTTGACCTCCGGCAGCAAACCGCAGCCGGCCAGGAACATCGCGACGCAGGCGACAATGAATCCGGCGCGGAAAAATGATGGCATGGAAATGCTTCGTTTCATCGTGACAATCCTTCGCCCCCTATTATAGCCGACCCCATGGCCACCACCGCCCCGCCGCCCGGGGCCCCCGCGCCTTCGCAGCATGCCTTCGTCGCGCCGGCCGGCGGGCCGGGGCAGCGGCTCGACCAGGCGTTGGCCACGCTGCTGCCGCAGCATTCGCGCACCCGGCTCAAAGGGTGGATCGAAGCTGGGCAGGTCGTGGTGGACGGCAGGCCGATCCTGGAGCCCAAGTTTCGCATCCGCGGCGGCGAGGCCATCGCGGTGGTGGAAGGCGCGCCTGCGGCGGCGCTGCCCGACCGCCCGGAAGACATTGCGATCAACGTGATCTACGCAGACGCGTCGCTGCTGGTCATCGACAAGCCGGTGGGGCTCGTCGTGCATCCCGGCAGCGGCAACCACGCGGGCACGTTGCTCAATGCCTTGCTGCATCGCGTGCCCGAGCTCGCCAACCTGCCGCGCGCCGGGATCGTGCACCGGCTGGACAAGGACACGAGCGGCCTGATGGTCGTGGCCCGGACCGACATCGCGCAGACCGATCTGGTGCGGCAGATGGCCGCGCGGACCGTCAAGCGCGAATATCTGGCGGTGGTTCACGGCGATCTCGCGCGCGCCACCACGATCGATGCGCCGATCGGCCGCCACCCGGCCGTGCGCACGTCGATGGCCGTGGTCACCGCCGGCAAACCCGCACGCACGCATGTCGAGGTGGTCGAACGCTTCGGCATGGCCACGCTGCTGCGCTGCCGCCTCGAGACCGGACGTACACACCAGATCCGCGTGCATCTCACCGCCATCGGCCATCCGCTGGTGGGCGACCCGACGTATCGCGCGACGCGCGGCCGCACGCCGGCGTTGCCCGCGGAAGCACTTCACTTCGGCCGGCAGGCGCTGCATGCGCAGCGGCTCGGTCTCGTGCATCCGGCCACCGGTGAAGCGATGGAATGGTCCAGCGCGCCGCCCGCGGACCTGGCGACGCTGGTCGTCACGTTGCGCGACGCGCGCACGCCGCCTGTGGCGGCATGACGTTGCGGCATCGCGCGTGAGCGTCGATCTCGCCGCGGCGTTGGCCGCGCAGCAACTCGACTGGATCGTGCCCGCGTGGGAAGGGTCGCCGCGCGTGCGCGCATTCTTCACCACGCGCCACGGCGGCGTCTCCACCGGGGCCGAAGCCACATTCGACGTCGGCTCCGCGCGCCCCGCACCGGGCCGCGATCTTGCCTCGGTCAACGAGAACCGCCGGCGGCTGCGCGCATTCCTGCCCGCGGATCCGGTCTGGATCCAGCAGGTGCACGGCGTCGATGTGGCCGCCATTGCAGCACCGCCCGCGTCGCCACCTGTCGCGGATGCCGCCGTCACCCGTACCGCCGACGTCGTGCTCACCGTGCGCACCGCCGATTGCCTGCCCGTGTTGCTGTCCGATCGTGCCGGCTCCGTGCTCGCGGTTGCGCATGCGGGTTGGCGCGGCTTGGCCGCTGGCGTGCTCGAGCAAACGGTAGCCGCGATGCAGGTGGACGCGCGCGATGTCGCCGCATGGATCGGCCCCGCCATCGGCCCCGAGGCCTTCGAAGTCGGCGCGGACGTCCGGGCTGCGTATTGCCATGACGACGACACCGCGACGCGATACTTCCGGCCCTTCCGCGAAGGCAAGTGGCTGGCCGACCTGCCGGGCCTCGCGCAACAGCGGCTCGCGCAAGTCGGCGTGGCCGCCATCGCGAGGGGCACCTGGTGCACGCACAGCGACGCCTCGCGCTTCTTTTCGTATCGCCGCGATCCTCGGTCCGGGCGCATGGCGCTGGTGGCGTGGCTCGCGGGTTGAGCTGGAGGCGGGACTGGAGCCGCGGAGGGACAAGGCGTACGTCGCCGACAGCGCGCGCAAGCGGCACGGCACCCGGGCCGGGACTGGAGCCCCGCAGGGACAATGCGTGGGTCCCCACGCGAACGCCGCCAACCAATCGCTTACGCTGCCCCGGAACTGCCATCCTGCGCTAGAATGCAACCTTGTTGCACATGACATTGCGCCTTCGCCCAATCGCCATGCATCCACGCGCCGACTAAACGCACTCTTCCCGTGACCACCCTCGCCTACACGATCGCCGCGGCCTTTGCCGGCGGCGTGCTGTCGACACTTGCCGCCGCCGCGACACTGGCGCTGAAGCGCGGCGCAATCTCGCGGCTCGTCTCGTTTGCCGTGGGCGCGCTGCTGGGCGCGGTATTCATCGAGCTCTTGCCGCACGCACTTGAAACCGGCAGCCCGTCACAAGTGATGGTCACGGTGCTGATCGGCCTGCTGGCTTTCTTCCTGCTTGAAAAAATGGTCTTGTGGCGCCACTCGCACGGCCATGAGGAGCACAGCGACGAGGTCGAGGAAAGCGAGCACGACCACGCGCTGCACGGACATGCGCACGACGATGGTGGCCGCTCGGGATCCATGATCCTGATCGGCACTAGCGTGCACAACTTCTGTGACGGTGTCGTGATCGCCGCCGCGTTCCTCGCCGACACGCGCCTCGGCATTGCCACGACCATCGCCATCGTCGCGCATGCGGTGCCACAGCACGTGGGCGACTTCGCCGTGCTGATTCACTCCGGCTTCACGCGCGCGCGGGCATTCGCGTACAACATCGCCGCCGGCTTCGCCACCGTCGTTGGCGCGCTGGCGGGCTACTTCGCGCTCGCGCAATTGCAGAACGCGCTGCCGACCGTGCTGGCCGTGGCCGCGGCCAGCCTGCTGTACGTGGCGGTGGCCGATCTCATCCCCAGCCTGCACCGGCGGGCCGAGGCGCTCGAAACCGCAAAGCAGATGGCGTTCATCCTGCTGGGCGTGGCCGTGATCGGCGCCGCGCATTTGTTGCTCGAGCACTGACGCGCCGTAGTGGGGCACCGCGCGGCGCCGCAACATTGAGGAACGCGCGCGGTCACGATACCATCGCGATCCCGCTTGTCGCGTCTGTCACGCGGCGGGCATTTCGCGAAACCATCATGGCCCCACTGGACCCACTGGACCCGCAGGCCCCACCGGAACCGCAGGATTCGGCGACCGCCGTCGTGGCGCTCAATGCCCGCGTCGCATCGCGGGTCGACGCGCTGCTGCGCGCGACGGTCGAGGCCTCGTCGGGTCATGCCGTCCCGGAGGTAGTGGCGCCGCAGCCAGGGGATCGACGGTTCAACGCGCCCGCCTGGCGCGAGCAACCCTACTTCGCGCTGTTGAAACAGTGGTACCTGCTCTACAGCGAATATTGTCGCGAACTCGCGCGGCTGGCGCCCGTGCCCCCGGTCGACCGGCAGCGACTCGAATTCATCACGCGCCAGTATCTCGACGCCATCGCGCCGACCAATTTTCCCGCCACCAATCCCGATGTGCTCGCGAAAGCCATGGCCACCGAGGGCGCCAGCGTCGTGCAGGGCCTGCGCAACCTGGCGGAAGACACCGAACGCGGCCGGATCACGATGACCGACGAAGCGGCCTTCGCCGTCGGCCGCAACCTGGCGATGACGCCGGGGCGAGTCGTGTTCCGCAACGACCTGATCGAGCTGATCCAGTACGACGCCACCACGCCCACCGTGCACCGGCGGCCGCTGCTGATGGTGCCGCCGTGCATCAACAAGTTCTACATCCTCGACCTGCAGCCCGGCAACTCCTTCGTCCGCCATGCGGTGGCGCAGGGCCACACGGTGTTCATGGTGTCGTGGCGCAACATTCCGGAGTCGCTCGGTCACTGCACGTGGGACGACTACATCGAGCAGGGCGTGATCGCCGCGCTGCGCGTCACACAGGATGTCGGCGACAGCAAGACGGTGGATGCGCTGGGCTTCTGCGTGGGCGGCACGTTGCTGGCCTGCACTCTGGCGGTGCTGGCCGCGCGCAAGGACGCGAGTGTCGCCAGTGCCACGCTGCTGACGACGATGCTCGACTTCGCCGACCCCGGCGAGATCGGCGTGTACGTGTCGAGCGATGCGCTTGCCGCACGCGAGCCGCAACTGATGGCCGGGCAGCGCGTGCACGGCAGCGAGCTCGCGAATGCCTTCGCCAGCCTGCGCGCCAACGACCTCGTGTGGAACTACGTGGTCGGCAACTACCTGAAGGGCGAGACGCCGCCCGCCTTCGACCTCTTGTACTGGAACGGCGACTCCGCCAACCTGCCGGGGCCGATGTACGTCTACTACCTGCGCAACATGTATCTCGACAACCGGCTGTGCCAGCGCAATGCGCTGACGATGGCCGGCGCCCCGGTCGACCTGCAGCTTGTGAGCGTCCCCACCTACGTCTATGCGTCGCGTGACGATCACATCGTGCCGTGGCGCGCGGCCTACCGCAGTACCAGCCTGCTGGGCGGCGATTGCACGTTCGTGCTGGGCGCGTCCGGCCACATCGCGGGCGTGGTCAATCCTCCCGTGCCGCAAAAGCGCAACTATTGGACCAACGACCTCCTGACCGAGACGGCTGACGACTGGCTGGACCGGGCGGAGTCCGTGCCGGGCAGCTGGTGGCCGCACTGGGCGGCGTGGCTTGCCACCCATGCCGGGCCGATGCATGCCGCACCGGCCGCCCCGGGCAACGCGCGCTTTCCCGCTCTGGACGCGGCCCCGGGCCACTACGTCCGGGCCGCGGCCTGACAGCCGCCCGATGCCCCGCGGCCATCGCAAACCCCCCGGCCCTGACGCTGCGCTAAGATGTTCTACTGCAATCCGCGCACCTCGCCGCGGACCTTCCCCCGGAGGAGCATCACATGAGTGACATCGTCATCGTCGGCGCGCTGCGCACGGCAGTCGGAAAATTCGGCGGCTCGCTGGCCAAGGTTGCGGCGCCCGAACTCGGCGCCACGGTCATCCGCGCGCTGCTGGCGCGCGCCAACGTCGCGCCTGAGCTCGTGTCGGAAGTCATCCTGGGCCAGGTGTTGACCGCCGGCAGCGGCCAGAATGTCGCGCGGCAGGCGTTGCTGAAGGCGGGCATTCCCCATTCCGTGCCCGCGATGACGATCAACAAGGTGTGCGGCTCGGGCCTGAAGGCCGTCATGCTCGCGGCCCAGGCCGTGCGTTGCGGTGATGCCGACATCGTCGTGGCCGGCGGCCAGGAAAACATGAGTGCCTCGCCGCATGTGCTGCTGGGATCGCGCGACGGTTTCCGCATGGGCGACGCCAAGCTCACCGATACGATGATCGTCGACGGCCTGTGGGATGTGTACAACCAGTACCACATGGGCGTCACGGCCGAGAATGTCGCGAAGAAGTACGACATCGCGCGCGCGCAGCAGGACGAATTCGCCGTCGCCAGCCAGAACAAGGCCGAGGCCGCGCAGAAGGCCGGCAAGTTCGTCGACGAGATCGTGCCGGTGATGATTCCGCAGCGCAAAGGCGATCCCGTTGCGTTTGCCGCCGACGAGTTCATCAAGAACGGCACGACGCTCGAGAGCATCTCCGGGTTGAAGCCCGCGTTCGCGAAGGAAGGCTCGGTTACCGCCGCGAATGCATCGGGCCTGAACGACGGCGCGGCCGCCGTGCTGGTGATGACCGCTGCGCGCGCCAAGGCGCTGGGGCTGACGCCGCTGGCCACGATCAAGGCCTACGCATCGTCGGGGGTCGATCCCGCCATCATGGGCATGGGGCCGGTGCCCGCGTCGCGCCGCTGCCTCGAGAAGGCCGGTTGGAAGGCCGCCGACCTCGACCTGATGGAAATCAACGAGGCCTTTGCCGCACAGGCCTGCGCCGTCAACAAGGAAATGGGCTGGGATACCAGCAGGATCAACGTCAACGGGGGCGCCATCGCACTGGGCCATCCGATCGGCGCGTCGGGTTGCCGCGTGCTGGTCACGCTGCTGCACGAGATGGGCCGGCGCGACGCGAAGAAGGGCCTCGCGTCGCTGTGCATCGGCGGCGGCATGGGCGTCGCACTCGCGGTGGAGCGCGCATAAGCAACACGCCAAGGTTTTCCTGCATTCGCAACACCACAATAAAACTCATGGAGGAGTACAACGATGGCCACTGACAAACATCGCGTCGCGCTCGTGACGGGCGGCATGGGCGGCCTGGGTGAGGCGATCTGCATCAAGCTGGCGGCACTCGGTTACACCGTAGTCACCACCTACTCGCCGGGCAACACCAAGGCGGCGGAGTGGCTCGAATCGATGCAGAAGCAGGGGCTGTCGTTCAAGGCTTACCCCTGCGACGTGGCCGACTTTGAGTCCGCGGCCGCTTGCGCGAAAAAAGTTGCCGCCGAAGTGGGCCCGGTCGATGTCCTGGTCAACAACGCCGGCATCACCCGCGACATGACGTTCAAGAAGATGGACAAGGCCAACTGGGATGCGGTGATCAAGACCAACCTCGATTCGTGCTTCAACATGACGAAGCAGGTCTGCGACGGCATGGCCGATCGCGGCTGGGGCCGCATCATCAACATCTCGTCGGTCAACGGCCAGAAAGGCGCCTTCGGCCAAACCAACTATTCGGCGGCCAAGGCCGGCATGCACGGCTTCACCAAGGCGCTGGCGCTCGAATATGCGCGCAAGGGCGTCACCTCCAACACCATTTCGCCCGGCTACATCGGCACCAAAATGGTCATGGCAATCCCGAAGGAAGTGCTGGACTCGAAGATCATTCCGCAGATTCCGATGGGGCGCCTCGGCAAGCCGGAAGAGGTCGCGGGTCTCGTGGCCTACCTGTCGAGCGAGGAAGCGGCATTCCTCACCGGCGCCAACATCGCGATCAACGGCGGCCAGCACATGTTCTGAAACAGTGGCGGGCTGCGCGCATGCAAAGACATGAACGTCGAGTGCTCGCAGGCGCGGCAGTAGTTTCACTGGTTGGAGCAATTACTCTAATTTCGCGCGCGCAAAAAAGAAGCCCCGCGATGTGCATCGCGGGGCTTTAGGCTGTATCAATCAGGAGGAGAGCATTGATACAGAAGGAGACTTCACCTGCAACATTGGGACCGCGCCGGGCATTTCAAGTTCCCTCGCGCCAATTCCGCCGTTTCGTCTCCGTCCTGCCTTGCGTTGGTACCTGACACTGCTGCTGATTACGCAGCCTTGCGACCCTTGGCGGTGGCCTTCGTCGCGGTGGCAGCGGCGGCGCGCACGTTGGCGTCGGCGATGCTCACGACTTGCTTGCTGGCCTTCTGGAACTGGTCGAACGCGGCGGTCGTGGCGGCGATGGTCGAGCGGAACGCGTTGAACGCGGAATCCGAACCAGCCGGTGCTGCCTTGCTGGCCTGGTCAACCCAGCCGGCAACGCCCTTCGTGTAGACGGCAAACGCTTCTTCAGCCAGCGCCGAGTACTGGGCTTGCGCTTCCGTGGCCATCTCGTACAGGTGGCGCGAGTAGCCCATGGCGGTCTGCATCTGGGTTTCGGCCATCAAGGTGCGCAGCGCGACCAGGTCCTGCACGTCCTTGACGGCGGCGACGGCGTGCGCGCCTTCGACAGACTTTGCGAACACGGCCTTGGTGGCACCCAGGTTGAAGTTGACGAACTTTTCGGCGCTCTCGAGCGAGAGCGCCGCGAACTTGGTGGCTTGCGCCACGTTGGTCTTCGAGAAGGCGGTGAACTGTTCTTTCGCGTTGTACATGGTATTCCCTTTCAATGTGTCCGTTGGACGGTTGTCTCGGTCTTGATCCTGTCCCCCGGCGCCTTGCGGAACCCGGGGAATGCCGCATCCGGTTGCCTTGCGGCGGCCCTGCTCTTCCGGTGCTCGAGCGGTTCGGATCGCACTTGCCGGGAAACCGCTCGCGGTGCTGCTTGCCTTCCAGCCGGCCTTCGCCGACCTCGATTGCTGCACCGCACAAACCGCATTGTAGGGACGTGTCTGCACCAAGTCAAGGCTTTTTTGTTGCGCCGCACAAAGGTGGCGCAGCGGACGCGCCGGGAAAGTCAATCGTTTGATAAATCAGTGAGTTATACTCGCGCCATTCCATTGGGGAGTCCGCTTCATGAGCGATCCGGTCCGTATGATCAAGAAGTACCCCAACCGGCGTCTTTACGACACTGCCAACAGCGGCTACATCACGCTGGCGGACGTCAAGCAGATGGTGCTCGACAACATCGACTTCCAGGTGGTCGACGCCAAGACGGGTGAGGAACTGACCCGCGGGATCCTGCTGCAGATCATCCTCGACGAGGAAGGCGGCGGCGTACCGATGTTCAGCCCCGAAATGCTGTCGCAGATGATCCGTTTCTACGGCACCGCGCAGCAGACGATCATGGGCCAGTACATGGAGCAGAACGTCAAGGCGTTCATGGTCATCCAGAAGAAGCTGCAGGACCAGGCGAAGCAGGTCTACGGCGACAAGATGATGCTGACGCCCGACCTGTGGAAGCAGTTCATGCAGATGCAGGCGCCCGCCATGCAGGGGATGCTCGGCAACTATCTCGAACAAAGCGCCAAGCTCTTCATGGACATGCAACAGCGGATGCAGGACCAGACCCGCGGCATGTTCACGACGTTCCCGTTTCCTGCCTCCAC
>Ga0335394_10007146_pt1 | contig 12601 bp, 5 predicted proteins | sample MAT03_FD_205741 | JGI IMG/M metagenome (GOLD analysis project Ga0335394, IMG submission 205741) | Freshwater microbial communities from Lake Fryxell liftoff mats and glacier meltwater in Antarctica - MAT-03 (spades assembly) (version 2) ... | reverse complement strand
GTCAGGGAGTGGTTTACCAAGAGCGGCGGGCTGCGACGCCGGCTCCGCGTTTTACACCGACTCGCGAAGGTGCTGTCATCTGTTCACGGTCGTGGTCTGGTATACGGGGATCCATCACCCGGCAACGTGCTTGTGTCTCAGGAGGGCGACTCGGATGATGTTTACTTGATCGACAGTGACAACATGCGGTACAGCTCGCGACCGGACAAAGCGGTTCTCTTTACGCCCGGATATGGTGCGCCAGAACTGGTGCTCGGCCGTTCTGGCATGAACTCGCTCACGGACTCGCACGCCTTCGCGGTGATTGCATTTCAGTGCATCGCACTCTGCCATCCGCTGCTCGGTGATACGGTACGCGATGGTCCGCCGTCCATGGAAGAAGCGGCGCTTCAGGGCAGGGTTCCTTGGATCGATCACCCGACCGACGACAGGAACCGGTGCGGCAATGGCATCCCGAGGAGCCTGGTGCTATCTAAGCTGCTCTCGGCCACCTTTGAGCGGACGTTCAATACCGGACTGGGCGATCCGACGGAGCGGCCAGGAATGGCCGCGTGGGCGGATGCTCTTCAGACTGTGTCACGCGTGACACTGGTGTGCCAGGCCTGCGGTTGGTCGTACTACTTTACCGAGGATGTATGCCCCGTCTGTCAGCACAGTCGTCCAAAGTACGCGCTCGCAACCGTTGGAATCTGGGACTTGTCTGACACTCCGGCCGGCGCCCTATGCGCGGGGCCGAACAATCGTCCTTTGATCGTCGGCTCATCGGTCGGGACGCAGGATCATCCGCTGGCCATGACGCGAGAGCAACTCGGCCTGCCCGATGGAAAGCCGGAAGTAGCCCTGGTCGTTCGGCTAGATGGCGTTCGGATCGCTGCGTCGTGCGTTGCAATTGGATGTGAGATGTCCGTCGCCACAACGCCAGGCTCACCTGTGCACAAGCTCACGGATGTGCCGCAGACTTTCCGACTCTCGAATCCGAGTGCCTCACTCTACATCCATTGCGGAGCGATGTCCGCGCGGCACCGGGTCGCCCGCATCTCGGTGCGTGGAGGAGCTGAGTCATGAATCCCAAGGACACTCGTCACGGCGACGTCGTGCGCGTTGAACTGAATGCCGAAGTGGAGAAGAACTTCGGTCGAGCCGTTGTGATCGGTGAATCAGTCGAGCTTGTGCGCAGCGAGTCCACGGGGGAGTGTTTGCTCCGGTTCGCCGCCGGAGACTCTCATGCCGTCAAGGGCCACCGTCCCGCAGAGCACACGCACCTGCTCAGATTGATGGGGACGAACAAAGCACGGATCGCATGGGTCGCGTCCACGTCCCCTCGAACCGGGACCACCGACACTGTGGTCGTGCAGGTGCAAGAGTTCATTGGGCGGAGGTTCGCCGATCGCATGGCCGTTGGAGTGGATGACCTGTTCCTTGAGTCAGTGCGCAAGCAGATCCCAGAGGTTGCTTCCGTGGACTTGTTGAAGCGATGGATGCACGACACGTTTGTTGTCAAGGGCGCGGTACAGGGCCGCTCGGTACTCATCGTTCAAGGGGCAACGACAGATGTGGCAAAGTTAGAAGATCGGGCGTTCCGCATTCTCGGCGCAAAGTGGGCGGTTGATGTGAAGCCGGGAGAGGGTGACCGGCTGTTGGCCACACGGCTTGTGACGGTACGGTCGACCGTCGATTGCAGTTCCCCGAGGCCCCCGTTGCTCCTTGAAGGCGAAGCGGAGTTTGTTGACGCGACATTTGCGACCACCTTCAAGGCAGAGTCGTCACTCGACGTGCTCGTCAGAGAGGCCGGCAGCTATCTCGCCATCTGGCAGCGCTATCAATCGATGGAGACCGAAGCGATCGCGCGACGCGCCAGGCTCTTCGGCAGCGTGCCATATCACTCGTGCACGCAACTCGACAACGGAAACTGGTCGTTCAACATCGCTCCCGCATTCTTCGAATCTGGAAGGTCATTGGACGATCTTCCCCTGGATGACTTTGAAATCGAGTGCGTGTCGTTGATTCCAGCTTTACTGAAAGCGTCGTCTCAGGAGGATCTCCTCGAAGTACTTGACGACGTGCGCCCCAACGAACGCACACCATTCACTGGGTCCGGCGTCACAACCAGAGACGGCTCGCTCATCCTTCGGCCGGCTGATCCGGACGCACGCATGGAGGACGCACCACCGACATCAGGTTACCTGGTGGCAGGTCTGCGAGGCGACATGGTTCGGCTTCGTCGTCGGCGAGACGCCTGGGAACGCATACGTCGGCAGAGCTGTCCGATGACGCACTTGGGGCATCTGCTCGAAGGGCAACATGTTCAAATGCCCCGGAGGAAGAAACTCGATCCACTGAGCGACGCTGTGCGAGCGAAGTTCGGTGGAAAGCCGACAACAAAGCAGATCCGCGCCATTGACATCGCGCTGAATACACCGGACATCGCGGTAATTCAGGGCCCGCCGGGAACGGGCAAAACACGCGTACTCGCGGCGATTCAAGCCCGACTCAGCGAACTGGAAGATTCCGAGCGACTCTCGGGAAGTGTGCTCCTGACCGGATATCAACACACCGCCGTAGAGAACGCGGTGATGAGCGCGTCAACTCTGGGACTGCCGCCGATCAAAATCGGAAAGAAGCGTGGAGCAACGGCGGGGCCCGACGCGAGCAGCGCTTGGGTACGCACGAGGTCGGAGCATGTACGGGCGTCTCTCGCGACGGTAACCGATACACCGGTGCGACAAAGGCTGCGCCGCCTTCGCCAGTTGATCGTCGGGTACGAGGGCCAACTTGTAGGACACGAGGACCCCTGTTCTGTGCTGCGGGAAGCCCACGAATGCGTGCGAGAGTGTGCCTCTCCGGCGACGCGTGACCGGCTGAACGACTTGATCGGGGCGCGGCGAGATCGCGGGCCAGTCTCTTCCGAGAGCGGCGCTTCCGAGGTTGAGGATGCGATACGGCTCGTCCGCGGGCTCCGCGTCGAGCCCGAAGCATTCCGAGATGACGGCCCCCGAAGTGCGCACCGCGTCCTGACCAGCCCAACGGTCCAGGCCAGCCTCTCGGACCTGAGCATCGCCGTCTTGGAGAAGGCGCGGGCATGGATGGACCCTGACGCGATGGACTTTCTTGGGCCGCTCTCTCAAGTCCGCGACCTACTGCTGGATGGTCTCAGTGCTCCGCCAAGGCACCTGGCTGTTCGCCGGGTAGACACAGACGCGCTGGCGGCATTGAAACATGCGGAGATTGAACTCGCCCATCTTGTGGAAACCGGCAAGGATGGGGTAGCGGATGTGCTTTGGGACTACCTTGAATCGCTCGAGGGCGATGAGGCTGAAGTGCGAGCGGCGTTAGAGCGCTACACCCTGGTGCTCGCCGCAACATGTCAGCACGCCGTTCACAGGAACACCCTGCGGGCCAAAGGGCTTGGCGCAACGGACACCGCTGTTTTCGAGACGGTAATCGTGGATGAGGCGGCCCGCGCGACCCCCCTCGATCTGCTCATTCCGATGTCTCTGGCAGAACGTCGGATTGTGCTTGTCGGCGATCATCGCCAGCTTCCTCATCTCCTGGAACCGGATATCGAGAGGGAACTGAGCGTCTCGGTCAATGAGGAGACCGCCGCAGCCCTGAAGAACAGTCTCTTTCAGCGGTTGTTCCTGCATTTGCGGAACTTGGAGGCGAAGGACAATATCCAACGCACGATCACCCTAGACCAACAGTTTCGGATGCACCCAGTGCTGGGCGATTTTGTTTCACGGACCTTCTACGGTGCAGACGAACAGTTTGCATCGCCGAGACCAGCGGTTGAGTTTGTGCATGGGCTTAAGTGCCTGCCGGCAGTCCCGGCGGTGTGGCTCGATGTCCCGGCCCAACATGGTAAGGAGGCAACCCGCGGCAGTAGCAAAGTCCGCACCGCGGAGGCTCGCGCCATAGCAGAATGGACTCTGCGAATCGGCGCGGAGAAGCCCGACTTCACGATCGGCATCATCGCGTTCTATTTGCAGCAGGTTCGAGAGATTGAACGTGAACTTGAGCGTGTCGGAGTCGGCGAGGTAATCAATGGGGAGTTCCGCTTTGTTCCTGAATGGCAGTTCGTCGCTCGACCTGATGGAGCAAGGAAAGAGCGGCTGCGGGTCGGATCGGTCGATGCGTTCCAGGGAATGGAATTCGATGTGGTGTTCCTCTCCGTGACGCGCTGTAATGACCTTCCCGCTGAAACCGAAAAGCAACGGCGGCAGAAATACGGGTTCCTGATGTTGGCGAACCGACTCTGCGTTGCCATGAGCCGCCAACACCGGCTACTCATCGCGACCGGAGACCGCAGGCTGACAGAACTCCCAATCGCGGCCAGCGCAATCCCGGGGCTTGTCGGCTTTCGCAAGCTCTGTGAAAGCCCCGAGGGGAACGTCATCAATGCCTGAACCCGTCTTCTTTGAAATGGTACGGGCGCCGAAGGGTGGCTGGGCTGAGCTGACGCTGCAACAGTGGTTGTGGTGGCCGACGCTCTGCTACCGCGTAATAGCACCCGAGGCGACTGAGCAGACATTGAATCTGTTCGAGCGAACGATTCTCAGTTTGTGTCGAGCCCGCTTGACGGAAGCGCCGCGCCAAGCGGACTTGCTGGGACTGGACGAAAGGCTCATTGAGACGATCCAGCAACAACTCCGAGAGCTCGGGCTGCTCGATGACGCCATGTCGGTAACGCCAGAAGGTGTTGAGACCATCCGCGGCGAGGTGCTGGACTCGGGCCGGCTTGTTACCGGGTATGTCTTCCAGGATCCATTCACCGGCTCGTTGTGGGATCGATTCATCGAGGTCGAGAACGAGCGCTACGCCCAAGTGGAAAGGGATGGGTCGGCTATCTCGATCGTGCGGGGGGCAATCGGTAAGGAACGCCGCCATCGGACGGTATTGGTCGACCACCCGCCAACACAGCTTCCGCCGCCGACCGCCGGGGACGTGGCCGCGGCGGTTCGGCGGCATCGTCGTGCAATCGAGCGATGGCGCCAACCTCGCGAGAGCGAGGATGCTTCAGTCAGCCTCCCTCGTACTGATGACGTCGGCGAGAACGAGGGCGGTATCCGGCTGGGAAAGGTCGAACTCCTGGATTCAACTCCGGTCAAATGCTTTGTCGCCACGTACCTGTATAGCCGTTCGACGGTGCCGCTCCCGACGAGCTTGCTTGTCGCGGACCCATTCGGGCTGGGGGCTTCAGATCGGTTACTTCGACAAATTCTCGACCACGCAGACTCTGATAGACAGTCGCCGCTCGGACGCCGACTTGATGCCGTTTTGCTCCGCGCCCACAAAACCACGTACGGTGAGTTCCGTGACCAGGCTCGTGCGTTCAGGCTGAATGCCGAACGACAGGTAGAAGATGCGATTGGCCTCGACCGGCGAGGACTAGACGCGTTCGACCCGTTGGTGCGCATGGAGCAGGCGCTCCTTGAAGCCGAGGCGCTTCAGGGCGATCAGGAACAAGAGAAGCACATGGAGTCGCTGACTCACGCTCGCACGGCAATGGAGGCGCTGCTGCGTATTGGGCTTGGCGGTCGGATGCTGGCAGGCATTGAGCGGCACCTGGACCTCCCTCCCTCGGACCGAACAAGAGAAGGCACTCACCGAAGGCTCGAAGCGATCGGGCAGCAAGTCGGCCTTGCCGGTCCGCTCCCGCAGCACCTCTCTTCTTCAATGTCATTCCAGCGGGTGCGCGGGCTCACGATGGACAAGCAGCGGGTTGCTCGCGCTGGTCTCAGGGACCTATTTGTTCTCAGCCTGCTCCTCGCCGTGCAGGACCACGGACATCCACTGCGCAGGGCCGCAGCGAGTGATCCATTGTTCGCACGACATTTCTTCGCCCTCGCGGACAAGTGCAATGACGCGGCCCATGGTCGAGTCTCAAACGGTTTTCAGATTGACGATGTGCGTCGTGACCTCTACGCGGTGGTCGGTCTTCTGATCGACTCACCTGACGCACCCAAGGAGCATCAATGAGTCGCAAGGAACGAAAGCGGCAAGAGGCTGAGGCGAAGCGCATCCAGCAATTGAGCGGTGCGGGCGGTACCCCAGGGTGGTCAACGCAGTCACCTCTCAAGGAAGCTGCCAAACCGATCACCGAGATTGCCGCGGCTGCGCCGCAGAAGCTGGCCGAATCTCCAGAAGCTGCGCAATCAGGCCCGCCTGTTGATCCGCCGAGCCCTCTCGATGAAACGGCACTCCGTGCGGCGTGGATGGACCTCAAGCGGGCGGAGGACAACTACCGGTCAGGGAAGAAGGGTCTTGACGAGCATCTGGCACAGATCGCAAGTGAAAGCGATCAACTCAAGATCGATAGGGAAAGGCTCTCTAGCGACCTGACGGCGGCAGCACTCGGTCGAAAGGACCTAGTCGAGAGGGAGGCCGCACTCATTGAGGAAGGAGAAAGGCTCAGCAACCTGCGTGCGGACGCCGAAGCCGGATTCCTTGCAGCCCGGAGACATTCCCTCGCGAAGCTTGACGAGGTGATCGCTAGCCTGACCAACGATGCCTCAACGCAAATGGAGGACCTCGCCAAGCGACGGAAGCAACTGATCGACGATGTCGCCGCGGCTCAGGCAAACACCCTGCAGGAAGAGTGGCAGAAACTCGAAACGGCCAAGCGAGACGTTGCGCGTTCACGCCGGCAGCTTGATTGGGATACACAGGACTTTGCCGATCGCCGCAAGTCGGATATCGAGAAGAGCAAGGCAGAAGTGGCCGGTCAACTTGAACGACTGGAGGCAGAGCGCACGCAACTTGAGCAGCGGCTTGCCGCCGCCAGGGAAGAGCGAGAGTCTCTTTTCCAAGAGGTTGAACGGCAGCGACGCGCCGTGGAGGAACTCGGCAATCGCTCGCCCGACGCGATAAGGCAGGAACTTGAACGCTACCGCCGGGACATCAAGTCATTGCAGGAGAAGGTGGCGAACGCTCCGGAACCTGGGGTGCTGGACGAACTGCAGCGAGCAAAGACGACGCTGGATTCACAGGCCGCCAGTGTTCGAGACAAAGAGCTGCAGTTGGCTCAGCAACGAGAGGCCCTTTCGCGGGCCAACATCGCTGTGACAGAGCTCGAAACGATCCGAGAAGAGCGGCGAGTTCTTGACGCGCACAAGCGTTTGCTCGAAGCGAAGATTTCCGATCTGGAGGGTCGGCTTGATCAGTTCATCAAGGGGGACGCCGACAAATCGCCTTTCCCCGAGTGTCGCCGGATGGACGAGGATCGCCGCCGTTAAACGAGCCCGGCACTCCGTCCGCAGGTGCCGGACCTAAGCCGGTTCATCGACGATCTCCAAGTCCGAATCGCGCATCAGAGCAGGCAAAGAGACGGGGGACGCACGCTGTACTACAGCAAACGTGACCTGCGGTACTTCTTGGGCGGCTTGGCGATGAGCCAGCTTCACATCCTTCAGGGAATCAGTGGAACGGGCAAGACGAGCCTCCCAATGGCCTTCGCGGAGGCCGTGGGAGCGGGCAGCAAACTGGTCTCCGTGCAAGCCGGGTGGAGAGACCGACAGGATCTGCTCGGGCACTACAACACGTTCGAGAAACGATACTACGAAACCGAGTTCCTCCAGGCTCTGTATGAGGCACAGACGCCTGAGTTCGCTCAGCGGCTGTATGTGATCGTGCTCGATGAGATGAACCTGTCACACCCTGAGCAGTATGCGGCCGACCTGCTCTCGGGTCTTGAAAAGCCGAACGTGGCTGATCGCAACGTCGAGCTCATGACTTCCCAGGTCAAAGGGGCTCCTCAGAACTTCGTCGACGGCCGGCGCGTTCGCCTGGCAGAAAACGTCTGGTTTATCGGCACGGCGAACCACGATGAAACCACCAAGGACTTTGCCGATAAGACCTACGACCGGGCACATGTCATGGAGCTGCCGCGGCACCGGGACAGCTTCGAGTTCAAAGAGCCCATGGAACTGGAACCGCTGAGTTTTGATGCTGTACAAACGAGCTTCAGGATTGCGAATCACTCCTACGGCGAACATGCACGAAAGGTCTACTCGTTCCTCGACAAGCACTTCACAACCGTGCTCGGCGATTTGTTCGGCGTCTCTTGGGGCAATCGCTTGGAACGTCAGGCGAACCTGTTCGTGCCGGTCGTGATCGCCTCAGGCGGGAGTGCTGTGGAGGCCATGGACCACTTGGTGGCAACCAAGCTCTTGCGGAAACTGCGAGACCGACACGACATTCGTCCAGAGCACTTCGTTTCTCTGCGAGAATCGTTGCTGAAGGCGCCAGTCCATGAGTTGTCCGCTCTTCAATCGCACGGCAAGGTTCCGACCGCACCGAGGGCAAAGGAGAGCTTGAACGGATGCTTGGAACTTGTGGGCAAAGAAATTCGGCGACTCGGAGCCGACCAGGAGTAGTGATCCCTCAATGGCACGCCTGCAAAGTCGAATTTCTGGAGTTCAAGTTGATGACCCCTATGGGGTGGTGGCCACATTTCTCTGCGTCGTCGGGGCTTCGGGTGGGACGGCGTACGTCAATGGCTTTCCAGTAGGCCCCGGCGGCTATCCGGTTCCAGACCGCTCAGGTCGGGTGCGAGGGGACAATCTACGGGGAGTATCTGCGTTCGATCTACCGACCGAATGCCTCATTGATGATGATCATGCTCGGAGTATCGCGATCGTAACAGGGGGTTTGTCGCAAGCCTTCGCTGACGGAAGCGCGGGCTGGGAGCGGTGGGTCACCGCTTCACCGGTCATGTCTGTGGTCGATGAACCGGTGGAACTTATCGACATTGATCGGGCGCTCAAGGCAGCGTTGCCGTCGCTTATCGATGTGTGCAGGAAACCCCGCACGAATCTCATTACGGAGCTCGAACGTGTTCCGACGCCCCGGGCCAAACGCATTCCGCAGCGTGCCGCGAGCTTCTTGGCGTCCCACCCGGAGGATTGGTCACAGCCGACGCTCAACGGACCAAGGCCCAAGCGGGTCCTGACCGAGCAGGTGGACGAGAGCGTCAATATGTTCGAGAACCGCTTGGTGGCGAGGTTGATAGACAAGGCAGAGGGTCACGTTGGTCATCGCATTCTTCGCCTGAAACGACTTGAGCTTTTGTTGAAGGATCTTTTTGAGCAAGAGGAGTTGCTCACGTCGCATTGGGCGAAGAAGAACCGCCTCTACACTCTGTTGGCACCCCTGTTGGGCGAACAGTATCGCTTGCAGGTGACTCAACAGACAATCGAGACTCTCACGAGGTTGCGGTACCGCCTGCTCGGTCTTACCGATTCCGAGTTGTATCGTGAGATCCCTCGCCGCGCACAAGTGCCGCTCGAAGTGCCCTCAACCAACGTGCTGGTCAATGACCTTCGGTATCGTGGGGCTCGCGATCTGTGGTTCAACCTCTCTCCCTCTGGCACGGCACGGGGGCAGTCACCGGAAGCACTGCATTCTCAGATGGTTGCCCGTTTCGGGGCGTTCGACCTGTTCGCGTTCATTCTCGTGCTGCAAGCATTGGACCGGTGCGGCGCCAAGCCGCGAGCACCCAAGGCACCCGTGCGCATAGGCACACCCTTAGTGCTCGTTCATCCAGCATGTGGGGAGCTCACGCTTCAGTTCGATCTTTCTGATCGGACGATTCGGGTCACTGCCGACGCGCGGGAGTTGAAGGTCATTCCCGTCTATGCCGCGATGGGTGTCTTGGGCGAGTCCGAGCGTACGGCGTTGCTTGATCACATTCGTGGTGGGTGTGGTCGGGATGGCCGTAATCTGGTCGTCCTCCATCCAGACTCGTTGGAACGGGCCAACGAACATGCCGCACGCAGTGCACCACAGACTCTGCTTGAACATGAGCGGGAAAGTGGAGAGCGGCTCGGATTCTCAGTACTGTCGGTGTCACCGTGGCGTGTCAGCAGTCTTGATGATGTGGCCCGCGCCGTCAACTGGTTCATCTACTGCGCAAGATACGCGGCGTTGCCTCCTGTGATTCCGATATCTGCCCTGATGGAGCCTTGGGCAAGGCAGCAAACGGAGTGGCTTGCGCGAACTCCATCCGGAGAATGGCGGATGGCCCGGCCCAAGGTCCCGGCGCATTGTCTGAAAGCGCTCAGAGACGCCCACATTCAGAGTCAGGCATTGAAGCGCGAACTTGAGAGCATCGACTCGACGAAAAAGGGTCCCCGCCGGTCTCCAGATGACTTACGCAAGGAACGTCAGAGGGTGGCCCAAATAAAGGAAGAGTTGGCGGTCACGGAGCGGACGGCGTCGGCCGGGGAACAGACGGAGATAGCGGTTGAGAACGGCCAGAAAGCATGGCAGAGCATTCTCCGTTGCCCTGTGTGTGATGATGAAGAAGTGGCGCTGGATACCCGAGCGCGAACGTTCTGGTGCAAGTGCCAGAGTTGCCATTCGGAATGGGGCACACGATGGTGCAAGACGTGCGACGGAGGTATTCCCGTCATCTTGCCATACTCGACGCAATGGATGACGTGGCTGATCCAAGGTAAGGATCCGGCCCGTCTTGCGGGTTCGGATCTTCTGGCCATGCCCGTCCTTGGTGAGGACAACAGAATCGCGTACCGATGCCAGAAGTGCGGCAAGCCAAGTTGAGCGAAAGAGATTATCCTCAATGTCAATCGCCGGGAATCGCTTAGAATCAGGGACAGTTGGACCTGTGTCCGAACAAACGGAGTTGTATGACTCGACGAAAGCGCATCCTTGTATCCTGGGTGGGGCACGCCGACCTGTTCGGATTGGCGGTCGCCATTCCCACCTGCGCCCCAGGCGTCGAGACGGCCACTGGGAAGTCCCTCCCTAGGAATGCCACGCCGACCGGCCCTATTCGTGCGGCGATGGATGCTTTCGAGTTTGATGCGGTCCACTTGGTGGCTGATCTAGACGCCAGACTCTTGGCTTCGGTTGCGAAATGGCTCGGTTCCGCAGTTACGGTCCATCGTGTGTCACTCGCTGACCCGACCGAGTACGCAGCTGTGTACACGATTGCCGAGTCCTTGCTCGGGACGGTCGCTCGAACAGCGGATGACGTTGTCCCCGAACTGTGGATCAGCCTTAGCTCCGGGACGCCAGCGATGGCCGCAACGTTGGTCCTGCTCGGCAAGACCAGGTTCCCGGCGAGATTTATTCAGTCGTACCAAGGAAGAGCAAAGGAAGCGGACATCCCGTTTGACCTGACACTTCAGTATCTTCCCGAGTTGCTGCGAGAACCTGATGCTGCTCTCCAAGCGTTGGCAGACAAGAGCCCCAGCGATGTCGAAGGATTCGCCTCCATCGTTGGAAACAGCCCTTCGTTGCGACTTGCTACGGGGCGTGCTCGGCGGGCGGCTATCCGCGATGTTTCGGTCCTCATTCTCGGCGAGAGCGGGGTGGGCAAGGAGCTGTTCGCCCACGCTATTCACGCGGCAAGCGGGAGACGGAATGGACCCTTTGTCCCGATCAACTGCGCGGCAATCCCGCGAGAGTTGCAGGAGTCCGAGCTGTTTGGGCACATTAAAGGCGCCTTCACGGGTGCCGTGAAGGACCGCGAGGGCGCTTTTCAACAGGCCGACGGCGGCACGCTGTTCCTTGATGAGTTCGGCGAACTGGATACTCGGGCTCAAGCTGCGCTCCTACGAGCGCTCCAGCCCGGGCCGAATGAACCGCCGTGCCATCGGGTGATTCGTCGCGTAGGCGCCGAGGCCCCTGAAGCGGTAGACGTTCGGGTACTCGCCGCCACAAACCGAGATCCGCAGCAGCAAGTCAGTCGAGGAGACCTGCGAGAGGATTTGTTCTACCGCGTATCGACCATTACTCTCAGATTGCCGCCCCTTCGAGACCGACGGTCGGACATTCCGGCGCTGGCGGATGCACTGCTTGCGAGGATCAACGCCCAGTTTGCCAAGGGCGAACCGGGGTACCAAAGCAAGTCGCTTTCCGGCGCAGCCAAGGGCTTTGTGTCGCAACATGCCTGGCCTGGCAACGTGCGACAACTCAACAATGTGTTGGTCCAGGCCGCAGTGATGTCGCTAGGCACAACCATCGGTAAGGGCGATATCGCTGCTGCGCTGGCCGAATCACCCGCAATGGCACTCTCCCATGACGTGGCCCAGCAGACATTGGGAGGAGACTTTGACCTGATGAAGTACCTCGACGAGATTGAGAGAGGACTGATTGAGCGGGCACGGGAGGAGTCGAGTGGCATCAAGCGAAAGGCGGCTGAGCTGCTCGGGCTCAAGACCTACCAAACGCTCGACGGAAAGCTCAAGCGACTGGGCATCCGGTGGTAGTAGCCCTGAGTAATCGCGGAGCTGAGGGCATCGAACCGGCACATCGGCGCGGTGGTAGGGCCGGGCGTACGTTCGCCGTCAGGCAGTCGCTGCCAACTTCGCATGATTCATGTGGGCGTACACCGATTTGCCAAGCGTTCGGAATCACGGTCGAGCGAGTGCCGCCAAGGCGTTCCGCTGTCTGGGTGTCAGGGACGGCCAAGCCGATACGATCGCACCGAGAACTGGGTCTCGGACAGCAAGCAATCCGCCGAGACGCTCCCAATTCTCCGTTTGGATCGCCTGCAAAACGTCGATATCTCCTGTAGAATCAGGCACTTCGGGCCCGTGGCGGAACGGCAGACGCAGCGGACTTAAAATCCGCTGCCCGG
>Ga0335394_10007141_pt1 | contig 12607 bp, 15 predicted proteins | sample MAT03_FD_205741 | JGI IMG/M metagenome (GOLD analysis project Ga0335394, IMG submission 205741) | Freshwater microbial communities from Lake Fryxell liftoff mats and glacier meltwater in Antarctica - MAT-03 (spades assembly) (version 2) ... | reverse complement strand
CTTCGGGCAGCGTTCCGTAGGTGTGGCGCATGGCGATGCGCACCGCTTCCCAGCGTGCTTTCGCCTCTGCATATCCGGTGGCAGGGACATCCGCGACCAACGTCGGCGCCTTGTATTTGATCGGTAGACTGATCGCCAGGTTGAGCAGCATTAGCTTCCAACGCGATGATAACGCAGCGGGTTTGTGCCGGCCGCCTTCGTGCTTCTTCCGGAGGTAAGCGAGCGAACCTTCCTCCGCGATGGCGAGGTGCGTGATCACCTGTGCGACCGTCCATGCACCGCGCTGTGGCGCGGTGGTGCGGGTGGTCTCCGGCAGGCCTTCGAGTTCCGCGAGCATGGTGCGCCGCTCTACCTCCATCCCGTCGAAGAAGCGAAGGAGCGCGGTGCGCGTGAACATGCGAGAAAGCAGGCCGGACCCTACCGCGCCCGCTGCACCGTGTTCAGGTCCTCGCCAATGATACCCTCCTTCTTGCCGAAGATCGCGGCATCGTCCCGCAGGTACATCAGCTCGCCCGTGCCCGCGTTGAAGAGGCGCTTGAAACAATGCTTGTTCTTGTGCTCTCCGGTGATCACCACATCGCTCACGGTACGCGTGCGCTCCTGTGCCTGGACCGCGGTGATGAGCATGCTCGCGGGTACCAGCGCTACCGGTGACAGATAGCTCTCCTTGATCGTGGCGAGATCGGGCAGGCTTTTGTCCACGTGCTCCGTCGCCAGCACCAGTTCGGTGTCGCGCACTAGGCGGGTGCGGGCCGCGTATGTACGATCCGCCGTGGCCTTGTCGATGATCTTGCCGCCCTCCACCAGGTTGAGATAGTCCTGCAGGTGCTTCACGTAGATCGTGAGCATCGCGTCCATCTGCCCTTCGTTGATCGCCAGCGGGTCGATCAGGAGAAAGGCCAGTTCCCGTTCCGATGGGATCGTGGTGAAGGCGTTGTTCTTCTGTTGCAGCGTTTCACCCTTTTTCTGCTTCCATCCTTGTACCAGGGTGAGGAAGGTGCCTTCGAATTTCACGGGGTCCATCTTGGCGGTCTTCAACAAGTAGATCTTCTCCGGCGCGAGCGGCTGCATACCCAACTCGGCCACCGTAACGAACTCATATGCGGAGTTGAATTTCCACTCGCTCTTCACCGCGTTCGTTACCGTTCGGTTATAGGGCGAGTCGCCGGCATCGAGCACCACCACGAGGGTGGCCGGCTTGGCGGCCTTCACCGCAGCGGGGTCGAAGGTGCCGTATTGGGCGGTCGCTGTGAGGATGGAAAGAAGAGCGAGGGAGGCGGAGAGGATGGAGCGCATGAATGGAGGTGTGGTTGAAGATCGTTGGCTGTCCGTAGAACGCATCAACCAACAACTGACGCACGGCGAAAATAGTGCCGCGCCCGACCGACCTTTGAGCGACTTGTCCACATGGTGAACGAAGACCTGTCGAAAGCCGGTGGTGGCGACATCGCGCGGTACCTGGACCGTGCCGAAGTGCTGCGTGAGACGATCGCCCAGTTGACCAAGGACCTGGCCCAGCCCGCGAACGGCATTCTCGCGGCGGAAGGAGATGCCGCTTTCGAGGAACTGCGCGTCCAAGTGCTTCCGGTTTTGGAACGACTGCATGACCAGGGTCCCTACGCCTTGCAAGTCGCCATGTACCGTGTGGACATCCCGGAAGCGCATTTGCGGCGCACCCTGGCCCACGGAGGGTTGCACGCCCTGGCCGGTGAATGCGTATTGCGCGCCTTGCAAAAAGTGCTGACACGGCTTCGCTTCGCTGGAAAGTTCTGAGGGCCCGCATGCCGCGGCGAGGTGTGCGATCGTTGTGGACAACCTCCCGGACGGCCACCGAACGGCCACGCCCAGAAACTACCTTTGCGCAGGATCCGCCGGACCCCTTCAATGGACAAGTATTCCTACCTCAGCAACGTCGACAGCGCCTGGCTCGACGACCTGCATCAGCAATACCAGAAGGACCCCGCCAGCGTGGAGACCGGCTGGGCCCGCTTCTTCGAGGGTTTCGATTTCGCCAAGGCCCTGTACGAGGGTGATGCGCCCGCCCCCCCGGCAGCAGCGGGTGCTGGTCAGGAACGATTCCAGAAGGAGTTCCGGGTGCTGGAACTGATCAACGCCTATCGCACGCGCGGCCACCTGTTCACCGACACCAACCCGGTGCGCGAACGGCGCAAGTACACCCCCACGCTCGAACTGGTGAACTTCCAGTTGAGCGAGGCCGACCTGGATACCGTTTTCACCGCAGGCAACGAGTTGGGCATCGGTCCGGCCAGGCTGCGCGACATCGTCGCGTTACTGGAGCAGACTTACTGCACAAGCATCGGCGTGGAGTTCAAATACATCCGGAAGCCCGAGAAGATCACGTGGCTGCAGCAGCGGATGGAAAGCTCGCGCAATACGCCGAGCTTCACATTGGAGCAGCAGAAGGAGATCCTGGAGAAGTTGAACGAAGCAGTGGTCTTCGAGAAATTCCTGGGCAAGAAGTTCATCGGTGCGAAACGCTTCAGCATCGAGGGAGCCGAGGTATTGATCCCCGCATTGGACACGGTGATCGAACACGGTGCCGAGTTGGGCATCACCGAATACGTGATCGGCATGGCGCACCGTGGACGTCTGAACGTGCTGGCCAATACGATGCGCAAATCGTACGACGCCATCTTCAGCGAGTTCGAGGGCAAGGACTACGATGATGCGCTGCTGGAGGGCGACGTGAAGTACCATATGGGCTATAGCAGTTTGGTGAAGACGAACACCGGCAAGACCGTTCGCCTCACGCTGGCCCCGAACCCGAGCCACCTGGAAGCCGTGGGTCCTGTGATGCAGGGTATCTCCCGGGCGATCATCGAGCACGATGATCACTTCGCGCAAGGCATCACCGCACCGATCATTATCCATGGCGATGCGGCGGTGGCTGGACAGGGCGTCGTCTATGAACTCGTGCAGATGGCCGGCCTGAAGGCCTATGGCGTCGGTGGAACGATCCACATCGTGGTGAACAACCAGGTCGGCTTCACGACGAATTACATCGACGGACGCACCAGCACTTACTGCACGGACGTTGCGAAGACCACCTTATGTCCGGTGTTCCATGTGAACGGTGATGATGCCGAGGCCGTGGCCTACACGGTGAAACTCGCGATGGACTACCGGCAGAAGTTCGGACAGGACGTCTGGGTGGACATCCTCTGCTACCGCAAGCACGGCCATAACGAGGGCGACGAACCGAAGTTCACGCAACCGCTCCTTTACAAGGCGATCGCCGCGCACAAGGATCCGCGCGAGATCTACACGGAGGACCTCATCGCCAGTGGTGTCGCTGGCGCCCGCGAGATGGCGCAGGAGATGGAACGCGCGTTCAGCGAGATGCTCGATGCGCGGCTCACCGAAGCGAAGCAGGTGCGCGTGGGCAAGATCACCAACTTCATGGAGGAGCGCTGGAAAGGTTTCAAGCGCGCCGACGCCGCTGACTTCGCGAGGTCACCCGGAACAGGCGTCAAGAAGGAAGTGCTGAAGATGATCGGCGAGAAGCTCACCGTGGTTCCCGAAGGCAAGAAATTCTTCAGCAAGCTGGAGAAGATCCTGAACGATCGCAGGAAGATGATGGCCGATGAGACCCTGGATTGGGGCATGGCCGAGTTGCTGGCGTACGGATCACTGCTCGTGGAAGGCCATCCCGTGCGTTTTACCGGACAGGACGTTGAGCGTGGCACGTTCTCGCACCGCCATGCGATCGTGAAGATGGAGGACAGCGAGGAGGAGTACATCCACCTGAAGCATATCCAGGAAGGGCAGGCGTTGTTGCAGATCTACAACTCGTTGTTGAGCGAGTACGCGGTCCTCGGTTTCGAATACGGCTATGCGCTCACCAACCCGGAAGTGCTCACCATCTGGGAGGCGCAGTTCGGCGATTTCGTCAACGGCGCGCAGATCATCCTTGATCAATACCTGTGTTGTGCCGAGGAGAAATGGAACACACAGAACGGCATCGTACTGCTGCTGCCACACGGTTACGAAGGCCAGGGAGCCGAGCACAGCAGCGCGCGCATGGAACGCTTCCTCAGCAGTTGCGCCGATGGCAACATGGTGCTGGTGAACTGCACAACGCCCGCCAATTTCTTTCATGCGCTGCGGCGCCAGCTGACCTGGAATTTCCGCAAGCCGCTCGTGGTCTTCACCCCCAAGAGCCTGCTGCGCCACGCGCGTTGCATGAGCAAACTCGACGAGCTGGCCGAAGGACGCTTCCAGGAGCTGATCGATGATGCATCCGCGGATGCGAAGCAGGTGAGGACCGTGGTCTTCACGCAGGGCAAGATCCATTACGACCTCGCCGAGCACCGCGAGAAGAACGGCATCACCGATACGGCGCTGGTACGCCTCGAACAATTGCATCCGTTGCCGGCCGAACAGTTGCGCGCGGTGATCAAAAAATACGGGAAGGCCGAGCGCTACCTGTGGGTACAGGAGGAACCACTGAACATGGGCGCATGGTCTTACATGGCGCTCAATTTCAACGAGGTGAAATTGGAATGCATCGGCCGCGCAGCCAGCGCAGCACCGGCCACTGGCAGCAGTAAGCGCAGCGCGAACCAGCAGATCGCGATCATCGAGAAGGCGTTCGCGAAGTCGGGAAAGTCTGAAAAGGTGAAGGCCTGAGCAAGACTCAATTCACAAGTCGTAAGACCAAAGACACAACAAGAAATGCGAAGCACCTCGAGCCTTGAGACGTGTGTCTTGTGACTTGAGACTTCATTCACTCATTCCCCATGGCAACAGTCGATATCAGAGTTCCAAGCCCCGGCGAGAGCATCAGCGAAGTGCGCATCGCGCAATGGCTCGTGAAGGACGGCGATGTGGTGACCAAGGACCAGGTGCTCGCTGAGATCGACAGTGACAAGGCCACCCTGGAGTTGAGCGCGGAAGCCGCTGGTCAGATCAAGATCCTCGCTGCTGCGGACGCGACCGTGAACGTGGGCGACGTTGTTGCGCAGCTGGATACCAGTGTCCCACCCACCGATAAGAAAGTGGAGACGAAAAAGGAAGCCGCACCGGTCGCCGCCAGCGCGAAACCTTCCGCCACGCCAGCCACACAGGGACCATCGACCACCTCCCAACCCGCACACGCGACCCCTGTAGCGAAAGCGATGCTCGATGACAAAGGTGTGAGCGCGGACAAGGTGAAAGGCAGCGGCCCCAACGGACGCATCACCAAGAGCGATGTCGCAGCCTACGTGGCCGGGGGTGTTGATGGAGGTGCGGTTTCGATGAGCGGCTGGGGTGGCAAGCGCGACCAGAGCCGCGTGAAGATGAGCACGTTGCGCAAGAAGGTGGCTGAGCGCCTCGTCGCGGTGAAGAACCAGACCGCCATGCTCACCACGTTCAACGAGGTGGACATGAGCGCGGTAATGGCGCTGCGCGAGAAGTACAAGGACAAGTTCAAGGAACAGAACGGCGTGGGCCTGGGCTTCATGAGCTTCTTCACCAAAGCCGTCACCGAGGCGCTGCGGCTGTTCCCCAGCGTGAACGCGCACATCGACGGCGAAGAGATGATCATGCACGACTACGCGGATATCGGGATCGCTGTGAGCAGCCCCAAAGGCCTCATGGTGCCCGTGCTGCGCAATGCTGAGCGCATGAGCCTTGCGGAGATCGAAGCCAAGATCAAGGAGCTGGCAGTGAAGGCGCGCGATGGCAAACTCTCCCTGGACGAGATGACCGGTGGCACCTTCACCATCACCAATGGTGGAGTGTTCGGCAGCATGCTCAGCACGCCGATCATCAATCCCCCACAGAGCGCCATCCTGGGCATGCACAACATCGTGGAACGTCCCGTTGCGGTGCATGGCAAGGTGGAAGTGCGCCCGATCATGTACGTAGCGCTGAGCTACGACCACCGCATCATCGATGGCAAGGAGAGCGTGAGCTTCCTCATGGCCGTGAAGCAGATGATCGAGGATCCAAGCAAGATGGTCTTCGGTGGTAAGGAGTCGGGGGAGGTGCTGTTGGGGTTGTAGGCTCTGCTTGCTGAGATCAAGGGCTACGTTCGATCCAGCCCCGAATGGGGTGCGTTCGCCCCAGCGCTCACGTCTCCAACCATGGCGTTTCTGTTGCAGCGGCGCCGGTCGATCAGTTCCGGCATGGAATGGGAATGCTTATCGCGCAATCCCTACCATTCCTTATGCCGACCACTATCACTGATCGCAATGGGGTCGCAACCGTTGGAAGCGCCTTGAGGTACGCGTCACTGGACCTCAAACCCGCTGCGGGCCAACTTTTGGAGCATTTGCGACGGCAGGAGCGCTCTCTACTGCGCCGTCACGGCGTGCGCCTGCGCGTGGACCGCTTTAGTGCCGATGGGAGGAACGCCCTGTGTTCCTGTACACAGATCAGGCGCCCGTTCTTCAAATCGACCCTGTCCGATCACGAATTGGTGGGGCTGGCCCATCATACACTGAAGGAATTGCACCTGTTCGGTATAACGCCATTGATCGGCATTGTGCCTAGGAGCTCCACGAACGCTTATGCCCCGTTGGAGAGGAACGACCCCTTCTGGTTGATCCAGGCTTTGCGTGCTGCTGGTCAGGACGACGTGTTGTATCAGGGTGTGCCCAGCGTGCCGCCCGTGCTGGTCGATCACCTCACCAGCGTTCGCACGACGCTGCGTTCCGTGGCGTAAGGAAGCCAGGATCCCCATCCGCGAATGCTCGGTTCCCCCCCACGGGCACGCGTTCATTGGTGATCCGCTCGTCCGCCCCGGATCGGAGTTCCGCGTCACGACCGGTTGGGCCGCTTCCCCATATGAGGCCCGGATTTGTGCAATGATCTGCCCCGAGCGGGGAAGGATGCCCCACACGAACATGCATCTTAGGCCTCCACTGGCATGCGGCAGATGGGGAACGGTACTTGGACGAGTGCCCAAAACCCCGAACCCTATGAGAACGCTGATCTGGATTTTTTCAGTGGTGCTGCTTCTCGGCAGCGCCGCCTGCGGTAGCCACGATACCGAAGCCACTGAGTTCAACGACAACACATCCGCTGTAAGCGCCGCCAAGACGGACGCCCCGCTGCAGGATGAAGAGGCCATCGTTCGCCGAAGCGCACAAGTGGATCCTCTTGCTGGTTGTTTCCGGCAGGCGAACGCGGAGACATGGCGGGAGCTAAGCCTGACCACGGACCAGATCCGCTGGGTGGAGCAACTGCAACTGCGCATGCAGGCGCGCAACGAGAACGCCTCCGCCTCCGTGAACAAGGAGGTGAATGAACCGACGCAGAACAACTTCAACACGGAAGAGCGTCGACGTCTGGCCGAGATCCTCACGGACGAGCAGTTGGAGAAGTGGATGGAGATGTGCCCGTAGCGGGTTCGATCCCTGTCCCAACGGACCGTATCCCTCCCTTCTTTCGCCGCGAGCGGCTACGCCCATTCCGGTCGCTGTCTGCCGTGTTTCCAGGATGCTGAGCTTCCAAAGCGTTCGTAGGATGCCTCAAACAAATTGGGCCGCCCCTTTCGGAGCGGCCCATCTTTTCACGGGCACCACCAAAGTGACCCGTTGGATCACCATCGCATTTGACAACCACCAAACCAAGGGAAAAGGAGCGATGGGACACGCGAAGTTTGTGGCTCTTCACGGCTTTATGCGAACACGATCTTCTGAAATGCGCGGGATCATCGCCGAGGCGGGTAGGCAGCCCGATGAAGCGTATCAACGCGCTGACGAACACCGTACCGCTAGAGCGGACCAAGCCGGCGGCGGTTTCCGCGATCCGGCATGATCATTGGCTGGAGCGGCGCACAAGTGATCTCGCATCGCATGAAGAAGACCCTGATCCTTTCCCTGCTGCTCTCCGTTGTGCTCCCTTGCAGCGCACAGTTCCCGAAGACGCTGAAAGGAATGACGGACAAGGTCACCGGGGGCGGAACCAGCGGCTTGAGCAATGATGAAGTGATCGCCGGGCTGAAGGAAGCCTTGGGCAAGGGTGCTGAGCAGAGCGTCCTGCGCGGTTCCGCGTTGGACGGCTTCTGGAAGAACGATGGGATACGCATTCCCTTTCCCCCAGAGGCCGAGAAGATGAAGAGCACGCTTTCAGGCATTGGCATGAGCAAGCAGGTGGAAGAGTTCGAACTGACGATGAACCGTGCTGCGGAGGAAGCGGCGAAAGAAGCACTGACCGTCTTGCGCGATGCGGTGACGGGCATGAGCGTTGGGGATGGCTTCGCGATATTGAAAGGTGGTGATCGTGCGGCCACCACCTACTTGACCGAGAAGACCAGCGCAACGTTGACCGAACGCTTCCGGCCCATCGTGGCACGCGCTACGGAGAAGGTGGCGCTTACCAGCTACTGGACGACACTGGCCAGCGGCTACAACAAGGCAGGCATGTTCACGGGTGCAAAAGCAGTTGATCCGGATCTTGACGCGTACGTGACGCAGAAGGCCATCGACGGTTTGTTCGTGTTGATCGGAGAGGAGGAGGCCCGCATCCGCAAGGACCCAATGGCGCGCACCAGCGATCTTCTGCGGCGGGTGTTCGCAGGGAAGTAATAGGCGACCGACCGGTAGAGCTTCGCGACCACCATCAGAAGCACTGCAACGCTCGTCGGCACGCCGAGCCATAGCACTACATGCCACTCTTCGACCACGAGCAGGCCTTGGGCAACTGGCCATAGGCCATTGATGATCATGAGGATATGCAGGGCGGTCATCCCACTGCATGTAGATGGCTTCTAACCACCCATGCATCTCTGTGCGCGTGATGAACGCCAGCGCAACTACCTTGCGCGCGCTTACGTGCATTTTGCCGTGACCCCACCACATTCGTGAACGATGGCCGACCAAAAAGACCTTGACGCGCATTACACCACCATGGACAAGATCTTCCGCCTGAGCTTGGGCGAGAAGGGCGGATACAGCGGCGCGCGTTTCGATGGCGACTTCTCCCTCACCCTGGAACAGGCGCAAGAGCGGAAGCACAAGTTCATCAAGGACAACTGCAACATCAAAAAGGGCGACAAGGTCCTGGACATCGGTTGTGGCTGGGGTGCCTTCATCGACTACCTGAACAAGCAGGGCGTGGAGACCACAGGCGTGGTGCTGGCGAAAGGCCAGGCCGATGCGTGCCGCGCCAACGGGCTGAACGTACACCACATGGACTCCAAAGCGATCAAGCCGGAGACCTTCGGCAAGTTCGATGCAGTGTGCGCGATGGGCAGTCCGGAGCACCTGTGCTCGGTTGAGCAGTTCCGTGAAGGCAGGCAGGAGGAGATCTACAAGACCTATTTCAAGCAAGTGAGCGATCTGTTGCCGGTGGGTGGCCGCTTCTACTGCCAGACCATGGTGTTCGGTCCGAACATGGTGAAGTTCGAAGACATCAAATTCGGGCAGACCAACGTGTGGAAGAACCGCAACGCGTATAGTGGTGAAGAATTGATGGACCTGGTGTGCGATGTCTTCCCCGGCTCATGGTTGCCGTATGGCAAGGAGGGCATGATCGAACCCGCGAAAGAGAATTTCAAGCTGATCACCGAGGACAGCGGTCGCCTGGATTACATCGAAACGATCCATCGCTGGACGGCGGCCTTCAACAAATTCGACCTCCAGAAATACGGACTTTATGCAACGCTGTTGCCCAAGCTCTTCAGCAGTGATTTCCGCAAGTGGGTGCGCCGCTACCAGATCGCGCCGAACCTCCAGGTGTTCGAACGGGAGATCTTCGAGCACCACCGCATGGTGTTCGAGAAGGTGAAGGACTGAGAATTCCGTGGCGCCCATGGCCCAGATCAATTCGATCCGGGGAAAGCGCGCCCCGATCATCCTCGCTCGTTTAACCATCGTTCCGGCAGTAATGCCCTGATCCTCAGCGCGCAGGTTCGTTCGAACCGGCCGGGGCGTGGTACTGGTTGTGTCCTAGGAAAGATCGAACCATGGAACGCTGGGCTATACGAAAGCGCTTGCGCCAGATGCAACGCATACTGGTGAATAGTCGGTGGGCCTTGGAGAGGGCAAGCGAAACCGTGATCAACAAATGGATGAAAGACCTGCTGTTCATGATGTCATGCAGGCGGTTGATCATGCTCAACCTGTTGGATCGTGAGTTGGGAACGTTCGGTGTTATCAATAAACCAGATCCCCAAGCGACCCAGCATTTCGATCGTTATGCGGTCGACTTGCGCAACATCTCCGGATCGCGCCCCGCACATTCCTTCATGAGCGCATGCGAGCAGGAGGAGTTCTACCTGAAGAGTGAATTGAACGACCTGATGCTCCAGCCTGGCCTCGCGGGCCGTACGCGGCAGATGATCGTCAACCTACTCACCGAAGCGGAGGAGAACTTGAACGACCTGCGGTTCGTGAAAGTGAACGTTCCGAGCCTGCGGGCTTGAGCGATCGACACCCTCCAAAGACTCTCATGCCTTGGAGAGCGCAGTAACTTGACCTCCCATGCGCGCCATCAATCTTCTCGTCGCTGTTCTGTTCGCCGTCGCCGCCGCTGCCCAACAACCGTCAGCGGTACCAGTCAATGCGGGATGGAACTCCATGCCAGACAGCTTGTTCCTTGAGTGGAAATTGGAGGACGACCAGGTGAAGCGCCTGCGCATGATCGAGGAGGACTATGACACGGAGCGCAACAGGGTTGTGAGCGATACCGCGCTTCCGGCCAGTGGACGAGATGCCGCCTTGACCCGGCTGGCCGAAGAACGCCGCAACGAAGTGAAAGGCGTTCTTCAGCCGAAGCACTACGCGGATTGGATCGAACGCACGGGACACTGACCCTTCCATCAGGGCTCAGGCCCCAGCGTTGTTAGAGGCTTGGTCGGCACTGAAGCATATGCGCACTGGAAAGCGATGATGATCATACGTTCGAATAGCGTTGCGCGCGCGGCGTGCGTTCCTTTGTCACCATGAACGTTGTGATGATGGGCATGTTGGTGATCGGTTTCACCACCCCGCTGGGGTTGATCGCTCCGGAACGCCCTGCACAGAGTGATGTCACACCCGAGCTGAACCAGCACGTGGTGGACTTCGTGAAGAGCAAGATGGGGAAGAAGGTGGGCGCGGGCGAATGCTGGGACCTCGCCGCCGAAGCATTGAACACCGCCGGTGCCCGATGGGACGGACTCTATGGATTCGGCGATGTGATGGATTGGAAAAAGGCCGAAGTGTTCCCCGGGGATATCGTGCAGTTCGAGAACGTTGACATTGAACGCCGCGAAGGGACTGCCGTGCGCCGCGAACGCTATGGCCACCATACCGCTGTGATCATGGAGGTACGCGCGAAGGGCGACTACACCATCGCACACCAGAACATGCAGGGGGTCGGTCGCAAAGTGGGCCTTGGCCAACTTGCGATGAGCGATGTGCGCGGCGGCAAGTTGATCTTCTACCGACCGGTGGAATAGGCATGACGGGATCGTCCGCTGATCGCTTCCTACTACCTTTCTTTTACCAACCTGGATCACCATTGTACCGCGCCTTCTTCTTCTGCCTGCCTTGACGAGCCTTTGTGTAGCGCTCGCTCAAGGCCCACCCGCTTATGATCGCCAATACGCAAGGGCATGGTGTACCGACACCGTGGTGGTCGCTCCGCTGGACAGCATCGGCGAAGTGGCCGATCTCGATCCAACCAAGTGAGGGTGTTTGGATGAAGTTCACCGTGGCTTCAGCAGGGCGCGTGGGCTTCACGCTCACGCCGACTATAGTGGGCGGTGAGTATGACTTCGCGGTCTGGGGACCATTGGTCGAGGAAGTGTGCCCACCTGTCGGTCCGCCGGTGCGTTGTTCATGTTCAGCTATTTCGGGGGCGACAGGACTGGGGGAAACCTCCGTCGACCTGAACGAGGGAGCTGGCGGGGATGGTTGGGTGAAGATGCTCGATGTGTCCGCTGATGAGACGTACATCGCCTACCTGGACAATTACCAAGTGTCTGGACTGGATTTCTCGTTCTCGTGGCAATTCCTTGATGGTGCATCCCTGGCCTGCGCACCGCTACCGCAAGCGGCGATCGGCGCGAGTGCCACATTGATCCAGATCGGTGAAAGTGTGGACTTCACAGATCTCAGCACGGGCGAACCCTTCGGTTGGGAATGGGATCTCGCCGGTGGAACCCCCGGCGTTTCCGCAGAACAGCATCCACAGGATATCGTGTTCAACGAACCGGGGTGCCATACCGTGACATTGATCGCGCATAGCCAAGGAGGAACGGACACGGTGGAAGAGACTGTTTGATCGTGGTGGAAGTGAATACCGGTATCGATGGTGCCATGAACGGATCGAGAACGGCCATCGTACGAGGCGATGTGTTGGAGATCTCCACTGCGTCCGGTGGTATGCTCGATGTCCTTTTGATCGACGCGACCGACAGGACCGTTCGGAGCGCGCGTGGAGTTGGATCGTTCAGGATGGTGGTGGGCGATCTCAGCGAAGGGCACTACCTGTTGCGCATGACCGATGCGCAGGGAAGCACCGCCTAGGGCGTCTTCCTCGGCGTACGATAGGCCAGGGTGGAGCTGCGGGCTAACGCGGCGGCGATGCGTCTTTCATTGCTGGCCCATCACAACTGGCCATGTCATGGACCGCGCAATGCGATGCGCGCGTCCGGCCCAACACGCACGTG
>Ga0335394_10007134_pt1 | contig 12618 bp, 11 predicted proteins | sample MAT03_FD_205741 | JGI IMG/M metagenome (GOLD analysis project Ga0335394, IMG submission 205741) | Freshwater microbial communities from Lake Fryxell liftoff mats and glacier meltwater in Antarctica - MAT-03 (spades assembly) (version 2) ... | reverse complement strand
GACAGTTGTGCGCCCCTACTTCAATTGATAGGCACACTCCACCAAGCTAAACCGTAGGGTTGAGTCGCTTCATTTAATTTTTGACGAAACTGGACGCGGATTTTGTAATTGCCAGTAGCAGCAACGGGGCAGAAAATATGTTCTACACTATCGACTTGGCTGATTGAGGAGCAAACAGCACCAGCATCTGAATTTTGAGCATCAGCTTTTACCAGGTAGAGATCGAGATTATTCAAGCCGCGATCGCGAAAATTCTCGCCCACATCAAACTGCTGGTTTTTATTGGTATCATTTAGCTCTACCAATCGATCCCAACTCAGGGTAATAGCAACAAAACTCCCCTGCTTTAACGGTTTTATTAACACATAATCAACAGACCTTCCAACATTGATTGTGCGATAATCCCAACCAATGGCCGACACCGCAGCTGATGGTTGCCATTGACCAGCACTAAATTGTTCATAAGCGCGAAATGCGTTCAAATGACCCGCTCCCATTTGGGCATCCAAGGGAATATTTGGATCTTTGTAAGCATCAGAATCTAGCCAGTTTTGATTTTGTTTATCAATTAATGTTCGGGTCATTCCCAACCGCAAGCCATCGCCACTATCTAGGATTTTGTCTGCTGAATTTAGCAATACAGCTTTCATCACTTGATGATGCCGAGAATCGACGCTCCAGTGAGATTGTTTTGTCCGCATCTGTCGGTCAGCAAGTTCCTGTAACAAAGCAACAGTAGCCGTAACTTGCGGCGTTGCAAAACTTGTCCCCGTCACCTTTTTCAATTTGCCATCTGGATTCAGCAAAGGAATGTTATTACCAGGAGCAACTAAACTGATAGCGGGACGCCCACCAAGATTAAATTCCCTTCCAGCTAACCGTTTGCTTACTCCTTTGTTAGCACCTGCCAGATTAGCCACGTCTACTTTATTAAAAACTCCTCCTCTGCGGGATGAAAAAGCCACGTTCATTCCGTTAAAATTATCTGTGGGAATGGGAATACCGCCCTTACCCTGGTTCCCTGCGATCGCATACAAAACATCATGAACGCGACTAGACCAGTCAACACATAAAGTTAGTAAAGCATTGCCGTCTAAAGTAGCCTCTGGTCTAGGATCACGGCTCAAAGCTTCACCAAAGCTAAAGTTAATGGCACGGACATCACCACCATTTTGTAGCGCTATGTGCTGGGCTGATAAGCACTCTTCTGGCTGACCCATATTTTTAGTGGAACCCACCGCAGATGAATACAGTCGCGCCCCCGGAGCAACTCCTGGCAAAGCTTTGTCTTGACTCACCATAACGCCAGCGACATTGTAGGCATGGGGGTCAACACCGATATTTGATTTAGCTAGCCCATTGCGTAAGAATACTCCTGCTACAGGTATGGCACGGTTTTTAGACACTGCCTTATCCCACCCAAACATTCCCGGTCGGCCAATTTCCACCTGACCAATAGCAACCTTGCGACCGATTAAATTATAAGGAGGTTGGTGTAACTTCAGAACGTCAATGCCGTTAGTTCCCAGAACAGATTCTAAAGCTGAAGCAATTACCGGCACACTCAGACAGGAAGCACTCAATCCCCAAATTATCCAGGTTAGTTTTTTTGTCATTAGTTAGGAGTCATTCAATTTTGAATTGTTCAGAGTCTTGCTCAATATTTGGTTACAATGCTTACAGACGAGGACGCTTGAAAACCCACTAGCCATGACCCAAAACTCATCTCAAAAGCCCATTGTAATTTCTCCATCTATCCTATCAGCAGATTTTAGTCGTCTGGGTGACGAAATTCGCGCCGTAGACGCGGCTGGAGCGGATTGGATTCATGTTGATGTCATGGACGGTCGTTTTGTACCTAATATTACGATAGGCCCTCTGATTGTGGAGGCGATTCGTCCGGTTACAACCAAGCCACTGGATGTCCACCTGATGATTGTGGAGCCAGAAAAGTATGTAGAGGGATTTGCTAAGGCAGGTGCCGATATTATCTCCGTACACTGCGAACATAATGCTTCCCCACACCTGCACCGCACCTTGGGGCAAATTAAAGAGCTTGGTAAAAAAGCTGGAGTTGTACTTAATCCTGGTAGTCCTCTAGAGCTAATTGAACACGTTCTAGATTTGTGCGATTTAGTACTAATTATGAGCGTCAACCCTGGTTTTGGTGGTCAAAGCTTTATCCCCGGTGTATTACCCAAAATCCGTAAGCTGCGCCAAATGTGTGACGAACGTGGTCTTGACCCCTGGATTGAAGTAGATGGGGGACTGAAGGCAAATAATACCTGGCAAGTTTTGGAAGCAGGAGCCAATGCAATTGTCGCTGGTTCAGCTGTATTTAACACCAAGGATTATGCCGAGGCTATTACATCAATTCGCAATAGCAAACGTCCTACGCCAGAATTAGCCAAAGTTTAATTCATTTTTGAATTAACCATACTCTACAAAAAGTAGGGTGGGCAAATTGCCTACCCTACTTTTATTTATAGATAAAAAAACTGGAAGCTATTCAAGTTTTTAACTTCCAGTAATTACTATATAAATTGAAAGTTTAGAAAGCAGAGATAATCCAGGTCGGGAGGACTAGGATTACAATAGTCGAAAGAGAAGCGTACTAGTCTATCAGCCACGATAACGTAACCGTAACTTTTTGATTTATTTCATAATCAGAACTAAGCATTGATTTTATTTTTAAAATTAACTTGCTTGCCAATCACCTCTATTTTGGTTGGAGTTGTAGTTTTTATTAGTTTACCAATCTCATTAGTATATATTTACCATTTTGGCAGATTTTAAAAAAAATATCAAATTTATGACTGCTATAGAAAACCTGCCATGCTATAAATTTTAAATTAGCATGACAGACTCTCAGGGACTCAATCAACTTTAGAGCAGAATCTATTGATTCAAAATACTTTTTAATTGAATCCACAGCATTTCAAGAAAATATCTTGAGGTTTTAATTGCAATTTCATTGATGTTTGTTAATTTACTGTGCCAATCTCTGATCTAAACTACTACCACGAATTTCTGTTTTTTGCTTTCCAACTACTTCTAGATAAGCTATATCTTTGATTTTGCTTAAGCAGCTTGATGATCCATTACTATCAGATATTGAATCATTAGTATGTTTCAGCATTTTTATATTTTCATTTTGCTGTTGATTTGTCCTACTGGCTTTAGAGTTTTCTTTTAGCAACCGATTGTAGGTGCGATATGGAATGTAATGGAGAGGATTATAGCCAGCAAATCGCAGCATTAAAACACACGCCCAGGAATATTTTCCAGCAAGAATTGCTTCAACTACTTTGTCAAGTTGTTGAGCCTTCACTGTATTATCTAAGTTACTGCTAATGCCAGCAATGTCTTGATTCATCATAGTTTTTAGTTATCTGGGATGAAGTAAACTAGTTTAGTCTCTACGATTATTGGTGTTTCAATTGAGGTTTACAATCTGCACTAGCCTTTTTGCAGATGTTTAATCGCTTCCGAGAAAATATCAATAATGGGAAGGAAACCGTATCTTTTGCTTGTTAGTGAATGAAAGGTAACTTTTTACCTTTTGTCTTGTCAGATGACTGTTCAGACAAAAGTATCGGTGTGGCTTTTGGTAGATACAGTTTTGTCCTATTAAACTTTATCAACTCTTAATTTCATAAATTCTCTCTGCTCAAATGCTTGTATTTCTTATTACTGATAAATTAAGCAATTTCCGGTAAATTAGCATATTTTTTTTAGACGATAAAAAAATATTTATCTTTGAGCTTAACAACGCTATTCGCATTTATACTATTTTTTTTCGTTAATGTCATCTGCTAATTTAGCAGATTTACAAGCTAAATTTACTGAATAGTTTTCGAGATTTACTTGTGTATTGTGCAACTTTGAATTTTGTCCCCTTTTTGCTAATTCATGAGGGGTAATACCCCTCACCCAATATCGATTTAAAAGCTTTATTATTGTCAAATCACTAGAAAATATTACCATTAACTATGATGTAAAACAACCTTTAAGAATAGTAGCATATATGGCATTATAAAAAACTTACCAGCCATAACTATTGAAAATATTTTTAAAAATACTAATTGAATAATGTTATTTATTCGTCTGATATTTCTCTATTTTTAATGGATATAGCTGTAGCAAATTTAAATAAAATCATCGTAAGTTGATGATGAATTTTTCGTAATAATTAGCCATAAATCACAGAGTTAGTTATAACAACCACTTTTTATTGGAAATGAAACATATATAGACGGTTCTGACTATATGAGCAAAGTAAAACACCCCTGACAGGATGCTTTTATAAAAAAGATGTAGCAGGCTAAGTCTATACAGTCTTAGAAAATTAAGTAATAGTAATAAAGATAATTAGCAGAAAATATTGCTAAGTTTATCTAGCAGCAATTTATATAATGTATTAACATCAAAAAAATTGAGTCAAGTGAAATTACAGATGCAGTTGTTGCTATGCTAAGTAGTAAGAAGAACCACCAATTGCTATAAGTTGGTAATCAGGGCTTTGCTCAACGAGGATACCTTGATCTAGAACAAGGATATAGTCGTAATATTTGCATTTTTTGAACCACTAGTCTTTAATTATCAATCCTTCAACTCTTACCATTACTGAAATTTTCTTTCGCTTCCGGAAACACTCGGAAAATAAAATCACAAACGTAGACCCTGCTTTTTCATGTAAGGAAAGAATAAATTTAGGAACACATATACTAAAACATCTATGTAGATTGATATGTATATAAAATTGCAAATTTTAGTTTGGTTAACCAAAAAATGATTGTCGCAAAAACTTAGCTTTTATACTCAAAGAGATAATTGGTAAATCTCTGAAAAGCCTCAATCCTAAAGCTAGGATTATCGGCAATGTCAGATATTTATCAACAGTGGTCAGTTGCACTTACTACCAACCACTGAGGATTTTCATGCTAATATTGCTTCACAGTTAATCAATAACTAAGTAAATTCCCCAAATCGCCATTGCTCGCAGGTAAGTGCTAGCGCGGAAAGTACCAGATGCGGTTATAGCTTCAGGTGTGCGAAATTGCAGACCATTATTGTAAATTTGCTGCACCACAGCTTGTGTCAACTTAAATGCCTCATCCTTCATTCCCATCTGCACAAGAAAAGCCGCCAGCCCAAAGTTTATCCCTGTCCAGACTTCCAGGGGATGAGTAGCTTTGGGATTTTCTGGTGAACCGTCAGGACGAACACCATTAGCTGCACCAAACTCACCTTTGCAGAATTTTAGGAAGCACGCATCATAAACAGTTTTCAGGGCAGAAAGAGCCCGATCGCTCGGTACAATATCAGGTAAGTCTAGTAAACGAGCGTAGAATTGTCCGCACAATTGATCTGCCATTACCACATCGGAACCACTTTCACTATCAAGTCGATAATATTGCCCATTCCAAAGTTTTTCTTGGTAGATAGGAAGAGATTGTTGTAACCAAGTTTCATGGATGGATTTTTGAACCGCCAAGCCGCCAAGGTCGCCAAGTTTATGAGTTAATAAAATATCGCTGATTGCGATCGCAGCCTCTAAAGCCGCTAACCACAATCCACCACAATAGGCGCTAACACCCTGCAACCGCCAATCATCAAAGGTTTGATCAGGCGCACCAGAATTTTCGGGAATTCCATCGCCATCGAGATCAAAAGTTTTTAGGTAGTCGAGGGTTTGAACGATCGCATTCCAACAATCTGCCAAGAATTCTACATCGTCAGCACCCGTGAGCAGAAAATCGCGGTATACTTGCAAGACAAAATCACTACCTAAATCTTTCCACAAATTACAATCTTGATAGCTGGTGTAGTTGGTTTTCTCCCAGACGTGTTCATTCGGTGCGCCTAAATCGTGGGGTGTTGCACCTGCAACTTTCCGAACGGCGATGGGACTTTCTGCCTTAATTGTCATGTAATAACCAATGATTCGGGGAGTATCATCACCTTCAGGAATCGCCCGCGCAAATGCCCGCATCACCGACTTTTCCAGTTCTGGAAACAGCATCAGCAGGGCAAAAGAGCCATACAGCCGCACATCTAAACTTTCATACCAACGATAATCTAAGCACTCCAGCACCGCAAACTGACCGATAGGGTCAAGTTCCGATGCAGCATTCCAGAGAGTACCGCCGCTAGTGAGGTCGTAAAGCTCATTAAATAGAGCCATCTTAAACCAGTTGGGCAAATCTTCCCGGTCGAGAATGGGTTGTTGCCAACTTTGAATTTGCGATCGCCAACTTTGGTATTCTTGTAGCGCAGTGGATGCGATCGCCCAAGCATTATTACCACTTTTACCAAAAAAGTCTGTATATCTGCGGTAATAGTTAACTCCAGCAGCAAATTCTGTGATGGGGAGATCCCAAGCCAGGACAAAGGGTATTTCGAGAGTTTCGCCTGGTTGGAGAGTGAAACGGAGTGCCATCGCAGTCCCTAATTGTTCACCTTCTGCTACCGGATTTGTATCTATATAATTAGGCAAAGAGCCATCTTTAGCAAAACTTTCCCATATTTCGTCACCCGTTCCTTCAGGATTCCAGCGAGTATGGTGAAATACTTCCACTTGGGGATGCTTCAGAGTGGCAATACACCAAGTTCCGTCACCTTCTTGCAAAGGTTCATCACTACCAACTCGACTTAAAACACAGCCAAACTGTTGTGTATTTTCAACTACTTGGTTATAATTTCCTTGACTTTCGCCCCAGCGCGGTTGATATTCGTAAACCGGACTACCATCATCACGCACTTGCACTTCGGGAGATTTGAGGGCGTTTGTAAACCAGCCCACCATATTTTGCCAAGTTAGCATGATGCTGAGAGTAATAGGTGCATCTGTGGAGTTATGAGCATTCCAGAGGAATATTGCCACAGGGTAGCTAGTTTCCTGGTAATTACCTGCCCAAATTGGGGAAAACTGCTCACAGGTCAACTGTGTTTGAAAGATATTTTCATATACAAACCAGCTACGCGGATATAGGGCGTGATAATTGCCCGTTCCCTCTGTGCTGGCAAGTGTTGGATACCATTGCCAAGCTTCGAGAGTGCCATCATCGGGTGCTTGGGTAGATAAAGCGTAGGCTTGGGAAGATGTAGCATTGGATTCAAACACACTGAATTGACAAGCAGGGACGTTATTGAAGGTATGCTCACCGCCATCGATGTGCCACAGGTTAAAATCTCCCCGTGAAGAACGACCGATGCAACCGGCACCAAAGCCACCCAAAGGCATACCATGCCAAGGGCCATCATCAATATTACTTTGGTAGCGGACGGTATAAGGTTTGTCCCAGCCTAAACCGATGGGACGGTTCCAAGTGCAAGAGGGAATTTTTGAGGAGAGTTGATTTGTCATCGCCTAATGTTACAGTGTGCAGTTACGTCAATGAAGACTAGCGCGATGTGTGATTTTTCTCAAGGGGCAATGACGATGTAGGGGTACGGCAATGCCCATTGGTGTCAACTTAAGCTCAAACACTAGAATTTATCGTCGTTTTAGATCCCCCAACCCCCTTAAAAAGGGGGCACAAGATTCTAGTTCCCCCTTTTTTAAGGGGAGCCAGCGCGGTCTTGGGGGTTTCCCCCATGAGTGACTGGCGTGGGTTAGGGGGGATCGAAAAGCTAGGCGGTACATGGAAAAATTTTCACTCTTCTTATCAGAGTAAGCTTTCACGTTAAGTTGACACCTATGGGCATTGCCGTTACCCCTGCTTGGTAATCTTTATTGGTGTCATTGAAATTTAACTTGTATATTTGGGAACTCTAAGAATAAGCCACATACCGGAGACTAATTTTTATGTTCACAGCCCCAATTAGTGCAACACTAGCGCAATCAGAAAGAGATGCTGTGTTGCAAGCGATCGCTACAATTAAAGAAAAGCTACCATTTTTGATTGATTTAAGTAACGAGGAGCGGAAAGCTTTACCCAAAATGGGAGATAAAAGCCGCGCCTTTGTCAGTAAAGCATTAGAAGTGGCGACACAGAACCCAGAGTTTTTACCGCGATCGTTTGACCTCGATGAAATGCGGAAGGATGTACAATTGTTTGAGGCGTTGTATCCAGTATTGCTGTCGCTGTCACAATTCCATGAATTGGTGGATGATACATTTTTAGCGGTGGGTAGTGAAGCCTATGCAGCCGCGTTGCAGGTGTATACTTATGCCAAAGTTAGTGGACAAGGCGCTGGTTTAGAGACAGTAGTTGAGGAAATGGGGCAAAGGTTCGCCCGTAAATCTCGGAAAGTCAAGCCTCAAGCAGCAGCGTTGTAGAAAATAACTCGGTGATTGCCCTTCTAAGGTGCAATGTTAAGGCTCAGAACTCGGATGTTGGAGTAAATTGCTCGGCGTTCCGAGTTCTGAACTCGAAGCTTCAACCTCTGAACACGGAATTTCGAGATGAGAACACGAAACTTCGAGCTCTGAACAGCAACATCCGAGATCCAAAGGCGAATGATGGTGAATGGAGGGCGATCGCTTTCGTTATCATCCCATCTTCACAAACCTGCAACCTCAAAAAACACAAATTACCTACTAAACTTATCACGAATATCTTGCGTAGGGGCACAACATTGTTGTGCCCTGATAGAACTGTTCACCGCAGCCAATATTTTATTTGTAATTTCCCGTAGAGTAATTAGTACCATTCAAATGGAATACGCACTGTGTAAAGTAATATTGTTTCTCGTTGAGATGCCAGATGGGTTGGGGGCACGGCATTGCCGTGTCCCTACGTTATTTATATCAATGGCAATAGAAATTATTAGTATTATTCAAATGTCATACGCATTGTGTAAAGTAATATTGTTTCTCGTTGAGATGCCAAATGGGTTGGAGGGCACGGCAATGCCGTGCCTCTACGTTATTTATATCAATGGCAATAGAAATTATTAGTATTATTCAAATGTCATACGCATTGTGCAAAGTAATATTGTTTCTCGTTGAGATGCCAAATGGGTTGGAGGGCACGGCAATGCCGTGCCTCTACGTTATTTATATCAATGGCAATAGAAATTATTAGTATCATTCAAATGTCATACGCATTGTGCAAAGTAATATTATTTCTCGTTGAGATGCCAGATGGGTTGGGGGCAAGGCATTGCCGTGTCCCTACGTTATTTATATCAATGGCAATAGAAATTATTAGTATTATTCAAATGTCATACGCATTGTGTAAAGTAATATTGTTTCTCGTTGAGATGCCAAATGGGTTGGAGGGCACGGCAATGCCGTGCCTCTACGTTATTTATATCAATGGCAATAGAAATTATCAGTTAAAATAAACACACATTACTAATAACTGTATGTAAAAATCAATGCCCTATGATCCACAAATACACCACCGCCATTCTATTCGCTTGAAAAGGTACGATTACACCCAACCTGGTGCATATTTCATCACCATTTGTACCAAAGCGCGGCAATGTTTATTTGGCAATGTAGTTAAGGGCGAAATGCAATTAAATTCTTTAGGTCATATTGCCTTCAACTGCTGGCAAACAATACCCGATCATTTTCCCCACATTGAATTAGATACCTTTGTGGTCATGCCTAACCATCTACACGGCATCTTAATCATCACCGATAAACCTGTAGGGGCACAACAATGTTGTGCCCTCAATCAACATCTTGACTACAACACAGAACAATTCGGTAAACCTGTACCTGGTTCTATTTCTACAGTTATTCGCAGCTATAAAGGCGTTGTCAGCAAACGCATTAATATAATTTGGCAGATTAAAGGACAATCAATCTGGCAACACAATTTTTATGAACACATTGGAAGAGAGCAAAAATCTGTAGATAATATCCAACAATATATTTTAAATAATCCCCAGCATTGGGAAGATGATCCAGAAAACCCGCAACGTAATTCTGATGATCAAGATTTCCTGTTTGATATCCCTTTTTGATTTAAAATCATGTGTTATGTCATATTTGAGTTAACTAGCCATCGACAAGAGTTGATTAAGGTAGCTTCATAGATGGGTGCTTCCTTTACCCCTTCCCCCTCTGGTGACAAAACACTCAAGGCTGAATAGTTTTTGCTGACTGGTTAAATAACAAATCTCGTAACTTATCTAGATCAGGCGCTTGAGTTTTAAGTGCTTCGGCTTTCTCGTAGGCGCGAATTGTTGCCGGACGGACTTTAATTGTTTCAAACCAACGCTTGAGGTGAGGAAAATCCTCTAGGTTTTGGCTTTGGATCTCATGGGCTACAATCCAGGGATAAGCAGCAATATCGGCGATGGAATAATCGCCAGCGACAAATTCTCTATCTGCTAATTGCTTATTCAGCACTGCATATAAGCGCCCTGTCTCATTCACATAGCGGTTAATGGCATACTCAATCTTTTCGGGAGCGTAGGTGCTAAAGTGATGATTTTGTCCCGCCATTGGCCCCAGCCCTGCCATTTGCCAAAACAACCATTCTAAAACTTGAGTGCGACTACGCAAATCTTGGGGAATTAATTTCCCGGTTTTTTCTGCTAAATACAGCAAAATTGCACCAGACTCAAATACAGAAATCGGCACACTTCCATCTGCTGGTTCGTCGTCAACGATCGCCGGCATCCGATTGTTAGGAGAAATCTTCAGAAATTCCGGCTTAAATTGATCTCCATCGGCAATATTTACAGGAACGATATTATAGGGTAGTCCGACTTCTTCCAAGAAAATCGTGATTTTATGACCGTTTGGGGTTGGCCAATAGTAAAGCTCAATCATGGGTTGTTTCTCCTAAAGTGTTTGATTTGGTAGGGGCGTGTATTGGATTAACTAATAACTGCTATAAGTTATAATGTCTCCACTACTGACTTCTTCTTTACCAAACTGCTATCTTTGATAAAAAAGAGGATTGGTCAGTAATCCCAGAGCGTTCTGCACGAGTTGCTAATTAAGAGTGGGATGATCGGCGGTATGAGGTGATTTAGCGATCGCTGCCCGAACTCTGTGGTGAACTTGAAGAATTGGCTCAGGATATTTTGCTTCGAGTAATGTCGCTAGTTCTCGGTCAAATACTTCTACTTTTTCTGGTGTCAAGCTAGCTCCCACACCAGCACTAGCACGAATTCGTCCTCGCCAATTTTCGTGCGTATAAGGCACAAAGACATCGTAAGAAAATGTTCGGATTTCTCGGAATCCTCCTTCTCCAATGTCTCGTAACCACGAAGGATACAACCCAGTAGCGCCGCTCAGTTTCCACTCTGGATTATGAGCTGCTATCAGTTGTTCCGTTGCTTCAACTACATTACCTTTTAAGGGTATCCAATCAAAATGAGCGATCGCAATCAAGCCATTCGCTCTCAATATCCGAGTAATTTCCTGGACGGCCTGGGCACGGTCAAACCAATGCCAACACTGTCCAGCTGTCACCACATCAGCGCTTGCGTCTGGTAACTCTGTATTTTCGGCAGTTGCGACTCGATAATCTACTTGGAGTTGGGCAGATTCGCTTAAATATCTCGCTTGTTCTAGGAGTGAGATTGATGGATCTATACCAATCACACAAGCACCTCTATCGGCAAAGCCTCGCGCTAGTGTTCCTGTTCCTGTACCGAGGTCAACAATGTTTTGCCCTGGTAAACCTATGCCGTATTCAGACAGTTTGTTAAATAATGAACTGGGAAAGCCAGCACGGTGTTTTGCATAATCGACGGCAGTTGCACCAAAATCAATTTTCATAGATTCAAAACTACTTTTGTAATAATTGTCTAGGCTAGAGGTTCTCTACCTACGGATATAGTTCTACCCCTCATGTCTAGGTGCTGCGAGGTTGACGTAAGATGCTGAGATAAGTTTAAGCGAATCTCATTAGGTGATGCGATCGCAAAACTAACCGCCCCAATTTTACACTTAGTTAGGAACGCAAATTTAATAACGTGCAATTCTTATTTAACTTGGAATGGTGCGTTACGCTCCGCTAACACACCCTACTTTTGCACTTTATTTAATCCACATTCCTTAGGTGAGTTTCTCAATTTGGCCAGCAGCTAAAACGACGGTTATTTTCTCTTTCGCAAAATAGACGCACCTTAAAATCATCTATCCTTTCCTAACTCCTAAAGCACCAGTCTATTTAAAAGCAGTTGACAAAAACGGTAACATCTAAATTCAGAATAAGCCCTGAAGTTGAGAGTTTAAAGGAAAAGGGCAGGGAGGCAGGAGGGCAAAAAAGCAGAGAAGATATATTTTAGAATGCAATAATGAGTCTTTGATACTCGTGAACGAGTCTTTTAGCTCCGTTCATCCACCTTTGATACTCATTAATGAGTCTTTTAGCTCCATTCATCCACCTTTGATACTCATTAATGCTCATGCGCTTCTCCCCCGCGAGTCTATTTACCTAAAAATCGCTGTAATTCAGAGAAAACTACCCTGTATAAGAGTTACCGATTCTGTCTACAAAGACGTTGTGGGACAATGGCAAACGACCTGGATTCAAGCGTGGCTCTGCTGCATAGCCAACAGGAACTAAGATAGCGATCGCTAAATCTGGATTATCCCCAGCACCAATCACTTCTTTTACCTGATCCTCAATCCAACCGTTCATAAAGCAAGTGGACAATCCCAAACTTTCTGCTGCTAACACCAAATGGGTAGCGGCA
>Ga0335394_10007133_pt1 | contig 12618 bp, 6 predicted proteins | sample MAT03_FD_205741 | JGI IMG/M metagenome (GOLD analysis project Ga0335394, IMG submission 205741) | Freshwater microbial communities from Lake Fryxell liftoff mats and glacier meltwater in Antarctica - MAT-03 (spades assembly) (version 2) ... | reverse complement strand
TGTAAGACAGCCAATTGAAAGTCTTTTCAATTGGCTCATTCAAAAAACTAATATTCAAGATGCTTCAAAAGTCAGAAATACCAAAGGGTTGTTGATCCACACTTTCGGCGCAATTGCAACAGCTTTGCTCTTTTGGCTATTTTAACCCATTATTCGCATGATTTGATGTTTTTGCGCAGAACGTGGGGATAGCCGCCGTGCTGTCCGTTTAGGCAGCATAGGCGGCTATCCGGTGTTAAGCGCTTTATTTAGTCAATAGGAGTCCAGCACTCTGGGCTTATTATTTCGACCAGATTTCCTTCGTCATTAAAAACGAATCTTAGGCAAATTTTTTCTTTGATGTTTTTAGAGCGAGGTGGTACACAATCGTATCCAACCTCATACTTGGAGACATATAAAGTCTTCCCAAAGAGGCTTTCAATTTCAGTTTTACTTTTGTTAAGCAAACACCTCTTGTATATTGTTTTTACCCTCTCAATAAAATCATCATTGCGCTCAAAAGACACATCTGGATTCCAGCAAGAGTAGTCTTTAATCCTCAACCAGTTTTTCTTCAAGTCATCAGAAAGTTGTTGGCCACAACTTTGGGAAGCGTTAGACTTTAATAGACGGCATGAAGAAGATATAAGAATCAAAATTGACAAAGATATCGTTATCCTCATAGCTTTATCAATTTCGAGGTGAAAATTATTTTTGACTCTGTTTCAATACTAATCAACAACAATCCATTAGGAACGCCACTTAAATCTATCGACATTTCGTCGTTAGAGTGAAGGTTTATTTCCTGCTCGACGAATACCCTTCCAAGTATGTTACTTATCCTGAGGACCCCTATTTTTGAACTTAATGGATGTGTTTTGGCAATTATAATATTAAGTTTATTTGAGGTTGGATTTGGGTAAAGTATTATATCATTGGGATCGCTATGATCAGTAGTCGAACTCGAGCACCCCAAACTACTGATGTCTGCATCAGTCATTGGGTCGAACGTACAGTTTGTACCGGGGTAGCTCGCTTTACTAATGCTCATGATATAAAGCCCACCTTCAATTGCACCGGGTGTCAAATTTCGTTTTACTGTTCCTCCAATGCCTTTAGGCAAAGAAAAGAACATCAGATCATCAGACTGGTTGACATGATTCAAACAATGGGCATGGCCTAATTCGTGTAATGCAACAGCTTGAAAATCGTGCTGCGTAGAACTAATTCCCGATGGATCAAGACCTTTGTAAAAAGAAATTGAATCGTTAAAAATGATATTGAATCTTGACGTTGCCGCCCGTATATAGTCCCCGCTTGAGCCTGGCTCCTTGCAACGGAACACAAAAGTTGAAGTCGTAGCGAGTGCCCCTGTACCTATATTCCCAATATCTACGGCGCATATAAAACTATTATTATTGGGAAAGCTTGATATCGTATCAAAATTTACTTTCGTTGCACATTTCCATGCCTTTAAAGCATCCATAAAGCGTGCTTTGGCATCACTATCTGCCAAAATATTACTCCCTAAAGTTAAAGTAAAGCCTCCATTGCCATTAGCTTCCCTTAATGTATGTTTTAAACTGACACTTGAAGGATTTTCTGATAATTTAGTAAAGCGATTATGTGCGGAAAACCTGACTGTTATGGGTTCTGGCGATAGCCCAGGTATTATACTTTCAGAATTGTAAACTTGAATTATACCTGTGCCTGCATATTTTCCAATATCTGAACTGTCAGGTGAAAAGCTAGAGATTGACGGGACTTTTATTTTAATAAGAGTGTCTGTCCAACAAACTAAAAATCCAGTTGCACAACCATTATCTAGCTCCGATTTTAGAGGAAACATCCATTGTAATGGGTTAGGCCCTTTGGATGCATCCGTAAACCATATGCTGCTAAACCCTTCGGCATAGTCCAGAAAACATGACCCCCTAATTTCGATGACATCTCCAGTCCCCCCACTTACACTTTTTGGGGTTACAGAAGTAACAATGGGGTCACAAGAATCGCTTGGCCTCCAATTGCCTTCAACAATCACTGTATCAAACACCTGCGCCATGCCTCCTTCATAAAACTTGCTCATGGATTGCATTTCCGCAATATCGTAAGTGATGCCCGGGTTTGCCAAGATGTTCTGAATGGAGATTTTGCCTTTGGCCAGCAGTTGTTCAGTAGTCCCTATTGTGGTCAAACCAGTGAGCACCCCGACTGGCAGAAGTTCAATCTTTACTTTGCTGGAAGTGACATTTGATTGGGCCAAATCATATGTGATGGATTGTGAAATGCCGGCATCTTGCATCAGGAGGTTGCCGCTGGTGGCAATATTTGACCCGAAAAAGACGGGGTTATATCCCAGTTGAATGCCCGAACTGTGCAATTTTTTTGTGCCGAGTAAGGAGTTGACATAAATATCGAACGTTACGGATGTCCCGTCAAAACCGATATTTGTGAAATGGTATCGTACTCCGTTTCTTATGCTGGTGCTTTCTGTATTTGTTAGCGTTCTTTTCTGCCCTGTCTTTTGTGCGATGGGATCGTAAAGTTCTTTGGGTATGTCTGGATAGGTATGAAACGGCTCATAGCCGACCAGTGCTTTAGCTTCGTTTTGTGTGAAGACGATAAACCCTTGTACCCCGGAGTAAACGTCAAAAGATGAAGGGTAACTTGCTGCACTGATTGCCGGAACACGGGTTGGTTCGAGAAAAAAGACCCCATAGTTGCCTTTGTCAAGTGTGAGAAGGTGTGTCCAAGTTTGTAATTCATCGTCTATTTCACCGCCCCACGTGGTGACGGTCAACGAGTTCTCGCGGCAGTCGCCTTTGAGAACCGAGGCAATTTCCACCTTGTTTGCTGTGTAGATGTTTCCGTCGTCTGTGCGGTAACATTGGGATTCGATGACCCTCCCTTCAATGATGAGCGTAGATTTTTCGATTTTTTCGTCGAGCGTGACTTCGTAAAGTTGTCCAAATAAGACGTTGGGACAAAAGATAAGGCTCAAGAGAGCCAAAGCGATGGCTTGGAGTAAGTTTTTCATGTCGTTAAAGCGTTGAATATGTGAAAAATTATGAGTGAATTGTGTATTTTATTTTTTCTTCTCCTTGCGCTTAACGTGGGCGTGGTCGAAGGCTGCGCGTTTAGCGCAACTTTTCGTCCACGCATAGTTAGTGCCATATTAATTCGAGGGCATCAGGGCATTTTACCTGTCCATTTTTATGATTTTGCCCGCTTTAATAAGCTCCTTGTTACTAATTACTTCCCAAAAATAAATCCCGCTATTCAAATCATTAGCCACTATTTCATTGATTCCATAGGTTATCTGTCCTGCGCGAACCAAAAGCCCTGTCATATCGTACAACCGAAACATGGGGTTGGGCAGATATGTACTTAACGATACGGAAAACCATTCATAGAATGGATTGGGCGATACCGTGATCTGGTTTTGCAACACAGGATTGTCGGTTGCCGAGACGCCTAAATAAAGCGTTTTGCAGTGTGTGTTCGAACCGTTCACATTGCTTACCGTGAGGCACACCTGGTAAATTCCGGCACTGTCGAAGTTGTGATATGGGTGCCTTTCTGCACTAATGTCTCCATCTCCAAAATCCCAGACCCAAGTATCTGGCTCATAGTAGGAAAGGTCTCGAAACTCTACGGCAAGTGGGTCGAGAGTATCCTGTTCATACCGCCACCAAGAAACAGGGTCGTTGTCGATGCCCAGCGTGTCGCAGGCAGAACCGTCAACAGGGCCGAGGCGGTAGTTGGCGAAAGTGGGGAGGCTGCTCGAATTGTAACAATGAAGCCTGATGCCATGCTGCTCGAAGGCACGGTCTGCGCCTGCTTCATCGGGCTTGTGAATGACGTGGAGAGTGCGAGATCCGCTTGTGGTGTAGATATATATTTTATCATCAGGCGCAAGATAGCCCATCATAAAAGCAGTAGGAAACGGATCATTAAATGGCTCATATTCATCTATTAATTCCTTACTGGATCCGATATTAGTGGCCCAAAGATCAAATTTGTACAAGAGCCGAATGGAAGGCGCATACAACCAGCGTGAATTCGGTGAAATAATACTACCCATGAGGGTATTTGTATGGTCGTTAAAAATTATTTGGTGATGATTGCTAAATTCCCCACGGCATCGGTCAAAGTCATAAATTTCTATAGACTGTCCAGCATTAATAGAAGCTCCATAACCACCTGAAATAATGTATTTAGTGCCATCTGGAGAAAATGAGGCTTGACCAAAACTGTCTTCTCTAATTAAGCCAACTGCCTGAGCCCTTACCAAATGTACCCCTTTCGGATTTATCAGAATGGAGTAAAACACATTGGTGTGGCTTTTACCTACAGCTAACCACCAATCACGGCCATTGGCGTGTCTGCATAAGGCTAACTTGCCATACTCAAGAGTATCAATCAGGAGCGGCACTTTCCGTTCTATAACTTTTCCTAATCCATTATTATAAGTCATATCAATAACGGAATAATAAAGTCCCAAACAAGAGCTTGTCCAACCAGGGATATCTACATATCCCTCTTCTTCATGAAAAAGAATATATTGATTTGAATGGCCTGGATAGGGAATAATTATGGCCCCTTGCGGAAGGTCATAGCCAGTTTCTATGTAAGCATTAAGGGTATCTCCATTCTCCATGATTTGGCGGGAGATATCTTCAAGATAAACGCCGTTGAAATAAAAGAGCAGGTTTCCCGCGCTGTCGCTGATCGCTGCATCGGTGTCGTTGAACCACATATCTATCAATTGATTGTCGCTGATTTGGAGGTTTCCTTCCTCAAATCTCAAGATATTGATTCCCCCTTCCGGATTGTTGGGAGAATAGTGGCCACCCTGATATCCAAAAAGTATGGTGTTTTCATAGCCTTGCGCAACTATCGGACTTGGGACAGCAATGGCTGCCAAGAAAATAATCAAGTTCTTCATAAACCCCAAAATAAAGATCGGGCTGGCGGTATGCACCGCCAGCCCGAAATGAAATTAAACTTATGGTATGATGACCAATTTTACCACGTTTGCCAATTCCTCGCCGACGTAAATACGGCAGATGTACAAGCCCGGGGCAAAAGCATGGCTCAGCACCTGGCCATTCTGAATTGAGGCATCGCGCACGATATTTCCATTGGGGGCTACCACCTGTACCCGAAGCATCGCATTGGCGGCTGCGCCCTCAACTTGCACCGAGAACTGGTCTTGCGCAGGGTTGGGGACTATGCTGGCCTTGTACCTTGTCGCTGTTTGTTCCGCATTGCGGCTGTCCGCTTCTGGTCTTTGTTGACCGGCGCAGAGCAGATCGTCGCTAATAAGAAGAGGAGCCACCAGCACAGCGTACAATGCCCGCGCCTGCAGCACAGCATCCCCACCCATGAGAAAACACTGGTTTGCAACAGCTATAAGGTCATTACGTTGTGCCTGCGTTGTAACGAAATTATCGACAGCCACAGTCTCTAAATAAATTCTGCTCAGGGTTTTTCGGTTGTTCACCCGTATATCCCCAGAGGGTACACTATTGTTCAAGGTGGTGATCGCCGGCACTAAGCCCTGTTGGGTCATGCGCACATTGTCCATCAGCAATTGCCATTGTTGCGTGGGCTGCTCCAAAGCAGCAAAATAACCGATTTTTTGATTTTGCAACAGCATGGTGTCAGTAAAAGTAACAGCATAAGCATAAAGGCTGTCAATGCGGTTGATGTTGTCGGACAAGTTGCTGATGGTGCTTTGGTAAGCATCTAACAGTGCCTGTATTGTAGGCGATGGCTTCCACATATCTTCTATACGCCACTCTACTTGGTCAAACTTGCCAATCGTTCCACTGGTAGAGTTGGTATAAAACTGTGCAAGATTAGGAGCATTGTTCGTTAATACTATTCCGCGTCGAATATTGCGGTAAAGATTGCGCTCGGCTTCAAACTGTGACATAGCGGAGTATGTGCCGCTTCCACCATAGGTGCCACTCGCTACCAAATACTCATCAGAATTGGGGTAACGAGGAGGCTCTGGGGTGCCAGGTGGTGGTGGGAGCGAGGGGCATCCAGTAAGTTCGCAAGCGTCTGTAGAGGTCATGCCACTCAGATCTGGCCTAAACCATAGTCCCGGTAGGGCGGGGGAGTTTACATCCAACGGCCAATAATCGCTTCCAAAACGAGGAAGTTCAATATAAAATTCTGATTTCTGGATGTCATCTTGTACTCCTCCATGCACTGCACTTGCAAATCCATAGCTTCCTGTCCAAGTATTTCCACCAAGTATTTGGTCTCCAATTCTCGCGCCGTTGAAACAAATCAAGCCCATATTGTGGTCTCGGATTTCATTGTGTCGGAGAAAACTTGGGTTACACTCTCCATGGAATTGCATTCCAGAAAACATATCGTCGCTAATGTTGCAACACAAAGTACAATTATCGGAATTTTGTAGCCTAAAGCCTGCTTTATCTGCCGTTCCAGACCCATATACTTGGTTTCCCCTAAGGTAGTTAAAGTCTGAGCCACTCAACGAGAGGCCTTGCCCGGTGCCTGCATTTCCAGCTGGTGTCAGGTAATCTACTCGGTTATCCTGTACCCTCCAGTTTCCAGAAAAATTGAGCCATATCCCAATGTCATTGATGGTTTTTAGGTTGAACTGGTTATTGGCAATGCGCTTGATCACGGTTGAAGCGGCAGGGCCTGCGTTTATCGTTACGCCTACCGGGTCGGTAATAGCACTTGGGATAGATTCAATCGGGTCGTTCCTGTCAATGAACACTGTTGTGGTCGTAGTCGGGCTTCCAACATAAATTCCTCTTCCACGGAAAAAGATGTCGTTGTCATATATATTGATAACCTGGCCCTGCCCGGGCTTGTTCCACAAGCCCACATCTACGTTTTGAATGAGGTTGTTTTTGAACTCCAGTGCCGTCCCTTCGGTATGCACCGCTCGAGGCGCATTGTCAAAAGTGCTGTTTTTTACAACCAAACTTTCACCGCCCTTTGCGAAAATCCCGACACCCTGAGAATTGTTAAAATTGGGGTTGCCCTCTTGATAAGCCAAGACACCTTGAGTGTTGAGAAATTTGGCATGGTAAACCCTCAAACTGGAGCGGTTTGACAATATCCCGTTGCGCAAGCCATCAAACTCATTGACCGACCCTGGATTGCTCTCTGTCCCCACGAAAAAACTGGTGGAATTCAAATACAGGCCGGCATAAGGGTCGTTTGCATCCCAATTGGCAATATCGTTGGAAAATTGTGGCAAAAGGCCGGAAGTTGCCCAAAACTTGTTCTGCGCGAACGGGAAGGGCAAAGATATTTTGCCACCGTTTGCCCGGACACTCACATGGTTTCGGTCGAAGGTGTTCCCATTTGCAGAAAGCTTGGAAATAAAGCCCAAATCCCCCTTGACATCAAATGCAAACTCCCCATCTTGCACAACATTAAAGTTGGCTACCAGTGTGCCACCTGGCTGCACCTCAATGCTTCGCCACATCTGTTCACAACCGTGGATGCCACGCTCCGTCCCTGAGCCGCTGTTGATAAAACTGAGCCTTAGTTTCGACCCTGCCGCCACGATGATTCGAGCCCCGGGCTGCATTCTAACCTGACCACCGAGGATGGCGAGGTCGTAATTGTTGTCAATGATCAGGTTGCCCTTTATTGCAAGGCAACCGTTGTACAAGGTATTGGGCGAGAAAATGCTGCTAACGGTGTGGTTGGGAATCTCTGTATCCGAAATGGACATCAAAGTCACGGGGTCGTTGGGATTATGTGATGGGGTGCCCGCATTAATATTGAGTGCGTTTGTTCCTGTGCATGGGCAGGCGAAAACACAGCTTATAAAAACTGCTATGGTCTCTACATCTATATTGCCGCATACGTCGGTGACCGTATGGGTCACTGTATAGACCCCATTCTCCAAATAGGTGTGTGTAGGGTTTGTTTCTGTGCTTGTACTCAAGTCTCCGAAATCCCACAAATGACCTTGAACAAGCCCTAGATCGCAAGGCGTAAAAGTGACTGAAGGGCAATTGTTACTGGTGCTGAAACAGGCATCCACATGGGATTTTGTTACTGTAACATCATCCAAATTCACCCATTTAACCCCTTGTACTTGGACAGTGATTATTAAATAATTGATGGGAACATTTGTCTGGTTCTTCCAGTCAAAAGAATAGTCAATTAAACCAGCGTTGTCTGGGCAACTGTTGCCAGTATGGATGATAAGGTTGTTTATTGGAATATTACCAATGCAAATCGGGTCAAAGATTTGAATGCCACAATCTGTTGGAACACAACCAAGGTTAATTCTGGAATCGTCAGGATGGCAGGGGCCAAATTGGCTTCCTTTGAATTCCAGTATGTTTGGGGTGTTGTTCGCAGATGCCCTAAATGAAATTGTAGCAACTGCGTTCGGCTCAATGGGTTCTTGCAGTTTCAAGGCCAATCCCTCACGGTTCGCCATTTGCACAAATTTATTTCCGCTGCTTTCCTCGCAAACATCAGGGCTGTTTTGGCTTGTACCTACATGAACCCAATAACCGCCCAATTCATACAAAATGGAAAACGAGGTTGAATAGAAGCTAGTAATTGCAGGGTCAAAATCTTCAAACCCATTTGCACAAGTTAAATTTTCACAAGGGTCTACTTGGTCACAAGTGATGCAAGGTCCTGCCAAAACTGTAAATACCGCATTGCTCATTTTGCAGTCACAGCCACTGACTGTATAGAAAATGCGGAAAAGCCCTTGTGCGTTGGGCGTGATTTCAAAGGAAGTGCCCGTATTAACTACTGAGTATTGACCGCCATTAAGTGAGAATTTGTAGAAGTCCGTTATTTCGAGGCCAGGACCATTGGTAAAATCATTACAAAGCAGTTCAGAGTGTGGTATCGTAATGGTAGTGCCAACACAGGTATAGTAGTCTTTCGTGCAGCATTCGTCAAACATGTCCACATTCTCTGACGGATGCGGGAACTCTATATTGGCAGAGACATAGCATCCGTTACATGAACTAGTTTGATAGCCCAATTCACAAAGGATTTCTATTTCGGGCTGGGTTAAATTTCGCCTTGGCACACCTGGCCCCAGCATGGTCTGCATGACATAGGGAATATTTTGCCCGTTGCAGGTAGTGTTCAAATGGCTGAGCATGTTTGCTAGATCGTTGTCAGTACCGGGAATGACCCCATTTCCCCCCGCCAATGGCGCAATTGCCCCATTACCAAAAATAAAGTCTAAGTTGCCTGCCGCCGAACAGTTATTGACAACAGCAGAAACTAAGGCGATTGGGTTAGCAAAAAGAGTGGTATTCAATTCCCAGCAATTTGATTGGCAATTGCTTGTAATGACTTGGTTTATGTCTAGGCTATTGCCGTTAGGGATATAGTTGCTGGTAGTGAAGATGTACTGGTCCCATGCGCTAAAGAAATTGCCTGGGCTGTTTGACATTCCGTCCAAGCCAATCAAAGAAGCAAACCCAAGAATATGCACTGCTTCGTGTAAAACAACGGAATACAAATCAATCTTGTTTCCAGGTGGGTTGACAGTCCAGTCGGTATGCCAAGGGAAGGGAGGGGCGGAATTTATGTCCAGTTTGCCATCAAAACCGCTAGTAACATCTGAGCCCCCGTTGATTTTCTCAAATACCCTGTTCGACGCTACTTGAGTACATGGGGCTTCTAATATTTCGTAAAAGGGAGAACCAGTGCCGAGTGTATTGCCAGATGAACTGGAGGTTACTTCTATCCTTATAAGGGATGGAATTGCTGCATCTCCACAAGCGGTAATATTGTTCCGAAGAAATATTAGGTTTGACAAATCTTCGAAAACCTTGCATACGGTTGGCTCCAAATCTGGAGGTAAGCCGGAATTTACCAATTCAAAATAGCCAGCGACACAGGAGTTGTTTTGGAATCCCGAACTATTATTATATTTTGAGTAAGAGTTCCCAAACCTGTCAAACAAAATAGAATCAAGGTTTGAGCTTGGAGCAGAATTAGGTGGCAAAGGGCCGCAAATCGGGAAAGTCTGTCCATAAATATTGGAAGCAGAACCTAAAAACGTGATTACAAATAAGAAAGAAAGATGCAGGTTTTTGCCCGCAAAGCCTGTGGCTTTTGTCAACATTGGAAATCGGTTCATGATGTAAATTTTTAAAAGGTGAAAAAATAGTTATCATAACAGGTGATAATTTTTATTTCTGACCGTGATACAAAATTATATTTTGTGTTATTTTTATATTTTATATTGGCACTAACGTGGGCGTGGGCTACGTGGCCGCGCTTAGCCGGCCATGTGAGACCACGCAGAGTTAGTGCCATTATTATTTTTTTCAAGCCGCGGGCAGATGCGCTAAGTTGTTGATCCTGTCCGATATACTATCACTTCAGGCCCTTTTTTCCGTGTCTGCCCTAATCCATTAATTTTTATATCGCCAGTCCACTATCCGCCGTAAGTCGTTGACAATCATTTTTTTATCCATGTCACGGCGGCGTAACGACGGGCTATTCCCCAGACCCGAAGCGGAATTTTGCGGGCGGATGCCCTGAACCAATCGCCACCCAAGCCTGTCTGCTGTCCCAAAAGCCACTGAGAATCAATTATTTATCCATGTCGCGGCGGCGTAACGTCGGGCTATTCCCCAGTCTCGAAGCGGAATCTTCCGGGCGGATGCCCTGAACCAACCGCCGACCAAGCCTTACCACTTTCCGCCAAAAGCCCTTGACAATCAATTTATTATCCATGTCGCGGCGACGTAACGACGGGCTATTTCCCAAGTCCCGAAGCGAAATCTTGCGGGCGGATGCCCTGCACAATCCACCGCCAAGAAACCCGAACCAGCCATAAACAGCGCACTTTCCCACCTCATCAAGCAAAGGCCCTTTTTACGTGCCCAAGCAAAAGAACCAAACTCCCGGCGGAAGGGTAGTCGCTCGAGCCGCCGGGCGGGGACTGAGAAAAGTCAACGTGGCCAAGCTGTTGGGCAGCACTTGCCGACTGCCCTGAGAGCCAACCCGATGCCAAACAAAAGTGGGCCCGCGCCAAAAGCGGAGACTGATCAAAAGACCCCTATTATTGGCACTAACGTGTGGATGTACGAAGGTGCGACGCTTAGGAAGCATTTTCGTACATCCATTGTTAGCCACATATTTATTATTGACAAGGCAATGAAAGACGGGGCTTGTATTTTTCAACTTGTTTACCATTAAAAAATGCAAACCATAAGATGTTGTTATTGTATGCCCCCATATTAAATGGTACAGCCATTTTAGGATTGCATTTTGTATCACTTATAATATAAAAGTAATTTACAATCTTTATGTTTTTCATTTCGTTGAAAGCATGTTGAACATTAGACGGCTCACCAAACACTCTTTTTACCTCCCTTGACGATAATGTTGACAAACAATCCAAATGTTTTTCCCAATCATTTACTAGCAAATCGCCATTGGTAAAAAATGGCGATTTGCTCTTTTCTACAAGTTCTTTGCAAACATAAAACCCATTAGGCAGTCTTTCCCATTGAGCGCGGAAACGCACCAAGAACGAACAGCAATCATCGTGCAGCCCCTTGGGGTAGGGGCTGCACGATGAAAAAACCAAAAGCGTGGCGAATAAGGCAGTTGTCTTCATGGCTCATTGCTTTATTGCTTTGAAAACCAACATCTTGCCTTCCACAATAACATTTATCAGGTAGAGTCCGCTAGGCTCTCCCCTTAGAGCGGCCACTGGAGAGTTCAAAAGCAACTCTCCATGTGCAACTTCTTGACCTACAGCGTTGTAGATTTGATATGGGATTACCGACGAACCTTCAAACGCATCTCCCTTTATTGCAAAGTCTCCGCCAAAAGGATTAGGCGTTATTTCTATGCCGAAGTCTGAACCTTGCTCATGAGTGGCGTTTGTGCAACCCATTTGCTGAATGACATCTACTGCTGAACATCCGTTCAGGATTGTTGGCGCGGCTGCAAGTACATGAAGTCCCCCAGCTTTATCTTCCGGCTGGATGCTTTGGAATACAGCGTAGGAATAGTGAACTATCTTTTCGTCATTACTAGAGAGGTAAGAGGCATGTTGAAGCAGGTGAGCATGGCCCAATTCGTGCTTGAAGATATTCCTATGGTTTGTGCTGAACACGTCCCAGTTAATACCTTCATTTACAATGATGTCTATGTCATCTACAAAATGGGAAAGGCCATTGACTGAAGTGCAATTTTTAATGTAGCCACCGCCAGTCAAAACTCCAGCGAAGTTCGTTGGGACTTGGTTCGCCGGGACGGCCTTGATGATATTCCTAGAATCATCAAAAGCTTGAGTTGAGTAGTTCGTACTCGCCACCGTTGTTTTCCACTTGATCTGGGTATGCGTACACCGCCATGCCTCTAAACCATCTTCAATCATTGTGATGGCATCATCGTCCATTCCGGTGGTGTAGTATTCAAACTGTATCTCCGACGGCGTATTCATCGCCAGGCCCACCTCTTTGGCTAGTCTTTGCGCTTGACTCCTGTAATTCAACACCGCATATTCAACCTCAACGTTTTTAGTGTTGCTGCCGCCGCAATTGTTTACCACCTTCACCGGGCCGGATTCCATCGGGGCTAGGGTTTGTCCGATGGTCGTGGAAGGAACATAAAACCTGATCTCCG
>Ga0335394_10007129_pt1 | contig 12621 bp, 7 predicted proteins | sample MAT03_FD_205741 | JGI IMG/M metagenome (GOLD analysis project Ga0335394, IMG submission 205741) | Freshwater microbial communities from Lake Fryxell liftoff mats and glacier meltwater in Antarctica - MAT-03 (spades assembly) (version 2) ... | reverse complement strand
CGGTGGCCTCCCATTTCGACGTCTGGAAGATCGTCGCCGAGGCGCTGTCGTACCACGCTTGCGCCGACGAGCGCGTCGACAACAGCACCGGCACGTCGGGGAAGGCGTCGGCGAGTTCACGCCACACGGCGGCGCCGGGGTAGTCGACGATCGCCGAGTAGTCGTCGAGCAGTGCGTGCCAGTCGACCTGCCGGTCGTGCAGAGCGTCGTCCCAGACGGCCACCTCGTCGGGGTGTGCCCACACTTCCATCATGTGGTGGCACGTGCCACCGAGCAGTTGTTCGAGTGCAAGCTTGAGCGACATGGTGCCGGTCCGCCCGAGACCGGCGCCGATGAGTCGAATCGTCATGTCGCCATCATGGTCCGCTCGGCCCGGCCCGGCGCACCGCGAGCCTCGATTGTCGCCGGCGCAGGTCGCGGCACCAAGCGGCCTGTCGTCTCAGCGAGTAGAACGTTGTGATGAGCACTGCGGTACGGAGCTGGGTGCCCGGCCTCGACGTGCTCGCGCGCTACGAGCGGGGGTGGATTCGCGACGACATCGTCGCCGGCATCGTGTTGACCGCCCTGCTCATCCCCGCTGGTATCGGTTATGCGCAGGTGTCGGGTCTTCCACCCGTGACAGGTCTCTATGCCACGATCGTGCCGCTACTGGTCTACGCATTCGTCGGGCCGTCCCGGATCCTGGTGCTCGGACCCGACTCGTCGTTGGCGCCGATCATCGGAGCATCGATTCTGCCGCTGGCCGCTGGAGATCCCGACCGGGCGGTGGCGCTGGCGGGTCTGCTCGCGATCCTGATGGGAGGCTTCCTCGTGCTGGGCGCTGTCTTCCGCCTGGGGTTCGTGACCGACCTGCTGTCGAAGCCGATCCGCATCGGTTATCTCAACGGTGTTGCGCTGTTCGTGATCGTCGGGCAGCTGCCCGCACTGTTCGGCTTCTCGGCATCCTCCGACACGTTCTTCGGCGATGTGCGCGGTGTGATCGAGGGTCTCGCCGACGGGCAAGCTGATCCGACAGCGGCATCGATCGGGCTCGGATCGATCGCTGTGATCCTCGGCTTGAGGATCGCAGGCAGCAGGGTGCCGGGTGTGCTGGTGGCCGTCGTCGGCTCGATGCTGCTCGTCGCGGTGTTCGGTTGGCGCGACGAGCTCCCCGTGGTGGGCTCGCTCCCAACCGGATTGCCGGCGCCCGCGCTCGGCGGACTCATCTGGAGCGATGTCGTGTCGCTGATCGGGCCGGCGTTCGGCATCGCCCTCATCGCCTTCGCGGACACCGGCGTGCTGTCGCGGGTTTTCGCTGCACGCCACGGCGAGGCCGTCGACGGCAGCGTCGAGATGCGCGGGCTCGGACTGGCCAACGCGGCCAGCGGCGCGTTGGGCGGGTTCCCGGTTTCGGGCTCGACATCGCGAACGCCGGTGGCCGAGCAGGCAGGCGCGCACACCCAACTGGTCGGCGTGATCGGCGCGCTGCTGCTCGTCGCATTCGTCGTCGTGACGCCGAACCTGACGGGCTTCTTGTCGTCGTCGACGCTTGCAGCGGTGGTGATCCTGGCTGCGGCGAGCCTGATCGAAGTGCCCGAAGTCCTGCGACTCGTGCGGATCGAGCCGATCGATGGTCTGCTCTCGATCGCTGCGTTCGCCGGGGTCGTGCTGATCGGCGTGCTCCAGGGCATCGTGATCGCCATTGCGCTGTCGGTGGTGGCGTTCACGAACAACGCATGGCGGCCGTATCGAGCCGAACTGGGTCAGGTCCCGAACCTTCGCGGCTACCACGACCTGAGCCGCAACCCGGAGGGAGAGCGGGTCGATGGGATTGCCATCGCGCGCTTCGATGCCCCGCTGTTCTTCGCCAACGCCGGCATCTTCGGTCACTTCCTGCGCACGGTCGCCACCTCCGAGCCCCGACCGCGACACCTGGTGCTCGCTGCGGAGCCGATCACATCGATCGACTCCACGGCGATCGACGAACTGGTCGCCGTCGACGACTACCTCGCCCGGGCGGGGGTCAATTTCGTGATCGCCGAGATGAAAGACCCCGTCAAGGACCGCCTGGCGCGCCACGGGCTGGCCGACCGGTTCGGTCCCGAACGGTTCGCGCCGACGGTCGGTTCCGCCGTCGACACGATCCTCGGGCACCAGCGCGACGACATCGGGAACCCGAGCGACCGCAACTGAGCCGGGCGCACCCGACGACGACTGCTCGGTGATCAGAGCACGAAGCGCATAGCCCCGACGAGGGCGCCGGGGAGCCGGGCGCTGTCGGTGGAACGCCGTTCGTAGGTGGACGTGTCGAGCAACACCTCGGCGGTGTCGGTGAGGCCTTCGAGCTGATCGCCGAGCAGGTGGTACGCGGTGTCGTCGAAACGCAGCACGTTGACCGGGGCGACGATCTCGCCGTCGTCCATCCAGAACGTGGCGAAGCGGGTCATGCCGGTGGTACGACATGCTGCCTGGTCGGAGAAGTTCGTGTACCAGAGGTTGCCGACGAACAGCCCGCTGCCGAGCGCTTCGCCGACAGTGTCGGTGGGGATGACGCCGGGGGCGATGGCCATCGACTGGGGATACTCGTGGCCGACGGCGCCGTTGGTGGGCACGCCGTACTCCTGGGCCGACCGTGGCGACACCAACGTCTGGGCGTAGGCGCCCTCGACGATCAGCGGCACCTCGTCGGGGCGGAGGAACCCGGCCGACTGGAAGTTCGGAGCGACGCCGTGGGCGGTGTCCTCGCTGATGTTCACGAGCGGCGACAGCGTGGTGCCCTCGACGAGCATCTTGAGCAGTGGCGTCTGCTTGGTCTCGTGGGCGCGCAGTCCGAACGCCCCGTAGTACGACCAGAGCTGCAACAGCTCTTCCATCGCCCGCGGCGCGAGGTACGTGCGGTACTCGCCGGGCGACAAGCTGATCGGATCACGTTCGAGCGCCTTCACCTGACGTGCCGACCAGTCGACCTTGGCGGCGAATGCGTCGTCGTCCCAATGGAAGCCGGCGTACAGGTTCTTGGCCGCCTTGTCGGCGCGCAGGTAGAAGCACCAGTCGAGGTTGAACGTGGACGACTGGAACCAGTTGCGCTGCCCGAGGCTGTTGGCGAATCCCTGGAAGGTGTCACCCGACGCGTAGATCCCCACGAGGTCGCGGCCGTGGCCTGCGGACCGGATCTCGGCGAGCGCCGCGTCGGGTTCGGGGATCGAGCCTCGCTCGACGCGCTCGGTGGAGTTGGGCTCGGTGTTGTAGAGCAGGAACGGATCGTCGGCCACGAACGCTCGTTGTTCTCGCAGCTGGGTGAGCAGTGCGGCGAGACGGGCGCCGTCGAGGCTGCGCTCGCCCGACAGGCGGATGCTGCCACCGGTGTGGCGCTGGCCGTCGACCAGGTCGACGGTGAGGGTGCGCTGGTCGACCGTGCCGGCCTGGCGGACCTCGGAGTTGTTGAGGCGGATGAAGTCGGTTCGCTCACCGGAGACGTTGGCGAGCAACACCTCGTCACCGGTCAGCGTGCTCGTCGTGGCGGTGACCAGTTCGTCGAAATACGCCTGATCATGGTTCCCGTTGCCCTGGTTCCCGGGGGCCGCGCCGGTCGTGTCGGCGCTCATTCCTCGCCTCCGAAGACGTCGATGTCCGAGAAGAGGCAGGCGGGCGACGCGTGGCCCGTGCCGACCATCTGATTGAGTTCGCCCTTACCGCAGTTGGGGGTGCCCATCACGGTGAAGCTGTCCCGGTCGGCGACGCCGGACAGGCTGCGCCAGAACGTCGACGAGATCCCGCGGTAGCCGGGGTTGCGGACTGCGCCGACGATCTCGCCGTTCTCGATGCGCTGGCCGTACTCGCAGCCGAACTGGAACTTGTTGCGGCTGTCGTCGATCGACCACGAGTTGTTGGTGTGCAGGTAGACGCCGTGCTCGATCGAGCCGATCAGCTCCTCGACGGTCGACTCGCCGGGCTCGACGTTGAGGTTCGCCATCCGGTCGATCGGCGGGCGGTTCCAGTTCTGGGCCCGTGAGTTGGCGACGCCGGGGAGGCCGCTGCGTTCCTGCGACACGGTGCCGCCGAGTCCGCGGACCAAGACGCCGTTCTCGATCAGGTGTTGACGTACGGCGGGGGTGCCGTCGTCGTCGAAACCGTACGAGGCGAGCTGGCCCGGTACGGTCGGGTCGAACGTGACGTTCAGCAACTCGGAGCCGTACTGGTAGCTGCCGAACATGTCGGGGGTGACGAAGCTGGTGCCGGCGTAGTTGCGTTCGTCGCCGAGGATCCGGTCGAGTTCCAGCGGGTGGCCGATCGACTCGTGGATCTGCAGGATCATCTGATCGGGGGCGAGGAGCGCGTCCATCACACCGGTCGGGCAGTTGGGGGCGGTGAGCAGCTCGAGCGCCTGCTCGGCGATCTGGCCGGCAGCGTCGCCGAAGCCGTAGCGGCCGAGTACTTCGGCGCCACCCTGCCCGCAGAAGGCGTGGCCACCGAACGTGCGGGTCTGGGTGTTCGTGCCCTCATTGGCGGTGGCGTTGAGGCTCGGGTACACGAAGCGGAAGCGTTGCTCGATACGCCCCATGTCGCCGCTGCGTGACGCGGTGAGCAGCAGTTGGTCGACCTCCCGGCGCACCAGCGAGGCACCCCAGTTGACGATGCGGTCGTCGATGCCGAGCAGGCGCGACTGTCGCTGGAGTAGTTCCAGTCGATCGTTCAACGGCAGCGTGTCCCACGTGACCTCCACCGGTGACATGTAGGTGCCGACGGCGTGGCTGGTCGGCGCCGCGGTGGTGACCATCGCACCGGCGGTGACGCCAGCCCAGTAGCGGGCTCGGTCGGCTGCGGCCGCCAAGCCGGTCTCGCTGAGGTCGGTGGTGGCTGCATAGCCGAGGCCGCCGCCGTTCCAGATCGTGATCATCACGCCGGTGTCGTACTCGGTGAACATCGGCTCCAGCTGGTTGCGGCGAACTCTGAGGTGTTCAGAGCGTTCGTCGACGAAACGGGCCGAGGCGTAGTCGACGTCGGTCGGCAGTGCGGTGCGCAGCCGATGCTCCAGCGCGGTCGATTCGATCAACAGGTCGGTCATTCGCCCCACGATACGCGCCCCGGGCGCCCCCTTCGATCAGTGCGCGAGTTGTTTCGGAAAGCGGAACGTCTCGCGCACTGATCGCTGGGGAGGGGAGAGCGACTCTCACGACCAGCGGGCGACAGCGGCGGCGATCCGGTCGGCGGTGGCCTTCGCTCGAGTGGTGACGGCTCGGTACGTGAAGCGCACGACGATCCAACCCGCGGCAATCAGGTCGGCATCGCGGTCGCGGTCACGTTCGAACGTCGTGCGCTGCAGTCCGTGGTAGGCCCAGTCGTCGCATTCGAGGATCACGGGCGTCCCGATCACCCGGAAGTCACCTCGTAGCCGTCGATGATGGGGTGGAACTCGACGGGTGGAAGGCAATGCCGGGTGATCAGTCGCTGCATCGTGGTCTCGAGGAGCGAGTCGGTCGGCTTGTGATCGATGGCCCAGTCGTCGACGGCGTCGCGGAGTGCCACGATCCCGGTTCGGCCGTGTTCGGAATGCTGGATCACCACGGTCTCCAACGTCGCCAGGGTGATGTGGTGGTGGGCGATCGCGTGGCCCACGGCGTCCGGCACAGCTCGTCGGTCGACGGCTCCGAGGTCGAGGAGCGTGCGCAGGATGTTGGTGCAGGCGATGTTGCTGCGCCGCTGCGGAGTGAGTCGCTCGACATCCTTCGGCCGATGGATGACCACTGCGTCGAGTGCGGGAAGTCGCCGACGCCCGACGACGATCACGTCGACCGGGTCGTCAGCTGGACGCTCGATTCCCCACAGGTACGCCGCTGATCGGTGTGACGCCAACGCTGGCGTTCCAACAGCGAGCACCGCCGCCATGATCTGCTGTTCAGCAGTGTCGGGCGTACCGTGGAGCCGGGCGACTCCAGAATGGATCTGATCGAGTTGACCCGCCCGGATCGCCCGATACCAGCTCGACCGGCTCAGTCCGCTCGCCGCCATCGAGATCACCCCATGGTGTGCCGTCGCCCATGCATCGAGGCTGCATAGTTGCATGCCTCTCAGTGGGCGATCAGGCCGGCCGACGGGAACTTCGATCGTCCATCCATCGATCAGTGCGCGATCGGTGCCGGTTTCCGGAACCCCTCGCGCACTGATCGCTGGAATTGCCCTGGCGGGTACCGTTGCGATCGTGAGTGAGACCACCATCGGGTATGGCGTGATCGGGAGCGGGATGATGGGAGGCGAACACATCCTCGACCTGAACCACATCGACGGTGCGCAGGTGGTGGCGTTGGCCGATCCGGTGGCGAGCAGTATCGAGTGGGGCTTGGGATGCGTGGCCGCCGGGCCTGGCGGCGAGACGGCGAAGGAGCGCACCGCGGTGTACGCCGATCATCGTGACCTGCTGGCCGACCCGAACGTCGACGTGGTGATCATCACGTCGCCGAACTTCACGCACGCGACCGTGCTCGCCGACGCACTGGCCACCGACAAGCACGTGCTGATCGAGAAGCCGCTGTGCACCACCGTCGACGACTGCAAGCGGGTGGTCGATGCCGCTGCCGACCGGGACGCGATCACCTGGATGGGTCAGCAGTACCGCTACATGCCGACGCCGGCGATGATGCTCGAACAGTTGGCGACCGGGGTGTGCGGAACGACACGGATGGTGTCGATCCGCGAGCATCGCAACCCGTTCCTGAAGAAGGTGGGCGACTGGAACCGCTTCAGCCGCAACACGGGCGGCACGCTCGTGGAGAAGTGCTGTCACTTCTTCAATCTGATGCATCTCGTCGCCGGTGACGATCCGGTACGGGTGATGGCGAGCGGCGGCCAAGATGTCAATCACCTCGACGAGTTCTACGAGATCGACGGGCGCCAGGAGCGTTCCGACATCCTCGACAACGCGTTCGTGATCGTCGAGTTCGCCAACGGGGTTCGGGGCGCATTGGATCTGTGCATGTTCGCCGAGGGTGGTCGCTACGAGCAGGAGATCACCGTCACCGGCGACGCCGCCAAGCTCGAGGCCACCGTGCCGGGTGACACCGTGTGGGTCGGTGAGCGCTCGAAGTCGCCAGGCCACACCCATCACATGGGGATGGGTGTCCTTGAGGTGCCGGCGCCGATGGATCCGCGGGTGCCGTACCCCGAGTTCCACGAGGGCGCCAGCTACATCGAGCATCTGCAGCTCGCCGACGCGATCCGCAACGGTCGGCCGGCAGCCGTCACCGTGACCGAGGGAATGTGGGCCGTTGCCATCGGCGCCGCTGCACATCGCTCGATCGACGAACGTCGCCCGGTCGAACTCACCGAGTTCGGCCTCACCTGATCGTCGAGCAACTCACTCCGTTCGCGAAGCGTTCACTCCAGGTTCCTCCAGTGTTCACCGCCCAGGGTGGTGACAAGTTCACTCAGCGTTGCTACGTTCACAGACAGCGGGTGGCTGATCACTGGAGCCACCGATGTTCACGGACCGAATTCCTCACGTCATGGCTGCGCTCGGTGTGGCTGCGAGCGCACTCGTCGTCGTCCCGCTGGTGGCACAAGCCGACCAGAACCCAGGAGCGGTGCCATTCGCGCAGGACTGGTCGAACTCGTCGCTGATCACGACCAGCGACGACTGGTCGGGCGTGCCGAGCATCGTCGGCTACCGCGGCGACGGTCTGGTATCGGTCAACACCGATCCCCGCACGGTCCTGGCCGATGGCGCGACCACGCCGGTCGACGTGAACGCACAATCGACTGCGACCAGCACGACCGGTGGCGTCCACGAGATCGAGGCGTCCGGCACCGTCGCGCTGCAAGGCTCCGGCACCGCCGACGCGCCGCACCTCGTGATCAGGCTCGACACCACGGGGGCCTCTGGGGTCGCAGTGGCCTACGACCTCGTCGATCTCGACGCCGACGACGCTGGAGCGCAGCAGTTCGCGCTGCAGTACCGAGTCGGCGGGGCCGGCGTCTACACCGACGTGCCCGCAGGGTATGTTGCCGACGCCTCGGCCAATCAAGGTGCCATGTTCCCGGTGAGTGCAACGCTGCCCGCTGCGGTGGACGGTCAGGCGATCGTCGACGTCCGCATCGTCACCACCGACACGACCGGCTCCGACTCGATGACCGGCGTCGACAACATCTCGATCACCACCGCCGGCACACCACCACCGCCGCCGCCGCCGCCGCCACCGCCGCCGCCGCCACCGCCACCACCACCACCACCGGCAGTTCCGACCATCACGAAGATCTCGGCCGTCCAGGGAGCCGGGGCGACCACACCGCTCGCCGGGCAGACCGTGACTGTCGAGGCGATGGTGACGTCGCTGTTCGAACGTCAGGACGTCCTCGACGGCTACTTCGTCCAGGAACAGGACGTCGACGTCGACGCCGATCCCGCGACGTCGGAGGGACTGTTCGTGTTCTGCAGTGGCGTCTGTCCGGCTGCGGTGGCAACGGGTGACGTCGTCGAAGTCACCGGCACCGCCGCCGAGTTCTTCGACATGACCCAATTGAACGCCAATGTCGCAGGTGCAACCACGATCGTCTCGTCGGGCAACACCCTTCCCACCGGCGGCACCGTCGACCTCCCTGCAGCCGGTTCCACGCGGGCAGCTGCGACGTTCGAAGCGGTCGAGGGCATGGTCGTGACGATCCCTCAGACCCTGGCGGTCAGCGAGTACTTCCAGCTCGCGCGGTTCGGTCAGGTGGTGCTCACCGAGACCTCGCGCCCGTACCAGTTCACCCACGTCGATACCCCGAGCGTCGGCGGCTACGCAGCGTTCCTCGACGAGCTCGCGACTCGTCGGATCATCCTCGACGACGACAACAACGACAACAACGACGCGATCAGCAACGGACCCGACGAGGCGTACCCGTTCCCGGCGGGCGGCTTGTCGGTCGACAATCGAGTCCGAGGAGGTGACACGATCACCGACATCACCGGAGTGATGCACTGGTCGTTCGCCGGTTCGAGCGGCACCGACGCCTGGCGGCTCCGTCCGATCGCCGGTGCCGACTACACGTTCGCCGCAGCGAACCCGGAGCCGACCCTCGAAGCCGTCGGTGGCGACGTCCGAGTCGCCAGCTTCAACGTGCTCAACTACTTCACCACGATCGACGCCACGTCGTCGGGCTCCACCGGACCGTGTGGCCCTGGCGGTACCGCCGATTGTCGAGGCGCGGACTCTGTCGCCGAACTCGACCAGCAGCGCTCCAAGATCGTGTCGGCGCTGACCGAGATCGACGCCGACGTGGTCGGCCTCGTCGAGATCCAGAACGACGCAGGCGCCTCGGCTGACGACCTCGTCGCGGCACTGGACAGTGCAACTGCGCCCGGCACATATGCGGCGATCGACACCGGATTCGTCGGCACCGATGCCATCAAGGTGGCGTTGGTCTACCAGCCGGCAATGGTGGAACCCGTCGGCGCTTTCGCCGTCCTCGATTCCACTGTCGACCCGACGTTCATCGACACCCGCAACCGCCCGGCGCTCGTGCAGACCTTCGCCGAGGTGGCGACCGGCGAGCGCTTCACCGTGGCGGTCAACCACTTCAAGTCCAAGGGCTCGGCATGCGCCCCGGATGACCCCGACCAGCTGGATGGGCAAGGCAACTGCAACGCCACCCGCACCGCCGCAGCACAGGCGTTGGGGAATTTCCTCGCCACCGACCCCACCGGCAGCGGTGACCCCGACGTGTTGGTGATCGGCGACCTCAACGCGTACCGCAACGAGGATCCGATCGCGGCCCTCGAGGGCGCCGGCTACACCGACCTGGTCGAGCAGTTCGAGGGCGACGACGCCTACTCGTTCGTGTTCGACGGCCAACTCGGCTACCTCGACCACGCCCTCGCCAACACCACGCTCTCACCGCAGGTGACGGGCGTGACCACCTGGCACGTCAACGCCGACGAGGTGCCCCTGTTCGACTACAACGACGGCGTTCGCGACGTCGGCGAGGCAGCGTTCGAGCGCGAGTCGAGCGCACTCGAACTCGATGCCACCGACGCGTTGCGATCAAGCGATCACGACCCGCTCGTGATCGGCCTCGACCTCGCCTCGGCTCCCATCGACCAACCGCTGCGGCTCACCTTGCTGCACAACAACGACGGCGAGTCTTCGCTCCTCCCGGCTGGCCCAGTCGGCGGAATTGCCCGCTTCGCAACGCTCGTCGGCGACCTGCGTGACGAGGCCGCAATCGAGCCGGGCAACGCCGACAGCCTGCTGGTGTCGTCCGGTGACAACTACCTGGCGGGCCCGCAGCTGCAGGCGTCGCTCGACAACTACGACGGCGACACCGATTACAGCAACGACGGTCCGTTCTACGACGCGATCGCGCTCGACTCGCTCGACTACGACGCGTCGGCGGTGGGCAACCACGAGTTCGATTTCGGCCCGAACGTGCTCGGCTACTTCGTCAGCCAGTTCGACACATCCAACATCCGGTTCGTGTCGGCCAACCTCGACGTCACCGGTGATGCCGCGCTCGCGCAGTTCGTGTCCGCTGCCCCGGGCGAGGCCGCGACGCTCGTCGAGTGGACACGCGTCGAAGCCGGCGGTCAGTCGGTGGCGATCATCGGGGCGACCACGCCACGCCTGGCTTCGATCTCGTCGCCGGGGCCGGGTGTTGCGGTCGACGCCGATGTACTCGCTGCGGTTCAGGGAGCGATCGGCGAAGCAACGGCCGATGGCACCGACATCGTCATCCTCATCTCGCACCTGCAGAACATCGCCGAGGATCAAGCGCTCATCGCGCAGCTGTCGGGCGTCGACATCGCCGTGGCCGGCGGCGGAGACGAGTTGCTCGCCAACGCCGACGACGTGTTGTTGCCCGGCGCCGGCGCCGTGTTCGGCCCCTACCCGATCGTCGAGGAGGCCGCCGACGGTGCCCAGGTGCCGATCGTGACCACGCAGGGGTCCTACGGCTACGTCGGACGCCTCATCGTCGACATCGATGTCGACGGTACCGTCACAGCAATCGACGATCGTTCCGGTCCGGTGCGCAATGTGTTCAACGCGGTTGCACCGCCCGTCGACCAGGTCGAGCCCGACCCGACCCTGCTGGCCGAAGTCGAGACCCCGGTCGCTGCCTACGTCGCGGAGTTGCAGGGTGACGTGATCGCCACCACCGAACCGGCTCTCGATGGGGTCACGGCGAACGTCCGCACCCGAGAGACCAACCTCGGTTCGCTGTTCGCCGACGCGCTGCGTATCACCGCCGAGGAGGCTTCGGCCGACTTCGGTGCCAGCCGTCCGACGGTCGCGCTCACGAACTCCGGCGGCATCCGCAACAGTCTGGTGCTCGGCCCGAACGGCCCGGTCACCACATTCGACACGTTCCGCATCGCGCCGTTCTCGAACTTCGTGGCTGTCGTCCCCGATGTCGCCCCCGAGCAGCTGAAGCAGTTGCTCGAACGAGCGGTCTCGGCCAACGTCACCGCCGGCGTGCTGCAGTCCGAAGGGCGCTTCGCGCAGGTCTCCGGCATGAAGATCGTGTACGACCCGACCCGGGTCGGCCAGCAGGTGCTCCGCAACCCCGACGGCACCGTTGTGATCACGACGCCAGGCGAGCGCGTCCGTCAGCTCACCCTGACCCTCAACGACGGGGACCCTGCGAACGACATCGTCCTCGTGCGCAACGGCGCCATCGTCGCCGGGGCGCCGAACGTCGATCTCGCGTCGAACTCGTTCACGGTCGGCAACGGTGACAACTTCCCGTTCAATCTGGCCCAGGGCGAGTTCGTGAACCTGCCCGTGACCTACCAGCAGTCGTTGGCGGATCAGTTCGTCCGGCTCGGCACCGTCACCAGGGCGGCGTATCCCGAAGGTGGGCTCGGCCGGATCGTGATGGGTGGCGACGTCGTCGTCGTCGATCCGCTCACCATCGATCGTGCGACGCTGTTCCTCCGCTCGGGTGGCGGCGGCTCGGCGATCGTGTCCGGCAGCGTTCCGGATTCGTTCGGAACGTGCCCGACGTTGACGTTCACGATCGACGGCACCGACACGGTGTCGGCGCAGACGGTGTCGTTCTTCCGGAGTCGGACGTGCTTCGCGATCACCGGACGAGGTTTCGTGTCGTTCGATCGGCGTACGTCGTCGTTCAGCGCGATCGTGTCGCTACCTGGCTCGTTCCGTCTGGCCGACGACACCGTCGAGTTCTCGCTCGTTCTCGACGGCGTCGACTACTCGACCGAGGTGACCGGCCGCCGCATCGGCTCGATCTGGTTCAAGTGATTTCGACGTCGGCGAGTTGCGCTGCGTACATCGGGACGTCGCAGTGCACGTAGTCGGCGGGCGGGGGCGGCGGCATCGTCCAGATGCGGTCGGAGCCATCGGTGCCGAGGATCTCGGCGTCGGCTTCAACCCGCCGAGTCGGCGCTGCCGTCAACCGAACTCGACCGACGAGCGCACCCCGTTCGACCAGTCGATCAGCACGATGCCGTCGTTGTCGCCGCCGACGTCGTCGTCGTCGTCGTCGTGGCCATACCGGCCGTTGCCGATCGAGGCGGTGACACGCGGGGCTCAGGTCGCCGAGCAGGAACCGGGCGGTGTCGATGTCGCTCATCGCCCGTGTCCTGCATCGGTGGCGCCGCGAATCGGTTACCGTCCGGACGATGGCGGCAACGGTACGCACGATCGAGCC
>Ga0335394_10007128_pt1 | contig 12622 bp, 8 predicted proteins | sample MAT03_FD_205741 | JGI IMG/M metagenome (GOLD analysis project Ga0335394, IMG submission 205741) | Freshwater microbial communities from Lake Fryxell liftoff mats and glacier meltwater in Antarctica - MAT-03 (spades assembly) (version 2) ... | reverse complement strand
GCCTCTGGACGATGGTGCTGTTCGGCGTGCTGGCGTACCAGAGCTACCAGCTCCTCCAGCAGCTGAGCTGGACCGACACCCATTGGGACCAATAGATAAGGATGAAGGATGAAGGATGAAGGATGAACCAAACCCCGGCCGCGGGCGGCTCCGGTTCATCCTTCATCTTTCATCCTTCATCCTTGAGCGAAAGATGCCCCACCTGCCGCCGTTCGACGCGTTCGCCGACCTCGCCCGCGGGCACACCGTCGTCCCCGTCTACCGCCGCCTCACCGCCGACGCCCTCACGCCGGTCTCGGCCTTCCGCCGGATCGACGACGGCGACCGGGCGTTCCTGTTCGAGAGCGTCGTCGGCGGCGAGCGGATCGGTCGCTACAGCTTCCTCGGCGCCGGCCCGTTCCGCGTGTTCGAGGCCGCGGGAACGAAAACCCGCACCCGCGACGAGGCCGGCACCTGGACCGACGCCGACGCCGCCGACCCGCTGGCGGTGCTGGAGGAGCAGATCGCGGCGTTCCGCGCCCCGCACCTGCCGGGCCTGCCGCGGTTCTGCGGCGGCGCCGTCGGCTACGCCGGGTACGACACCGTCCGCTATGTGGAGCGGCTGCCGAACGCCCCGGCCGACGACCGCGGCCTCCCCGACCTGTCGTTCGCGTTCTTCGACCGCATGGTCATCTTCGACCACGTCGCCAAGACGATCCTGGTGGTGGCCCACGCCCGCGGCGCCTCCCGCGCCGACTACGACACCGCCCGCCGGGCCGTGGACGACCTCGTCGCGCAGCTGTCGCGGCCGGGGAACGAACCACCGCTGACGGACATCAACCCCACGAAGAAGGCCGACCGCGCCGGCGGCGTGCTGGACCGCGTCACCAGCAACTTCACCCGCGAGCGGTTCGAGGCGATCGTCTCGAAGGCGCGGGAGTACATCAACGCCGGCGACATCTTCCAGGTGGTACTCAGCCAGCGGTTCCGGGCCGAGACGACGGCCGACCCGTTCGACATCTACCGGGCGCTGCGGGTGGTGAACCCGTCGCCGTTCATGTTCTTCGTCCGGGCCGGCGGCTGCACGCTCGTCGGGGCGTCGCCCGAAATCATGTGCCGGGTGGACGGCGGCGAGATCACCAACCGCCCGCTCGCCGGCACCCGCGGCCGCGGCGCCACCCCCGACGAGGACAAGCAGCTGGCCGACGAGTTGGTCGCCGACCCGAAGGAGCGCGCCGAGCACATCATGCTCGTGGACCTGGCCCGGAACGACGTGGGCCGCGTCGCCGCGATCGGCAGCGTGAAGATTTCGGACCTGCTGACCGTGGAGCGGTACAGCCACGTCATGCACCTGTCGAGCACCGTCACGGGGAAGCTGCGCGACGGGCTGACGGCGTTCGACGCGCTGCGGGCGAGCCTCCCCGCGGGGACGCTGAGCGGGGCGCCGAAGGTGCGGGCGATGGAGGTGATCGACGAGCTGGAGCCGCACCGCCGCGGGCCGTACGGCGGGGCGGTGGGGTACGTGGACTTCAGCGGCAACATGGACACGTGCATCGCCCTGCGGACGATGGTGATCCGCGGCACGACGTGCGACGTGCAGGCCGGCGCCGGCGTGGTGGCGGACAGCGTGCCGGCCGCGGAGTACCAGGAGACGGTGAACAAGGCGATGAGCCTGTTGCGGGCGCTGGAAGTGGCCGAGACGCAGTTGTAACCTCGACGGCGGTTCAACACCCGGGGCGTTGCCCCGGGCTATGCTATCCCAGGCCGTTGGCCTGAAGACCGGGTGCCCGTCTTCACCCCGAAGGGGTGGGATAGCATAGCCCGGGGCAACGCCCCGGGAACCACCCCCGGGAGCCGTCCACGGAGCCCACCCATGCGCCTCCTCTCGGTCGCCGCCGTGGCGCTGCTCGCCGCCCTCGCCCCGGCGCAGCCGCGCTACGCCCCCAAGACCGACCCCGCCCGCCTGGAACGCCTCAAGAAGACGACGCTGCCGAAGATCGACCGGCCCGTCATGCACAACACGCTCGAGGCCGACGCGGTGTGTGCCGCGCTCGAGGTGTTCCCGCCGGACAACCCGTGGAACACGCTCGTCACCGACTGGCCGGTTCATCCGCGGTCGAAACAAATCGTCGCCACCGTCGGGGCCGAGAAGCCGCTGCGGGCGAACCCGGACATGGCGTTCGTGATCGTGCCGCCGGACCAGCCGAAGGTGCCGCTGCTGGCGCTGGAGTACAAGGACGAGAGCGACCCTGGCCCCTACCCGATCCCGGACACCATGCCGATCGAGGGCTGGCCGGCGAGCTACACCCGCGATCGCAAGCTGAAGGTGAGCCTCCGCGACGTGCAGGACAACACGCTGAAGGAAGAGGGCGACCGGCACGCGATCGTCGTGGACCCGGTCAACCGCAAGCTGTACGAGTTCTTCAGCACCCACCGCACCGCCGCCGGCTGGAAAGCAGCGCAGGTGTCCGTCTTCGACCTGAGCTCGAACAAGCTCCGGCCCGACACGTGGACCAGCGCCGACGCCGCGGGCCTACCCATCTTCCCGGCAATCATCCGCCACGACGAGCTGCAGCGCGGCGTGATCGACCACGCGTTGCGGGTCACGGTGCGGCGCACGAAGCGGGCCTACGTCTACCCGGCGACGCACTTCGCCAGCCGGCTGACGGACGCCGACCTGCCGCGGATGGGCGAGCGGCTGCGGCTGCGCCAGGACTTTGACACGTCGGGCTTCTCGCGGAACGTGCGGACGGTGCTGGAGGCGCTGAAGCGGTACGGGATGCTCGTGGCCGACAACGGCATCGAGTGGGGCATGAGCAGCACCGCCGACGACCGCGTGCCGGTGATGCACGAGGAGCTGCGCCGCGTGAAGGGCGCCGACTTCGAGGTGGTGACGGCGCCGCCGGGGTACGTGGCTCCGCGCTGACGCCGCTCGCGGCGGTGCACCGCCGCGAGCGGCGTCAGCGGCGGAGCAGCCGCCACGACATCACGCCCCCGCCCGCGCCGAGTACGATGTTCGCCAGCCAGCACCCCAGCCCGAGCGGCAACCGACCGTCCTTCCCCATGTTGGAGCCCGCGAGCAGGAGCGGGTAGTAGACGCACACCGTCGGCAGGAAGCAGATCACGAACGTGCTCAGGTAGTCGGCCCGGTTCGCCCACAGGCCGACCGGGCAGCCGATCAGCGCGAACACCAGGCACCCCACCGCCAGCGCCGGCCGCATGGCGAACTCGGCCTCCACGTTCCGCACCTGCCGCTTCAGCCCGACCAGCTGGCTCTGCAGGTTCAGCCGGTGCTGCACCGCCGACTTCTGCCCGCTCACGTCGGTCGGCAGCGGCGCCTTCTCGGCCGCGGCCAGGGCGTCCGCCTTCTCGTCGTACTGCCGCCCCAGCTCGGCCACCCGCGGGGCGAGCTCCTCCCACGCCAGCGCCCCCGGCCGGGTGCGGGCGTCGGCCGGGTTCAGGAAGTCCGGCAGCTGGATCGGGTACGGGCTGGTGTCCGAGTTCGACCCCCGGATCGTCGGGTTGTCGAACACGAACCGGTCCGGCTCGATGTACAGCAGCCCGGCCTCGGCATCGACCCGCAGCTGCGCCTCGCGGGCGCGCACCACCATGTCGTAGCCGACGTAGCTCTCGTTCCCGTTCTTGTCCGTCTCCTTCAGCCGCCGCTTCAGGACCACGTCGATGAGTCGGCGGCCCTGCACGTCGCGGACGAACAGCACGTACGGGAACGTCGGGTGGCGGAGGCAGCGGTCGCGGCGGAGGGTGTTGTAGATCACCTCCTCGGGGTCGCGCAGCACCTCCTCCTGCATCCGCTGCTGCGTCTGCGGGATGACCGCGTAGTACAGCGCCCCGGTCGCCGCCGACGTGATGACGCCGAGCAGCAGCGCCGGCTTGAGGATGGTGGACAGGTGGACGCCGGCGGCCTTCAGGGCGACGACCTCGTTGTCGTGGGCGAGCCGGCCGTACACGACGCACGCCGCGAACAGGGTGGTGGCGGGGATCGTGTACGGCAGCGTGCTCGGCACGAACAGCGGGATGATGGCGACGATCTGGGCGGGTCCGAGGCCGAGCTGGCTGGCCTGCTGGACGAGGCCGGCCAGGAGGAACAGGCCGGTGAGCGCCCCGAGCGCGAGCAGGAACACCCGCACCAGCTCGGCGAAGATCGTGCGGTTGAGGGTGGAGCCGAGCATCGTGTTTCGTGTTTCGTGTTTGGTGTCAGGGCCACAAGCCCACCCGCCGCGGCGGGTGGGCTTCGCCCGGTCAGGGTGCGACGGCCGGCGCCCCCCGCACTTCCCGCAACCGTCTCAACCGTTCGACGATCAGCCGCGCCGGTTCGGTCACCACCGGCACCGGCTCGGGGCGGTAGCGGATCTCGCCGCCGTTCTCCTTCGTCATCCGAATGATGAACAGGTTGCGGCTCAGGAACGCCGACAGGTCGCCCACCGGCGTGTTCACCAGCCGCGCCAGTATCTGCGATCCGAGGGTGTAGAACTCGAACCGCACGTTGTCGCCGGTGATGTCCAGCTCGCCGGAGCCGCCGACGCACAGCGCCTTGCCGATCAGGTCGAGCTGCTCCACGTAGACGCGGTCGTCCTTGAGGCGGAACGCGGCGTGCGCCTCCTCGAACGCCGTGCGGTCCGGCGTCTGCAGCTTCAGCACCTTCATCAGGTCGAGCAGGACCGGCAGGTTGTACATCCGCCCGGTCGGCACGTCGAGCCGGCCGGTGCCTTCCTGCGACCACCGGCCGGTCCGCGGGTCGTACCGGTTGAAGACTCGCACCTGCGCCTGTGCCAGCCCCTTCAGGTCGGCGTCGGAGCCGAGGCGGTAGTGGCGGGCGACCTCCTCCAGCTGTACGTCGGTGGCGGTCAGCCACAGGTCGTAGCGGACCGGCTCGGTCATCACCACACGGGCCTCGCCGCCGACGGTGCCGTGGAACAGGCTCGCCGTGAGGCTCTGGAACTCGGCCGTCGGCGGCTGGTACGCGCCGGGGCGGGCGGGGTCCGGCTGCTGCGGCAGTACCTGCACCCGCCCGTGTACCGCGGTCACCGGCTGGCGGGCGATCACGGCCCGGTCGAGGTAGACGTTGCCGCGGACGAGGCCGACGTGCGTCCCCTCGTACCGCCCGCGACACGCCACGGCCCCGTACACCTCGTCCCACCCCACGCCGGTGTCGAGCGACGCCCCGGTCAGCCGCAGCTCGGCGTCCCAGTACACGACCGGGTCGGGCGCCGGCGGCGGGCTCGACGGCGACACCGCGGCCGGAAGTGCCGACGGCGCCTGGCCGCGGGCGAGAAGCCCCGAGCCACCTAACCCCCCCGGCCCCCCTTCCCTAAGAGGGAAGGGGGGGGACGAACCGACCGACGGGCCGGCGCCCGGTTCACGCGACGCGAAGTTCGGGAGGTTCTGTTGCGCGGGCACCCCTCCCCCTCCGGGGGAGGGGCCGGGGGAGGGGTTGACCACGTAGGCGCCCGCTCCACCACCGGGAACGGAACTCCGTCCTACCGGCGTCGGCTCGTCGGGCGGCGTCAGCACGACGAGGTGCTTGATCTCCAGGTCGGCCCGGCCGCGCAGCTTCAGTCCCTCCACGCCCTCCCGCAGCGCCGCCGGAAGCGCCTTCAGCAGCGCCTCGTCGGCGACGAGGTTCTTCGCCTCCAGCTTGCCGAGGTTCGCCCACACCACGCCCTGCGGGTAGAAGCGCACCTCGCCGGCCTCGAGCTTCAGCCGGGTGTCGCCGTGCCGGGCCGCCAGGTGCGCCAGGTCCACCCGGCCGCCGCGGTACTGCAGCCACCCCGACAGTTCGGACAGGTCGTACGGGAAGAACGCCGGCGTCACCGTCGGGCCGTAGAAGTTGAACGTCAGGTTCAGGTCGGTGGCCGGGTTGAACGTCGGCTCGTCGGCCTTCGGCCGCGGCGCGCCGGGCGGGCGGGCGCGGTCCAGCACCTCCACGTCGGCCGAGAACGCCAGGGTGCCGCGCGGCGACAGGTTCTTCCAGATGTCGTCCAGCTTCAGCCCTGCCAGCGCCCCCTTCAGGTCGTCGTCCACCGGGCAGCCGTTGCCGCCGAGGTGCAGCTCCAGCTTGCGGTCGGCGGTGCCGGCGACGGTGCGGCGCGAGCCGTGCATCCACACGGTCCCGCCGCCGTGCGTGGCGGTGAACCCGTCGAACACCAGCTCCCCGCGGTCCGGCGGCGGCGCCACGCCCGGCCGCGCCTCGGCCGCCTGAACCCTCGCCACTACCTTCCCCTTCACTCGGTCGAACCGGTACGGGAACCGGGCGTAGTGGATGGTGCCGTCGGACACCTCGACGCGGATCTCGTTCTCGACGAGATTCACGCCCTGCTTCTGGGTGATGTCGGAGGTGAACGTGGCCCGGCCGGCCGGGCGGAACTGCCGCAGCATGTCCGGGTACTCGTCCGGGAACGCGGCGATGATGCGGTCGTCGATGGGGACGTTGGTGCCGGCGACGCGGAGGGTGACCGCCGGGTCCGGGCCGCGGCCGTACACCTGCCCCTTCACGGTGACGGTGGCGTCACCGGCCGCCTTGCCGCGAATGTCCACCGCCATGCTCGGCTCGCCGCCGGGGACGACGGTCTTCTTCAGCGACCCCTCGACGGCGGTGATCGGGTAGGGGAACTTCTCGTACCGGCCGGTGACGCCGCGGGGCCGCACGTCGATCTCGCGCTTCCAGCCGGTCGCGGCCTCGCGGCCGAACCGGTAGCCGAGGTCGATCGTGCCGACGGGGGAGAACATCTTCTTGGCCTTCGCCCCGGCCTCGCCGAGCCGCGCGAACAGCTCGTCGGTCAGCGGCACGCCGGCCACGGTCACGTCGGCGCGCTGGACGTGCGCCTCGAACGCGGCGAACGGGTCGTCCTTCTCCGCCGCCTGCGGCGGCGCGCCGCCCGCTTCGCGCGTCTCCAGCGCCACGCGCACGTGCGCCGGGCCGACCTTCGCGGTCGCGTCCTCGACCTTCACCCGGCCGTCGATGCTGCGGACCTTCACGCCGATCTTCTCGACCGGCCACGGCACGTCGGGGTGCTCGAGGCGGCCGTCCTTGACCGTCACCTCCACGTCGTGCCGCCACGCGGGCGTGGCTTCCGGGTTGTACCGCAGTTCGGCCTTGACCGCGGCGGTGGCGGTGAGCTTCTGGACGTGCGGGGCGACGAGCGGGGCGAACCGCTCGGCGACGGCCGGGGCCACGTCGCCCAGCGGCAGCGCCTTCAGGTCCAGGTCGATCACGGTCTTGCGGCTGAGCCGCTCGAACCGGGCCTTCACCTCGACCGGCCCGAACAGGTCGGTCGTCCCGCGGGCGTCGAGCGTCAGGAGCGAGACGAGCTCGGTCTGGAGGAAGAGCTGGGCGTCGGTCAGCTTCACCGCCGGCAGCGCCTCGGGCGACCGGTCGGTGACGGTGACGGTCGCCCCCTTGGCCTGGAACGACGGCACCGGGCGGTCGGCCGGGCCGGGCCGCACCAGGTCGGCGACGTTCCACTTGCCGTCGGCGCTGCGCTCCAGGTGGAGGGTCGGGTTCTCGAGTTCGATGCGGCGGATGACGAGCCGGCCGCGGTTCAGCTGCTCCTTGTCGTGGAACAGCAGCGCGACGGGGACGACGAGGAACGGCTGGTCGGGCGGGTCGCCGCGGCGGGTCAGCGTGAGGTCGCGGACGGCGATGCCGCCGAGGATGCGCATCCGGGCGGAGCCGACGCGGACGTCGACGCCGTCGAGCTGGTCGTGGAGGGCGGCGACGACCTGCTCGCGGACGCGCTCGGGGCTGACCCAGGTGCTCGCGACCCACGCGAGCACGCCCACGGCCGCGACGCCGGCGAGGATCAGTCCGCGTATCAGCCCGCTCCGCACGGCAGCGCGCATACCCGCCCCGGTGGCCGTCCCCGCCCGGATCGGGGCAGAGGGGGTGCGCGTATACCCGCCGCCGCCGGGGGAGTCTAGGGGAAGTACGTGGTGCGCCGCCGCTTGCGGCGGTGCAGCGGATTCGGCGTAAGATTTCCCCCCGCCGGCCGCTTGGACCCCTGTGCCCCGGGGACGCCGCCATGACCACACCCGAATCGCTCGAACGCCACCGCCCCGCCCTCCTCGCGTGGGCCGCGGCCCGGATGCCCGACCGCCTCCGAGCCAAATTCGACCCCGCCGACCTGGTGAACCAGACCTACCTCGAAGCCCTCCGCGGCGACCGCCTCGCCGGCCTCCCCGAGCAGGAGGTGCTCGCGTATCTCCGCCGGGCGCTCACCAACAACGTCATCGACGCCGCCCGGAAGTTCGCCCCCGGCCGCGGCGACGTGCCGGCCGAGGCCGCCGCCGAGTCCAGCCGCCTGCTCGCCGACTGGCTGGCCGCACCTGACACGTCGCCGAGCGAGCGAGCCGTCCGCAACGAGCGCTACGCCCGCCTCGCGGCCGGCCTGGCCCTACTCCCCGAGGCGCAGCGCGTGGCCGTCGAGTTGCGCTACCTTCAGGGGATGAAGGTGACGGAGATCGCCGGGCTGCTCGGCCGGTCCGAGGGGTCCGTGTCGCAGCTGCTGCACCGCGCTGTCCTCGCCCTGCGCGTCACCGTCGGCCACCCGGGGGACACGAAATGACGACGACCGACCCCGCCGCGACCGCCCCGCACGGCCTGGACGAAGGCGTGGCGCTCGCGATGAAGGCCCAGGACGGCGGCGACGCCCGGCGGCTCCTCGACTGGCTCGCCCGCAACCCCGACCGCGCCGCCGCACTGGCCCGCTTCCTCGCCGACGAGCGAGGCATCCGCAGCGACATCGCCCCCGTCCGCCCCGCCCCCGCCGTCGTCGGCGGCTACCACGTGCTCGGCGAACTCGGCCGCGGCGGCATGGGCGTCGTCTACCGCGCCTTCGACCCCAACCTGAAGCGCGAGGTGGCGCTGAAGCTCATGCCCGGCGGCGACGACCGCCAGTTCCACCGCGAGGCCGAGGCCGCCGCCCGACTCAGCCACGACAACGTCGTCCCCGTCTACCACGTCGGCGACGACGCCGGCGTGCCCTTCCTCGTGATGAAGGTGATGGAGGGCGGCAGCCTGGCGGCGCAGCTGAAGGCGCTCGGCCGGCGGCCGCCGCACGTGGCGGCCCGGCTGGTCCGCGACGTGGCGCTCGGCGTCCACCACGCCCACCAGCGCGCGCTCCTCCACCGCGACCTCAAGCCGGGGAACGTGCTGCTGGACGCCGACGGCCGACCGCACGTCGCCGACTTCGGCCTCGCCAAGCCGCTCGGCGAATCGACCAGCACCGCCGCCGGCACGGTCGCGTACATGGCCCCCGAGCAGGCCCGCGGCGACCGCGACCTCACCGTCGCGGTCGATGTCCACGCCCTCGGCGCGATCCTCTACGAGATGCTGACCGGCGCCCCGCCGTTCGGGCTCGACGACCTGATGGCGGTGGCCCGGCGGGTGGTGGACGAGCCGGTCCCGCCGGTGCGGGTGGCGCGGCCGGACTGCCCACCGGACCTGGCCGCGGTGTGCGCCCGCTGCCTGGAGAAGCAGCCGGGGGACCGCTACCCGTCGGCCGCGGCGCTGGCCACCGACCTCGACCGGTTCCTCGCCGGCGAGCCGGTCGGGCTGCGATCCGGGTGGTGGTCGCAGTTCCGGCGGCTGATCGACCAGGACCGGAAGGCGGTGCCGGTGTCCAACGGCACCAGCCACCTGTGGGGTGCCGCGCTGACGTTCCTCACGCAGGGCGCGGCGGTCGCGGCCGTGCTCGCCGGCGGCGGGCCGGAGTGGCTGCTCGCCGCCCTGATCGCCAACGCGGCCGGATGGACGGTCGTGTTCACAGTCTATGTCTGGCTCCGGCCGGGGCGGCTGAACTCGGCCGAGCGCGTGAGCGGGGCCATCAAGTTCTGGGCGCTGGTGACGTGCGCCGCGCTCGTGCCGGCCTACTGGGCGGACCCGCTGGCCCTCTACCCGGCGACGACGGCGGTGATCGCGTTCTGCATCCTGTCGCACGCCCCGGTCCACGGCGGCCGGGTGTTCTACGGCGGGTTGGCCGTGCTCGCCGGGGCGGTGGCGATGCCGTTCCTTCCGCCGGTGCTGCGGCCGGTCGCGCTCGGGCTGCCGTTCGGCGGCTGGGCGCTGGTGTACGGCCTGCGGATGCGCGCCCTCGACCGGGCGGCCCGACTCCCCTCCTGACCTGACGTTCACCCTCTGACCCCCTGTTCCCCCCCTCCGCCCCCCGCGGGTCGGACGCGGCGCCGCCGCGCCCGCGGGGGCGCGTACGTCCCCGTGGAGCGCCCATGACCCCGACCGCCCCGACCGTCGTCGCCTGCTACTCCGTGTTCGACGCCTTCTTCCCCGCCCTCGGCTTCACCGACCTTACCGACGGGATGTACGAGGGGAACCCGCACCGCCCCTACGACGCCGCCCAGGCCCGGCAGGCGGGGGTGCTCCTCGATCGCGCCCGCGTCGCGCCCGGCGACCGCGTCCTCGACGTGGGGTGCGGGTACGGGCGAATCCTCCGCACCGCCGCGGCGCGCGGGGCGAAGGCGTGGGGCATCACGGTGTCGCCCGAGCAGGTGCGTCGCGGCACCCGGGCCGGGCTGAACGTGCAGCTGCGCGACTTCAAGCACCTCGGCCCCGAGTGGGACGGGCAGTTCGACGCGGTGATCGCCAACGGCTCCCTCGAACACTTCGCCCAGCCGGCGGACGCCGTCGCAGGGCGGGACGACGACATCTACCGCCACCTATTCTCGACCGTCCGCCGGCTGGGCGACCCCGCCCGCGCGGACGCCCGGTTCGTGACGACCGCCATCCACTTCCGCGACCGGCCCGACCCGACCGACCTGCTGCGGCCGCCATCGGCGTTCCCGCGCGGCTCGGCGGGGTTCCACTGGGCGCGACTGGCCCGGTCGTTCGGCGGGTGGTACCCGGTGCGCGGGCAGCTCGCCCGCTGCGCGGACGGCCTGTTCCGTCTGGTCCACGAGGAGGATGGGACCGACGACTACCGGCGGACCTCGGAGGCGTGGCTGGCCGGCGCGCGACGGGAGTTGTGGTCGGCCCGGGTCGCGGCAGGCGCGCTGCCGGTGGTGCTGCGGCGCCCGATCGCCACCGTGCGGATGCTCCGGTGCGTGCTGGGGAGCGAGTCGTGGAACTGGCAGTTCCGCGGCGACCCGGCGCCGACGGTCCTGCTGCGCCAGACGTGGGAACGGGTGGACTGAATTCCGCCGCTCGCGGCGGTGCAGCGCGAGTGCTGCAACGCCGCTAGCGGCGGGTCGCCTTTCGCCCGTCGCACTTCCCCGCTACAATCCCCTCCCCCAGCCGCCCATCATCCCACACGCCCCCACGTTGCCATGAAAGCGCTGATTCTGGTCGCCGACGGGTTCGAGGATTTAACGCTGTTCCTGCCGTGGTACCGCCTCCGCGAGGAGGGGTTCACGGTCCGCCTGGCCTCGCCGCTCATGCACGGCCTCACCGGCCTCCACGGCTACCGCATCGAGCCCGACGAGCGCATCCACGAGGTGAACCCCGCCGAGTACGACGCGGTCGTGATCCCGGACGGGCCGTGCGTCGAGAAGCTACGGCAGCGTGAGGCCGCGGTGGACGTGATCCGCACGTTCGTGTCCGACGGGTCGAGCCGGGTGGCGGCCATCGGCCACGGCGCGCAGCTGCTCATCAGCGGCGGCGTCCTCGACGGCCGCGTCGTCACCTGCGACCCCGGCATCCGCGACGACGTGCGCGCCGCCGGCGCCGTCTACCGCGACGCGCCGGTGGTGCGCGACGGGAACCTGATCACCGCCCGCGGGGCCGACGACCTGCCGGCGTTCTGCCGCGAGTTCGTGCGGGCGCTGGCGGGGCTGCGGGTGTAGGCGAACGGCCGGCGTCAGCCGGCTGGTCGTTGGTCCAGGTGCCTGCCACCCCGACCAGCCGGCTGACGCCGGCCGTTCGCCCGTCTGAAACCCACCGCCCCCGCGCCGGGTACAATGTCCCGACCGTCGGCGGCGCCCGGCGGCCCCACCCTGCGCAAAGGACACTCCCCGCCATGACCCGCCTGGTTCGCCCCGCCCTGGGGCTCGCCCTCGCCGCCGTCGTCGCCGCCGGCCCCGCCCGCGGCGCCGACGCCGACCCGCTCCTCCCCGCCGACGCCGACGTCGTCGTGTCGGTGAACGTCCGGCAGGCGCTGCAGTCGGACATCGTCAAGCAGTACGCGATGGAGAGCCTCAAGAAGGCGCTCCAGGAGAACGACGCCCAGAAGCTCCTCCGCGACCTCGGCCTCGACCCGCTCAAGGACCTCGACCGCGTCGTCGTCGGCGGGTCCGGCAAGGACGAGACCGACATGAAGTACCTCGTCATCATCCACGGCACGTTCGACCCCGAGAAGCTGTACAAGGCCGCCGAGGCCCAGACCCGCAAGGACGCCGACCACTACGCCCTGGTGAAGGACGGCAAGGACGTGATGTTCAAGTACACCCCGGACAACGGCAACCCCTACTACGCCACCGTGGTGGACGACAAGACCATCATCCTCTCGGGCGACAAGAAGGGGATCAGCACCGCGCTGGCGGTCCCGGCCAAGAGCAAGGCCGACCTCGGCCGCGAGATGAACGCCCTGGTGAAGGGGATGGACGACAAGGCCACCCTGTGGGCGGTGGCGCTGACGAACGGTCGGCTCGACAAGCTGAAGGGGCCGGCCGCCAACCC
>Ga0335394_10007125_pt1 | contig 12625 bp, 7 predicted proteins | sample MAT03_FD_205741 | JGI IMG/M metagenome (GOLD analysis project Ga0335394, IMG submission 205741) | Freshwater microbial communities from Lake Fryxell liftoff mats and glacier meltwater in Antarctica - MAT-03 (spades assembly) (version 2) ... | reverse complement strand
CCAGTCGAGCAGTTCCGGATGTGTCGGCGGTACGCCGAGTCGACCGAAGTCCGCAGGCGTCGGGACCAGACCTTTCCCGAAGTGATGCAGCCAGATCCGGTTCACGATGACTCGTGCCACCAACGGGTTGTCGCGAGTGGTCAGCCACTTTGCGAATGCCAGACGGCGTCCCGAAGTTGGCAGTGATGGATCATCAACCGGGAATTCCACGCGGGCGTCTTCCGAACAGGCGACGGTCAATGCGGCGGGCGGAACAACGGCCAGAGGCTGCAGAAACTCTCCCCGATGGAACAAGTGTGTTTCCGGCAGATGCCCGGCGGGTTCTGTCAGCACGGCCAGGAATTCTTCCGGAGGCCGTTTTCCGTTGGCCTCGGCGATCCTTGCATCATACTTCTTAAGATCCTCAGCCGCTTCCGGCAGGTACTGATACAATACGCCCGGCGAAATGTTGACGCTCGGGTTTCCGGCGAGCAGTTCTGCTTGTTCGGGCGTGCGTTTTCCAGCTTCCGTCTCGTAGGCTGCTTTCAGCGAGGTACGCAGCGGCTCTTCAAATTTCTGCAGCTCCTTTGCCAGAGCCTGAGCCATATATTCCGCCTCTTTTGCCGCACGTTCCGTGCTGATCGTACCCGCTTCTGCTGCGACCTCGGCGGCTTTCAGCCGATCGACTTCCGTGTACAGGGACACCATGCGCTGCGAAGGAACACGCCAGTTCTGCCAGTCCATCGCCGGGGCAAAGATGGCTCGGAGGGCGTAGTAATCAGTTTGTGGAATCGGATCGTAGCGATGGTCGTGGCACTGAGCACAGCCGACGCTGAGACCCAGCAGTGACGTGCTGACGATCTTCAGTGTGTCGCCGATCATCTGATTGCGGCCCGTCGGATTGTCTTCGCCGCTGCCCGTGCCATCGGCAGCCATCCGAAGGTAGCCGGTGGCAGAAAGCAGCCCAATTTGTTCGGCAGTGAGATCGCCATGCTGAGGACCGGCCAGTTCGTCACCGGCCAGTTGTTCGGTGATGAATCGATCAAATGGCTTGTCGTTATTGAAAGCGCGAATGACATAATCGCGATACTTCCACGCCCAGGGCCGTTCGGGATCGCTGACGGTGTAGCCATCAGAATCCGCGTAGCCAGCCACGTCCAACCAATGTCTGGCCCACCGCTCACCGTAGTTTGGGGAGGCCAGCAAAGACGCAATCAGCCTGTCGTACCAGTCTTCCGAGGGATCACTGATCCACTGCTGCAGCTGTTCGGTCGAAGGAGGCAGTCCCGTCAGATCAAAATGAGTTCGAAGAATCAGCGTATGGCGATCTGCGTAATCAGCAAACGTCAGTCCTTCAGGCATGCGCGCGAGAAGAAACGCATCAATCGGATTTCGAATACGGCTCCGAACCTCAGCACGAACAGCAGGTTCGTCGGGCCGGTGAATCGGTTGAAATGACCAGAAGGCTCGTTCTTCCGGAGTGATCCCAAGTCCCGGAGGAATCGCGTCTGGTTCGGGTCGAGCGGTTCTGGCTCCATCGGCGATCCACTGAGTCAGCGTATCTATTTCCTTTGGAGTCAGCTTCGTTTCGCCGGGCGGCATTTCTCCCGAACGGACACGTTGCAGCAACAGACTCTCAGCGACGTTGGCAGGCACGATCGCCGCTCCGGATTCGCCACCCTTCTGCATACGGCGAACCTGCCGCAGGTCGAGACCGCCCCTGGGTTCCTCCGTGGCCCCATGACAATCAAAGCAGTGGGCTCTGAGAATTGGACGAATATCGCGTTCAAACGTGACATCGTCAGCAAGCGCCGATGACCAGGCGAGAACCGACAACGCAGCAATCAGACAAATCCCCGCGAACCTGCCGGATGTGTTTTGAATGCACATGCTCATTCAGGGCTTCCACCATTGTGAACTGAATTGAATTGGTACGGCAACGCAAACCTGGGCCGATGACAGCATCCCATTGTCAGGCGGCATCTGAATTGTATCGTCCGGGAAGTCTCCCGCAGCAGTTTCCCGCAGCAGTTTCCTTCCGTACAGCAAATGATTGAGATTTTGTTTTCCTGAGAAGATTTGCAGGCACCGGTTTGCAGAGGTTGTTCTCGTGCATAAACTTCGTCCTCACCGGGGTTCGGCCTCGGTGACGGGCAAATCGCAAAGTAGCCGTCACGCTCCGCCGTGAAGAGCCTTGAACTGGGCCACATGAATGTAGCCCCCGCGCTGATTGTCCTTCATCCCCAGGCAACGGGGCTGACCGTGGAGCCCTGTCATCGGTTGATGAATGTCGATTGACAAATGCTCATCACGGCGGAGCGTGATGGCTACTTTGGGTTTTCGGGCGCCTCCAAAATTCCGGACAGTTTTCTCAATGCGATTTCCTGTTCCTGGCAGTAGCTGAATTTTCAAGAATTCAGAGACTTCGTGGATTCTTGCGCATACAGCTACGCCAAATACTTTTCTGCCGTTCAACAAATGGAAACCGACGCCATCGATTCACTTTCACAGAGACACTTGCGGTGGCGCGTGGCAGGTGTCATCATCGCGATCCGGATTCGTCTTTTTCGGGGCTGATCCATCGTGATGACAACTGATTACTCAACCAGTGCCCTGAAGGAATGTTGATGAGTTGTCATTTGCAAGCATGAAAGAAGTCCTCAGGAGTAACAAAGTATGAAGAACGTTCAAAGGTGTCTGATCGCGGCTTTGGGAGCATTACTATCGGGTGTCGCACCAGTGCAGGCCGATGTTCGGTTGCCGGAAGTGATCAGCAACAACATGGTCCTGCAGAAGGATATTCCACTTCCGATCTGGGGCTGGGCCGATCCTGGCGAAGAGGTCACTGTCACGCTTGGTGACTCCAGTGTCAAGAACACGGCAGACGGAGCTGGCAAGTGGAAGGTCACGCTTCCGGCCATAAAAACCGCTGGCGGTCCGCACGAGATGACGGTGAAAGGAAAGAACGAGATCAAAGTCTCCAATATCCTGATCGGGGAAGTCTGGGCGGGCTCAGGCCAGTCTAATATGCAGTGGAATGTCGCGCAGTCGATCAACGGTCAGCAGGAAATCGCGAGTGCGAAGTTTCCAAAAATTCGACTCTTCATAATTCCGCTGATCCCGTCGGGCACGCCGTCAGAGCATGTTGCGGCACAGTGGGTTGAGTGCTCACCGGAGACTGTTGCGGGGTCTTCAGCAGTGCTGTTCTTCTTCGGTCGCGAGATCCATCAGCAGCTGGACATGCCCGTTGGTCTGATCACCACGGCCTGGGGCGGAACTCGTATTCAGCCCTGGATTCCGCCACAGGGATACACGGCGATCCCCGAGCTCGACGGCGAGAAAAAAGAATGGCTGGGAATGTTAAATGGGTATGCTGATAGTCTCGTTCAGTACGCGGACGCGATCAAGGTTTACGACCAGGCCGTCGAGGCCGCAAAGCCCGGCGAAGCGCTGCCTGCAGTGCCAGCGAATCTTCCCGGCCACCCGCTCAACAATAACTTCCAGCATACAGGCCTCTACAACGGGATGATTCATCCGATTGTCCCGTTCGGCATCCGTGGGTTCCTGTGGTATCAGGGCGAGTCCAACAACGGACAGGGAATGCATTATTATCAGCTCAAGCGAGGTTTGATTGAAGGCTGGCGTTCCGTCTGGAATCAGGAAGGCAACCGTGATTTTCCTTTCCTGTTCGCACAACTGGCACCCTACAACTACGGCGGTGATCCGACTCGCCTGGCTGGCATCTGGGAAGCCCAGACGGCAACGCTGGGAGTCAAGAACACAGGGATGGCCGTATTAACGGACATCACAACACTCAACGATATTCACCCACCGAACAAGCAGGAAGTCGGACGTCGATTGTCGCTGTGGGCACTGGCGAATACGTATGGCAAGGCCAATTTGGTCTACTCCGGCCCGCTGTACAAGTCGATGAAAGCGGACGGCAACAAAGCGATCATCACATTTGATCATGCGGCTGGTCTGAAGTCCCGCGATGGGAAGGACCTCTCCTGGTGGTCGGTTGCCGGCGAAGACAAGAAGTTCCTCAAAGCGACTGCAAAGATCGAGGGTGATACCGTCGTTGTCAGCGCTGAAGGAGTCACCAAACCGGCCGCCGTCCGCTTCGGCTGGCACCAACTGGCCGAGCCCAATCTCAACAACGGCGGCGATCTGCCTGCGTCACCATTCCGCACTGACACGTGGACCGATGCGGAAAACCTAAATCCGTAACGGGCGATTTCAAGTCCGAGTTGGTTGCTTCTCACACAGGACGGGTCTCCGGATCCGTCCTGCAGAGGGAAATTCCTGTCATATACTCGACGCGGTCGGAAATGAGTCCGGCGAGCGGAGCGGCGTGAGCCTGGGCAGTGGGAAAGTTGGGATAGTCGTTCGTTGTTGTTCACCTGGGAAGTGTTGCGTTAATTCTGGAGCGCGAGTGGGCGTTTCTTCTCACGACTCACTTCCAGAGTCCGCACCATTGCGATTGACCCCAACGGGGTCGCACATCAAAACCTGGGGTCGCCGTGGTAACGGCGCACCCCAGGTCAACGTGCCAAAAACGGTCCGAACCCCAACGGGGTTCCACAACGCGCGCATTGTTCGTGCATGTCGTCCGCACACATGCCCATGTGGAACCCCGTTGGGGTTCGGATCGACTGCGGCCAACCACCTGGGGTGCGCCGCGATGCGGCGACCCCAGGCTTTGTTGTGAAACCCGTTCCGGGTAAATCGCATGGGATCACAATTTTGACCCCAACTGTCAGATCTCGCGCAATAAATCAATTCCACAAAACCAATCTTTATTCCGCCACATCACCTTGTCAACGGCAACTTTCCTACTGCCCAGCGTGAGCCCTCCGGTACCTCGTTTTTGTTCAAGGCGACTAGTGCATTGTCAATGGTTGATTTTGGGGTACGATGGGCATTCTTGCCCGTCAAAACGCAGTCGGACAAGAATGTCCAACCTACATTTAAAGCGTTGACAAGCCACTAGTCCTTCAGATCGACCTTCATGAACCATAGACGGCTGCGGTCGCCGGTGAGGCGGACCTGTTCCAGCAGGACGCGGATGTCAGGGTCGTAATTGACCGTGACACGTTTGCTGCCTTTACTGACAATGTACGGCTGCTGGATGTCGAAGTCCGGCATCTCGGGAGACAGCAGAACGGAACACGCTTTACCCGGTGCGGCTTCCACGGCAAAATACTTACTTGTGCGACGCGCTTTCAACCGCGCGGGGTGAAATCCATCGTCGCCGGGCTGACTCGGTGCGTCCAGTTTCGTGAACTGAGCGGGAACAGATTCCAGCTGCACCCAGGACCAGCTCAAGTCCGTGCTGCGCAGAATATCGGCGTGGATTTTTTCCGGAAATCGATCGCGACGATGAACTGCCATCCAGGCAAACACGTCGTCAGCTTCCTCATAATACCTTTCCGGGCCTCGATTCAGATACTTGACAATCATGGCGTCGCAGAACTGACCGCTGTCGTCAGAACGTTTCATCAGCTTCGTCAAAATGATTCCGGCACGTTCATACCAGCCGCCCTGACCGTCACCCACAACAACATACCACGGCACGTCTACGGCATTCCATATGGTCCACTGCAAATGCTTTCGGCCAAGTCCACAGATGGAGACCACTCCGGCAAAGAGGTCAGGATGCGATGTCACCATATCCATCGCGATTTCCCCACCAATGCCGTGACCTGCCACAAAAACCCGATCGTCATCAATCCGCAGCCCGAGTTTTAATTTGCGCAGAAAATTGAGGAACCGGGTATGTTCTGCAGCGGACGCTCCGTATGCGACGGCTCCGTCCTCTGAGAGTTGCGGCACCACAATGATTGTGCCGGATTGTTCAGCCTGAGACTGCCACCAGGCCAGATAATTTTCCTGCGTTGCAAACTCCCCTGGAAAAGCGATCACCAATGGGTATTGACGAGATTCATGGTACTCAGGTGGTACAAACCCAACGGCACCGGCTGAATCCTCTGTCGGCGGAATGTAAAATCGACCAATCGCACCTTCTGTTTCAACCGCCACTGCAATCGGCAGCGGGGATGCCACGTTTCGTACAATCGCGGCAACACGATTGGCACTCATGCCTTCCAGCTTGATCAAACGATCGACAAGGCTGCGACGTGCATCGACCTCCTCGTTGTCCGTCGTCAGAAAGTCAATCACCAAAAGCCGTCCTTCAAACAGCGACATTGCTTCCGGCAGATTCTGAATGGAGTATTCCGCTCCCATCAGCCAACCGGACATCGCCATTGCCAGTCTGTTCGCTGGCGGAAGGTCGGCCGCATCCGCAATGAGTTCATACGCTGCGAAGCGATCGATTGTGTCAGCGTCGAGATGATCAATGACGTTTCGAGCTCCCTGAAGCGCCTGTGTTCGCAGCACCGCGTCATCAAGTGAACCGGCAAGTTCCGGCAGCGCCAGACGGATTGAGGCAATGCGGCGATCAATGTCGTCATAGTGCTTTGTCAGTTGACCGACACGCACCAGAGTCTCTGGCGTCAGATTTTCCTGAGGGTAACGCCGCGCGTACTCGGCAGCAGTTCGATGTTGTCCAACCTCGCTGCGTTTCTCGATACTCGTCGCAATCTGCCGCGCCAGCTCTTCGCGAATTGACTGCTGATTTTCTGCCAGTTCAACCTTCAGTTGCGGAAAGTCCTGCTTCATCGAGTGCAGTACTTCCCCGGCTTCCAGGATGCGCTTTCCCCGGATCAGCATCCGGATCATCTCCAGCCTGCGGTATGCATTGGTTTTGAATTCCGGCTCATGTTCCAGAATACTGACGAGTTTGTCAGCGGGAATCGCATCGAACGAAATCGCGTAGTTCCAGCGATGGGTCAGCGAACGGACCTCTGCATAAAGTTCGTTCACAGAGACAATCCCAACGCTGATCTTTTGCTCCTCGCCGTCCGGCAGTCGAATGATGCCGTCTGCGATGCCGTTTGCGTCAAACGCACCCATTTGCGGAAAGCCCTTTGGCAATGCGTCATGGGTGACGGACTTCTGCGGAATGGTGAACGTCAGTACGGGCCATTGAGTCTGATCGACAACGGGAACATCCGCCTGGCGGTTCGACGAAAAGATCTGCCGCGCCCGCTGATCCACCATCCGCAGTTCAAGTGGAGTGCCCGGAGCATCGGGATTGAGCAGGCTTTCTTTGGAACACATGCCCGACAGTTGCAGGCCATTTTTGAATCGGACCGTGCCTGGCTGCGGTTTCTTTTGCTGTGTCGCAATGATTTTCAACTGGCCGCGCGCGTCGGCGGCGTCTACAGAATTCAGTAGCAGTGCTGACAGGAGAATCACCGCTATCCGCTGGAATTTAGACACATGCTTCTCCCGATTGACAGTGTTTTTTAGCCATACGACGGACATGAATGTCCATCCTACATAAGAACACCCTGGTGCCGGGGGAATTAAGTCTGCCGCTGAAGATGCCGTTCAAGCGTCTCCAGCAGCGAATCGATCGTCAGATCCTGAATGCGATGCGGGGGGTTCCAGCTGAACCAGCGATAGCCGTCATGTTCGGTCACTGTAATCCTTACCGGATTCTTCAGCCTCGCCAAATAGACCAGCAGCTTTTTTTCGATAAAGCCTTTTCCACCGTAGCGTTTCTGGTTGACCATGTAACGGTTTTCGTAGATGAACGTCGGGTCAATTTCGATGTCGTCCGCCACAATTCCCGTTTCTTCCCGCAGTTCGCGCAGTGCGCACTGCAGTTCCGTTTCGCCCTCGTCCACATGACCTTTCGGCAGGTCCCAACGCCGAGAATGCTTCATCAGCAGGAAGGATTCAATCGGATCACCACGCACGATCAGAAATCCGCAGGAAATCGGTTGTGCCATCTTTTTGCAAACTCCCTGTCGCAATCAGTTTATGTTATTCACCGCATCGGGCGGTGGAAATTGCGGATGGTAATCAACCTTCGACATTCTTTGCAGCAGATCTTCTGCCGTTGCTGTAAATGGTTGCATAACGTCTTTACCGTTGAGCGACAGAAAATCGCGCAAAGTCCAGTGATTCACCGGAAACGCCAGTTCCTCCCACGGAATTCCGGCCTGCGTTGCCGGAAACAACCGCACATCCAGACTCTCATCTCCCGCGTGGAATCCGCCTCCGACCAGATCGGCAAGATACAACAGATGAACCTGTCCGATCCTTGGCACAGCGTAAACACCCAGCAATGAACAGATTTCAACGTTGGCGCCAGCCTCTTCGTAGACCTCGCGCTTTGCCCCGTCTTCCGGAGATTCACCCATTTCCATAAATCCGCCTGGCACGGTCCAGTAGCCGTATCGTGGACGAATTGCACGGCGGCAAAAAAGCAGATCTTTCCCTGAACGCACCACGGCACCGACAATGACGCGCGGATTTTCGTAGTGAATCCAGCCACAGTCGCCACACACCAGTCGATCGCGGTTGTCGTCCGGTGGTTTGATGATGGCAAAATTGCTGAATGATCCGGGTTGTGAAGTGCTCATTTGCCATTTATCAAAACAGATATGAAATCTGAAATCCTGAAATTTGTCTCATTATACTTCCCGCGGCCATCTACTTATGTTTCGCCCGTTTCACTTTGCGCTGTGCCGAAATCTCCTCAAACAGCAGCGACAGGAATTCCAGCGCTTTCTTATACACATCCTTCCGTGAACTTCCACGCGGGCCGGCGACGTTCAGTGTCTGAATCTGTTCCCGGCGAATCCAGTCGCGGACATCTGCAACGCGGCGTTCCAACGATAACTCTTCGGTCAGCAACCCTGGCTCTGAATTCGCACACAGGTATTCAATCCTCAGCGGCTGACCTTGCGATTTTGCAGAATCAACCGTCAGTCGCGTGCCACTGGAGATGCGATCCAGGACCAGAATGAGCGTGGCGTCAGAATCTCGTACGTTCCATTCTGTCCGCACCGCATACGATCGCGATGCCGTTTCACGCAACGGATAACGCGAAGGTATGATTCCGTCTTCTGAGCGTCGATCACGCGGACACCAGCCACCGATTTCAATCCCGGCGGCCAATGCGGCATCCAGCGCGGCGCGATCGACACCCGTCTGCCCTCCGGAAACGATGCGACTGAGTTGACTGACTGTACTGCGACTTCGTCCGGAAATAGCTGACTCCATCACCGCTCATACCATCCCTGAAGTTTGACTTTGACATCAAACGGCGTGCGCTTACCATCACGCCGAATCTGAAATGTGACTTCATCGCCGGGCCGGAATGCCTTGAGCTTTTCAATCAATTCATCGAAATCTTTGAGTGTCCTGCCGTCGAACTTCAACAACACATCTCCAGCCCGGATCCCGGCTCTGAATGCTGATGAGTCATCCTGAGCATCGCTGACTTCCACACCGCTCCCACCGGAGTCCTGCGCCTGATAAATAATTCCAAGACACACTGCACCACGAGAGGACACGCGGGTATCACCAAAAATCGCTCTGAGTTCAGCCTCTTCTTCCGGTTGCTGAGTATGACCATCGATCAGGACTACAGAAACCCTGCTTGCACCTGTCATGAAATCATGACTGACGAGAGGTAAGAGTCGGCGGAGCAATTCAAATCCCTTTGCATCCGCCTTCCAGTGTTCATCGACAAAAATCTTCAGGTGATCGTCGCCTGCCGGACTCGGCCGCCTGAACGGACCGGAGTATTCGCGGTTGTTTTCCCACAATTTTTCGGGAACTTTGGGCGACATCCCGGCCCCCATCTTCTGCAGTTCCAGCAACGTAATTTCCACACGTCGTTTCCAGTGACGCTCCAACGAATCCTGAGCTGCTTCAGCGACGAACCAACGATCAGATTTTGCAGCTGCTTCCAGCGCGTCCGAAACTTGCCGCACGACTGCGGAATCCCGGTCACCAGTCACGTAACGTCGCTCCAGCAGATCCACGCAACGGCGTGCGACTTCGTTTTCCTTGCTGGTCTGAATGGCCTGGACGAGCAGGTCGATCTGTTCCGCGTTCGCAGCCTGCAACGTCTCGATCGATTTCTGCCGCACGGAAAATTCCGGAGATCGTAACTGTTCAATCGCGTCATTTACCTGCAGCGTCGTCAGCGCAGGTACAGTATCCCCGGCTTCGGCAGGTGGCGCAAGCTCATCGGCCAGTGACATGCCGAAGATCGACAGACTGAAGAAAAGTCGCAGGCAAAGAATGAGGACGGGACGCGCCATACAAGAATCCTGTAATCTGAGCAGTATTGTTTCCGCCAGCCACGGGTTTCGCAAGGCCATCTGGCTTTAAAAAAGCGGTCAGGAACTAATCGCCAAATGGCCAGAGGGTGCTCCGCACTATTGGTTCCTGACCCCTTTTTCGAAGCCAACCCAGAGATTTAACGTTGGCAAACCACTATACTGCTCATTCTCTTTCTGGCTGTCACTCCTGGCCCACTTTTTGATGCCCATGTACGAACAACCCGGTACTACTGCGGGTAACACAACGGTGACCGGCAGAATTCGGATGGCGTTTGTCTGTGTCGCCTGGCTGGTCACGACCACCGTCGCGCTGTGGCATGAAGTTCCGCGGTTGATAACGGCTGCAGAATCGCCAGCGGGTGTTTTTGGCTGGTTTTACGGGATGGACGCCGACTGGTCGCTGGCTGTGATCGTGTTGCTGACGCTACCCTTGATGCTGGTAGCCGCGAGGTCTGCAAAATTGAAATCAGCGACAGGACGCTCGATTGTGTCCGGACCAAACCAGAATCGCGCTTCCCTGCGTGTGCAAACTGCGGCCGCCGTGGCATTGTTCCTGGTGTCACTTCTCAGCAGCGCGTCGATCGGGTTTCGCACTCTATCGTTGACGCCGATCGCGGGACAGACGGACACGGCCACCCGAATTCGATTTCACGAACTACCGCCGGCGTACCACGATGAATTCAGTTATCTGCTTCAGGCCAGAACGTTTCTGGCCGGACGCCTGTCCTGGCCTGCAATGACCGTGCAGCCGGATTTGTTTCTTCAGGTGCACGTGCTCAATCGGCCCACGACTGCGTGCCGCTATTTTCCGTGGACCGGTTTCTGGATGGCTCCCTTCGTCGCAGTCGGGCATCCCTGGTTCGGACATTGGCTGGCCGGTGCCATCGCCTGCGTTTTCTTTCATCGCTGCCTATATCGACTGATGGAGTTTCGGTGGGCAGTGGTGGGAGGGTTTTTAATTGCCGTCAGTCCCGGACTGGCAACGTTCAGTAACCTGTTGCTGGCTCATCACCCCACGATGATGGCTCTTGCCGTGTTCCTGTGGGCGTTCCTGCGATTTATGGATCACTATCGAGTCCGCGACATTGTCGTCGCCGGAGTCGCGTTGTCGCTGGCGATGCTCAGCCGACCGATGACCGCAGCAGGCTTCGCACTACCGTTCGGAATCTGGCTGGTGGTCTCAATGATCAGGCAGCAGGTCAGCAGTAGAACAAAACGATCGACTGCGACATGGTCGCCTGCGCGAACTCTTGCAGGAATCGGCATACCGCTGCTGCTGGGATTTGGCGTACTGGGCTTAATGAATCATGCGATTACCGGCAGTTGGTTGAAGTCGGCGTACCAACTCTATACTGACACCTGGACGCCGCGCCATCGCTACGGTTTCAACAATGCCAACATCGATCCGGCATTGCCGGAGTCAAAAGTCCTGCAATGGTACGATGATTGGGCAAAGAACGAGAATCTGACGTTCGCCAAAGCTCAGGCGAATGTCGTAAAACGCACAATTTACAGCCTGCAGTGGACGCTGGGTATCGCCGCGCTGACGTTCTGCATCATCGCGGCATTGGCCTCCTGCCTTGACCCGCAGGGCCGTCGTCCGCTGCTGCTGCTGCTGCTGTGTTCTGTGCTGACACTGCACGCCGTCCATATCCCTTATTGGTACGATGGCATCATGCACTGGCACTACGTGTTTGAAACCGCACCACTGCTGATCCTGCTGGCCACATTTGGACTTCGAGCCACCCACAGTACGCTGCAGCCGCGACTTGGCTCAGGATTGTCATCACTCTGGCTGACGTTGCTGATCCTGGCATCCCTGGTTCCGAACTGGATTGACGCGGACACATTCTGGGGACCGTCACGCGTCACCACGGCATTTCGCGAACAAGCGTATTCCCGTGTTCGTTTTGAGTACTTTCGACGCCTGACAACGTCTGACCAGGTTCAGCATCCTGCCCTGGTTCTAGTCGATGAACGTGGCACAAATCAACAGCTCAGCTACATCGTCAACCCGCCCGACTTGTCTGGTGACGTCATTGTATGCCGCCGGCCTGAAGACGCAGCCATCGTTGATGAACTCGCCAAAGCTTTTCCGGGACATCATCTGTATACATTCATCCCGGAATCGTTTCGGTTGAGCCCGTTGCTACAAGGGCACTAGTGTTCTGTCCAAGTTTTAAAAAAGTATTCATTGGTCATTGGTTCTTGGTTCTTGGTTCTTGGTTCTTGGTTCTTGGTTCTTGGTTCTTGGTTCTTGGTTCTTGGTTCTTGGTCATTGGTCATTGGTTCTTGGTTCTTGGTTCTTGGTTCTTGGTTCTTGGTTCTTGGTTCTTGGTTCTTGGTTCTTGGTTCTTGGTTCTTGGTCATTGGTCATTGGTTCTTGGTCATTGGTCATTGGTCATTGGTCATTGGTCATTGGTCATTGGTCATTG
>Ga0335394_10007117_pt1 | contig 12633 bp, 10 predicted proteins | sample MAT03_FD_205741 | JGI IMG/M metagenome (GOLD analysis project Ga0335394, IMG submission 205741) | Freshwater microbial communities from Lake Fryxell liftoff mats and glacier meltwater in Antarctica - MAT-03 (spades assembly) (version 2) ... | reverse complement strand
GGTCGGCATGCGTGCTGCGGCCCGAGACAAAACCGAAGCCGGCGATGCGCGCCACCTCGGCCGGCGCCAGCTCGAAGCCGCCCTGGCGCGCCAGCGAATCGCCGAACAGCTCGGCGGTGCGCGCCGCATCGCGCCCCAGCAGGTCGAAGACGAAGCGCTCGAAGTTGCTCGCCTTGCTGATGTCCATCGACGGGCTGGAGGTCTGGTAGGTCTGCGCGCTGGCGCGAACCCGGTAACGGCCGCTGCGGAAGAACTCGTCGAGCACGTCGTTCTCGTTGGTGGCCACGATCAGGTGGCGGATCGGCAAGCCCATCATGCGCGCCACATGGCCGGCGCAGACGTTGCCGAAGTTGCCCGAGGGCACGGCGAAGCTCACGACCTGATCTTCGCTGCGGGTGGCCTGGAAGTAGCCGGCGAAGTAGTACACCACCTGCGCCAGCAAACGCGCCCAGTTGATCGAGTTGACGGTGCCGATGTGCCAGCGGCGCTTGAAAGCGAGATCACCGCTGATCGCCTTGACGATGTCCTGGCAGTCGTCGAACACGCCCTCGATCGCCAGGTTGTGGATGTTGGCGTCCTGCAGGCTGAACATCTGCGCCTGCTGGAACGGGCTCATGCGGCCGTGCGGGCTGAGCATGAAGACGCGGATGCCTTGCTTGCCGCGCATCGCGTACTCGGCCGCGCTGCCGGTGTCGCCCGAGGTGGCGCCCAGAATGTTCAGCGTGCGCCCGCGGCGCGCCAGTTCGTACTCGAACAGGCGGCCCAGCAGTTGCATCGCCATGTCCTTGAAGGCCAGCGTCGGCCCGTTGGACAGGGCCTGCAGCCACAGGCCTTCGCCGACACCCGACAGCGGCTTCAGCGGCGTGATCTGCGCCGAGCCGAACACCGCCTCGGTGTAGGTCTGCAGGCACAGACGGCGCAGGTCGGCCGGCGGGATGTCGTCGATGTACAGCGACAGCAGCTCGAAGGCCAGGTCGCCATAAGGCAGCCGGCGCCAGCGCGCCAGCGTAGCGGCATCCACCCGCGGGTAGCGCGTCGGCAGATACAGGCCGCCATCAGGGGCCAGACCTTCCAGCAGGATGTCGCTGAAGCCGCGCGGCAGGGCGTCACCGCGGGTGCTGAGGTACTTCATCGCGCCGACACCCTCAGTTGAGTTCTTCTTTGCGGATGCGCACGATCGGCGCCAGCACGGTGGGCAGCGCCTGCATCTGCGCCAGCGCGGCCTTCATGCGCCCTTCCACCGTGTCGTGCGTCAGGATGATCAGGTCGGTCTGCCGCTCGCCCTCGGCCGATTCGCGCTGGAGCACTGCATCGATCGAGATGTCGTTGTCGGCCAGGATGCCGGTGATGCGCGCAAGCACGCCCTTCTCGTCGGCCACGTGCAGCCGCAGGTAATAGGCTGTGATCACCTGGTCGATCGGCAGGATCGGTGTGTCCTGCATCGCGCCGGGCTGAAAGGCCAGGTGCGGCACGCGGTGGTCGGGGTCGGCGGTGGCCAGCCGGGTGATGTCCACCAGATCGGCGACCACCGCACTGGCAGTCGGCTCGGCGCCCGCCCCCTTGCCGTAGTACAGCGTGGTGCCCACCGCGTCGCCCTGCACCACCACCGCGTTCATCGCCCCCTCGACATTGGCGATCAGCCGCGTGGCCGGGATCAGCGTGGGGTGCACACGCAGCTCGATGCCGGCCGGGCGCAGGTCGTCGCGGCGCCGCGTGATGCCCAGCAGCTTGATGCGGTAGCCCAGTTGCTCGGCATAGCGGATGTCGGCCGCCTGCAGCCCGGTGATGCCTTCCACGTAGGCCTTGGAGAACTGCACCGGGATGCCGAAGGCGATGGCGCTCATGATGGTCGCCTTGTGCGCCGCGTCCACGCCTTCGATGTCGAACGTCGGGTCGGCCTCGGCATAGCCCAGGCTCTGCGCCTGTTCGAGCGCCACGCCGAAGTCCAGCCCCTTGGCGCGCATCTCCGAGAGGATGAAGTTGGTGGTGCCGTTGATGATGCCGGCGATCCACTCGATGCGGTTGGCCGTCAGCCCCTCGCGCAGCGCCTTGATGATCGGGATGCCGCCGGCGACCGCGGCCTCGAAGGCCACCATCACGCCGCGTACGCGCGCGGCCTCGAAGATCTCGCTGCCGTGAACCGCCAGCAGCGCCTTGTTGGCGGTGACCACATGCTTGCCGGCGGCGATCGCCTGCAGCACCAGCACCTTGGCGATGCCGGTGCCGCCGATGAGCTCGACCACGATGTCGATCGCCGGGTCGGCGATCAGCGCCGCGGCGTCGCTGCTGACGCGGACCTGGTCGCCGACGATCGAACGGGCACGCTCCACGTCGAGGTCGGCGACGGCGACGATGCGGATCTCGCGCCCGGCGCGGCGGCGGATCTCTTCGCTGTTGCGCAGCAGCACGTCGAAGGTGCCGCGGCCGACCGTGCCGATGCCGAGCAGACCGACCTGGATGGGGGGAAGCGTGGTGGCCATGCGGATGCTGCTGAACAAGCGTGAACGGGGCCCGGGTCTCAGGCGAAGTGCCGCCGACGGTAGTTCGCCAGGAAGCGGTCGATGCGGCCGAGGGCCTCGGCAAGGTCGTCGGAGTTGGGCAGGAAAACCAGGCGGAAGTGGTCGGGCTGCGGCCAGTTGAATCCGCTGCCTTGCACCACCAGCACCTTCTCCTCGGCCAGCAACTCGTAGGCGAACTGCTGGTCGTCGGCCACCGGGTAGACCTTGGGGTCCAGCCGCGGAAACATGTACAGCGCCGCCTTCGGCTTGACCACACTGACGCCCGGAATCTGGCTCAGCAGCGTGTACGCCAGATCGCGCTGGCGCGCCAGCCGGCCGCTGGGCGCCACCAGGTCCTTGATGCTCTGGTAACCGCCCAGCGCGGTCTGGATCGCGAGTTGCCCCGGCGTGTTGGCGCACAGGCGCATCGAGGCCAGCATGTTCAGGCCCTCGATGTAGTCGCCGGCGTTGCGCTTGTCGCCGGAGACGATCATCCAGCCGGCGCGGTAGCCGCACGAGCGGTAGTTCTTCGACAGGCCGTTGAGGGTGATGCACAGCAGGTCATCGCCGAGCGAGGCGATGCTGGTGTGCGTGTGCTCGTCGTACAGCGTCTTGTCGTAGATCTCGTCGGCGAAGATGATCAGCTGGTGCTGGCGGGCGATCTCGACCATCGCCTCCAGCAGGTCGACCGGGTACAGGGCCCCAGTGGGGTTGTTCGGGTTGATGACCACGATGCCCTTGGTGCGCGGTGTGATCTTGCGCCGGATGTCCTTCAGGTCGGGCAGCCAGCCCGCGCCCTCGTCGCACAGATAGTGCACCGGGCGCCCGCCAGACAGCGACACGCCGGCGGTCCACAGCGGGTAGTCGGGGGCCGGCACCAGGATCTCGTCGCCGTCGTCGAGCAGCGCGTTCAGGCTCATCACGATCAGCTCCGAGGCGCCGTTGCCCAGGTAGACGTCGTCCACATGCACCCCGGCGATGTGCTTTTCCTGCGCGTAGTGCACCACCGCCTTGCGCGGCGCAAACAGGCCCTTGCTGTCGGTGTAGCCTGCACTGTGCGGCAGGTTGCGAATCATGTCCTGCACGATCTCGTCCGGAGGCTCGAGCCCGAACACAGCCAGGTTGCCGATGTTGAGCTGGATGATCTTGTGGCCCTCTTCCTGCATCTGCCGGGCCTTGTCGAGCACCGGGCCGCGGATGTCGTAGCAGACGTTGGCCAGCTTGGCTGACTTGGTGATCGGCTTGAGGGACAAGGCGCGCTCCAGAGGAACCTAGAATTATCCACGCATGAAGTTCCAGCCCGACACGATGCCTGGCGTCAACGCCATCACGCGCCACGACAGCGGCCGCGTCTGGGTCGGCGCGCAGCCCTTCGAACACAGCCTGCTGGTGCCCTGGCGGGGCGAGGTGCAGCGATGGACACCCGCAAGCTTCGAGGAACTGAGCGCGCTGCACTTCAGCGAGTTGCTCGCGCTGCGCCCGGAACTGGTGATCTTCGGCAGCGGCGCCCGGCTGCGCTTTGTGCGGCCCGCCCTGCTGCGCCCGCTGATCGATGCGCGCATCGGCATCGAGACGATGGACACGGCTGCGGCCTGCCGCACCTACAACGTGCTGGTCCATGAAGGCCGGCTGGTGCTGGCCGCGCTGCTGCAGGCCGGGCCGGAGCGTGCGCCCGGCAGCCTATAATTGGATGTCAGCCGCCAGCGGTGCCGAGCAAGCAGAACATGACACCCGTCGTCAACAAGCCCCTACCGGATTTCGAAGCGCTGGCCACCGGCGGCGTGAAGTTCACGCCGCACTCGCACATCGGAAAGGCCGTGGTGCTGTACTTTTATCCGAAAGACGCCACCCCCGGCTGCACCACCGAGGCGATGCAGTTCCGCGACAAGCACAAGGACTTCCTGAAGGCCGGCGCCGTGATCTTCGGCGTCTCGCGTGACAACATGGCCTCGCACGACAAGTTCAAGCAGAACCTCGAACTGCCGTTCGAACTGATCGCCGACACGGAAGAGAAGCTCTGCCACATGTTCGGGGTGGTGAAGAACAAGATCATGTACGGCAAGAAGGTCAAGGGCATCGAGCGCACCACCTTCTTGATGGACGCCGAAGGCGTGATGCGTGCCGAGTGGCGCGGCATCAAGGTGGCCGGGCACGTCGATGAAGTGCTCAAGGCCGTCAAGGCACTGAAGAAATCCGCTTGATTCTGGCTGCGCTCTTGCGCCCGACGCCAAGCCGCACGGCCCGCCGTGCGGCTTTTCTTTTTCTACAGACGCCTCCCGACCATGCCTTTGCCCAAGCCCCCGACCAAGAAGGCTGACCTGCTCGCCGGTGACTTCGAGTCCCAGGCCGCGCCGCGCCGCCCGCGCCGCGCCGCCAAGGCGCCCGCAGCCGATGACGCACAGACCCCGCTGGCGCTGCACGACGGCGGCGGCACGCTGGCCGCGCCGCCCAAGGCCCCAGCGTCGCCCGCGCTGCTGATTACAGCCGCCGTCCCCGAGGCGCCCACGCTGTCGCGCGCAGCCACACCGGCGGCGGCCCGTGCGCCCGCCCCGGCGGTGGCGCCACGTCCACGCGCGCGCAACCCGCGCGGCAGCGGCCCGGCCAAGCTCTTCGTGCTCGACACCAACGTGCTCATGCACGACCCGATGTCGCTCTTCCGTTTCGAAGAGCACGACATCTTCCTGCCGATGGTGACGCTGGAGGAACTGGACAACAACAAGAAGGGCATGAGCGAGGTGGCGCGCAATGCCCGCCAGGTGAGCCGCGAGCTCGATGCGCTGGCCAACGCGGCACCGGGTGGCGAACTGCTCGACGCCAAGGCAGGCATGGCACTGGCCGCCACCGGCCACCGCGAGTCCGGCGGCAAGCTGTTCTTCCAGACCACGATGTTCGACGTGCGGCTGCCCGAAGGCTTGCCGCAAGGCAAGGCGGACAACCAGATCCTGGGCGTGGTGCAGGGCCTGCGCGAGCAGCATCCGGGGCGCGACGTGGTACTGGTGTCCAAGGACATCAACATGCGCATCAAGGCGCGTGCGCTGGGCCTGCCGGCAGAAGACTATTTCAACGACCGCACGCTCGAAGACGGCGACTTGCTCTACACCGGCGTGCTGCCGCTGCCGGCCGACTTCTGGGAGCGCCACGGCAAGACGATGGAGAGCTGGAACCAGGGCGGAGCGACCTTCTATCGCATCAGCGGGCCGATGGTGCCGGTGCTGCTGATCAACCAGTTCGTCTACCTCGAGACGCCAGGCGCGACGCCCCTGTACGCGCGGGTAACCGAGATCACCGGCAAGTCGGCGGTACTGAAGACGCTGCGCGACTACACCAACACCAAACATGCGGTGTGGGGCGTGACGGCGCGCAACCGCGAGCAGAACTTCGCGCTGAACCTGCTGATGGACCCGGAGTGCGACTTCATCACGCTGACGGGCACGGCCGGCACCGGCAAGACGCTGCTGTCGCTGGCTGCGGGCCTGAGCCAGGTGCTGGACGAGCGACGCTACAGCGAGATCATCGTCACCCGCGTGACCGTGCCGCTGGGCGAGGACATCGGATTCCTGCCCGGCAACGAAGAAGAGAAGATGAGCCCGTGGATGGGCGCGCTGGACGACAACCTGGAAGTGCTGGCCCGCGGAGACGCCGCCGCAGGCGACTGGGGCCGAGCCGCATCTCAGGACCTGGTGCGCAGCAAGATCAAGATCAAGAGCCTGAACTTCATGCGCGGGCGCACCTTCCTGAACAAGTTCGTGCTCATCGACGAGGCACAGAACCTGACACCCAAGCAGATGAAGGCGCTGATCACGCGCGCCGGCCCGGGCACGAAGATCGTCTGCCTGGGCAACCTGGCGCAGATCGACACGCCCTACCTCACCGAAGGTTCGTCAGGTCTGACCTTCGCCGTCGATCGCTTCAAGGGCTGGGCCCACGGTGGGCACCTGATGCTGGCGCGTGGCGAACGCTCGCGGCTGGCGGACTTCGCCTCCGAGGTACTGTAAGGCCGGGCTGCGCTGGCCTCAGCGCAGTGCCAGGCGCTGGCGGGCTGCGTCGTATTCGCGCTGCAGCCGCGCCACCAGGTCCGCGGTCGGCAGTACCGACTTGACAGCGCCGATGCCCTGGCCGCAGCCCCAGATGTCCTTCCAGGCCTTCTTGGCGCTATCGCCACCGCCGAAGTTCATCTTGCTCGGGTCGCTCTCGGGCAGGTTGTCCGGGTCCATTCCCGCGTTGCGCACCGACGGCTTCAGGTAGTTGCCGTGTACGCCGGTGAACAGGCTGGAGTAGACGATGTCGTCGGAACTGCACTCGACGATGCACTGCTTGTAGGCATCCGAGGCGCGGGCCTCCTCGGTTGCGATGAAGGCCGAGCCTATGTAGCCGAAGTCGGCCCCCATCGCCTGCGCGGCCAGCACCGCGTCGCCGGTGCTGATGGAACCCGACAGCGCCAGCGGGCCGTCGAACCACTCGCGGATCTCCTGCACCAGAGCGAAGGGGCTCTTCACGCCCGCATGGCCTCCCGCGCCTGAAGCCACCGCGACCAGCCCGTCGGCGCCCTTGTCCACCGCCTTGTGCGCGAAGCTGTTGTTGATGATGTCGTGCATCACGATGCCGCCCCAGGCATGCACCGCGTCGTTGACGTCGACGCGCGCACCCAAGGAGGTGATGACCAGCGGCACCTTGTAGCGCGCGCACGCCGCCATGTCGTGGTCCAGTCGGTCGTTGCTCTTGTGCACGATCTGGTTGATGGCGAAGGGAGCGGCGGGCTGCTCGGGGTGATCGCGGTCCCAGGCGGCCAGCGCCTCGGTGATCTCGGCCAGCCACTCGTCCAGCTGCGAGGCCGGCCGCGCGTTGAGCGACGGCATCGAGCCGACGATGCCGGCGATGCACTGCGCTATGACCAGCTTGGGGTTGCTGACGATGAACAGCGGCGCCCCGATGATCGGCAGGCGCAGGCGAGAGAGAACCTCGGGAACCGACATCAGAGCGCCTCCGCGGGCAGGGCGAACAAGCCGGCCGTGCCGTCGACGATGCTGTCACGCAGGCCCGGCACACGGGTCAGGATGTGGTCGGCGTAGAAGCGCGCGGTGGCGATCTTGGCTTTCAGAAACCTCGGGTCGCTGTCTTCGGCGCCTGCCGCCAGCCGGTCCTGCGCGGCCAGCAGCGCACGCGCCATCTGCCAGCCGGCCACCAGATTGCCGGCCAGCATCAGATAAGGCACCGAGCCGGCATACACCTCCGCCGGTGCGCGGTCGCGCTGGACGATGAAGGCGACCACGTCGGCAAAGGCACGCCGCGCGGCCGTCAGCCGGCGGGCGACGGCCAGCGCGTCGAGGACACCAAGCTGCTGCAAGGCCGCCTCGGTGGCCTCGATGCGGCCGGCAATCGCCAGCGCCACAGCGCCACCGTCGCGCTGGGTCTTGCGGCCGACCAGGTCATTGGCCTGGATCGCCGTCGTGCCTTCGTAGATGGTGAGGATCTTCGCGTCACGGTAGTACTGCGCGGCGCCGGTCTCCTCGATGAAACCCATGCCGCCATGCACCTGCACGCCCAGGTTGGTGACCTCCAGGCTCATCTCGGTGGAGAAGCCTTTCACCAACGGCACGAGGAACTCGTAGATAGCCTGGTTCTCGTGCCGCGTGTCGGCGTCGGGGTGCGCGTGCGCGGTGTCGTAGGCCGCCGCGGCCACGCTGGCCATCGCACGGCAGCCTTCGGTCAGCGCGCGCATCGTCATCAGCATGCGGCGCACGTCGGGGTGGTGCACGATCGCCGCAGCCCTGGGCGCGCTGGCGTCCACCGGCCGGCCCTGCACGCGGTCGCGCGCGTAGGCCGCGGCTTTCTGGTAGGCCCGCTCGGCTACCGCGATGCCCTGCATGCCCACGGCGTAGCGGGCCGCGTTCATCATGATGAACATCGTCTCCAGGCCGCGGTTCTCCTGGCCCAGCAGTTCGCCGAGCGCGCCGTCGTGGTCACCGTACTGCAGCACCGCGGTGGGGCTGGCCTTGATGCCCAGCTTGTGCTCGATGCTGACGCAGTGCACGTCGTTGCGCGCGCCCAGGCTGCCGTCGGCCGCAACCAGGAACTTGGGCACGATGAACAGGCTGATGCCCTTGACGCCTTCGGGCGCACCGGGCACGCGGGCCAGCACCAGGTGGACGATGTTCTCGGCCAGGTCGTGCTCGCCGTAGGTGATGTAGATCTTGGTACCGAAGATCTTGTAGCGGCCATCGGGCTGCGGCTCGGCGCGCGTGCGCACGGCCGCCAGGTCACTGCCGGCCTGCGGCTCGGTCAGGTTCATCGTGCCGGTCCAGCGGCCTTCGATCATGGGTGGGATGTACAGCGCGCGTTGCACAGGGCTGCCAGCGGTCAGCAGCGCCTCGATGGCGCCGTCGGTGAGCAGCGGGCACAGCGCAAAGCTCAGGTTGGCGCTGTTGAGCATCTCGCCGCAGGCCGCGCCGATGGTCTTGGGCAGGCCCTGGCCGCCAAAGGTCACCGGATGCTGCAGCCCCTGCCAGCCGCCTTCGGCGAACTGGCGGAAGGCGTCGCGAAAGCCCGGCGTGGTGCGCACCTGCCCATCCTTGAAGGACGACGGATGGCGGTCGCCCTCCCAGTTGAGCGGGTCGAGCACCTCGCCGGTGAAGCGCGCCGACTCCTCCAGCACGGCCACGGCGGTATCCAGGCCGGCGTCTTCGAACCCAGGCAGGCGCGAGAGGCCTTCGAGGTCGGCCAGTTCGCGCATCGCGAACAGCATGTCCTGCACGGGGGCGCGGTAGCTCATGTCAACTCCGGGTGGGCAACGAACGAGGGCGCGCGCAGCGCCTGCGGCAGGTAGACGTCAGAGCGACTGCACCAGCTCGGGCACGGCGGTGAACAGGTCGGCCTCCAGACCATAGTCGGCGACGCTGAAGATCGGCGCCTCGGGGTCCTTGTTGATGGCCACGATGACCTTGCTGTCCTTCATGCCAGCCAGGTGCTGGATGGCGCCGCTGATGCCGCAGGCGATGTAAAGGTTGGGCGCGACGATCTTGCCGGTCTGCCCGACCTGCCAGTCGTTCGGCGCATAGCCCGCATCCACGGCCGCGCGGCTGGCGCCCAGCGCGGCACCGAGCTTGTCGGCCAGCGGGGTCAGCACCTCGGTGAAGCGCTCGCTGCTGCCGAGTGCGCGTCCGCCGCTGACGATGATCTTTGCCGCAGTGAGTTCGGGCCGGTCGAGCTTGGCGATCTCGCTGCCCACGAAGCTGGACAGCCCACTGTCGGCCACCGCCGCGACCGACTCCACTGCGGCGCTGCCGCCAGCCGCCGCCGCCGGGTCGAAGCCGGTGGTGCGCACGGTGATCACCTTCACCGGGTCGGACGACTGCACGGTGGCGATGGCGTTGCCGGCGTAGATGGCGCGCTCGTAGGTGTCGGCCGAAAGCACCTTGCTGGCGTCGCTGATCTGCGCCACGTCGAGCAGCGCGGCCACACGCGGCGCCACGTTCTTGCCGTTGGCCGTCGCGGCAAAGAGGATGTGCGTGTAGCCCGGCGCCAGCGCCAGCACCTGCGCGGCAATGTTCTCTGCCAGCTGTTCGGCCAGGCTCGCGCCATCGGCATGCAGCACCTTCGACACACCGGCAATCTGGGCCGCCGCCTGCGCAGCCGCCACCGAGTGGTGCCCGGCCACCAGCACGTGCACCTCGCCGCCGCACTGCAGCGCTGCAGTGATCGTGTTCAACGTGGCGCCCTTGAGTACGCCGTGGTCGTGCTCGGCAATGACGAGTGCACTCATTCAGATCACCTTGGCTTCATTCTTCAGCTTGGCTACCAGCGTGGCCACGTCGGGCACCTTGATGCCGGCACCGCGCCTGGGCGGCTCGGACACCTTCAGCGTGCGGATACGCGGCGTCACGTCCACGCCCAGGTCGGCCGGCTTGAAGACCTCCAGCGTCTTCTTCTTCGCCTTCATGATGTTGGGCAGCGTCACATAACGCGGCTCGTTGAGCCGAAGGTCGGTGGTAATGATGGCTGGCAGGCGAACGCGCAGGGTCTCGAGACCGCCATCGACTTCGCGCGTCACGCTGGCATGGCCATCGGCCACTTCGACCTTGCTGGCAAAGGTGGCCTGCGGCAACCCGGCCAAGGCGGCGAGCATCTGTCCGGTCTGGTTGCAGTCGTCGTCGATGGCTTGTTTTCCCAGGATCACCAGGCCCGGCTGTTCCTTGTCGAACAGCGCCTTGAGCAGCTTGGCCACTGCCAGAGGCTGCAACTCGTCGCCGGTCTCGACCAGGATCGCGCGGTCGGCGCCGATGGCCATCGCCGTGCGCAGCGTCTCCTGGCATTGGGTGACGCCGCAGGAGACGGCGACGATTTCCGTCACCACGCCCTTCTCCTTCAGCCGCACCGCCTCTTCGACGGCGATTTCGTCAAAGGGGTTCATGCTCATCTTCACGTTGGCGATGTCGACGCCGCTGCCGTCGCTCTTCACCCGCACCTTGACGTTGTAGTCGACGACCCGCTTGACGGGTACGAGCACCTTCATGAGAAGCTTCTCCTGGTTCTCTGAGAAAAACGAACGATCGTTCTATTCTATGGCGACTGCAGCGCCGCTTCACGTCCGCGGGTCATGTTCACCCGCATCAGCAGCAGCAGACCGACGACGAAGAAGACGCCGGTGGACATGATGGCGATGCGGTGGTTGCCTGCAGTGATCAAGGTGACGAGGCCGTAACACAGCGGGCCGATGATCGACGACAGGCGCACGGCAAAGGTCCACAGGCCGAAGAACTCTGCGCGACGCGCCTGGGGCGCAAGATATCCGGCCATCGCGCGGCCGGCAGATTGGCTGGAGCCCATGCACAGGCCGGCGATCACGGCAGCGACCCAAAACACCGGCTTGGTGGTGGCCACCACCGCCAGCAGCGTCATGACGATCCAGCCGACCAGCGTGATCGCCAGCGCAGGCCGGTGGCCGACACGGTCCTGGAAGTAGCCGAAGCCGAAAGCGCCGACGGCCGCCGCGATGTTGACGAGGAAGATCAACATCATCGTCTCGGTCTGCTCGAAGCCCAGCACCTGCTCGGCATACACGGCGGCGAGCGCGATGACGACGGCGATACCGGCCTGATAGGCCACGGCGCAGGCCAGCAGCCAGCAATAGTCATCGAAGCGCCGGGCCACGCGCCAGGTCCGCGCCAGTTGCGCCAGCGCCTCGCGCAGGCCGCGCCCGGTCGCCGCCGAGGGCTGCGGCTGTGCCCGTTCCTTGAGCAGCATGAACGTGGGCAGGCAGGCCAATGCGTAGACCACCGCAGTGATCAGCATCGTCACCGGCACGAAGTGGGTCGCCGGCAGGCCCTGGCCTTGCGCCCACAACACGTAGGCCAGCCCGAGGCCTAGCGTCAGCATGCCGCCGCCATAGCCGAAGCTCCAACCCCAGCCCGACACGCGACCCAGCGCGTTAGGCCGCGCGAGTTCGGGCAGGAACGAAGCGATCAGCCAATCGCCGTAGGCAAAACACAGGTTCGACAGCACGATGGCGGGCACAGCGATCCAGAGATCGCCCGGTCCGACGAAGAAGAGGGCCGTGGTGCCCGCCACACACCCGATGGTGCTCAAAAGCAGCAGGCGCTTTTTGCACGCATAACGATCGGCATAGGCGCCCAGACCAGGCATCGTCAGCATCACCAACGCGTTGGACAGCGCCAGCGTCCCCGCCCAGGCCAAGGTGCCCCATACCGCGCCGTCGGCGACCACACCAACGAAGTAGGCATTGAAGACCGCTGTCAACACGACGGTCGTGTAGCCCGAGTTGGCAAAGTCGTACATCGCCCAACCGAAAACCTCCCGTCGGCGCACGCCCGGGTTCAGCGAAGAGGAGTCGACAGCGGGCATGGGGACCATCCGGTGTGGGGGACCTGCGGATGGTGCCCGGAGCGGGGTTCGAACCCGCATGCCCCTTTCGAGGCTGCGGATTTTAAGTCCGCTGCGTCTGCCGATTTCGCCATCCGGGCGCCAGCGCATTATGGGCGCCGGCTGCGCTACGGCTCAGCGCAAGCGACGAAGGCTCCCGGTGGGGAGCCTTCGAAGAGCGGACTGGAGGCGCGACCGGGAGTCGAACCCGGCTGGACGGATTTGCAATCCTGACATTGGCCTATTTTGAAGCGTTCGG
>Ga0335394_10007116_pt1 | contig 12634 bp, 12 predicted proteins | sample MAT03_FD_205741 | JGI IMG/M metagenome (GOLD analysis project Ga0335394, IMG submission 205741) | Freshwater microbial communities from Lake Fryxell liftoff mats and glacier meltwater in Antarctica - MAT-03 (spades assembly) (version 2) ... | reverse complement strand
TGCCAAAATTACCACCTGTAGATGCTCCTTTTTCCTGAGTTCGCTCCCCTAACTTTGTTATGTTGAGAACAGTCAGTACGGGTGGAAAGGCGAACTTCTCCTTACTATCGTGCGCCCCACCCTTTCTCGGCTACCAAATCCATTTTTAGTTGAGTGAGGACGTTAGCATTGAATTTAGCAGATGCCATTCAGCAGTTGTTCAATGATGTGAGGGATGTGGCGCAGGTGATCGCGCCCATCGCCGCTGTGATCGGGTTTCTCGGTCTCGGATTAATGTATATGGGGTCGAGCTGGCCGATTATCGGGGACTGGAAGAAGGATAATCCCAAAGCCGCTAATCAGGTCATCGTCGGCTTGCTCTTCGTTATTTTCGCTTCCAGCGTTACGACCCTCATCACTTTTACCCCCTAATTCCTCACCTAAATCATAGCGCGAAGTGTTCGGGCAACCGCTCCAGATACCTCGCGCTACTAGCTTGACGAGAGGAGATGTATTTTGGCAGCCGATTTTAAATCGCATGTTTTAATGCGCGACGAGAAAGGCTTTATTGGAATTCCCTTCAAGCGGCTGCTGCTCGGCGGTGTCGCCGGCGGACTGACCTACACCCTGTTCAACATCGCCCTGCCGAGTTGGTCAATTCCAGCAGGGGTGGTACTCGCCATTGTCGTTCTTGTGATGACCGGGACACGCGGCGGACTTCCGCTGTGGCAGCGGCTGCTGTACCGCGTGCGCGGGTCGCTGCTGCTGGCAGCAGCGCGTGACACGCAGGGTCTGTTGGGCAGTCTGGCGAAGTCGCTGGAACTGCCCATCGAACTGGTCAAGCTGGATGCGGCAGTGGTGTTTGCGCCAGCTCAACCAAACTATGACATCGACATGCGCGAATGGGTGACGTTCGCCCGCGCTGCGGAGGCGGATCGGGATGATGGGCTGGTGTTCGTGGACGCGCCGATGACGGAGGTGTTGCAATAATGAGTACTGTTCGCACTTTCCTGATTGAACCGTTTGACATCATGCTGCACGCGACGGAAGAAGGGGTGCAGTCGCTTCAGGCACGTTTCTCGACCTGGCTACGAACCCTGCGCGAACCCGCACGCTTCGTCTGCTGGCAGATGCCTGCCACGCTCAACGACAAAATCAGCAGCCTGAGCCGCAAGGCGCAGGAAGTGGAGGACGCACAGCGACGTGCCCTGCTGATGGAGTACCGCCGCCACTTCGAGAGCCTCAACGACAGCGCCGAATATCAACGAGCGTTGTGCGGGATGGCCGTCTGGAGCGACCAGAATCCCCGCGCTCTCGCGGGTGGCATGGCTTCTGCCTTTGAAAGTCCAGTCGCTGAAGGTGCGTGGCCGTCGCTGTTTGAAGGACGCTACGAAATCCGTGAAGCTCCGTTCTGGCATCTGGCTCCCGCGGGTCGTCCCGGTGGTCGTCCCTACTGGTCGATTTTGACCAGCTACGAATTCGCTCCGGCGACATGGAACTTCTTCCGTCCGCTGCCGCCGCTGCTGCGGCTGAATTTCCCGCTGGCGCTGTCGGTGGACATCGCCAAAACCTATGACCGCAACGCCGCCATCGACGCGCTGGAAGGCATCATTCAAGCCTATCAGGTGCATCTGGCGGGCGCGACAGGTGAGGACAGTCGTTCGGTGCAGCGCATTGCCGACTGTCGTAAGGCGCTTCAGGAGATCAACAACGGGGATGCCCTGCATATGGTGCAGCTCACCATTGGGATTGCCGCCGATGACCTGAACACCCTCAAAGAACGGGTGCAAACGGTGGTCAATGAGACACGGGCATGGTTCTCGCTGCGGCAGGAAGTCGGTGAACTGCTGGCACGCTCGGTGGGCTTTTTCACCGCCAAACGTACCAAAGACATCAATGTACCCACAACGACCTGGCCCGTCACCTCACGCGAACTCGCCGTCATGCTCTCGCCGCTGGGGTACCGCAAGCTCTCGGCAACGGATGGCATTCTGCGCGGCGAAGCGGTAGGCGCATCCTACCCCGTCTTCCATAACTCGTGGCGCGACAAACGTGCCACTCATGAAATCTGGGTAGGCGTGTCGGGGTTCGGCAAAACGTTTGGTTTGAACTGCTACCTGACCCGCGAATATGCCGAAAACGGCATTCCCTTCGACATGCTCGAACCGATGGGACATGGCAAACACATCGCCGATGCCTTCGGACTGCCCTGGTACGTGATGAGCGCCAAAGCGACCAAACTCAACCCGCAGGATGTCATGTTTCCTACTCTGATTGAGCAGGTGAGCCACGTCACTAGGATTTATGAAACGGTATTGGGACGTTCGCTGTCGGGGGCGCAGCGCGAGAACCTCGAACGCGGTTTGCTCGGTGAGGCGCTGGAAATCCTGTATCGCGGTTTCCCTGACCTCAACAAAGTCAGCCCTGAACTTGCCCCGACCTGCGATGTGGTCTGTGATGTCCTGTCAGGACTGGGTGACAAGGTAGCCACTAAACCCATCGCCAAAAATCTGGCGGATGAGATCGCCGGTCTCTGCACCGGGTCGGGACCCTGGGCGCAATTCCTCAACGGCGCGACCAACGTGGATTTGTCACGCGGCGGCAGAGAACGGATTGAGCCGCGTGTCTTCAGCTTCCACGAACTGGAAAGTGACCCGATCTTGCAGGCGCTGGCGTACACCCAGGTGCTTTCTGCCATTCGGCGTGACAGCCTGATCGACGAACAGCCCCGCATCATCGCGGTGGATGAAGTTTACCGCCTGATGCGGCATCCGTCGCTGCTGGATTTTCTGATCGAAGCGGCGAAGACCTTCCGTACCCGGAGAAAAAAGCTGGTTTGTGTGGATCAACAAATGAGTATTTTCCTCACTGGAAAAGCCCGGCTGGTGTTCGAGAACTGTCCGATCCGTGTCGTTTTCTCGCAGCGGCAGGGCATGAATGTCTTCCATGAGGATGCCGCCTTCCAGCATCTCAATCAGCAGCACCGCGACATCATCGCTGCCCTGCCGCGTTTCCACTACGTCCTCGACATTCAGGACGAAGGTCTCTGGTATCTGTACAACCGCCCGGCGGCGGGGGAGATTGCCCGCTTCCAGACCACTTAAGGATCACCCAATGGAGGATGAATCGTGTCGAAAAAAACGGCTGCAAGTCCTTTTCAGGCGCTCGAAGAAGAGGCTTACCACGCCTTCCGCGAATGGCCGGTCTGGTTGGTTCTCAGAGAACGCGAGTTGGCTGCCCACCTCGATATTGGGAAGCCGTCAGTTCGTCCGCCAACTGCTGCGGACGCTGACCCACCATCTGCAAAGCAGCGCCGCGATTAGACACTGGATGACTGAGGAGGAAGAAACGTGAAACTGGTGATTGTCGAATCCCCGGCGAAGTCTAAAAAGATCGCCGGATTTCTGGGGCAAGGCTGGCGCGTCGAGGCGTGTCTGGGACACGTCCGCGACCTGCCCGAAGCTGAACTGGGGGTGGAAGTTGCCGCTGACTTCCGCCCGACGTATGAAGTGCTGCCCGGCAAAGGTAATGTGGTCAAGAAACTGCTCAAGGCGATTAAGGATGCCGAAGCGGTGTATGTCGCCACCGACCCGGATCGGGAAGGGGAAGCCATCGCCTGGCATCTGCTGAAACTGGCGAATGTGCCGAAGGATAAGCCTGTCTATCGGGCGCTGTTCCACGCGATTACGCAGGACGCGGTACGGGAAGCCATCGCTCATCCCCGTGTGCTGGATGTGAACCTGGTCGAAGCGCAGCAGGCAAGGCGAATTGTAGACCGGCTGGTGGGCTATCTGGCTTCACCCCTGGCGGCCAAGGCGCTGGATGGCAAGTTCTCTGCCGGGCGCGTGCAAAGCGTTTGCCTGCGACTGGTCGTCGAGCGTGAACGTGAGATCACAGGTTTTACCCCGGAAACCTTCTGGACGCTGGCGCTCAAGCTGGCTGCCGACGGTACGGAGTTCACAGCAAAACTGCACCGCGTCAAAGGCGCAGACAGTGCCTTCAAAACCCGTGAGCCGTTGGACAAACTCGTGACCCTGCTCCAACCAGCACAGGTGTGGGTGGGCAAAGCGGGACGGAGCGTGAAAGCCCGTCACCCACTGCCACCCTTCACCACCTCGTCCCTTCAGCAGGCAGCCTCGAAGGGGTTGGGGCTGTCACCCGACAGGACGATGGCGCTGGCGCAGACCCTCTACGAGCAGGGCTGGATTACCTACATGCGAACCGATGGCGTGTCCATCGCGCCCGAAGCGCAGACGGCGGCACGCGACTACATCGCTCGTGAGCATGGTGCGGACTACCTGCCGCCAGAGCCACCCACCTACACCGTCAAAACCGCCAGCGCGCAGGAAGCACATGAAGCCATCCGCCCAACCGATGTGAACCGTCTACCGCAGGATGTGGACAGTGATGGTGCGGCGCTGTACGCCCTGATCTGGAAGCGCTTCATTGCCTCGCAGATGTCACCGGCTCTCTACACCGTCACTGGCGCAGTCATCTATGCGGGCAAAGCCCAGGGACAGCCGTTCCCAATGGAATTCCGGGCGCAGGGTCGTTCGCTGCTGTTCGACGGCTTCCTCAAGGTCTACGAAGAGCCTGCCGACGAGGGTGAAGACGGGAACGAAGCGACCGGAACACTGCCGCCGCTCAAAGATAACCAGGTCTTGCAGCTGGTCGCGCCGGTGATCGAGGAGCATCAGACCCGCGCTCCCGCCCGCTACACCGAAGCGGCACTGGTGCAGGCGCTGGAACAGCGCGGCATTGGTCGCCCTTCGACCTACGCCAGCATGGTCAAAACGGTGAAGGACAAGGGCTACGTGAAAATCAGTCAGAAGCGGCTCGTGCCGACGGAGAATGGCATTGCCCTGTGCGATTTCCTGACCGCGCACTTCGCCGATGTGTTGGCGTATGACTACACCGCCCGGCTGGAAGACCAGCTAGACCGGATTGCGTCAGGGAACACGACGCGATTGGAGGTGCTGCGGGCATTCTGGGACGGCTTCAATCCCCGCCTAGGTCAAGCAACGGAATATGCCCTCGCGCAGGTCAAGGCACGGCACACGCCTAAACCGCTGATGCTGCGTCCAGCAGAGGAGTAAGCGCATGAGTGACACCATGCCTGAACCACCGCCTATCGACTATGACGACTGGCTGCCGCCACCGGATGAACCGTATTTCATGCCGGATGATCCGTTCCCGGATGATCTGTTCAGCGGCGCACCCTTCGACTACGACTATGTGCCAGTCGATGACCCCTGGCTGCCGGACGATGAGCGTTTTGTGCCGGAGGATGTCCAGCACTTCCCGGATATCCCGCCGCTGGCGCAGGACGGCTTGCAGGGTTTTGAGCAGCCGGAACCGCTGGATGAGGGCTGGGGCTGGCATGATGCTCGATTGATTGGGGTGGAGCGCGACACCGACGACGGTACGCGCTATGAAATTGGTGCCATCGACGTGTACGCCAACGTCAACACCGGCGACTTGGGTGGCAGCTACCTGCCCGTCGCTTCATTTGAGGATGTGGATGTGGCGGCAGCTTTCTACCACACCCTGCAAGAGCAGATGCACGATCAGGGACTGCCTGCTTATCAGGTGCCGGAGTTCGCGGAAGCCCGCGCGGCTGAGATGAACCCCGAACCGGAGAACTGGCGCGGGGCGACCCCGGAAGAATATGCCGCCTATGAACACCTGCGCGATCTGGAGGATGGGGGCATCGGTGGGCGTGACGAACCCCCTGACCATGCCGTTGACCCGCTGCTTCAAACCGCGATTGAGTTGGGCGGTGTCGTGGTTGAGCCAGAAGTGGACACACCACAGATCGAAGATGGCTCGGCGTTTCAGGCATTGAGCGCTATCGGTATCGAAGCCGAGAACTTCGACCCGACCCAAGACCCGCCACCTTTCTATGATGCTGAGACGGGAACGGCGTACTGGATTGGCGTGTTTCAGCCGGACAAGGAAGACCGTGAGAACTGCGTCACCTCCATTCTATCGCTGGGTCGCAATCCTGAGACGGGCGAAATGGAGGCACAGCTTGCGCCCTGTGTCCCCGGCGAATGGGACAAGGCATATGCCTCAGCCGAATATCTGATTCAGGTGGCGCAGAAAGGCGGCATTGACCGCTGTTTCGATGCGGCTGAAGGCATGGCGCTGGCAACCGACCAGCGTGAACTGTGGGAGAACGAGCGCGGTGTCGCACTGGAGCCGGAAGCGGCGAGAGAGATTGCCGACTATACCCGCGATGCCTGGGAGGTGGAACTGTGAGCGATGTAAGCGATACCAACGAAGTGAAAACGCGCAGTTTCACCATTCGCCTCACCCCTGAAGATCAGGCGGCACTGGCAGAGTTGTGCGACCTGTATGGGCTGGATCGTCCCGGCAGCATTCGCCGTGCCGTGCGCCAGGTGCTGGCATGGAAGCAGAAGCTGGGCAAGTTCGGCTACTTTGTTCCGGCGGGCGAAGTGCAACCACCCGAATTCCTGATCCGGTTGGAGCGAAAGGACGTGCATGAGTGAGAGCGATATTGTGCGCCACACCGCCGAAGATGGCTCGATTTACGCTGTCGAAGTCGTGCCGCCGGAGCGCGACGGCTACGAGGCGCAGTATGGCGTTGAGCTGGTCCGTGCCTCGACAGACTGCTATGGGCTGGAACACGAACAGCGCCTGTGGCTGGGCGCGTATGCGTCGTGGGGATCTGCCGAAGAACACCAGCGCGAAGTTGAAACCGCGCTGGAACAAGATGGCTTGAATGGACTGGGTGAAAATGCCCGGCGCGTCGCCCAGATGCCCTATCTCGATGGGCAGTACCTGGCGATGGTGTTTCCGACGGACGGCTCGACGGGGGACAGTGCGAAAGTCCATCTGCTCTATCTTAGCGGTGAACAGGTAACAACGGCACTGGTCGCCGATGGACGAACCGAAGACATGGACAAACTGTGTGGGCAGTTGGATCGTGCCTTGGCAGAGGGTGGCAATGAAAGGCTGTTGGACACGGCGCAGCACGAAGCGGAAGTGCGGGGACAGGTCGCGTCCGGCACACCGCTGTTTGATGCTGTACCCAACCGTGATTTGTCCGACGAATTGCCCTTCACCTTTGGCGAGGGAATGCAGCCCTTTGATGCCGCGGGGATTGGGCAGGCGCACCACGTCGATGGCGGCGGGACAGCGCACTGGTTTGCTGTCGTCGAGAACCGTGAGCCAGAAGCTGACCCTTATGAACTGCGCTATTTCCGGGCAATGGAAATGAGTGACGGAACACTGACGCATGATTCCCAGCCCGTCATGCCGCTACCTGACGACGACCCCGGTTCAGCATGGCCGCTGCCGGGGCTGGAGATGTATTTGCAAAAGGGAGATGTCTACATGGCACAGCAGTTCGCTCACGATGTCGCTGACCATCATGGGCAGGCATTCCCAGACCCGCTGGATTTGCCCACGCTCAATCCACAGCCGGAATACTACTTTGGCTATGGCGTGGGTCCGAACAATGAACCGTCGCTGGAAGCGGTCAAGACCTGGATGGACGGCAGTGAACGCCGTTTCGACAGCTTCACTATTGCCAAATATGGCATGTGGGATGAGGCCCAGACCGATGAGCGTGAATTGGAAGACACCCTGAAAGCGCAGGGGTTGGAAACCGCCCTGAACCAGGCGGAGCGCATGGCGGTGGCGGGTGGTTATCTCGACCCGCACCGCGCCGATGGGCGGGTCTTCTTTGAGGACGATGCACCGCCTGATCCCTTCACCACTGAACGCGAACGAGCGATGGAGCGTGAGATGCAGCACGACGAAACACAACAAGACCCTGAATACAGCATCGATGCGATTGCCGCCAATGGCGATGCGCGGCTAGATGTGCTTAAAATCTGGGGTGACGAGGAACACGAACGGGAACGCCTGCTCATCCCCCAGCCCGACTGGGAGACCGCACGGGCGAACGCCGAAACTGCCCATGACCTCCTGGGCGAGGGCGACTTGCAGGGCGCGATGACGCTGGTCGAACTGGCAGGCATCGAAACCGGTGTGATTGATCCGCAGCGGGCTGACCCGCGTCTGTTCACCGCAGGACCGCCTGATCCATTTACCACCATCCGTGAGCGCGAACTGGCGCAGACGGTGGGTGTCACCGAAATGGACACCGAACCCTATACCCCGGTCACACTCGAACCGGAAGCGCCGGATTACCCGACCATGTACCGCGAGTTTGCCGCTGAAGCTGCCCGTGAGCGCGAAGCGAATGCGGTGCTGGAGGGTACAGCATGGTTTGAAGCAACCTTTGAGAAAGCGGAGATGGAACTCCTGCAACCGGTGAACGATTCTGTAAACTACGCCGTAGGAGTACAGGCTGTTGATCCCTGGACACTTGATCTTGTCGTTGAGAAATACTGGAAAGAGCCTGATGGTTATCTGGGGGTGGATTCATTAACAATCAACAGCTATGACGCGGAAGAGGGTCGTGAACAGGGAGAGCAGGAACGCGCCCAACTGATGGAGGTTTTTGACGCGCGTGGTCTTGAAGCCATGATGCACAAAGCCGAACTCACCGCTGTTCAAAATGAATGGTTGGATGGGGATCGCGTTGATCCGCGCCTGTTCACACAGGGTCCACCGGATCGCTTCGAGACGTTGGCGCAGCAGTTGGAAGGGGAAATCAACCCCTACTGGAATACCGACGGTGAGAAGATCGAAGACCCTGCGCCGCAGCCAGCGGTGGAAAATCCCTACTGGCGGCTTGATCCTATCCCGGTGAATGACCCCGAAGGGGAACCGATAGGACATGCCCTGCACATGGTCGTTTATCCCGGTGTGGAACGCGACCCCGATGCGGTGGGCAGTCCGGCGATGTCAGCAGACGAGCCGTTCCGAATGCTGGAGATGGCGCATTTTGAGACGACAGCAGCAGTTGATGCGTTCGGGAAGGAATTTAACGGCTATCTCATACCCGGACTGCTGGACGGACCGGAACTGGCGGTGGAAGTGGCACGGCTGGAAGGGCTGCCCGCCGAGTGGAAGACCCTCGAAGGTGACGACCTGAAGGCGTACCAGAACGCCACCTTGACGCTTACCCGCGACCCGTCCGACTGGCATCCCTACAACCCGAATGCGGAGCGTGATGCCCGCATTGCAGCCGAAGGGTTATACAGTGACCCGATTCAGCAGACATTCGAGCACGATGAACCAGAGATCGCATCCGGTACACAGGAATTGGACTTTTAAGCGATGACTGCGCTTAAACCACAGACCGCGCTGGGCAGTTTTGTCCTCATTACCCTGCTGCTGGCGGGAGCCGCTGTCGGACGGGTGTTGGGCGTGAGCTTTGGCGAAGCGCTCTACCTGACCGGGCTGCTGCTGGTCATACTCGGCTGGCTGGGCAATCGGGTGATGCCGCGACACTGTGCTACCTCATCTGAAGATCGAGAGGCATAGCTCATGTTCTACTGGTTGTTTACAGAGGGGCGGGCGCTGCTGGGTGGCTGGCTCGCCCCCCTGCTCTGTTTGACACTTACCGCTCCCATCATGGTCAGCGCCATGCTGGGGGCGGGCATCCAGCGCACCAGCGAAGGCCAGGGTATGTCCGGCTGGAAACGCGGCGTGAAACTCTTTGCCCATTTGATTGTTGTGCTGGGCGTATCCGCTGTGTATCTCACATTCTTAGGCGATATGGCGGTACAGCCCATGCGCGGGCGGCAGTTCACCAACGATTTTGTCCAACTGCTCGTCGGTGCGCCACCGAATATCAACGCCATGCGGCTGTTTATGTTTGGCATGATGCTCGTGATGTTGTGGTTCTTCCTGACCATCGGGCTGCACAGCGGTATCAAGAACGGCGGCTGGCTGCGGGAGCGGGTGGATCGTCTGCGGAATCCACAGGTCAAACGTGGTGCGCTCGGTTCATCACATTTCTGCACCATGCGCGAGTACAAACGCTTCCGCCGGGAAGATGTCGAAGGGTTATCGCTGCTCGGCGCATTCTGGGGTGAACAAAAGCGCCGCCTCGATCTGGGTATGGGTCGGTTTTCACTCAGCGGTGAGGATGTGGCACGTGGTATTCTGACGCTGGGTGGTCCGGGTTCGGGCAAGACGCAGGGCATTATCCTGCCCGCGATTGCGGATCGGATGCTGGCGGGACATTCGCTGGTGGTGGCTGACCCGCAGGGTGAAATCACCGGACATGTGTTGAAGTATGCCGCTGTCACCCGCCATCTGGTCGTCGTCCATGACCCAACCAGCATGATTGGCCCGCGTTACAATCTGGCGGAAGGCATTGAGAATGTATCCGATGCCCGCGCTATCGCCGATGTGCTGGTGCCATCGGCAGCGGGCGATAACCGTTTCTGGACGGACAGCGCGGCGGCGCTGCTGGCTGCCTGCCTGATTCGCTTTCCCAATCTCGGTGAAATCTACAACGCCATGAACGATCTGAAAGGACTGGCGCAAAAGCTGGCATCAGAAAAAGATGATGCAGCACTGCTGGCGAACAGTTTCATTGCGTCGGTGGGTTCAGATGGCAAAGTCGCCTCGAACGTCGTGGCGACGCTGGCGACGGCGTTAACGGGTTGGGCTTCTACCGAGGTGCGTGCCAACACCAGCGCCTCCGATTTCGATGCTGATTTAGTGGTGGGGCAGCCAACCGTCGTTGTCCTGACCTGTCCGGGGCGTATGCGTGCCGTCTATGCGTCCTATTTAGGAGCAACCCTGCGTAAACTGATGCTCGACCTCGACACCATCGGTGAACGTAACAAAGGCCCGCTACCTGTTCCCGTTGGTATAATCCTCGATGAGTTCCCGACGCTGGGCAAGCTGGATAGTCTGGTAGCAGACGTCAACCTCGTCCGTAAGCGCCGCATCTCGATCATGATCGGGGCGCAGACCAAAGGGCAGTTTCACATGATTTATGGGAACGAAGGGACACAGGCGTTGTTCACGGGTCTGGCAACCCAGGTGATTTATGGCGGCTGTGATGCCGATACCGCCGAGTTCTATAGTAAGGCAAGCGGTACAGCGACCACTGATGCCAATGCCGATGATCCCAACAGCCATCTGCGCCAGCGCCCACTGCTGACGGTGGATGAAGTGGTCACACCCCAGGTTGGTAACTGCACCATTTTTGCCCGTTATGTGGAGGCAGGCTTTGCCACACAGGTGGTGTTGAATGCCCGCCTGACGCGCTTCTATGAGCGCGACGACTGGAAACATCGCCTCAATGCGGCGCAGGATGTCCAGCCGCTGCTGCTGGAACGGGGGATTGCGCTCACTTTGCAGCCTGTCGAAACACCTATACCTTCTGTTCCCAACTCGAATACACCGGAGTCCGCCGCAACTACCCCATCCACACTGGAAATAGCTGCATTGATGGCTAGAGTCGCCGCTGAGACCCAGAAGCAAACCAATGGCAAAGTTCAGGCAATGAGCACAAGTGAAATGCGTAACCGGCATGAAAAGCGCAAGCGTGCTGTGAACGAGGTAACTCCATGACCCTGACCAAGAACAAGATGGTGCGCGAAATCGGGCGGCACACGCGGCTGAAGAACCGCGAGGTGCAGGTGATCTTAGAAGCGATGATTGAGGTCTGGGCTGAGGAACTGGTCGCAGGCGGGCGGATTGAACTGGAAAATCTTTTTGTGTTGGAGACACAGACGATTGATCGAGGTGAAACCGGTGGGATGTTAAATGGCAAGCCAGCACCGCGTTACATCACCCGATTGATCCTGCGAACCAGCAAACGGTTGAAACAGGCTCTCAACAATTCTTAATCACTGCCCAACATGTACTGAATAGTGATCCTCTGTCATTTCAAATTTAACCAAACCACGCATCAAGATCATCCGGCGCTGGTTGTTCTGGTTCAATTTTTGGTTCTTCTTCGCGCAGTCGTCGCCAATCAGGGTCGATTAAACGGTCTAAAGCCTCAGTGAAATGTTTGCTGGCAATCTCTCGAAAAAGGGCATCATGCCCTTTTTCTTTGTTGTTGTAGACCGCCTGCCGGTCAGTTCCTGCCAGTGGCGCGGTTCCGGGCAAAACAACATGGGTGTGTAGCTGCTGCAAAGGTTCACTGTCATCTTCCGGTTTGGTTAGACGGTCATGCAGCACGTAGCTGTATTCCGGCACTTCAAAACCGCGTGAGGTGTAATACTCTTCTACAATGCGTTCGGTCAGGTCAAGAACAAGGTCGGGTCGCTGATCTTCTGGTACAAGCGCCATCAGATCAGGAGCAGGTGAAATCACCCATGTCCAGGCGAGAACATGTTTGCTTTGCAGTTTGTCGCAGTTCTCGAAAATGGCACGGTAGTGCTGCCCTAATCCGTGATCGACCCATCGTTCGGCATCTTCCCTCTGCTGAATATGCTGGTCACGGTTATCCCGGTACTGTAAATATTTGAGCGTAGCACGCAGCCCCTGATGCCCTGTCCCACGTCCTTTGCGTTTGGGTCCTTTGTAGGCGAAATCCGTTACGATGATGGCTTTCATTTCATCTCGCGCACGGCTTTAATCTGCGCCAACAATGTATCACCCTTGCGTCGTGCGGCGATGATGGAATCCGTAATCAGCTCGTCACTGGTTTCAGGTTCGAGTGATGCCAGCAGGTAAATAAGAACATTGAGATGAAATGCCAGTGCCGCTTCGAGGGTGTCCAAACGCTCTTGAAGCGATTTCTGGA
>Ga0335394_10007115_pt1 | contig 12635 bp, 8 predicted proteins | sample MAT03_FD_205741 | JGI IMG/M metagenome (GOLD analysis project Ga0335394, IMG submission 205741) | Freshwater microbial communities from Lake Fryxell liftoff mats and glacier meltwater in Antarctica - MAT-03 (spades assembly) (version 2) ... | reverse complement strand
ACCTTTTCACAATTTTGGGGAAGTTAGAAAATAGCATTTTAGTTGATTTTTAATATTTTATAGCTCTGTCATTATACATTTGTTTGCCAATCCTGGCAATCTTTTTCTATCATTCAACACTTCTGATTCCAGGCTTAGATTAACTGAGACTTTTCTTTTCTTTACAATCGCCGACACCGAACACTCATTAACCCAGTTTATAAGTGTATTTATCGTTACTAAACTCAGGATGTTTCCGAGAAACCGAATTTATCATCCAGAGACTAAAAAAATCGGTTTTTTTAGTTAAGATTATTGACTAAAATGCCTAATTTTCGTTTTTATTCCCGGTTTATTCATAACTTTTGCGTGCAGAACTGTATTAGACATTTCCAATAATTCTTGTGGAACGGGCATCCTGGCTGTTTTAAACTGGCAATTCTTGCGATGTCTATTAAATAAAGTCCGATCGACTTTCGGGCAATATTACCTGCATTTCCTGACAGCGTTGCAGATAATTTTGAGCCACCCTATCCAGGGGATTCTTGCGCACGCAATCAGCAAACAGTTCTGCTGCTTCTTGATGTTTAGCAGCACCGTAGTTGTACAGTGCTTCTAAAAATACGGACAAAGTTGCTAACTTACCCTCTTTTAGTTCTGGTGCATCGGCATCAAACACTTCATGAATTGTCACCAAATCCGACTTGCCTTTCACTCGAACACAGCCGATATTTCGGATTGAGTAACTTGCCGAATCGGTCAACTCTAAAAAAGTATTTTGAGTAATCAACATCGACACCCCGTAACTTTTTGTCAAGCTTTCCACCCGCGAGGCTAAATTAACCGCATCGCCAATAACCGTACTGTCCATCCTGTTAGTTGACCCAACAGTTCCTAACATCAATGAACCCGTATTGATGCCAATCCCAATTTTAATCGGTGCGTAGCTGCGACTAATGCGATGTTGATTGTATTCGGCGAGATTTTGCAGCATAGAAATACCGGCATTGACTGCATCGTCTGCACTGTGGCCAAACAAAGCCATAATTGCATCGCCAATATATTTATCAATAAAGCCATGATTTTGAATAATACTTGGCTCCATTATACTCAAATAGGAATTAATAAAATTGAAATTTTCCTGCGGGGTCATGAGTTCAGAAATAGCTGTAAAATCCCGAATATCTGAAAACAATATTGACATTTTCTTTTCCACGCTGTCGCCGAGTCGAATGTCGCTCAAGCTATTGTGGCTTAGCAGCGAGACAAATTCATTCGGCACAAAGCGTTTAGCAGCTTCTGTTAATTTTAATTGCTGTGACAGGGCAAATTCTAACTCCTGATTTATTTTCCGAAGTTCGGCATTTTGTTCTGCTAGTTTTTTATCTTGACTGTAGCTGTGGACGGCTTCTGTCACAGTCAATTTCAAGTCTTCAGTTTGCCAAGGTTTGCCAATGTAGCGATAGAGTTTGGCGTGTTTGATGGCATTTCCTACCGCCTCAATAGTCGCCTGGCCAGTAAGCATAATCTTGAGAGTTTTGGGAGACAGTTCGTGAACTAGCCGCAACAATTCATCTCCTTTCATGTCAGGCATTACGTAATCTGAGATAATTAAAGGGATTTCATAGCCATCTTCGAGCAATTCAGCAACTAATTCTAAGGCATCTTTACCTCCTTCGGCAATTTCAATCTGATAAGTATTGCCTAAAGCATCTTTTAATTCAGTTTTAAGACTTTTCAGAATTGTTTTTTCATCGTCAACGCAAATAATGACTTGTTTTGTCATAGCGATAAGGCCGTTTTAATGGTTTCGATCAGCTCTGATTCTGACCAAGGTTTGTGCAAACACCGATGGAGGTTGGCTTCGTCAAATGCCCTCTTCACGGCCTCTTCATCGGCTTGACCTGTTAGCATAATTTTTACTGTTTTTGGGAATTTTTGATGAACACGAACTAGAAATTCATCTCCTTTCATTCCTGGCATTAACCAATCCGATATAATTAAGATAATGGAAACTTCGTCGTCATTGAATTCATCAAGTAACTCTAGAGCATCGGCGGGAGTTTCTGCTATTTCATAAATGTAAGTATTCCCAAAGGCTGATTTTAATTGGGTTTTGAGGCTTTTTAAAACTACTTTTTCGTCGTCAACACATAGGATGATTGGTTTAGACATAATTGTGACCTTAATTAATGGTTTACGGAAGATTGACAGGCAGAAAAACCGTAAAGGTAGTTTTGCCGGGAACCGATTCAACTTCTATTTTACCGCGATGTTTGTCAATAATTTTTTTGACTATATCGAGCCCCAGACCGCTGCCTTCTCCGGGGGGTTTTGTTGTGAAGAAGGGAGCGAATATTTTGGGCATGACTTCGGTTGGAATTCCTGCGCCACTATCCGTAACGCCGACTTTGATATAGTTGCCTTCCTGAACGATATCTAGAGTTAATGTGCCTTGATTGTCCATTGCTTGCAGAGCGTTGTGAATCAGATTTGTCCATACTTGATTTAGTTGGTCTACATAGCACATTGCGGGCGGTATTGTTTGGAAATTGCGGATAACTTCTACGCCGTGTTTGAGGTTATTTTGATATAGGGTGAGTACGGTTTCTATGCCTTGAGTTATATTAGATTCAACCATCGTTTCTGCTGAGTCGTAACGGGCGTAGGTTTTCAGGGCGAAGACGACTTTAGAAGCGCGATCGGCTGCGGTGTTAATTATTTGGGTTCCTCGCTGGATTTCGGAGAGTTTGTAAGCTATTTCTAGGATGCGATCGCGATCGACCTTTTGCAGCAGAGACAGAAAGTCGTCAGCCTCATAAATCCCCATATCCACCAAGGTATCAGCGATATCATCCGCTTCGTCAATGTCTTCGTCTTCGAGTTGACGAATCAAAGCCCGCTTTAACTTCCTTTCTTCTGTAGCTGTTAAAGTCATATCTTTTTGTAGCGAACGATACATTAATTGGCTAAAATTTTCAGATTCTGCGGGGGAAAGCGACTGAAACAATGAGGGCAAATTGGTGATAGTTTGACCCAAAAATTTAATCATATTTCCCGCACTCGATCGAATTGCACCCAACGGAGTATTCAATTCGTGAGCAACTCCGGCGACTAATTGACCTAAAGCTGCCATTTTTTCCGATTGAATCAGCTCTTCCTGAGTCGTTTGCAGGTTTTCTAGTGCTGTTTTGAGCTCTTGGGTTCTTTCGGCGACTTGGACTTCGAGAGTGCGGTTGTATTCCGCTACCAATTTTTCGGCTTGTTTGCGTTGAGTAATATCGGCAAAAGCTGCGATCGCATAACTCACCTTTCCTTTATCATCATAGATGGGCGTGCCCCAAACCTCGATCGGAATAATCTTGTCTGGCTGGCGAATTTCCATATCATCAACATTAACACTAGCCCCTTGAAAAGCATTGATAATTGGATCTTTATCTACCGGATAAACTTCATTGCTACCTGCCAGATAAATTTGATAAGTCTCGCGAATTTCCTCCGAAGTATTAGCGACGATACCTTTCCCTAATAAATCCTGAGCGCGAGAATTAACATAGTAAGGTTTGCCGCTCAAATCGGCGACAAATATCCCAACTGGGACGGCTTCTAAAATTTGATTAAGCCGACTTTCACTCTCCGATAATTCGGCATTCAAAGCTTGCATTTCTGTAAAAGATACTTGCAGTTGTGTCGCCATACTACTAAATGAATTTGCAAGTTCCCCGACTTCATCATCGCGGTTAATTATGACACTTTTCCCCCATTCACCTCTAGCAATATTTTTGGCAGCATCGTTCAAAGATAAAATTGGTTTTGTTACCCACCTCGCTGTAATAACACCGACAACTATAGCCACGATCAAAGCAGCAGCGCACAACAGAATTGTCGCGGTATTGTTGGCATTAATTTGTGTCATAAAATCCGCTTCTGGAACAACTACCACAATTAACCAATCCAATCCTTTGTCATCTTGCCAAGGCAGAACTTGTAAAAATTGTTTTTTACCCTGAACATCAAATTCTAGCGATTGCGAAGTTTTCAGAGATTGGAACTGGTTAAAATTGGCTGCTAAATATTTAGCCGTGGTTTTGGTAAAAGTATTTTCACTATCAATTGCTTTAACTCGTTCGGCTCCGTAGTCTTTTTTGACGACGTGATACGGTCTTTCTCCTGTCGAAGTTGCGACCAACATTCCCGATCGCTCGACAATAAATACTTGTCCAGTTTCGCCAATTTTTAAGCTTTGGAGAAACTTGCCAATAGTGGATAAATTAATATTAGTTAGCAGCACGCCTTGCAATTTTCCTTGTTTGTCATAGAAAGGCATGGATGCGCCGAGATAAGCAGTAATGCCAGCCGTATTGGGATAAATCTGGCTCCAGGTGGGTTTGCCAGCAGCTACCGCAGCTTTGTACCACGGGCGAGTGCGCGGATCGAAATTAGTTTTGTTGTTTAATAATTGGCTGATTTCGCCGGATTTGTTGGTAGCATAGGTGCGAAAATCATAGTTACTTGCTGCTGTCGATACTCTCAAAGTTAGCGAGCCATTGTCGAGCCTTTCTGCTCCCAAATTGTCTCTTTGTTCTAACCCTAAACCCGTAAAAGTGAGTGTATCAAATATCTGAAGCTGCCGCCAAAAATGACGCTGTAAAACAGGTACATTTTGCAGGTTCAGGGTTCCGAGTTCGATCGCCGCAGCATTGATCTGGTTGACCTGATGGGGTACAGTCAGGTAAGTACCCAGATTTTGTTCGACGCGGCTGCCTACTTCTGCCATTAGTCGATCGGCAATTTCGTTGACTGCCTTCTGTCCATTTTTAAATGAGAGATATCCTACCAGTCCCACCGTCGCGAAAATTTGCAAGACAAAGGGAACTATCAGAACTGTTCGCAGGGTTCGGGAGCGAACAGTTTTTGCTGTTAAGGGGCCAGTAGATTCGGTTTGGCTCACAACGTTGGTACTTGATAATATAATTAGGAAGAAGGAAGAAGGAAGAAGGAAGAAGGAAGAAGAAAGATGTAACAATCGTAGGGTGCACACTGCGCACCTTACCCCGACGGACACCATAAAAATCGATCGATTGCAAGTCCTAACTAAGTCAATACGGTTCACTTAACACTATTTATACCCCGGAGATCCCCCTAAATCCCCCTTAAGAAGGGGGACTTTGAGGGCATTCTTGTCCCCCCCTTTGTAGAGGCGGTGCCCCCGTGCCCGCCATGGTTAGGGGGGATCTATCTTAAGTGAACCGTATTGCTAACTAAGTCAGCCGCTGCGAATTCACTCGCCGAATTGCCACCACCGCAGGTTGAGGCGGATTGTTAACTTTTTTTCCGGGCCAATTAGAGCCTACAGGCACTTTTCGAGTCTGCATAAACTCCTTACCATCAATAGTTTTCATGGCAAATTTTCGGTTGTCTGCTGCCATATCCTTCCGCATTCCGTTGACTTCTCCCGGATGCTGAATCGCCAAAAACAAAGTCTTTTCATCCTCTGTAAAAAACGGCCCAGTAGTTTCGCACTCCATCGGCCCAATTCCAAACAAGAAAGCCTCGCCAGCACTCGGGCCAGAAGCCGGTAAAAACCAAATCGCATTGTTGCCGTACAAACCGCGCAAATTAGATTGACTAATCGGTTTTCCTTCCTTATCAACTCGGCCAGCAGCAACAGCCCCATTGAGTTTGTCAGAAGACATATCATTAACCATCCAAACATTGCCGCCCTGATCAATTACCAAATTATCTGGATTAGCAAAACCCAACCCGCCTGAAGCCGGTTCGCCGCCCGTCGCAAACATTTTCCACTGAAAACTCATCGCAGACGGCTCGTTACCATCTTCAATTAAGCGCATAATCCAGCCGTATTCGTAGGGTTTGCCGTCCTTACCTTTAAAAATTCGTAAATCTGGCCCGCCGTCGCTGTCGCTTGCAGAACCGGAAGTAAAGGTAATGTAGAGAGAACCGTCAGGAGCAATTTCGGTATCTTCGGGACGAGCAGTACAAGTAGCTCCTGCCGCATTTGCGGCATAATGAGCGTCTATTAAAATTGCGCCTTGTTTTTCATTAGCTGTACCTTCATATAAATCGTCTAAAGTCTTAAATTTCTGTTTGAAAGCAACTGCTGCTGCATCTTTTTCTACTTTGAAAAAACCGCCGGCAGGCCGCTGTGGCAAATTAATTATTCCGCCTGCGTGAATGCTAGGTAAATCTGGATTGACAGGGGTGTCAGTTTTTAAGGCAATCCACTTACCGGTGCCGTCAGCATTGAATTTGGCAGCATAAAGCATTCCGTCTGTCAACAGTTTAGAATTAGCTTTATCCTTGGGGTCTTTAACTGCGTCTTTGCTGACGAATTTGTAAATATGTCCGCTGCGTCGATCGCACCCAGAGTAAAATGCTAAAGGTTTGCCCGCAACCACTCGAATACCGACGGCTTCGTGGCGGTAGCGTCCCAGCCAAGTGTGTTTGGTGCCGTAGTCAGTGGGGTTAGCGGGGTCTACTTCAACCATCCAGCCGTATTTATTCCCCGCCAAGCCAAACACGTTGCCCAAACCGCCAATTTCTTCTGCATCGATGTAGAAATTTTTCTGGCTTGGATCGAAAGATGTACCGTCTGCAAATACAGGTTCTGGCACGAAATTCTGGATGTTTTCTTCAGCACTAAAAACGGTGCCCCAAGGCGTAGTTCCGCCCGCACAGTTATTAAAGGTGCCGATAATTTTGTCGCCCAATTTGTCTAGGTAGCCTTTACCTTTTTTGTTGAATACAGCTACTCCTGGGCCGGTAGATTTCAGGTAGCGCCCATCTTCTAGCCCGGAAATGCCAGTGATTCGGCGATCGGCTGGAGAATTCGTTCTTACCCATTTGCCCTCAGCATTTATTGAAATAGAAATTACCCCAATTCCCACGTCAATCAAAGCTGCTTTCGTTATTTCCTGAACCATTTTTGTGATCGGATCTTTTTCCGGCATGGCAAAGACATTAATGCCTGCCTTTGCTGCGGGTTTGATTGCCGATTCTAACTTAGCAAAAGGCAGAGATTTGCCAATAACTTTTTGATAAGTTTGAATCCAAGGCTTGGCACTGATGTACTCGAAATTAACAGTTAACAATCCCTCATTTTTGCCTGTTTCTACAAAAGAGAGATAGTCATTGTTGTAGCCGAAGTGAGAATCGCCCACTTTGTCTCCCCAAGCAGCTACGATATCGTAGGTAAAGCCTTCGGGAAGTAGGAGGTCGTCTGCTACTTCGTAAGCGCTGTAAGCTTGCATTTGCTGCTCTGCCGACGCGGTGCTAATTTTGATTAATTGTCCGGTTTCCGCTACGGCGCTGCTGGTTGGCAAAGGTATGGGCCCTTTGACTGGTTGGAAGTTTATGCCTCCTGGAATATTCGCAGTATCCTTCGCAGAATTAACAGGATCTCCGAAGGGCATGGCAAATTTTTGTTGGCAAGAATTGAGTGCAACACTACCTGCTGTTGCACCCAAGAAAAGTAAGAATTCTCGACGTTTGATAGTCATAGTTCATTCAGTTGACAGTTGACAGTTGACAGTTGACAGTTGACAGCGACCTCTACATGGAAGGAAGAGGATTGGAGTAATCAATAGTCTTCTTTTGATTTCTCCTTAAAAGGGAGAGGGTTTAAACCAATTTTTTATGGTAAAAAAATGGTTAGGGACTGAGCATCAGCCAACTCAAAACTAAATTGATTGTCAGTTTTTTGGGATCTTGGGGTGAGAAATGTCTCTGCTCTTTCCCTCCCGGCAGACCCCCGATCGCACTCAAACCCGAATCTCTCACCTTTTGTAACACAACTCGCTGGACTTAAGTATATATTCGGCTCGCTGGTGGTCGATCGCACGCAAAATATGCACACCCTACAATAATTGCCCTACACATACAAATAAGGACACAACAATGTTGTGTCCCTACGTCATATTTGACTGCAACTTGGAGCCCTACAACTAATTTAAACAATCAACCAAATCGATAGCCGAACCCGCGTACTGTAATGATATATTCCGGTTTACCCGGATCGATTTCCAATTTTTCGCGCAGCCAGCGGATGTGAACATCAACTGTTTTGCTATCTCCTATAAAATCTTGACCCCAAATTTTTTCCAGCAATTGATCGCGAGACCAAACTCGCCGAGGATTACTCATAAATAGTTCTAGTAAGCGAAACTGTTTAGGAGACAATTTTACTTCAATGCCGCGAACCAAGACGCGGCATTCTTCAGGATACAGAGTTATGCTCTTATATTGCAGCATCACCGGTTGCGGTAACTGACCGAGGCGTTGACGACGCATCAGCGCCCGACAGCGGGCGATAAATTCCCGCATTCCAAAAGGCTTGGTGAGATAATCATCCGATCCGGCTTCTAGATAAAAAGCGCAATTGTTCGCACTTCCTCTAGCACCGATAATCAAAATAGGGACGGGATTTCCTTGATGCCGTAACATCCGACACAGATCCAAACCGTTGATTGAATCCATAATTAACAGGTTAAAGGCAAATTCACCGTGGTATGACGAGGAAGCCTGCACAGAAGGCAGAGCGTTGCGCCCGTCGCTAGTAACCACCACCTCATAGCCCTGTTCTTTCAGGGCTAAAGCTAGCATTTCCCGCAACAGGTCTTCACCTTCCAATAACAAGATACGGCCGGCTTGTCCAACAGCCAGCCTTGAAGGACATTCGCTTAATTCAGCAGAAGACATAAATATCAGTGGGAGTTATGTTTGTATGTGGCTAGCGGGAGGTGTCTTCTTCAGTAGCTGAGGCACTCTCGCGCTGCGATCGCTTTGTATGAACGATCGACTATTCAATCACTTATAATCTTTCGCCAGTCCATCCGACAGACATACGCTCGACTATTTCTACTTGCTCGTGCAAGAAATATAGTCGTTGAGCAGTTGCGATAGCTGCGCTGTCTGCCTTAGTCCAGGCGTTAGAAGCCTGGTCATTGTTAGGGGTCGGTATTACGTTGTAAAACATTGCCCGTTTGTAATTGACCAGGTAACACCCAATCTATGGGAGATGGCTTTATCGTACTCGCAAAAGGTTATTAAAAGGTAAAGTTCTGGTAAATAAATGGTTAAATTATTAAAGCTCAGTAATGTTGCTCTTAAAGTTTAACCGAACCCTACATTTTTAGTTGAAGATACAATCTCGATCGGATTTATGCTCGGAAACCTGATTGCTCTAAAAATATTGGGGAAAAGTCAGGATAAATCTGGGCATCAATCGGGTTTTTGAGGAATAGTGCGTCTTGGGTTGAACGCGATCGCCGATCGCACTACAAATGACAAAAGGCCCGCTACGATCGACAATAGTAAGTAAAAATTCTGTAGACTGCCTATAATGTTGCTGCATTTAACTACCTGGCCCGAAGTAGAAGCTTATCTAGAGAGCTCGCGAGGCATAATTATCCCGATCGGCTCCACCGAACAACACGGGCCCACCGGCTTAATCGGAACTGACGCGATTGCTGCTGGTGCGATCGCCCAGAGTGTCGGCGAAGCAGCCAATGCCTTAGTCGGCCCGACAATTAATGTCGGGATGGCCTTGCACCACACGAGCTTTCCCGGAACCATCAGCCTTCGACCGCAGACGCTGATCTTAGTAATTAGGGATTATATCACATCTTTGGCAAAAGCGGGATTTGAGAAATATTTCTTTATTAACGGTCACGGAGGCAATATTGCCACGATGAAAGCAGCATTTTCCGAGACTTACGCGCATTTGTCGGACTTAAATCTACCAAATGCCGATCGAATCCAGTGTCAAATCGGCAACTGGTTCATGTGCGGTTCAGTCTACAAACTAGCCAAAGAATTGTACGGAAACCAAGAAGGTTCCCACGCCACCCCCAGCGAAATCGCCTTAACTCAGTACCTTTATCCAGAAGCAATCAAGCAAGCACCGCTTTCAGAAGAAGTTGCATCCGGGTACAAAATCTATAGTGCTGCTGACTTCCGTCGCCGATTTCCCGACGGGAGAATGGGTTCAAATCCCGCCTTAGCAACTCCCGAACACGGCCAGCAATTTCACGATTTAGCAGTCAAAGAATTAACTAATAATTATTTGGAGTTTTTGAACTCGGATTAACGTTTTTGCCTGAAAATCTTGATAAATCGCGTTTTGATCCGAGGCCAGATCCCCCTAAATCCCCCTTAAGAAGGGGGACTTTGAGATGAATCCTGTCCCCCATTAAAAAGGGGGACTTTGACAACTCTCCTGTCCCCCCCTTCTTAAGGGGACTTTGACAACTCTCTTGTCCCCCCCTTCTTAAGGGGGGCTAGGGGGGATCTGGCCCCGATCATCAAACAGCAGACCGGTACTACATTTGACGTGTTTGTTGACACGAATGCTACGCGGCGACTTCAGCTTCAGCTTCAGCTTCAGCTTCAGGTGCATCTGGCACATCTTGCTTGATCGTCAAATAGCGAATCACTTCTTCGCTCAGACGCATCGCGCGTTCCATAGGAAAAATTGCAGCGCCCGGAGCTGTATAGTTCATTTGAACGTATACTCCGTCGCGGTGCTTGCCGATTTCGTAAGCCAAACGGCGCTTGCCGCGGTGCTGAGTTTCAATATTTTCAGCACCTTGATCGCGCAAAATGGTTTGATATTTCGCGATCGCCTGGTCAGTCATTTCTTCACCCAAATCTGGGCGCAGAATGTACATTGTTTCGTAAATAAACGGTTTCATGGCAATAATCCCCTTATGGACAACAAGGCTTCTCACGAAGCAAGGACTTATGATCATATCCCAACTATGAACAATCTCAAAACTAAAAAATCAAATTCCCTAAACAGCCGTCCCTCGCGGTGGAGCACGCTGTGGACATACAGTATCATGGGGGCGATCGCACTTTTAATGCTATTTCCCTTGCTGTGGCTGCTGAGTACCTCCCTCAAATCCCCAAGCGAAAACATCTTTGAATATCCCCCGCAACTGTGGCCACAACAGCCAACCCTCGAAAACTTCATCAAAGTGTGGCAAACCAACCCCTTCGGCCGCTACCTCTTCAACAGCACCCTAATTGCCGGCCTCACAGTCAGCATCAACGTTTTATTTTGCGCCCTCGCCGCATACCCCTTAGCCAGACTCAACTTTCGCGGCCGCGAAGCCATTTTAATTACGATCGTTTCCACAATCATGATTCCCTTCCAAATAGTCATGATTCCGCTGTACATTTTGACAGTACAACTCGGATTGAAAAACAGCTATTTAGGCGTCATCTTTCCCGGACTAGCCTCAGCCTTCGGCATATTTTTATTGCGGCAAGCATTCCTAGCAGTTCCCAAAGAATTAGAAGAAGCCGCCCGCATCGACGGCTGCACAGAATTAGGCATTTGGTGGCACGTGATGATTCCGGCAATTAAGCCGGCTTTAGTCACTTTAGGAATTTTTGTATTTATCGGTTCTTGGAGTGACTTTTTGTGGCCGCTGCTAGTTTTAGACAGGCCGGAATATTACACGTTACCTTTAGGTGTCGCGAATTTAGCCGGGACATTTTCTTTGGATTGGCGTTTGGTGGCGGCTGGTTCAATTATTTCTATTGTTCCTGTTTTAGGACTGTTTTTGCTATTGCAAAAATACATTGTGCCCACAGAAGCGGCCGCCGGAGTGAAAGGATAGAAGAAGTCATCAGTAATTTGTAGGGTGTGCACTGCGCACCGGTTGACTTTGATACCCATCGAAATACGTACTGGTTGACTTTTTCGGACATTGCGCACGTTACAAGATGAGCCGGTGCGCTCTTATAGCACCCTACAAACTACTATTTTCACTCCTTGATTCAAACAGACGGACATCGGTTAATCAACGGAATCAAGCAAACTGTAGTGATTGGTCATCAGTAATTTGTAGGGTGTGCACTGCGCACCGGTTGACTTTGATACCCATCGAAATACGTACTGGTTGACTTTTTCGGACATTTCGCACGTTACAAGATGAGCCTGTGCGCATTGCGCACCCTACAAACTACTCCAAACTCATGTCTACCTCGGAGTAAAAACGGCACTAGGATAAGCAATCCGCTTGTGATTGAACTGTTCCCAAACCCGCACAAAAATCTCTGCAATTAGAGACATATCATCCCGCGTTAAACCCGAATCAATCAACTGATTATCCTGCCAACGAGCTCGCAAAATCTTATTAACCATATTCAAAGCTTCCTCGTGAGTAGCATCCTTGAGCGATCGCAAAGCAGCCTCACAAGAATCCGCCAACATCAAAATCCCCGTTTCCCGCGACTGCGGAATCGGCCCGTCGTAGCGAAAATCCTGCTCCATCACTTCCCTGGTTTCGATTGCTAACTTTGAATGATCCGCATCTGCTAAAGTAATGTTTAAATCTTCTGGTTCTTTGGCAGCAATTTGCTGCGCTTGATGGTAGAAATAAGCAATTAACATTGTGCCTTGATGTTCAGGAATAAACGCCTGAATCGCCTTCGGCAATCGGTGCTTGCGCGCCATCACCAACCCCTCGCTAACGTGCTTTTTAATAATCTCAGCGCTTTTCCAAGGGTCATTAATTTCATCGTGTTTGTTGCCCCCACCCATTTGATTTTCACAGAATCCGAGCGGGTCGTGCATTTTTCCAATATCGTGGTATAATGTCCCAGCTCTGACCAGCTCAACATTGCAG
>Ga0335394_10007114_pt1 | contig 12636 bp, 1 predicted proteins | sample MAT03_FD_205741 | JGI IMG/M metagenome (GOLD analysis project Ga0335394, IMG submission 205741) | Freshwater microbial communities from Lake Fryxell liftoff mats and glacier meltwater in Antarctica - MAT-03 (spades assembly) (version 2) ... | reverse complement strand
ATTTTGAGCAACAACCGACGCGGTTTGACCGAAAGCAATCGGGATATCGCTGGCCAACTGCGGAGCCGAAGTGAACGTAAACGTCTGACCATTGAAGGTCATTGATTCGCCTTCAAGAGAAGCAGAACTTGAGGCATTAATCGAACCACCAAATGTCACAGTTGGCACACCAGGGAAGTCAATTTGAGTGCCATTCACTAACGCTTTGCCTGCTCCGAGAACCGCATTGACGCGTGCTGCCGTGCGGGCCGTCATCGTATTGGCGGAATCTCCCGCGATGGCAAGTATATCCGTCGGAGCAGAAGGGGTTGCGGTATATGTAAACGTGGTGCGAACGGAAGCAGCATCAATGATGGTAAACGATTCACCTTCGAGGCCAGTAGAGTTTGGAACTCTGATCGACGTACCGTTCAGAACGCCATTGATAAATAAGTTCGTTCGTGCGGCGATGACAGCGGCGGATTCCGTAGGCAAGAACGGGATGTCGTTGGGCACAGAAGGAATCGCTGTGTACCGGAACGTCGTTCCCAACACTGTAAACGTCACGCCTTCAAGATTGCCGCCGCTTGGGATCGTCATATGCGCTCCCATGTCGAATTCGAATGTTCGACCGTCGATCGAGAAGGTCTGGCCATCCGTCAACTGGCTCGCCGGAACTGTGTACAATTCAGAACCAGTCGTCTGAATATCACCAACATTCATGGACCCGGCAGTTGAGAAATCAAACCGCAGTTTCAGTCCCGCTCGCCCGGCAAAATTGCTGAGATCGACACGAGCCTGACGCCATCCGTTCGTGTTGTCGAAAGTTTCGCTGACATCCACGAACGTTTGTGTCACAGGTGCAGCAGTCTCAAATACACCATCTGGACCAATATCAAATTCGTCATCCCGAACGCTGTCTTGCAAAGAATTGTTTGTCGTCAACAGGTTCCACTGACCGGATTCATCCGACACAAACACGCGGAACGAATCTCGCATCAGGTCATCAGGATTTGGTCCGTAGTCGTAGTTTGCGTTTTCGGTATCAAGGAAATAGTTGAAATACAGCACTGGCTTATCGTTCGCTGAATATCCCTGCAGACTGAACTCGTTGCTGACAACTGTCCCCTGAGCCCCGCCTGGGAAATCGATATCGCGTTTCGGAGCGGAATTGACGGGGTTGTTGCCGCCGTCAGTGTTCTTGTTTCCAGATGAATTTCCAGTGCGTTCGTTACCAAAATACAAGCTGTTGCCGCCCGGAACTGGCAGGAACACGCTGTTGTCGAATGGAGCAACGTCGATACCGTGACCATCATCAGCTGCGGCCAGGCCACCGCGATTTGTGGTATTGTGCCAGAGATTTCGATCCAGGGTGCCAAATGCTAATCCAGTCACGTTGAAGACACCGGCAACCTGCACTGATGTTTGTGCATCATTGAAAATTGGCTGCAGAACACCAGCCGTATTGAAGGCGTACATCCGACCCGTTGTGCTGATTCCGAACAATGTCGAAGCATATCTACCACCTTCGACTTCATCAGGACCAAGACTCAAGCCAGCAAAGTTAATGTTCAGTCCACCGATATTTGCGATGAAAGTTGTTGCATTTCCAAATGAATTGACATTACGTCGGTATAAACCACCGGCATTGTCGACCATGTAGAATTGATTGCCAATAACCGCCATGCCCGTGATATCGCCGTTCAATCCACCGTTGGTGAAGCTGGTATCGATCTGGCCCCAATCGACCTGTGTCGTACCGGCACCAGAGATTGCAACGCCTGCATTCTGGCGATCACCGCCATTGCCAGGGTTGATTTGATCGCCATTTCCGGTATTGAAGCTGTACAAAATATTCCGAGTATATTGAGCCGCAACCGCACCCGTTTGGCCGGATTTTAGCCCAAGCTGTGAACGATTGCCGACGGCCCAAAGATTCGTGTCATTTGTGCCCGTATAAGTCATGGCGTTGAAGCCGATTCCAACGTCATGCGCGGCAGCATTACCCGCGTTCAGGATGTTCGTTGAGATTCCATCATCGCCGAAATTCGTAACTGCAGCAGTTCCTGTATCGATCCGCAGATAATTTCCGACATTTCCATCGGAAAATGCTTGTCCCGGAGTTCCCGTGCTGAAGGTATGCAACTGCCCGTCGGCACGCATCGCGATATCACCACTTCGCTGATTGAACTGACCAAGCAACGTCTCATTCGCACCGGTAAACGGATCCACGGTGGACACGACGGATTGATTGTTACCAGTCAGACCATAAGCCTGACTTACAAACAATGTCACATCACCGAGCGTAAACGGCACGACATGTTTAGGATCGATCACACCACTTGTGCTGACTGTGAACAGATCCGTCACTGGCAATGCGGCTGTCGATCTTTCATCAGTCGGCCCCGTCACAAACGTCGGAAATCCGAATGCGTCAAGAATCAAAGCACCGCTGGCATCTCGAGCCAAAGTCAGCCCTGATGGGTCAAATCGCTCTTCGGCTATTCGTCGAACGGAATTCACCGGTTCAAACCGCACCAGGGAAGACGTTGGATTCGCCGTCCAGAATTGGTTCAATACCTGAGGTACAATGTCATTTGGAATGATTGCCAGGCGATATGTCCGACCACCGATGAGTTCCACTGGACCGATAAACGGATCAAGTTTGCCGGCAGTGCCGCGTGACAGATCTGCTGTATCGGAACCATTGCCAGGCTTCGGCTGGTCGTCGGAGATATTCGAATCGCGACCAATCAGAATCAGTCGGTTCTGTGCGTCGTAAACCGCCGCCGTCACATCCGCACGCGAAAATCCGTCGGCAAAATCCAGGTCGATCGTGACCGGAACGTGTGGGCCAATGGTAGAAACACCGGCAATCTGCTGTGTCGCATCATATTGAACAGTGAACTCCCAGAAATCGACGTCGTACGTTGCATTGGCTCGCAAAGTCGGCGTTGTCGCGGCACCACCACTGACCGCGATTGGCGTTCCCAGCTTGCCGGCCAGCGACAAGGCCGCACGATCTGTATTCATCAGGTTGCCAACGACGACAGTCGTGACGCCAGTCCCAGGATTTGACTCTGTGCTCTCGCCCACCAGCGGACTGTGTGCCGGCTGTCCGTTGATGCCGATGCCGGTTTCCGCAAATCGAACATCTGCGTGAGTGATTTGAGTTCCAGGAAATTCATCAATCTCCTGCAATCGAATCTGCATTTGGTAAATGCCGCTTGTCAAACCGCCCAACTGAGTCAGCGGGGTTGCATTGCTGCTGCGGACTCGCACAAAGTAAGGTTGTGAAGTCCCGGCCGTGCCTGGCAGAATGACCCGGAAACCCGCATCCTGTGCATTGAATGTATAAAGATCCGGCACGCCCGCATTGGCATAACCCAATGTCTGAACATTGACACTTGGATCAACGGCCACAGCGTTGTTGACTCCATTGACATTGTCTGAAAGCGCCAGGATGTTGCCATTTGCGTCCAGCAGTTCGACAACCGTGTCCAGCGACTGGGTTGTCCGATCGATATCAATCCAGACACCAGTGCCAGCGATACCTCTAAAGCTATAGATGTCCGCATCGTTGGGGGAGTCCACTGATCCGTGAATCTCGAAACCTAAACGCAGATTTTCGTCGCCGGACTTTTGGTCTCTGGCAAGTAATCCGATTTGTTCTGCGGTTCCAACCGTCCCGTTGGTATCTGCGGAGAGCCGATCACCCAGTTCACGTTCCACATAGGTCGCAACGTTGCGATCGCTGGCATACTCGTCAATCTGGATGCCCTTCCAGTCGCCCGCCACGCCAACGGATGGGCCATTGTTGTTAGTATCACGCAGAGGAACACCGAACGTATCAAAGCCAGCTCCGACACTATCGTCCCGCAAGGATGTCAAAACGACCGGTTGACCAGGCTGCCCGATGATCTGCAAACTGCCACCGATGCGATCAACGATATCCAACGGGTAACCGTTGACAACAAAGCCCGCAGGTCCATTTGAGTCGTCCAGTTTGATAACCAGACTTTCAGTGGATCGGCTTTCCAATCGGATGCCGCCGTAGTGCTGCGTATCCGGAATGTAAATCTCATCAAGGACGATATGCACAATGTCAGTGTCGTCCCAGACGCCCTGAGTCTTTACGGTCTCACCGCGCACGCGCATACCATTCAGTGTATTGCCGCTGAACTGATTGAACCGCACAAACGGTCCCTGGTTGTCTGCATAACTTAATTCGCGATCCGCCAAACCTGTTGAACGTCCAGGATCGACGATCGCCGCAGAATTTAAAGCCTCTGCGTTAATGTTAATGCCAGCACCGATGTTGTTCCTAAACGTATTGTTCAGAATGACCGGCTGAGCACTGCGGACGAATATTGTCCCCGGGCTGTTCGGGAATCGACCTTCGCGATACGCACCTGCCGTTCCGCCAAAACCGCTGGCGTTGTTTTCGAATGCTGTATTCCGAATTCGTGCCGTCGCCTGATGGATTTCAATGGGGTTGAACCCGGCAAAGTTACTGCCCACCGGGATGATGCCGCCTGCGTACGTGATCAGCGCGCGATCGATGCTGGCGGAGCCAAGTTGTCCGATGTAAATTCCACCCCAATTCCCTGGTGATGGCTGTGCTTCAGTCGGGGCATTGTCATCATTGTTCGTATCAAACGTGCCAGCCTTGCCGGCGTCGCGAACAAGGTTCAGAACCGTACCACTTGAACCGTATCGGTCGTCCAGACGGCTGGTGAATATCACCGGCCGACCGGATTCGCCTTCAGCGATAAACTGAGCGCCCATTTCCGCTTCAATGCGCGCGCCTTCCAGCTTCAAAACCACGCCGGCATCAATGCTCAACCGCGCGTCTGTTCTGGCTCGATTACGAGAGGCCAACGGTGCCAGAATTCGGCTGAAGCTGGTTCCATTGTCCGTGAATCTGGTTGCCGAGCGATCCAATTGACCAACCAGCGTATATGGTCCAACCCCGCCTGCCGTGCTGCGATAAAGATTGCGGCCCGTGTAACTGCCCGTCGCACTCGGCAAACCGTTCAGTTCGATGGAACCAGTTAAAGTTGTCGTGAGGGATACGGTCGTATTGCCCAGCGAAGACGGCCCTTCTGCGCCGTTATCATCCGTCGCGACAACGATGTAGTTATATAAACCAACCGGCAGAGTTCCGCCTGCTCTTGCCGTCAGCGTCACGAGATTCACTGACACCTGAACCTGATCCAGAATCGGACCGCCAGGAGTTCCCTGAATCTGCAGATTCTGGGCTACGACGTGAACGATATCAGTATCGTTGAAACGACTTCCGACGGTCAGTTTTTGCGTCGAGCCGCCCGCGGCCGTGTTGACTCGAACAAACAAACCGTTCGTCGAATTGTTCAGCAAGATGTTGCCGAGAATTTCCGGACCAACGCGAACATAGTCACTGGTAAACGCTGGTGCTCCATCCTGGAATCTCGGAGAATGGAATGTGAACTCTTCAAAGCTGTCCGGATTGGCAGAAACTGCGGAGTCCTGTGAATTGGTAATCCGGTTGAAAACGATCGTGGGTTGTGCCCCATCAATAAAGATTGGATTGATGGTCTGCAGGACAGAATCCACCGCGACGTTCCCACCACCCCAGCGAATATCCGCGTTGGACACATAGTTCAAAAAGATTCCGCGACTCTGATAGTTGAGTCGCGATTCAGTGCGATCGACGGTAGTTCTAAAGGCCAGCCCGCCCCAGTCTCCGGCCTGAGCTGTCGTTGGAGTCGGCGTTGTATCAGTACCGATTGTTTCATCGGACCAGGATGTGAAGGTCACATTGCGAAACGGTGTTCCAAGAACCTGCAGTGCTCCACCGCTGCGATCAACGCCCGATGACGAACTACCGACACCGATCAAGCCTTTATTCAGTTTCAGAACTGCACCGCCATCGATCATCAGCGTCGTCCCTTTCGGGACTTCCAGTGTGCTGCCATCCTGAAGCGGCGCGTTAGACGCATTAAACCCAATCTGGTATGGATTGTTATCACCAAGCGTCGTGATGTCGCCATCCGCTCCACCGTTGCCAACAACGCGGATAATCTTGCCTGTAATACCGGCGTTCGCTGCAGTGGTAGCGACAGCAGTCGCATCGCTGATACGGCCAAATGGCGAGGCGGCGGAACCATTTGCTCCGGCCCGGCTGACAACCGTACCAGCACTGTGGGTCCCCAGAGTTTTGATAACACTCGCACCGGCGCTGTGGTTGGCGATTGTTGTAGAATTGACGGCTCGCGTAACTGTCAAAGTCAAAGTGGAGACGTTGATCGACGTAATTCTCATTTGTTCTGAATCGACAGTGATCACATCATTGACAGCAAGCAATGCCACGCCTGGCACAACGATCTGAGTCGTCACTGGCGAATTATTGATGCTTGATGTCAGAGTCGTCGCTTCGCCACGTACAACGGTTAACGCCCGAGTCGATGCGTTGATCGCCGTGATTCGCATCGGCTCGTTAGAGACCATAATCACGTTGCCGACGGCAAACGGTGTCACGCTCTGGACGACAATTTGCGTGCTTCCGACAAACGCATTGACGGCATTCGACAACGTACTGATTGCCGCCTTATTGACAAACAATGTTTCTGCTGCCGTCGCGGTCTTAAACCAGAAGTCATACACGCCACCAGCTTTGCCATCCGCATCGCCGTCGAAATGTGTTCCTGTGGTGTCCACCAACGTTGTGGTTTCAGCAGGTCGGAAATCCATCCGAAGTTGATACGCACCCTGTGACGTGCCGCCGAGTCCAGTGCCGGAAATCGTCGGGTCGTAGGCTTCGTTACCAGTGGACGAGATTCCAATGAAGTACGTCCCTGCCGTCAAAGTGACCTGCAAATACGAATCAGAGCTGAAATAGTCATTGTTTTGTGCAAGCAGTTCACGGGAGCCATCCGCGTTCTGCCGAAACAAGCGAATGGCACTGTCCAATCGACTGGAATTCGCAAGCCGTTCGGCAATGACTTCCGTAGTAAACACGCCTGACTGGCCAGTCGCAACATCGAATTGGTAAAGATCGATATCAACACTGTCCGGACGATATTGATGTTGCCCGTGAATGACGTCCTGAACGCCGGGAAAAGTTGGCTCGACGTTGCCCTGTGTTGCCCCAGGATTCGAACCTTGAATCGTAGAATTCGGCAAATCGTAAGTATGTCCCTGGCCCAGCAAGTGGCCGATTTCATGCATGGCAACTTCGAACCAATTGGCACCAGGACTGTCGTCCCAGACTTCTGCCTGATCCATAATTGCAGTACCGCCACCGGCAAGGCCCGCAACTCCGCCCGGGCCCGTTGGAATGGTCGGATCAAGCGCGCGCATGTCACCAGTCACGATTGTCAGACCAGACGTTGCCGTTTCGCGAAAATCGATGCCGAGATACGTTCCATAGTATTCAAACACTTCCCTCGCACGCTGTTTTTGAGCTGCGGTGATCGTGTTGTTAAGAATATTGCCCAAAGGATCGGTGCCGTAGACATCCTTGAAGTTGTAGTCGATCTGACTGATGCCGGGCGTGACGTCGGCTCCACCATTGATATGAGTTTCGACTTCAATCTCGCGATGTCCCGGATCAGTGTCGGCACCCGGGAAAGTGAAGTTGTACGGCAGCGGATCGAAGGACGAATTGAAAATGGACGAATTCACGATACGGCTGTGATTGCCCGTATTGCTGATGACACCGATGGAAGTTGCCGTTGCGTAACTGTCACCAACATCTGCAAAGTTGTTTTGAACAATCGGAGCTTCCGGAGTTGGTTCAGCGTTACCAATTCTCAGGCGGAACGTGCCCGGCCCAGAACCCGCCAGCGCTGCCAGATCTGATGCAAACGTCAATGTCGATGTATTGTTCGCGGCGCTGTAAAGAACACTCGTCGGGTTGTACTTGACGTCATCAAGATTGGTGACTGTTTCATTCGTGAAGATCAGTTGATAAAACGAAGCTGTCTGAGCCGACGCTGTATTCAGCGTGTCGCTGTTAAAGTACACGACGATTTGATTTCGCGCCTGACTGACCGTCCCGTTTGCATTCACCGTGACGGGCTGTGGGTCAACTGCGACAACCTGAGCTCCCAGATCCAGATTAAAATTCCACGTTGCAGCCGCCACTGGCACATTGCTCGGGATTCCGCCGGTGACAATCGTTTCCTGCAGAATATTCAAGCCCGTTCCGTGCGTGACGATGCGATAATGATCGTCCGCCAGATTTTCGCCAAAGCGCAGCACGACTTCGTTTGGTGTATTTCCTGGACCGACGTAACCGATCGTCACGGGCACATCGTTGCCGTTTCCAAAGATGCCATCACGCCCCGATCGAATCACCTCAATCGATCTTGAATTGATGCTCGACGGTGTGATCGTTGAACCAAGACTGAACTGCAGAGTCAGTTCCTGAGGCGCCACAGTCCTGGTTTCATTCTGAGCCAGAAAGTCGCCAACGTTGGGACGCACGGCCTGTAGCGTTGCCGCCAGCAGTGCTCGCGTCTCAAGGACTTCCAGCGAGGCCTCGGCGGCCTTCTTGCCTTTACTGCGACGTTTAACCGCACCAGACGACTGTAAACGACTACGAACTGCGGTAAGCCAGGCGGAAATCAGCATTGAGTCAACCCTGCGAAGGAATCTGAATTATCAATAACGTGGGTGTTTACATATTACACAGGGGAATGAACCCCTGTGCGAAGGCCAGAAGAATAGACGAAATCGTTATTTTTCTGGAAGCACTGTCTGGATGCAATTCGCATCATTGCTTGAAAGACGGTGATTTTGAGCAAATCAAACACATCAAAGTCCAGGCGAATACGCTAAATTATGCCGGATAGTGGCTTTTTAGCGTCCACTCAACTACCCATTTCTTTTAAACGCCGCATTTTATGGGAGATTCAAATACGGCAACGGGTTCGATTTTTTGCCCGTTGAGGGAATTCATCGAAGATATTCAACTGAACGTTAGTATATACTTCTGCGCAAGTGTCATGAAGCTGGGACGGAACCGAAACAAGGGTTCCCCCGAAGTGACCTCCGAGCGTGCCGGTAAAGCAACATCCAAAAGTCCACGGTAAGAACCAAAGATGACAGGGGATCGTTTCATTCATCGGCTGCGGAAAGTCTCCGACACAACCACAGCCTTCAACAGCGAACGAAGAGTGCGATCATTCTGGTTTGCCCTCGCTATAATCGCAGCAATTTCTGGATTGTCGGCTAACCCCGGTTCTCGGCCCAATGCGTAGGTCATGATTTTACCAGCAAGGCAATTTAAGAATGCTTCTTCCCTGGCAATCAGGGAGTTCTGCAAATCCCGTAAACCAGTGATTTCAGTTCCATCCGGAAGTTTTGAAGACGCATCAATTACCGGATCGTTTTGTTCGATTCGACCTTTGTAACCATGCCCTTCGCGTTCTCTGTAATCACCACAAGCGTCGAAGTTTTCCAGAGCGAAGCCAAGCGGATCAATTCGATTATGACAACGCGCACACTGCGGCAATGTGCGATGAATCTCCAGCCTTTGCCGAACAGTGGCCTTGTCGATCCCCGGCACCTTCGGCGCAATTTCACCAGCATTCGCAACTGGCAATCCCGGATCCATTCCAAGAATGTTTTTCAGGATCCAGGTGCCGCGCTTCACTGGTGATGTTCGAGTGCCATTCGAAGTTGTCGTCAGGATCGAGGCCTGTGTCAAAATTCCGCCACGCATCACTCCATCCGGCACTTTGACCCGACGAAACTCATCACCCTTCACGCCGTCAATTCCGTAGAATCGTGCAAGTCGTTCGTTGATCAACACAAAGTCAGACTTCACAAAATTCATGACGTCCAGATCCCTGTGCAGAAGTTCGCGGAAGAAACTCTCAGACTCCGCCACGATTGATGTCTCAAGATGTCTGTCGTACTGCGGATACAGATCTTCCGCCGGCGGATTCGCACCGACATCTCGCAGCCCCAACCATTGGCCCGCGAAGTTTTTCACAAACGCTTCGCTGCGCGAGTCTGCCAGCATTCGATCAAGTTGGTTTTCGATTTGATTTTCATCAAGGATCGCCCCGCTGTCCGCCAGTGCCGTGAGTTCTTCATCAGGCATTGTGCTCCACAAAAAATAGCTGAGTCTGGTGGCCAGCTGATGGGCCGTCAGCAGACGAGCTGGTGGTGCCGACGATTCGGTTTCCCTCGCAAATTCTGCGGTTTCCGGCTCAGTCAGGTACAGAAAACTCGGCGATACCAGAATCGAGATCAGCGGTCGCTTGATGGCTTCTTCAAAGACGTCGTGCTGTTTTTGAGCCGACTCAAACAGAGCCATTTTCTCATCGACTTCTGCCGTCCTCACTGGTCGGCGAAACGCCAGCTTCATGAATCTCTGAATGATGCCTTTCGCACGTTTTGCATCACCTGATTTTCCATCTGCATTCGGTCTTTTGGCGACATCACCGAGCACTCTTGTATGGCTCAACGGTGGCCAGGCCGGATTGATTGGTCCCTCAATCTCTACCCAATCGACATACAATTCCGGTCGTGCGAAATTGTCGTGTGACTGAAACCAAAAGTTCTCCAGGTCACGTGGAATGCTGTAAGCATAATCAACCGTGACGCCTGCTCTTTCAGTCGTACATCGCACCTGAAACTCAGTTACCTGTGGATCGGCTGGTGATGCATCGACGTCAAATTCACCGATCACTTTCGGCTGTCCGCCCAACGTCAAAGTCAGCCTTGCTCGTGGTGGTCCGTAGTCGTAGATGCGATGCGTCTGAAAGTGCTTCAGATCACTTTCAAATTGCTGCCGATGCCATTTTTCTCCGTCGGGTTTTTCTTTCGTTTGTTTATCAAGTCGGTCCTGCAATATGGTTCGAGCGGACTCAATAACCTGCTCGCGCGTTGCAACAGTTCCGGCCGCCCGCACGCGGATGATATATTCTCCAACTTCAGGCAATGCGAAGTCACGGGCGTTGATCGTCTTGTCCCAGCTGTTGTGGTGAATAATTCGAAAGCCGTCTTGCATGCGATTGTTTCCTCCGTTGACGATCACACGCTGACCGGCATACTCAACGCGATTGCTATCCGAGTCGCCGGTTTCCGGTTCGAATCGCCAGCGAATTGATTTCGGCTTTTCCGTCGTCACGATAGCACGATCAAGGATCTTTCGAGCGGCTTCGTAATACAGTTCAATCAACAGCGGCGACATCGTCAGCGCGCTGCCGTTGTTGTCGAAACCGCCCGCTGGAGGATCCTGGGGAAAGCCACTCGTATCGAAGTCGATGCCGACAAGATCGCGAATTGTGTTGTGATATTCCGCTCGATTCATGCGACGAAGAACGATCAACGTGGATCGGCTGACGAGTTCCGCTTGGCGAGTTTGCTCGGTCGCCCAATCGACGATCATGGCCGTTTCGACAGCCTCAGGTTGAGGTTCGTCTTCAGGCGGCATCGAGTGACTGTTCAAAACGTCCACGACTTCAGCCCATCTCTGGCGGTTTCCAGGATCTGACAGATCTGCGGTGAGTTGCGTGTCGATCCGAAAATCGGCCTCCTGTTTTTCGCCGCCGTGGCAACGGTCGCAGTGCTTCTTCAGAAACGGTGCCGCCGCACGGGCGAAACCGGTTTCATCAGGAACAAAAGCATTGGATTCGATTCGCGTTTTGCCGGTGTCTGTCTGGCTTTGAGCCATTGCAACGCCAGGCAAGGTCAGCAGTGTCGCCAACAAAATGACAGGAAAGCATCGAAACGGCTTTTGTAACATCAGGTTCTGTCCATCACATTCGGTATTTGGGAGTCGTTCAGGCGAACGGCAGAATCAGTTCAACCAAACGATGGTGCCGCGTCGAAGGCATTCGACCAGGGACAGGTCGAACTACGTGGGCAGATCTGTCCCGGATCTGTATTCTTTCGCATGGTCGATCTCAAGTGGTTTCCCGCACGCAGAATCTGGAATTGGGAATTCCTCTCCTGCCGCTCGCCTGACTATGTTAAGTGTACTGTTTCCACCTGCGAAATTCCTGCCATCGCGGATACGGATATCCTTCAGTTGAATTTGGTGAACTTCACGACGAAACTGCGGTCCCGCACGACTGGTACGATCTATTCAATTCCCGTTCATTAATCAACAATACAAGAACAATGCAAAAACCACTTCCATTCGACGTCGCCACCGTTCGCCGCATCGCCGAAGAATACCCAACGCCCTTCTATCTTTATAACGAACAAGGTATTCGCGACTCTGCTCGCAAACTTAACGCGGCCTTTGCTTGGTGTCCTGGGTTTCGAGAATACTTTGCCGTCAAGGCTCTGCCGAATCCATACATTCTGGAGATCCTGAAGGCCGAAGGTCTCGGTGCAGATTGTTCCAGCATGGCGGAACTTGAACTTTCAGAACGCGTCGGTTTTACCGGCGAAGATCTGATGTTTACATCCAATAACACTCAAGCCTATGAATATCAGAAGGCCGTCGATCTTGGAGCCGTCGTCAACCTGGACGACCTGTCTCACATCGACTACATGAAAGAACACGTTGGCCTGCCGGACTTGCTCTGCTTCCGGTACAATCCAGGTTCCGCTCGCGAAGGCAATGTTATCATCGGCAAGCCGGAAGAGGCCAAATATGGCTTTACAGAAGAACAACTCTTCGAAGGTTACGCCATCCTGAAATCTGCCGGC
>Ga0335394_10007113_pt1 | contig 12636 bp, 9 predicted proteins | sample MAT03_FD_205741 | JGI IMG/M metagenome (GOLD analysis project Ga0335394, IMG submission 205741) | Freshwater microbial communities from Lake Fryxell liftoff mats and glacier meltwater in Antarctica - MAT-03 (spades assembly) (version 2) ... | reverse complement strand
CACTGGGTCGTCAGCAGGGCAACATGTTCCTGGGGCGCGATATTGCGGCTGAACGGGATTTCTCTGAAGAAACTGCGGCAACGATTGACGATGAAGTCCGTAACCTGGTTGACCAAGCCTATCGTCGCGCTAAAGCGGTGCTTTCCAGTAATCGCCATGTGTTGGACGATCTAGCGAATTTGCTGATTGAAAAGGAAACGGTGGATTCTGACGAGTTGCAAGAACTCTTGGCAACCAGTGATGTCAAGATGGCAACGATTGCTTAATTCTTGGAAGTCTCGGTTGGAGGTCTTTTAGACCTAACAGCACATCAGTTTTTAAAAAAAGGGGAATCTCAGATGAGATTCCCCTTTTTGTTTTAATCAATGATTTGAGTAATCAGCTAAACTGCTTCTTGCCAGTTTTCTCCAAATTGAACAGAACGCTCAACGTTTGCATTGCCTGTTGTCTAGCTTCAATGTCCTGCTGGGCGCGGAGTTGCACCATTGGGTCATGCAGAATTTTGTTGACGATGCCGCGAGTTAGCGCTTCGATGATTTCCTGGTGCTTTTCGGCAAATTCTGTTCCTAGTCGAGACAGGGCTTTTTCCAATTCTTGGGCACGAATGGCTTCTACCTTGTCGCGCAGGCTGCTAATGGTCGAAATAGTATCCAGCGATCGCCACCAGGTTGCAAAAGTTTCCACTTCCTCATCTAGCAGGACTTCTGCTTCCATCGCCATTCGCCGACGCGCCTCATGGTTTTGAGCAACCACGGCTTTTAGATCATCTACGTTGAACGCCTGCACATAAGACAGTTCATTTACATCAGAATGCACGTTACGCGGCACGGCAATATCAAATATCATCAAATGCTGAACTGGATCAAGAATGACTTCTAGTTTGGCGCGATCGAGAATCGGCTCAGTAGCGGCAGTGCTGGTAAACACCAGATCGGCGTGGGGCAGCAGTTGCGCCAAGTCCGAAATGGGATGCAACTGAAGCGTTACTTCGGGAAACTCGTGAGCCAGTTCTTTTGCTCTGGTCATGGAGCGGTTCAAAATTGTGATGTTGTTCGCCCCCTTGGAGAGCAAATGCTGCACCAGTAAGCGCGCCATCTTACCGGCTCCCAGAATTGTGACGCGACAGGCTGCTAAGTTTTGCACCTTCGTTTGAGCCATTTCCACGGCTGCTGAACTAATAGAAACGGCTCCTGTGCCAATGCTAGTCTCGGTGCGAACCCGTTTTCCGGCAGTTAGAGATTGCTTGAAAAGCTGGTTTAGGGTTCGTCCAACTCCTTTATGCTCTTGACCAAGCTTGTGGCACTGTTTGACCTGCGCCAAAATTTGCCCTTCCCCTAAAACTAAGCTGTCGAGTCCAGCGGACACACGCATCAAATGCATGACCGCATCTTGATGGAGCAGCACAAATAGATAGGGACGTAGAGCAGCAATCGGAAGTTTGCTGTGGTCGCTCAAAAACTGAGTCACCTCTCGGATGCCGTTTTCGGTTTCGCTGACGACCACATAGATTTCCAGACGATTGCAGGTGCTAAGAATCGCAACTTCTTCAAGATGAGGATAGCTGCACAGTTGAGCGATCGCCTTATCGCAGCTAGTTTCTGGAATACTTAGCTTTTCTCGAACTTCGACCGGGGCAGTTTTATGACTCAAACCCACAACAACGATGTTCATATGTCTTATTGTTAAACCGCTTTTTTGATGAGGTTATCAGTCAAGCAACAGCTAGCTTTAGCAGTGATTTGCGAATGGCTGACTGTTGCCTGACTCTACTTTTTAGTGCAATTGAATCACTTGAGGCTGGTCAAACATATGAATGGTATCTACAAATCGAGCAGTTTTAGATTGGCTAGAAATAACCAGCGTCTGGCTGCGTGCGCCGCCCTTAAAGAAGCTAACTCCTTTCATTAGGTTGCCAGAGGTAATCCCGGTTCCGGCAAATAGAACATCTTTACCTGATGCTAGTTCGTCTGCGTTGTAGACCTTATCTGGATCAGTAATCCCCATTTCTTGCAGACGAGCAACGTTCGCTTCCTTGCTTTCTCCAATTAACCCGGTTTTAACGACAGCGGGATCATAAATCAGTTGTCCTTGGAAGTGCCCTCCCAAGCAGCGCATCGCAGCGGCTGAAATAACTCCTTCAGGAGCAGCGCCAATCCCCATAAGGGCATGAATATTGGTTCCAGCAAAGCCGCAGTTGATTGCAGCCCCTACGTCGCCGTCGCTGATGAGTTGCACCCGTGCGCCTGCTTCTCGGATCTCTTTGATCAAATCATTGTGGCGATCGCGCTCCATAACGACTACAACCAGTTCAGTGATAGAGCGATCCAAGCACTCGGAGAGAATTTTTAGATTCTCAGTGGCAGATTTGGTGATATCTACATGACCTTTGGCAGCAGGGGGAGCCGCTAATTTTCTCATGTAAAAATCGGGTGCGGCAAATAATCCACCCTTTTCAGAAATCGCCAGCACTGCCATGGCACCAGGTTGCCCATAAGCGCACAGGTTCGTTCCTTCACAGGGGTCTACTGCAATATCAATTTCGACTAGTTCATCAGGATTGCAAAAGGTTTTAGCATCAGCTTGAGTACAAATTCCTACTTCCTCGCCGATGTAAAGCATCGGTGCTTCATCGCGCTCACCTTCACCAATTACAATGCGACCCCGCATATAGATTTTATTCATCCGCTCCCGCATGGCTTCGACTGCCACTCGGTCTGCTTCGTTCTTATCACCCTTGCCCATTAACCGTGCAGAGGCGATCGCAGCCTGCTCAACGACTTCAATAATCTCTAAACCGAGTGTATTTTCCACTGCGTAAGCCCTCCAAACTGCTGATTTTGCGCGGTTTTGCACATCCACTTCAATGTATAAGTCTATCAAAAGGGGGAGACGTGCTTAACGACAATCTGGGTGAAAGTATGTGTAAAGTTTTACTGCTAAGAAGTAAGAAGAAAACGAAAACCAGTCTTAGCTGCTCCGTAACCGCGAATACTGGATGGAATCGAGCCAAGCTGCTATTGTTTTCCCTAGCTGACGCGATCGCTAAACTAAATCAGCTTTGTTCTTTTCCATATTTTCCGTAAAGGAGTGTTCCGCTGCTGAACCCATTGCCTCCACTCGCCCACGTCCCCCACTTTGCGGAGCCAGGGCGAAGGAATCCCAAAACTGCTCAAGATTTGATGTCAGAGGCAGCCTACAGCAGCGCTTTGGATCACATTGTGTTTACCTGTGTGGATATTGCTTTTCTGTATGGCGATCGCTTGCTACTAGCAAAGCGCAATCATTACCCCCGCAGATCATGGTGGATCATTGGTGGAAGAATGGTCGCTGGAGAAAGCCCGATCGAAACGGCTCAGCGAAAAGCATCTGAAGAAGCGCAGCTACATCACCTTGCTACTGAACGGTTTCAATATATTGGCGTATATTCCACCTCTTTTGCACTTCGAGAACAAGCCCCGATTCACCATGGTTCTCACAGCGTCAACCTAACCTATCAAGTCACTTTGAGTGAACCAGAAACCCATCTGCTTGAGTTGACCAGCAGCGAGTATGACTCTCACTATCAGTGGATGCAATTGAGTCAAATCAGCGAACTAATAGATGCGAGTAGTCCGCTTGATCAAGCCCTGCTGCAAATGGTTCAAGACTTGCGAATTTCTTAGCTGCTGGCTAAACAACTCGGAACTCCGCCTCTCAACCCTGCACTTCGCACTCTTCTTTGTATTGTTGCTTGATAATTCACCAAATATAGGTTTTGTATGGTAGTACAGTGGAGAGATTTAGCATCGAAGGATGTTTATCTATAGATTGCGGGTATTATTCGGAAGTTTTCGTCTATAAATAGCCTTAAATTGGGCGCAAATTGCAAAAGCAGATATATCATTAGCATCGCGCTGGTTGATCTGTCTAGATTTCCTATCTTTCAGGATTCAGAGCTATGAGTAAAGCGGTTGGTTCAAACCACGATCCAGATTCGAGATTACCCGAAACGCCACAGATGAAAAAAATGCCTGTTAAACGGGAAGATCTGACTCCACAGCAGAGTAGCAGTGTTGCTTCTGGCGACTCTGTGCATGGAGCGATTTGTGAAACGATTCCGCTGGGAATCGCTGATTGGCAGCCAGTGGAATTTCCAGACGCAATCAGTCTGGCTAAGCTATCTGATCCCGTGCCTTTAATCAACGAGCCTGGGTCAAGTGCTGTGAATCCAGAAGATAGTCAGTTAGAACATCAGCCAGATGGGAGAAATCTAATTCATCACTTAGAGCAAGAAAACTCAGCGTTTCGCGCTCAAGTGGGTCAGCTAGAGCGCGATTTGGCGCAGGCGCAGGTGGAGCTACAGCTAGAAGTGACTCGCTTTTACTGCAAAGAGTCTGAAGCGGCTGCGATTTCGCAAAGTGCATCTCTCACGGGAATCGCGGCTCAGGCACCGTTGAACCCTGAGGAAATGGCTGCTATTCATCGACAAATTAGCCAACTTTCTCAAGAATTAGACTCGTCTCAGAAAATGGGGCATCGTCAGCAGATTTTAGTCGAAACGCTGAGTGAACAGTTGGAAAGCGGTCAAGAACGCATTGCCCATTTAGAGCGGGATTGTGCCATCACTCAGCAGCGGTATAACGAGCAAGTGCAACTCGTATTGCAGACAGAAAATGTGTGTCGGGATTTGCGAATGCGGCTGCACCGCCAACAGCGGCAGGCACTCCAGTTTAAAGCAGCTTTAGAAAAAAGCTTGGAGATGGGATCTATGCAAGCAGGGGCGATCGCCCAGTCTGATTTGATCTCACCGATCGCTACCGATGCCACTCCCTTCATTCCTAAAGTTCAGCCGGTGCAACCTTGGTCGCAGGTCGTCGCAACCGATTCTCGGACGTATGCAAATTGCCGGGGCGAAGAACATATTTTGCTGAATCTGTTTTCTAAGCTATTGATGGCGGATCAGCAGCCAGTGGAAGGGGTAGAAATAACGCCAATTCAAGAGGTTGAATTAGCGTCGATTCAAGTCTCTCCAATACAGGACTTACGCAAATCAACCGAAATTTGCCCCCCAACCCCCAATTTTGTGGGAGCTAGAGATCAAAGTCCCCCAGAATTGGGGGATTTAGGGGGCAAGTGCGTAAGTCCTACAATAGTGAGTCAGGTCGTAAATCAGGGACAATCCGCCGGGGGTAATCTGGGGTCAGTGCGATCGCGTGAGCCGCTACCTGTGCCAGAAGTCATCACTCCTGAAGATGTCTCTCAATCTATTGGTTTGATTTTTCCTAGACGGGTTGGTTCTCAACCTCAAACTCCTGCGGCTGCGCTTGCTGGCGAAGAAGCGGTTTTTGACCTTAGCCCATTTGTGGAGGCAGGTGAAGCTAATGTGATGAATGCTCCTACAGTAGAACTACGACCGATCGCAAAGAATATTTTACCTCCGTTATTGAATTCGCCTCGTCGTAAAAAAAACGCAGCCCATCAAAAACCCTTTGTAGAAACAACATCACAACCCCAAGTTTTGAGCCAATCGGGCGATCTCGAAGATAATTTATGGGCTGATTTGGCTAAACTAATTGAGCCAGATTCGACTGTCGAATTTACTTCTACGCCTGAGTTATTGAATCAAGCAGTGGAGCGATCGCCAGCGCCATCCAATCCGTTCCAACTTGCTGATGATTTGGCAAGCGATCAAGTGGTGGGCAATGAGGGACTGAAGAATGAAAAACCTGCCAAGAAGAACAACAAGGGCGATCGCTCCACGACACCAAAGCCCCTTTCCCTAGATTTCTTTGCTTACATCGAAAAAAAGGCGATCGACACTCCAAACGCTAATCCTTCAACCGCTAACATTTCAAGCATTGACGCTTTGAACTCTGCGCCAAAACCTGCGCCAAAACCTGCGCCAAAACCTGAGTCTAAATCTGTCAACGCGAAGCTGTCTCACTTTGAAAAAAAGACAGACGCACCTGAAGAAACTTTGGAGTCTTCACCAAGCCTACCTAAAGCCAGTGACAGCAAGCTAAACACTTGCCCTTCCCCAATCCTCTATCCCTTTCGCCCTGCTAAAAAGCTCAACTCAATGTCAGCCATAGATTTGCCTTCCTTCCGCCCTGTGGCAAATTAGGGGCTTTTACAGTCCATATTTTTGCAGTCGATAGTTGATTCGGGCACCGGTGAGATATTGGGCGATTGAATTGTCGATGCTTGAATAGCCAGAGGGCGATCGCGCTCCACGCTAAATCCTCCGGCTTTCCTGCCAACCGCCTGGGGTTGCCCCATGCCATCCGTCATGCCATAGCTGCGAGATAGCAACCAAAGCCACAGATTGGGAAACCTAAATTCTATCCAGGGTTGAATTTGTCGTATCCAACTGGGAAACCAACTGGCAAACAGCGCACTAATAAACGCTTGCAGCGTGAAATCTAAATAGCTACCGAGCCAGCGCAGCAAATCTTTTGCCCCTGCCATTTGCCAAATCCACAATAAAAGAGCCGGATTTTTCCAGGCAGCCGTCAACGCCATCCGGTTAAATTGCAGCCAACTCACCCGATCTTTAATGAATGCTTCGGCGATCGCTGGAGGTTCATCTGCCAGAATGCCAAAGAATGTGTTGAGCATGGCGTTGACCCGCTCTGGCGCGATGAATTTTCCGGTTGGCACCATCATGCCTTTAGAAAATAGCCAGGTCACCGCTACATTGCTCTGGAAGGCGCGAATTTGATTCAGGTGACGGGCAGTTAGCAAATCGTGTTTTAGGGCGGTATCCAGCAGGTGCGTTAGGCGAGGGAGATTTCGCACAAGGGAGCCAAACCCAGTAAACACGAGGGGCGATTGCAAGGAAGCAGAATCACCAATGGCAATCAGCCGATCAAACGCCACGGTGCGATCGCGGCTGCCCACGCTAAAGTGCCCTGGAATATAGCCAAACGTTGGCTTTTTCCACACCAGCTTTTCCATGTCGCAACGGCGATATTCCGGCAAAATCGCAAAGAAATCTTCATACATTTCCAATAAAGAGCCAGGATTCATAGAATTCACCTGATGGTAGTGAAACAGGTAAACAGTCAACTCTTCCCCTTCCGCTGGAAATAGCTCCCAGATTAACTGCCGCCCCCGCGAAATATCTCCATGACTGTTCAGCACATCTCCATAGCGCCGATCCCACACGCCGGGTTCAAATCCACTAGAAATCACGGCTCCCACCGTCGGACATACGCTGTCAAAAGTGCGCCCACCGTTGAGTTGCCACGCGATCGGCGATGCAGATCCCATCGCATCGATCAAAAGCCGACCGCTGACTTCTTTTGCAGTTTGAGTCGGCAAATGCTGACAATGCACCGTTACTTGAGCCGCTTCCACATCTGCTTTAATAAACTCTGTTTCATCCCAAATTTCGCCGCCCTGTTCCCGCAGCTTAGTTCCACACAGGCGCAGCAGCTTTTCAGCATCTAAGCCCACATTCAGCACGGTTGGGGTATGCAAGACCGGAGCTTTTGCTTGAAGTGGATTATTGGCATCAAAAAACTTATGGAATCCATCCACATATTCACGGGCGATCGCACTTTCAAACTCAGCCACCGTAAACAGTCCCAGATCGATCAGATTCTGAAACTCACTGCGAGAAATATTCCATTCTCGGTTCATCTTGCCAAACGGCAGCCGTTCAATCAGCAGCACCCGATAGCCCAACCGCGCCATCACCGCCGCATGAATCACACCCAAAGCACCACCCAGATAAATCAGGTCGTACTTCTCCTCTTTCTTCCCTCTTTTCTCTTCTTTTTTCTCTCTTCTTTCTTCTTTCCTAAACACAACCTGCTTCGGCTGCTGCGGATTTTGCACACTTTCCCGCCAGCGCTGCTCCCACCAGTAAACTCGTTTTAAGTCATACTCGCCGTTGGGCATCGTTTGAAAATATTTGACGGTCAGCGGATAGTCACCCTCCAACGCTGCAAAAATCGATTGTTGAGCCAGATCGACCTTGGGTGGAGCCGGATAATGATTTGGAAAGTGTTCCCGAATTGATTGGATCAGGTATCTTAAAATATCTTGCTCACGGGAGAGCGGGTTGCTCCAGCGAAATGCCTTTAAATAGGTGGTGCGCTGAACAGCCCAGACAAAGATTGAAAGCTCATCTGGCAGGACGATTTCCGGCGGAATTGCTTTACGAATCGCGGTTTCAGAAATTCTTTTAGCCTGAGGCGTGGTTGAAGAAGTCCAGATCTTAATTCCTGACGGCGTGATGCTTTTCTCACCCATCACAGGTTGAAAAGCGTTTTGTAGCCAGAGCTTAACTGTTGCTGTGTCTGGGGTAGGAATTTCAATATAAAGAACTTCTTTCATCTGCGTTTATCAACTCCTATGAACCGCCGCCAACAATCAGGTTAAGAATTTCTTAAATACGTTAAACTCTGCACAAGTTCACACGCTGAAAATCTTTAAGCCTCTCTCATCCTAGTTTTAATATTGCTTCTGTTGTTATCTTTGCCATGAATTATTCTATTTCAGCCAGCCCTCAAAAACTCCAACACGAGTCAGTTAGTGAAGAACTCATCGCTGCCGCGATCGCCGGGGTGATTCAAAGCGCCCGTTCTAATGGACAATCTTTGGAAGATTTGATCCGTGAAGTTTTGGCAGACGATGCCCTGCTAGATGGACAACAGCGCCGTTGTTTGGGAGAGGTTGTTGCGACAGCATGGCAAACTTTGCCGAATTCTGTTGACTCTTTATGAGTAGACTCTGACAGGTCATCGTAGAGCAGCGATCGCGAAAAGATATAATCCTCAAACATAACGAAACTATTGAATCTTTGAGAGGCTGAGAGGACATGGACAATAAATTGATGCTGATGATTCCCGGACCAACCCCCGTGCCGGAAAACGTCCTATTGGCTATGGCAAAGCATCCGATTGGACACCGCAGCGGCGATTTCTCCGACATCATGGCAGAAGTCACCGAAAATTTAAAGTGGCTGCATCAAACCCAGAATGATCTGCTGATCTTGGCAGCAAGTGGCACAGGTGCAATGGAAGCGGGCATTATTAATTTCCTGAGTCTTGGCGATCGGGTTTTGGTGGGCTGCAATGGTAAGTTTGGCGATCGCTGGGCAGAAGTCTGCGACGCTTACGGACTGAAAACTGAGAAAATCACCGCCGAGTGGGGTAAGCCGCTCGATCCAGAGCAGTTTCGTGCAGTATTAGAAGCAGACAAAGATAAAACCATTCGAGCCGTGATCATTACCCATAGCGAAACTTCGACGGGTGTTTTGAACGATTTGGTTGCCATTAATCGTCACGTCAAAGCGCATGGGGAAGCTTTGATTATTGTTGATACGGTGACCAGTTTGGGCGCAGTTAACATCCCGACCGACGAACTAGAGTTGGATGTGGTCGCGTCGGGTTCGCAAAAAGGGTATATGATCCCGCCCGGATTGAGCTTTGTCTCGGTCAGTGCTAAAGCATGGCAGGCATATGCCACCGCAAAACTGCCCCGATTCTATTTTGATTTGGGCAAATATAAAAAAGACGCTGCCAAGAACACAACCCCTTTCACGCCGGCAATCAACCTGATTTTTGCCTTGCAAGCAGCCTTACAGATGATGAAGTCAGAAGGCTTAGAAAATATCTTTGCGCGCCATCAGCGTCTCACTCAAGCGACGCGATCGGCAGTGAAAGCGATGGGGTTGCCTCTCTTAGCGCCGGATGAGAATGCCAGCTTTGCTATTACAGCCGTAATGCCTGATCAAGTAGATGCAGAAAAAGTTCGTTCGGTGATGAAGAAACGATTTGATATTGTGTTGGCGGGCGGACAAGACCATCTGAAAGGCAAGATTTTTCGGATTGGGCATTTGGGTTTCGTCAGCGATCGCGATATTCTGGCGGCGATCGCTTCTTTAGAAGCTACCCTGCAAGAATTGGGCTATGAAAACTTTGCTTTGGGTGCTGGAGTTGCGGCGGCGGCAAAGGTGATCGCAAATTTCTAGCGGTTAAACCAGCTTAAAACTACAAAAGCGGGTACTGTTTCCAGCCCCGCTTTTATTTGCCTTGGCGGATTAAAATGTTTTGCTTAAGCATTTTCGAGCCAATCGTAAATTCGATCTAGCTGCTCTAAAGTGACTAAACCGTACTGCCACAGAATCATGGGTAATGGTCCAGGATCTTGCTCTGTATGGCGCAGCGCGATCGAAATAGAAGCAGCAGAAACAGCTAGCTCTTCCTGCAAAAAGCGAATTAAACGTGTATATGATGATGAACCCATACAACCCTATCTCCCAAAACACTCGTCTATTTGTTAACTTGTTCGTCTCAAAAACTTTGCGTTTTTATATTCTGGACTTTCACCACACACATCAAAGCATTCCTATTAACTACAAAGCCGCTTGTGATAGCGATACACTACGCAAAAAACTTCTAGATAAATACTTAATGAATAATTAGGTTAAACGATTCAACTGTAGATAAGCTCTGTCTCACGAAAGACTAGCGCATATTTACAGCGAATGATTAATGTAGATCAAAAGATCTATAAACTTTATTAAAGTTCTTACAAAGAGCCGTTGGCAGATTTTTTTGGATTGAACTGCACAGGTAAGCGATCGCCCGGTTTAATCCCCAATTCCACCGCACGACCGCCGCGCAATTCGATCACCTGATCAATGGGGTCTTTAGGACCATAAAAGGGACAAGGCTCTGCTTTGCAGGGTGGCACATTGCTAGAAACTGAAATAACTTGCCCGTTTCGCAGAAATACCATATCCAAATTAATCACCACATTCTTCATCCAGAAGCTGACTGGGCGCGGTGGCGAAAAGAGAAACAGCATTCCATGATTGGCATCCAGCGCAGGGCGATACATTAATCCCATTGATTGCTGCTCAACCGTGCGTGCCACTTCTAGTTGAATCAATTGGTCGCCAACTTGCACTTGGGCAGAAACAGGTAACATTTGCCCTACCTTGGCTAGCTCTAAAGGAAATTCTGACGTTTGAGGAATATTCTTTGCAGGCGAAACCGATGCAACTGGAGTGGAACAGCCGCTGATCAATAGTCCAAGCACCAAGACACTGCCTGAAACGATTGATGTGTAGTGCCGCTGAGTGCGATCGCTGATTCTATTCTGCTGCCCCGTTTGCTTCTGAGAAATTAGCTTCAACATGCCGCCTCTTCAATATTACGCTTCACGGAGAACGTAACCTACGCCACGCACGGTTTGAATCAGCCGCTTTTCGCCCTCATCCTCAATTTTTAAGCGCAGATAGCGGATATAGACTTCAATCACATTCGATTCGCCTACAAAGTCATAGCCCCAAACGTTTTCTAAGATTTGTTCGCGGGTTAACACTTCGCGTGGATGTTCCATTAAGTATTTGAGCAGTTCAAATTCCTTCATGGTTAGGTCAATCGTGCGGTTGTTCCGAATCGCTCGACGAGTTGCCAGATCTAATCCCAAATCGCCAAACCGCAATTTTTCGGTGGTGTCCGCATCCGATTTCAAATAAAGCCGTACCAACTTCAAAAAATCATCTGCTCGATAGGGTTTAAGAAAATAATCATCGGCTCCTGATTCCAAACATGCAACCCGATCTTCGATAGTATCTCGTGCCATCAGCATTAGGATAGGCACTCGCGCTCCTGTTGCCCGGAGGCGATTGCAAAACCATATCCCTGATTCTCCTGCTAACATGCGATCGACCACAACCAGCAAAGGCTGCGCTGCTGAAATTTTTCGCAACCCGCTGATAGCATCTTGGGCGATCGCGGTTTCGTAACCAGATTCTTGCAGATCTACACTGACACTTTGAGCAAGAGTTTCATCGGTTTCGATTAACAGAATTTGAGTACTATCGGCAGTTGCGGTATTCATAAGCAGGGGAGAAAGGTTCACAAAGGGCAATCAAAATAGTTGATTACAAAATAACTGGTTAGATGGCTAGGTATTAATTCCTATCGTCACTCTGTTTTAACATAATCTTTTAGCTAAGTTGATTTTCTCTGTCTAATTTTCTGTTTAAGTGTAGATTTCAATTAAATCTGACTCTAATAGTTTGATTTTTGTTTCCTGTTTAAGGCAATTCCACTGATGTTGGCTTCGCGATGTGGGGCAATCCCCAACCCAGCTTTTCGCGCAAAACATGAAAAAACTCCGGCGGTTGCAACCGGATAAAGCGGGCATTGAAGGGCGATCGCTCGATTCGGACGCGATCGTCTGGCAGCACATAGCATCCGCCATTGCCATCGACTACCATAACCAGTCGATTAGTATTCGCTGGAAAAATGGTGACGGGTTCACTATTGGCAAACACTAAGGCACGAGAGGCAAGAGAATGGGGGCAAATCGGCACTAATTGGAGGACAGGCACACCGGGCGTAATCACCGGTCCGCCAGCAGAGAGAGAATAAGCCGTCGATCCGGTTGGGGTGGAAACAATCAGCCCATCCGCTGCAATATCTACAGGGGCGTGATGACCAATTTCTACCTCAAAATGGCACATGCTAGTCAGTGGTTCTCGATGAATCACCATTTCATTTAGGGATAGCGCTTCCCACAAAAGGTGCTTTTCTCGAAAGAGTTGTACCAAGAGGGTAGATCGCTCTTCAACCTGGTAAAGATCTGCCAGGACAGCTTCTAAAGCCTCTGGCAGTTGGTTGACATAGGTTT
>Ga0335394_10007111_pt1 | contig 12637 bp, 5 predicted proteins | sample MAT03_FD_205741 | JGI IMG/M metagenome (GOLD analysis project Ga0335394, IMG submission 205741) | Freshwater microbial communities from Lake Fryxell liftoff mats and glacier meltwater in Antarctica - MAT-03 (spades assembly) (version 2) ... | reverse complement strand
AACAAACTTAAGCAACAGGACGAGGCGGTCGGAAAGAGAATATAATTTCGTACTCTCAATCGCAATCTTAACTTGCTTCGCAAGCCGCTTTACGCTGCGCGCACCGAACGTTTTCCACTGACTAAAACTCTATCGGGCGATCCTCTTGAATCTCTATCGAAGCAAATATCGCTTTCGATCTGCCAACCGTCGACTCAAGAACTGCCAGAAGCGACGTACGCTGCTCGTTGGCTGCCAATGCTGAAAACGTCAGCGGATATTTTTCAAATGGACGCTGCTCTAAAAACCAAGCAACCATCGGAACGCAACTTTCGTGCCGAACACTATTGGGACGTGGCTCAATTTGATTCACTTCTTGCCGTTTGCCGCTAAGGCTAGATGTCCAAAGACGAGGGGCACGTTTCGCTTCGATACGCTTTAAGCTTCATTCTGATAGAATACAAACAAGTGAATTAGGATTTTGGGCTTGGACGTTGGATGAATAAACGATGTCAATGAAGATTGGAATTCGCGCTTGGATTGATTTTGCCTTCCGCAAGATCTTCGGCAAACCGGGCAACGAAATTTGTCTTATTAGTCTTCTCAATGCGGTGCTTCAATTGCCTCGTCCGGTCGTCTCGGTCGAGTACCTCAATCCGTTCGGATACAAGGACTTTGAGACGGATAAGCTGGTTTGTGTCGACGTGAAAGCGACCGATGAGCTTGGTCGGGTTTTTGTCATTGAGGTCCAAATAGTAATTCACTCGAGTTTCGCGAAGCGAGCCGTCTTTTACGCTTGCGAAGCGTACACCGATCAGCTTCGGGCTGGCCAGGGCTATGGCGACCTCAAAGCGACCTATTCGATCTGTCTATTGATGCGGAATTTGTGGGATAACGATCGACTTCATCACCAGTTTCAATTGGTTGAAAGGGAAAGCAGGATGGTTTTGGAAGATTCGATCGAGATTCACACCGTTGAGCTTGCGAAGTACAATGGAGGTTTGGGTGAAGTTCGCGGAACGAGCGTCCTGGAGCAATGGGCTTACTGGATCAAGAATGCGAACGAACACACGGTCGAAGAGTTGCGAGAGTTACTGCCTGGGTTGGAGTTTCTTCGGGCGACGGGTGAGTTAAATGCAATTCGGGAGATAACAAAGGAGAAGCAGATGTACGATGCAAGAGAAAAAGCCAGCTTGGATATTCAATCCAATTTGATCGACGCAAGACAAGAAGGACGCCAGGAGGGACGCCAAGAAGGTATCGAGATAGGCGAGCAACGTGGCGAGCAACGTGGCGAGCAACGTGGTATCGAGATAGGCGAGCAACGGGGCAAGCTAACGGGGAGTGTTCAAGTGTTTGAAGGGCTACTTGGTGAGACCGTGTCGCCCGATGAGATGCTAACCAAAAAATCCATCGAAGAATTGGCGTTGATGGTGACCCAATTACAAAAACGTCTTCGCGACCGGATGTCGTAGCACCAATTGCAGCTTGAAACCGTCGTGAGGATCGGTAATGAAAACCCGTGATCATCAATGCGACGATAGCGTGTAATAAGTTTTTTGGGCGAGTTGTCGAGTCGACTTTTGTCCTCGACCATGTCTCGCATGGCTGTAATTTCGTCGCCAGTAAGTTGATTAGGATGGCTCTTTGGACATGATGGCAGATCGGTAAGCTGGCACATGTCAGCATTTGTCCATGAGTGATAACGCGAGTACGACAGACCGATCACGGCCAACACGGATCGTTTTGGTCATCGCAAAAACAACATTTGCGAGGGAAGACACAGCAGTCGAATTGGAGGGAGTGGACCACCAGGTCTCGCTTTGGTTATAGTGTATACCGTACATGACACTCAAACTTATTCGCCCTCTCCCGCTTCTAAGATCAACATGAAACCATTCGCCTTACTCATCGCGTTTACTCTGTTTTTAGTTTCGACAACTTTAGTTTTCGCAGAAGGCATCGCTGGCAAACGGCCCAACATCCTGTTCGTACTGACAGACGATCAAGGCTATGGCGACATTTCGGCGCATGGCAATCCCGTCCTCAAAACGCCGAATCTCGATAAGCTTCGAAGCGAAGGCATGCGATTCACGGACTTTCATGTAAGTCCGACGTGTTCGCCGACCCGCAGCGCATTGATGACCGGTCGGCATGAGTTCAAGAACGGTATCACACACACCATCCTGGAACGCGAACGTCTCACATTGTCCGCGATAACCATCGCGCAGTTGCTTCAAAGCAGCGGTTATACCACCGGTATTTTTGGTAAATGGCATCTTGGTGACGAAGCCGAGTACCAACCCAGTCGTCGAGGCTTTGACGAAGTTTTTATCCATGGTGGTGGCGGTGTCGGGCAGATTTATCCAGGGTCATGCGGTGACGCGCCCGGCAATAAGTACTTCGATCCGGCTATTCTTCATAACGGTACGTTCGTCAAGACAAAAGGTTACTGTGCCGATCTTTACTTCGAACAAGCGTCTAAGTGGATCGATTCACAACATGCAAACAAGAAACCCTTCTTTGCTTATATTGCATCGAATACACCGCACGGTCCCTATATCGCTCGACCAGAAGACAAAGCGTTGTACGAAGGCAAAGGCCTGCCAGCTGAGACGGAGAGCTTTTTCGGAATGCTCCATAACGTCGACCAGAACGTAGGCAAAGTTTTGGCGAAGCTCGACGCGTTGGGAATTGCTAAAGACACGCTTGTTATCTTCATGAACGACAACGGAGGCACAGCTGGAGTCAAGGTTTTCAATGCAGGGATGCGTGGTGCCAAGGGGACGGCTTGGATTGGAGGAACGCACGCGAGTTCGTTCTGGCGGTGGCCAAGCACCATTCAACCTGTGGACTGTTCGGCGCTGACGGCGCACATCGATTTCTTTCCAACGCTAGCTGAAATTGCAGGAGCCAAGATATCAGACCAAGTAAGGCCTCAGGTTGAGGGCCGTAGTCTAGTGCCATTGTTGGAGAACCCTGCTTCGTCGTGGGATGACCGGACGCTCGTCACCCACTTGGGACGCTGGCCCAAGTTTAGTGACCCAAATGAGATGAAGTTTAAGATGTGCAGTGTGCGCAACACCCGCTGGCATCTCGTTTCGGAAAAGGGCTCAGCCGAGGCAAAGTGGGAGCTATTCGATCTTAAGGCCGATGCGAGTGAAAAAACGGACATCGCGGCTCAGCATCCAGAAGTCGTAAAGGAACTTGCGAACGGATTCGAAAAATTCTGGTCGGAGGCCCTGCCGTTGATGGTAAACGAGAATGTGGTTGGTCCATCGATCAATCCCTTTCAAGAACTCTACTACAAGCAGTTCGGTGGCAACCCAACAGAGGCAGACTTAGCTAAAATGGCTCCCAATCGCAAGAAAGGTGACACGAAGCCAACTGAGCCGAAAAAATAGTGGGATCGATGCTTCGCCGCCTATGGTTCATCGAGTTCATGGATTTTCGATCATGAGAACTCTTTCTCCCCCTCGCGGCTCGGCCATTGAGCGTGCCACCCTGCACTGCCTTTGCTACAAAGCAAAATGGTAAGGGCACTAAGGATCGTTCGATCAATTAGTGGGATATAAAGAGGCTTCCGGCCTGTCGTATTGAAAATGACAGGCTGGAAGCCTATCCCACTTCAAAAACTGTTAGGGAACTTGTTTCTCAAATGCATCGAGACTCTTTTTAAAGCTTCGAAGGTCGTTTTTAAATGGGGCCACTTCGGGTATATCTGGCGTCGCTATTCACACGCGTTAGGCCGAAGTCAGCCACACGCACACGTTCGACACCTCGGTCCAGCAAGATGTTAGAGGGCTTGACATCACGGTGAACCAGTCCGCACTCGTGGGCAGCCGACAAAGCCGATGCGATCTGACGCGCAAGCGTCCGCATCGTTCCGATCGGCTAGCCGTCGGATCAAGCTTACTCGCGTTTCTGGCCAACTGGACATTTGGAACTCGCTACGTTTTCGCAGTGAAACTATGCTTTGGACAAATGTAAATGCAGATCGAGTTCCAAACCTTGCACAAATGGGGGATTTTTGGAATTGTCCTGGCGACCCACATGTCCATCCATGCCTCAGACGCTATTGGAACCGCTGATTTATTGGCCCGCGTTGAATGGCAAAGTCATTGTCGGTCCAGATTCGCTCCCATTCTTTCCAGTCTGTGTGCGAGCTCGCAAACAGGATCTTTTCACGCTCGATCGGGACGAGCCCAGCATCGGCGGCCTGCTCCGCCGGAATCGGCTTGATCATCCCCTCCCCTTTCAAATTCGCTATAATCTCGACATCAAATCGCCGGAGCGGCCAAACGAGCAATCCGACTGCGTCAATGTCATAGGGATGATGTTTCGTAAAATTGGCTTCAAGCTGCTCTCGAACTAGTTCAACACCGCACTTTCTGTAAAATCCCTCCAGCGCAAGCAAAAAGGAATTCTTCTGAGCCGTTGAAACAGAGTTGAGCCATCCGCTTTGGGAGACTCTCGCAAGGATCCATCCGCTCTGCTCCTGCAAACGAAGCTGCAACGGCGCCCCGCTCAGTTTCGAGCACGCAAGCTCGATCAAGAAACTATTGGAAGCCGATTCGACCTTCACACACCCAATGGGCTGTCCAGACCATGGCTCGCACTTCTGCAACAATGAAATCAGTTCCCGATCTACAAACGCGTGGATCGACTCCTCTGCATGGTGAAGTTGCTCGCGAGTCGACCGCCGAATGGTAAACCTGCCCAGCGATGCGTCTCGATGTTCCAGTTTTCGTAGCTTGCGAAAGATCTTGGGCAATGTTCCCGAATGAAAGCCAGGTCGAAGGAATCGTGCGATTGTTTCGCCATGGCTTCCAACCGGCATCGGCTTCAATCGACCGGGGCGATTGGCAAGATAGAGTCGCCAGTTTTCTTTCAACTCCCAAACGGCAAAACCGAAGAAGCCAGGTAGGAACAACATGTTGAACCATGTAATCGAACGCGCCAGCGGTGTACCAAGATACTGCCCCAAAAAATGGACCATGTTCCCCTCGAGCATAATAAGTGCAGGAAGGAAGATTTTGTGCGCTACGGTCACCACCGGAAAGTGTTTCACAGGATGAAACGTCGGCTCAATCAGTAGATTCACATAGATCCGAATCAAAAAGGAGACAAACGACCAAATCACCCCGAGAATCGCTTTCGCAACCACCGATAGCCAGTTCTCGTCGCTGTGAAATCGAAGCCACTCATCGACGGCATACAAGACTCGCTCTAGTGTCCCAAGTAACAGACGGAAGAAGTCGACAACCCAGCCTATCAGCGCAAACACCAGGCGAGCATGTAGCTGGTGCAGGGCGTTCTCAATTCGTTCTCGCGTCAACTCCTGAGCATCCCGGCCAAGGCGAGTATTCAGGGCAGCACCCGACAAAAGTGCAATCGCTGCAACCCACCACCATTCCACAGGTTGCCATCGGAACAACCAGGGGATCGCTCGACCTAATAACCAGGCGAGTAACGTGGGCCAAAGCACAAACCGTCTGAACCATACCAGTGGCACCGAAGACCAGATGCTCAACAAAATAGGGAGCTTCAAAAGCAGGAGCGGTGTCTCAAATAGGATGGCTCGCGTGAAGCGCCAAACCGTTAAGACCAAGCTATACGAAAACTTGCGAAATCTCGGGACATGAATCAGGGCCATCAAGAGCAGCCCCAAAAGGACCACCAAAGAAAACGTGGGCGTCTGTTGATTATAAATCTGGCGTGCCGCTTCGTCAGGCGTTTTCGGAGGTACTGATATCGTTGCCTCCGTGCCGTCCATTCGTGAAAAATCGAAAGGCAGTCCCTCACCATCCTCCGGCGTGGGCGTGTTCTGAAATTCCACCGTGCTAGTCGCAGGAGGATCTGCCGCAAAGGCCTTACTCAATGCGTCAGCGTCTTTTGTTTCATCGATCGATGCTGGTTGCTCGCTTGAGTTGTCCGATGATTTCGGAGCGATGGACTCCACCTTGTGCTCTGGACGACTAAACATGTGAACCACATGCAACGTCCCCTCCACGATGACGACCGAACCACCAAAAGGGATGATCATATACATCGTGGCAAAGCGTCCTGCTCGCGTTCCAAAGAAAAAGGAACTAACCACTTGTAACCATCGGAGATAGAACTCGCCACGGCGATAGACACCGTCCAACGCCAAATCTAATTGGTCATCCGCTCGCAACAGTTGGTCGCCATGCCAAACCTCTCGCAACTCCTTAATATCTGGAAGCTTCAAATCGTTTCTACTGATCGCATCTCGAAGATAACCCATCGTTAGGTACCCTCGCTCTGCTATACAATCCAGTGCCTCCTCTATCAGTTTTTCAGATGCGACGCGTTCCGGAACACTTTTCGGCACTAAGTCGACCGCCGACAGTGTTTGGGCCAATACGGGTCGCATTCTCTCTCGCATTTGCGTTTCTGAAAGATGCGCGGCGTGCTCAATCAGTTCTGTCAGATGCTTGCGATCATTCCCGCTTAACCGAACGTGTGTCAGGCGAGATGCCGCTCTCGATAGATGCTTAGCCATCGCGACCTCACGAAGACTATTCAGAGGGCGACGCAATGGTCTCTTTCCGCGACTGACTATCCATTTAACAAGATCGACTTTGAAGATTAGTCGTTCGTGTGCTAGGCATACTCTCTGAAGGTCATAAAGCAATCGCTTCTCTGCGTTCCAAAAGCCATGCACCGAATTCTTGGCAAGCTCCCAGAGAGCCGTTTGCCACTCGTCCTTGTCCTGCTTTGCAAAGTCGATGGCGTTTCGCAATCGAGTCACTAGACGACGCACATCGTCGCGGGCTTTCTTCTCCGCAGACAAACGTTTTCCTTCGGTATTGGCCCGTTGCGTCGCGCGAATGGCACAAGCGATCGCGTACACGGTATTGCCCCGTTCGTTGGCTCGGTCTCGTTTCCGCAATTGACGCAGATACCCTCGATCCGACTGCACCACTCCCGTCGCGAGCGACCAATTGCGGCGCGTCGTGACCAGCCGATCCTCGTCTCTGTCCGCGTGCGAAATTAATTCTGGAGCAGGTGCACCGTCAAGTCTCGACTCCCGATAAATTCTCTCGATGTCGACGTCATTTGAGAGGACCTTTTGTATCGACTCACTTTCGCTCAGCGACGGAAACCAGATGGGAAGCAAGTCGGGTTCAAAGTAGCGAAACTCGAAGTAAACTGCGGCCAGTTCTCGCCAAGCTTCCTCGCGCGAGTTCGGGGACAACAATCGAAACTCGGAACGGAGCACGTAATGGGCTTCATCGAATTCAACCTGCCCCAATTCGGAAATGTTACGGCGCAGAATTTCAAGGCTAATTTGATTCGTAGAACGCCCAAACTCTTGATCCAATTTGGCATGGAATAGCCGTCGCCAAACTAACTGCTTCAACTCCCGCAACGGCCAGTGGTCCAGCTCACCGTTTTCGGGTTCGCAAATCAATAGACACTGCTCACCCAGGGACTCAAAGGAACTCAATCCCAATTCGTCGGGATGGGCAAACCGTCGCACTTGCTCTGAACTGACAACTTGGCTAAGCGTGTGCGGCAGCGCCACAACGAAGTTTGCAACTCCATATCGCTCCCGAATCACACGCCGAATCACACGCGATTCGACAAGGTACGCAGAGCGATCTGCCGTGGACAAAGCACCCCGCAATGCCTGAATCCGAGAGATTTCCTCAGCCATCGACACCCATACTCACCGTGAGGGGCTCAAGTGAAATACAATGCCGCAAAATGAGCATCCTTGAAAAATGGTAAAGGACGTTGCGCCAGTTCGCTCTGTCGTGAGAGTGCATTCTATCAAAATCAGAGGCGAAAGGAATATTCGAAACTACCTAGTCGGCGTTTCCCCTTTTAACAACGAAAAAATACCTACAACCAAAAACTCGGCCAGCAAGTTTGCGATTCGAAAAGCGATGGCAGCAAATAGGGCGATCGGTTGTGGCACAATGCTGCTCAACAACCAGGTGATCACCAACTCCCTCACGCCTGCACCGCCAGGCAACATCGAAACAAAACCAACAACCGCCCCAAGCGACACGGCAGAAACGCAAGCCGCCCACGCTTGAAAAGTCCATAAGCCGGGCGTGGATTGAATTCCGGACAAAATGAGCCAGCCGGCTGTTCCATGAATCAGCCAGCCAGCTGTCATCCAAGCGCAAGTGCGAATCATCATTTTCCAAGTAAATGCCTCTCCCACGGAACGAGGCATTCGCCCGATCTTGCTTTTAGCCAAGATAGCCAACAACGCTCGAAACGTATGCGGTAATAAAAGCAAGATAGAACATGGAATACAAATCAAAGCTCCAACCACAATCCATGTCGGTGGAAACTCCGGTGCAAAGAAAACAAAAACACTGCCCACGATCGCGCCAACCGCAACGCTTGTCAATGTTTCCACAAAAATGCTAACAACCGTTGGCTTGATCTCGATGCCAAGAGGCGCCAGCCGTCCAACACGCATCACGATGACCATGGCTTTGCCTGGCACATACTTGCCGAGATGGCCCAGGAAATAAGTATGCAATCCAAACCAAAACGGCACCGTCTGTCGAAATGCTCTGAGGGTTTGCAACCAAGCTGCCGCGGCTGGCATCATTCCAATCGCGTAAGCAAGCACACCGGCCAAAAGCCATCGCCAGTCCATCGCTGAAAAATTGAGATGCTCTCGATTGCCCAGCACATCTGCATACGCCTTGCGGATGGTCAAAATCAGAAAGACCCCAACAACAAATACGATCAGCCATTTCAAAATGGGCTTAAATAGCACCATCCAACTCAGCTCCTCCTTTTTTTGTTTTTCGGTAGAACGAGGCTTGGCCGGCGTGGCGTCCTCAATATCGGGAGTTGGCTTCATTGTCTCTTTGTCTCTTTTTCGTCATTGATCGCATAAATACGAATGCAGTAGAGTTCAAGGCTCCTTTGCGATAAAATCACGACGGAAATCCTGGCAGAGATCGATTGTTTGTCCAGGTCATTGTGGGGTTGTTGTCTTTCATTTTCCATCTTTTATCGAAAAACAGTCTCAATGGCTCGATATATCTCGTTTGCCGTCTTGCTCGCCATCATCATTGTGATCGGTGCCCTGTTTTACAAAGTCATGATCGGGTTCTTTGTCCCGGTGTTTTTAGCCGCAGTCCTCGTCGTTGTATTCAGGCCGCTTCATCGATGGGTTTGTGCCAAGGTAGGCGATCGGGAACACATCGCAGCTGGCGTCACCACAGCGCTGATTGTCTTGATCGTTCTCGTTCCAGCAACGATTGTCTTGTCCATGGCTGCGGTTCAGGGCGCAAGTCTCTACAGGAATTTTGACTCATCCAGCATCAAGCTTGGCCTCGCGAAACTGCGGTCGAATCGTTTGGTCCATCTCGATTTCCCTTTTGCAAAACCAGTGCAAGAGATCCAACGTAAAGTCAACGACATCCAGCTTCAAGTGACCAAACAACAAAGCTACCAAGACTTGGTTAGCGACAAGGGTCTATTGCGCAGCGACGTAACGGAGATCCGATTACTTCTAAATCAACTCATCCCACGTTTAGTCGATTCCACTCGCATTGAGTTGGCAGGCAATCTGATCAAGGCCAGGGACAAAAGCACACCGAAGGTAGCGCATACCTCTGATTTTGACAACGAGCTTGTCAACTATTTTGAGAAAGCCGCTAGCGATGTGAATGAACTTTTTCTCTCTCAAGAATCGCTATCCGATAACGATTCTTTTGCCGAAACGGAGCGCATCAAAACACAGCCTGGACTATCGCTGAACCAACTGACCGTTGAGGAGAGAACCGTCGCCCAGCAAGCCCGCAATGCGATGATCGGTCAAACGATCGAATGGAACAAAGAGATCGCCGAAATGAATCGTCGGTTGAATGCCTTTTCACCGACCGCCGACACGACGGTTGCCGAACTTCAGCGAGCCGTCGTGGACCTTGCAACGCAATGGCAACACACCCGCGAAACCATTGCAGGCGGCTCGTGGATGGCCGCCCTCAAGGATCTAGCCAACCCATCCGATGAGGACGTGGATAAGTTAAACGCCAGCTTTCTGGCTTACATTCAACCGAGACTGGTTACGCTTACTGTCGACTCAGCATCTGTCGTGCTGTGGTTCTTGATCAACAGCAGTATCCTACTTGTTTCGCTCTATTTTTTCCTTTACGACGGACCGAGCATGGTGCGCACGATAATGGATCTAAGCCCACTGGATGATCGTTACGAGATGGAGCTGCTAGCGCAGTTTGATCGCATCTCACGCGCGATTGTTTTGGCCACTGTATTGTCTGCGTTGTTGCAGGGGCTCGTCGCGGGCATTGGCTACTATTTTGCGGGCATGCCCTCCTTGATTTTGTTGACAGCGCTTACGGCGACTTGTGCTCTGGTACCGTTTGTTGGTCCGGCCATTGTTTGGGTACCAGTTTGTTTGTACTTGGCTGTCTATGAGGAGAACTTGGTCGCCGCCGGATTGCTTGCTCTGTGGGGGATGCTGGTGGTTGGCACGGTCGACAACTTGGTAAAAGTGTTTGTGCTGCACGGTCAGAGCCAACTCCACCCGCTGCTGGCTTTACTCAGTGTGCTTGGCGGAATTCAGTCCCTGGGGCCAATCGGAATTTTGGTTGGACCCATGGTTGTTGTGCTTCTGCAAACACTGTTGGGAATACTAAGAAAGGAACTCACTCATTTCAAAAAAGTGGACGAACCCGAGGAAGATGAGAACGCGAACGAATCAAAGACGCTCAGCGGGTTGATTCGCAAAGTAAAAGGCGCTACGGTAAAATATGATTCCAGTGCTGAGCCAAAGGCCAACAGCTCGGAGAGTCCAGCTCCAACGAATCTCGGAACAACTTAAATATGAAAACGCGAAGCTGATAATGATCTGTGTTTTCGCTACCGCTGGGTTCATCCCAGCGGGGCACTAATTGGCAGCTACAGTTCTCACTTTAAAACGCCCCGATGGGCTCGACCCATCGGACGTAAAGGTTCGCGGCTAGGATCGAACTCGTCAACCATTTCCCGCATCCCCCTCTCAGGCCAACGCCTTTGGCGTTGGCCTGAGAGGGGGATGCGGGCGTTCCTGGGTGAGACGTTTCCTCGCTGCGAACCTTAGGCTCCGACGAGACGAGCTCGTCGGGGGCCAGAGGATACTAAGCGAGCCCGAACAGCAGGCTTAAGTCCAAAAGCCTAATCGCTTGTTGCTGATTTGGGGACTTCGTGGACAACGAGCAGATTGTGCGTGTTGTTGATTAGACCGGTCCCAGTTACGTACACAACTCGATCGCCTGCGGCAAGCATGCCTCGTTCCACAGCCCATTTGGTCACTTCGTCGAACAACGCTTCCGGGTTGTCGAGGTTATTGACTTTATGTGGCATGATTCCCCAGAACAAGCACATGCGCCGAAGCGTGTGGTCTGAGTCACTGACACCGAGAGTTGGGATATAGTTTCGCTGCTTTGATTTGACCCAAGCTGTTCCGCCTGTTCGACTGGCAACTACGACAAGTCGTGCATCGATTGCTTCGGCGATGTTTGCGGCATTGTGTGTCACCGCCGCCGTAATGGGATGCACCCGCGAAAAAAAGCGTGTCTTCGAATCTTGCGGTTGCGTCTTGAGCATCTTTTCCGTGCTGAGCATGATTCGATTCATGGTGTCGACGGTAATGACCGGGAAATCGCCGATGGCCGTTTCTCCGCTCAGCATGCATGCATCCGCACCATCGAGAATCGCATTTGCCACGTCGCTCGCTTCGGCACGGGTTGGACGTCGATTGTGATGCATGCTCTCCAGCATTTGTGTCGCGACGATGACCGGCTTAAGACGCTCGCGGCAGACTTGGATAATTCTCTTTTGCGCTACCGGGGTGTCCGCTACGTCGATTTCAACGCCCAAGTCCCCTCGCGCGACCATCACGCCATCCGCAGCATCAACGATGTCCTCCAAACACTCGAGCGCCTCTCGCTTCTCGATCTTGGCAATCACCAACGCTTGAGCGTCCATTGATGCCAGTAGGTTCTTTAGCGACGAGACATCTTGTGCCGATCGGACAAAAGAGAGGCCGATGAAGTCAACGTCGTTTTTTGCGGCCCATAACGCATTTGATACGTCTTCAGGACGCATTGAGGAAACCGAAAGAGACGTGCCAGGCAAATTGATTCCCTGTTTTGAACGAATTGTCCCTCGCACCGAGACGAGGCAACGCACACTGTCACGCTGCTTGTCGATGACGTGCATTGAAATCATGCCGTCCGCCAACATAACGGGATCGCCAACAGCCAATTCGTCTACCAGCTTGGTATAGTTGCTCGTTAGTTCCGTTGGCGAGCCAGACACGTCACCGCGAATGAAAGTCAACTCGGTCCCGACGTCCACCTCGAGTGGATCCTGCAATAATTTGCCCAAACGGATTTTGGGACCAGCCAAGTCGAGTAAGACCCCGACAGGAAAGCCGGTTACCTCGCGAACGCGTTGAATCTTGGCCATGACGCGAGCAAAATCCGTTTGTGTTCCGTGGGCGGCATTGATCCGGAAAATGTCGACGCCGTGGATCACCAACTCGGCCAAGATCGCTTCGTCCTCACACGCCGGTCCAACCGTTGCCACAATTTTGGTGCGAGCTTCGCTTAACGTATTTCGTGGCATAAAGACTGGAACCTTTAAAAAGGGA
>Ga0335394_10007109_pt1 | contig 12638 bp, 13 predicted proteins | sample MAT03_FD_205741 | JGI IMG/M metagenome (GOLD analysis project Ga0335394, IMG submission 205741) | Freshwater microbial communities from Lake Fryxell liftoff mats and glacier meltwater in Antarctica - MAT-03 (spades assembly) (version 2) ... | reverse complement strand
TCGCAGAAAATAGAAATAAGATCTGTCATTTTAATCCCTCTTTTTTTTGTTGTGATTAATTAGAGTGATTTTAGCGACAGATCTTATTTTTGTTAAGCTTTTCTTAGATCGAATTCACGTTACTTTAGAACTTGATAGCCCATCTAACGATAAAACATCATTTGTTAATTTTGATTTTCCTTCTTGAGCATTTTTAATGCTACTTTTAACATGTTCTATAAGCAGTTCTGCATCTAATGCATGCAAATTAAAATGAGATCCGAATGCCAACCATATAAATAATAATTTTTTTGAAAATGAATTCATTTTTTAATCCTTTTTTTAAATAATTTTAAGATTCTTTATATCTTCTTATTTCCTCAATCCAATAATCCATAAATAATTTTTCCTTTTTGAATGGTTTTTTTATTATTTCTTTATATTTTTTAATCAAATATTCTTCAGTAACTTCGTCCCATTCATTGACAATAATTACAGGAAGATTTTCATATAAAGCATCTAAAGTTGATTTTTTTACAACAGGAATAGAACCAACTAATAACGCTTCCCAAGTTCTAATGCAATCTAAACCATTGCCAAACGGACTTAAAATAAATTGATATTGAGCCGTTTCTAAAAGATATTCTTTCCAAGGTTTCTTATCGGCAAATACTGCAAACTGTTTATTTTTGAAAAATTCATACAAAGGGCCCCTAACAGATGGATTTGATGTTGCAATATAAGGAAAATTAATATACAATTTCTGGATTTTTTTCTGAGATATGCTTTCAAGATAATCGAGTGTTTCATCAAATACCTTCGTATTGCCATGTGGCCAATGTGGATTTGGAATTCCTATTGGAATAGGTATAAATTTTGAATGAATAGTATCGCAATTCTGTCCAAACCATTTAATAATATGAGAATCATTTAAATATGATACAAATTCACCCGGAGCGGATGCATCACCATTATGCGTTATTAAAAAAAATTGGTTTTTAATCAAAGGAAAAATTTTAGAAAAAAAATAAGGCAAAGAATAAACATCAATAAAAATAATACTTTTTGGCGGTATAGCCTTTGGATTAAAATTAGCAACGCATCCTTCAACAATATAATCCGCGCACTTTCTAAATTCATTTCCTGTTATATATGTTCTTTGATTACTCTGTAATTGAAAACAATAAAAAAGTAATATAAAATTAATAATTTTATGATATACATTCATCGATCTTTTCTCTCCTTTTAAACCAAACATTTATCGAAGAATTATTTATAAATTCATTAATATAAAATAGCCCAAAGATAAATGAAAAAGTAATAAAACTTAAAGAATAATTATAATATGGTAAAGCCAACACAGGAGTAATGCTACTCAACAAAAATGCAAAAAGAAAAGAAAGATTTAAATCCCATTTTCTAGAAAAACTAAAGAAAGCAAGTAATCCAAAATTAGCAAACAAAAGAAGATACATAAATAAAATTCCTAATTTTGAAAATATGGTCCAAAGGAAAAATCCTCTTTGATATTTTATCAAATTTAAAACTTCATTTTTTAAAATATTTTCATATTCCGTTGTTTGAATCAAGGAAATATGCGGCATTTTTTCTTTTACTTTTTTTTCTGCAAAAGTATCATCCCATATTATATTATCTTTGTTTTCAATCTTTAAAAAACCGAATCCTAAGTATACTGCATGCCAAAAAACATGCTTTGATTGTAAATGATCAAATTCAACAAAATTTTGTTCTGCATATTCATGATATTTATGTACATTAACTTTTATATAAAAAGTAGAAAGGCCTATACCAAAAAACAAACAACTCATGAGGATAATTTTTTTCATCAAATCTAATTGCTTATTCAAAAGTAACATACAGAGCACAAAGCCTAACACCGGCAAAGCGGAGTATGATCGAATATAATGAGAAAAACCAATCACGATGCCAGAAAAAATCATACTATAGTTAAAAAGACGCGAAGTATTATTTTTTAAAAGAAAATATAAAAAAAGGGGAACTACACAGAATATTGATCCGATATACTCAACATATACATCGTAAACCGAATAATAAACAAACCGTAAAAACATCGCAAATAACGCTACCGTGAAGATTATTGATGATATTGATCTGAATAAAAGCAAGAACCCAGTCAATGCCAGAACAGAACAAACAACTAATTGAGTATAAAAGAAAATATTAATTGCTTGATCTAAAGAAATTTGAAAAAATTGAACCATCTTTGGAATAATTATATAAAGGCCAACATCATCAAAATTTAAGAATGGAATAAGCTTCGTGCCATCAAAGCCAACTAAAGGAACTTGAATCTTACCAAGTGCAGCTATTAATTTTTCAAGAAAAGCATATCTACTTTCCATTATTACCATGTTCTCTCCTCATTTGACTCAAATTGATATTTCAATGTTATAACATGAACATTTCAACTTCACAAACTACTTATATACAAAAATTTATGATTAACACATGATTATGCTAAAAATACATATAAAATTACTACGTTGAAAGTATATATGAAGAATAAATTAATTTTATTAGCATCCACGTTAATTTTTTGCGCACTATCAGCAATCCTCTATTATAATAATCCCCATCAAAATGGTCATTATGAGCTTGATTCGCATGAATATATTTCTATCGCAAAAAATTATTATGAAACTGGTAAACTCATAAGCCCGGATCATCCTGCTACCATGCCAAGCCATACACTTGGTTATCCTCTATTTTTAGGCAGTATATTTTCATTATGTAATCAAACTATTGAATATGTTTTCTTGCTACAACTTTTGCTGTGTATTTTATGTAACATTTTGCTTTATAAAAATGCACTGAATCTATTTAACCAACAAACAGCCACAATAGGAGCAATACTTTTTTCCATCAATATTGGCTTTCTAGTGTATGCACAAATGGTGCTTTCAGAAATACTGCTAGTGACTTTATTAACGCCATTTATATATTTCTTTTGCCTATACCTTTCTGAGAAAAAAACAGTTCATTTAACGGCATCTGGACTCTTATTAGGCATTTCGATACTCGTAAAACCTGTAGCATTATTTTATATCGCTCCTTTAACCGGGTTAGTATTTATTTTTGCATCAAAAAAAATATATAAAAACATACTTATGTGCTTGGTGCTTCTTGGTTCTTTTTATTTTCCTGTTTCATTGTATATGTGTTACAACAAAATCACCTTCGATCATTTCTGCGTCACTAATCTAGTGAGTGAAAATATTTATATTTATTTTTTACCACGAAGAATCTTACCGCAATTGGATGAGGCCTCACGAACGCTCTTTATAGAAAAAATAGATTCTGGCACAACTAAAGAAGAAAAGCTGGCGTTGAGCAAAGAAATATTTTTTTCAATCGCTAAAAAACATCCCGTTAAAATTTTATATGCATGGACAAATGCTATGATGAGAACTTTTTTAGGTCTCTATTCAACACAATTAAAATCTATGTTTAACCCATCGATACAAGGTGGTTCTTGCTCATTTTTCAATATGCAGGGAACTTTATTTGAACGTATTTATAAGTATATCACCTTTGGATCAACATCTTCGTATTTGAGTGTAATCACCTTGCTAGAAGCCTGCTGGCTATTCTTACAATACTTCTTTATAGTAATTGCTTTACTGTCGCTATTTTTGAAGAAACGATATGCCTTATTATGTTTCTTTGGTAGTTATATCGGTTATTTTTCATTTGTTACTGGTCACGACGGCTGTGGACGATATCGCCTTATGTTTGAACCAATTTTATTACTGTTAACCGCACTTGGGATCATAATTTTTTATCAAACTTTAACCAAACAAAAAGAAAATTCTATAAAGGCAAATCTTCAATTTTCCACATAACCAAGCATTTATCTCCTTCATAGCCTTCATTATAAACAAATAAAGGTTTGGAAAAATTGAATGGCGCAATCATTAAATTAAGTTTTCTCCACGAGCCTGTTGGTATGTCGTGATTTACTGTTATTTGGTTATATGTTGTTGCTAATAAATATTTTGAACCGCTCTTCTTAATATTTCTTAATGCTTGCCATATTTTTTCATTTGATAAATGAACCAAACAATCTCTGCACAAAATTAAATCAACTTGAGGCAAAGTATCAGATATTACATCAAGATGTATAAATTCTCTCAACTCGTTTTGATATTTTTCTTGGTTAGCAATTACTAATTCTTTTACTATATCTGCACCAATATACGGTATGCCTAAGGCAACATACTGCATCCAATGAAAATCACCGCAAGGAATATCAAGAATTGACTGAATGTCATATTTTTTTATGATACGCGGTATTTCTTGGCGAATAAGTTGTGTTTGATACAAGTTTGAACCGCAACCTGAATGTGTTTCACCAGTCCACCACCAATTATTATCATAAACATTAGTAAAAACCTGTTCTACTTCGCTCAATATTTTCTTTTCATACGATAACAATAAAGAACTCGAACAACCAAATAAAATTAATAAAAATAATCTGCTAATTTGCATTATAGTGACCCTTCTTTAATTAACGATTTTTCCAAAGCCCATACGTTTTCTTTTGTAATGTAATTATCTTATCTGGTTCAGGTAAATTAAATGGCGCTTGACACATATTAAGCGATCTTTGCGTTCCTAGCTCTGTTTCGATGTTAATTTCATCATTATTATGAGCAATAATAAAAAATTCAGGATCACAATCACCAGTTTTTTGCAAAAGAGTTAGACAATCCTTATAAGATAAATATTCCATGCTATCACCAATAATTAATAGACCACATCGAGGCAATTCTTCAATTAACCAATTTTTCCACCAATACACACGATTATTATGTTCGTTATACAATAACCGTTGTTGCAATGCTAAAAACTTAACAGGACTAATTCCTTTATAGTTTATATCTTGCAAATCCATTCTTAAATCTACTATAAAATCGCAGGCACCTAGTTCAACAATAGTACGTTGCTCAAGCTTATTGAATAGTTCTTCCCAAACATCGTAATACAATTTTGGAAAAATTCTAAAATGCTTACTCTTAAATTTTTTTTTCAAAAAAATTGGCGTTAAGCTTTTTTCTAATCTTGGATCATGTACTATTTTTTGAGCCAATCCTGATGGTTTTAGCCAACTAGCATCAAACCAATGAATGGCATATGAAATATCACCTTTGCTAGCAAGATAAGCTGCAGGATACATTACAACGTCTTTAGGACTTTGCTCAACGTTTTCAAAAAAAATTTTTGTAAAATACATAGGTCCACTTCGTTGACTCAAAATTGGCATATGCACAACCGATTTAATTGAGTTAACAAGCTGCCTTATTAAGGGATGACCAGGAGAAGCACCTATTAAAGCATTAACTATGCCAAGACCACAAACACCAACACCTGCAGAACTGACATAAAAACTATTACAATAATGAAAAATATCTAGGGGCTTTAAACATTCATAATCAGTATCGACATACAAACCACCAAACATATTGATTAACTCTAGACGAAGAATATCTGATTTTTCTCCAAAGTTTTTTGCCGCCATGAACAAATCTTTATTCAAAAAATTAAGATTTTGTATGTCATCATCCATCCACATAATTATGGTCCAATCAGGATGATATTTAATGCCAACTTTCAATCCATTTAGTATATTTGGCAGGTACCATACCTCCTAACCAAATTTGATGAATTATTTTAGGAATTTTTAAATTTTCTTTAGGAAATTCATTTTCTATCGAATACTTCTCAAATAGTGAACGTGAAAAAAAGTAAGCAAACTTACTATCTTTAAACCAAGGATCTTGACTACGATTTGTTATACATGCCTCGTAATATGGATTAGTACCTTTACCCATTAGTTTATCAAAGGTATCCCCGAGATTAACAAAGGTGCTTAAGACAAAATTGAATTGAAATAAAAATAGACTCAAAGCTATCACTTGAATTTTATTCATAACGCCCCAAGATAAATATTGAATTATTGTAACATTATAACGTTAGAATAATTCTTTTCTTCAAGTCAATATAGAATAAATTTTTATGACGAGTGCCATACTTCTATAAATCATTATATTTCCAAACACCATATGTTTTCTTTTGTACGGTAATTATTCTTTCAGGTTCAGGTAAATTAAATGGCACTTGACACATATTAAGCGATCTTTGCTTTCCTAGCTCAGTTTCGATGTTAATTTCATCCTTATTATGAGCAATAATAAAAAATTCAGGATCACAATCACCAATTTTTTGCAAAAGAGTTAGACAATCCTTACAAGGCAAATATTCAATTACATCACCAATAATTAATAACCCACATTTTGGCAATTCTTCTGTTAACCAATCTTTCCATAAATATGTTCTATTTTCATGAGCATTACAATGCAATCGATTATCTATAACCAAAAATTTAACAGGACTTATACCAAAATAATGAAGATCATTAAGATCCATCGTTTTATCTATAATAAATTGACAGGCACCCACTTCAACAATCACTCTCTTTTGCAACTTTGCAAATAGATTTGTCCAAACATCATAATAAAGTTTTGATCTAAGAGGATATCTTTTTTTTGCACGATTAGTGCGCAAATAAAGAAGGGTTAAAATCTTTTCAACGCGTGTATCTTTAAATATTTTTTCTTCACCAGATTGTGATTTGACCCAACTAGCATCGAACCGATGAATAGCATAAGAATTTTCATCAGTACGCGCGGCGTAAGGATCAGGAGTAAAATAACAAGGGGGATAAATCGTAGCATCCTTAGGAATTAAATCAAAATTTTCAAAAATCGTTCTTGTAAAATAGATTGGACCAGTTCTATTACTTAAATCAGGAAACTTTGCCGATTTTTTCATTGTTTCCACTAATTTTTTCAAGAGAGGATGACGCGGCGGAGCAGCTATCAATGCATTATTAGTTGCAAAACCAACACCTCCATAGGGAATTGCACTCACATAAAAGCTATTGCAATGATGAAATTGATCTAAAGGTTTCAAACATTCGTAATCAGTATCAATATATAAGCCACCAAATAGATTAATAAGTTCTACACGCAAAATATCTGATTTTTCTCCATAATTTTTGGCCTTATTGAACAAATCTCTATTAAATAACCTTAAATATTGAATATCATCATCGGTCCATAAAATATATGTCCAATCAGGATGATGTTCACTCCACGTAGACATCCATTTGGCATATTTCTTAGGAACCAATCCTCCAAGCCAAATTTGATGAATTATCTTAGGAATTTTTAAAACCTGATATTTCAAGCCAGATTCTATTGAGGATTTTTCAAATAACAAGCGGGATAAACAATATGCCGGATAAGAATCACACCACGTAGTTTCAGTGGGGTTCTTATAAGATGAATAATAGGGGTTAGTATTCTTTCCCATTAATACATCAAACATTTCACCAAGATCTTGGCAAGAAAGTGATAACCATACACTCACATTATAAAATAAAAAACAAAGCAATTTCTTCATACAAACTCATCTTTAAATACTTTTTTTGATAGTGCATTATTTATGCTCACTACAGCAAATAAAGCTGAGAATGCTATAAACCCTAAGCTGTAGGCATACACAGGAATGGTTAATAATGGAAAGAGCGCACTCATTAATAAAGCAACAAAAAAAGCGACATTAATATACCAAGGATTTGGATACATCAATGCCGCAATAATGCCAAAATGCGCAAATAATATAAAATATAAAAGCAATATGCCAATTTTAGCCCACACCGTAAAAAGAAAAAATAAAGGCTGTTCTTGAACAATTTTCAATACTTCTTGTTTTAAAATTGCCTCATACCGATCTGTTTTATCAATTGTCACCTCGGGATCTATTGATAACACTTTTGCTTCGCCACAACGATCACTCCACTCTATGTTGTCTTTATTAGCAAAACTCAAAAATCCAAACCCGCAATAGGCTGCATGCCAAAATACATGACTTTTTTTTGCAATTGTATATTCAGCAAGATTTTTCTGAGAATACCGTACATATTCATTATACACAGAAGAAAAATAAAACATTGATGCAGACAAACCAAATAATAAGCCAAACGAAATGAGCACCTTTTTCCCCATTTCTATTTTCGTCACTGCAAGAAAAAAAATCATAAAAATTAATGCTGGCAACGAAGAATACGCTCTAAGGTTATGCGCAACACCAATAAAATAACCGGCGAATAAATTGAAAATACAAAAGGATATATATGATTTATTGCGCACAAAATACAAGGTCCAAGGCACTAAAGCAAAAGCACATGATGAATATAATAAATACACATCACCAACTTTCCATAATGAAAAAATAACTACACTTACCATGCAAAAAAAGCTCACCAAACGAGCAAGCTGTGAAGTATAAAGAAAGCAAAAACCGATAAAACCCACTAAGAATGAGCCGATAGCGATGCCATTAAAAAAAATAGTTATTGCCGTTTCGATTGAAGAACTCAAAAAAACTGCCAGTTTTGGAATAAGAATATAAATACCCAAATCATCAGCAGCAAAAGTAGGCATTAATTGATTATCTACGCATTCTATTAATGAAATTCCCGTTTTTTTGTAACCAGCGTAACACTGAGCAAGATGCGCATAGCGACCATTTACATAATCCATTTTTACCTTTGCCTAATGTTAAATGTTTCATCAATAATATATAAGGGTCGCTCTTTGAGTTGATCATAAATTTTGGCACTATATTCACCCAATAAACAACAAAGAAATAATTGAATGCCCATCCCAATGTAGATTACGGTCAAAAGCCATTTAAATAATGAATAACTTTCAAAACACATAACTGATTTGCAAATCATATAACCCATGCCAAACAAACCTGAAAAAATAACAGCAAAAATAAGCCACAATGAAAATTGCAAAGGAAAATGGGCAAAACTAGTTATGCCATCAAAAGCAAGCTTCAACATTTTTTTCCACGTATAACCACTCACACCCGATAACCGTTCAGAAAATTGACATGTGACAATTGTATATTTGAAACCAGTCCAAGCAACCATACCACGCAAATAAGGCATTTTTTCTTTTGATTGTCGCAATGCATTAGCTACTTTTTTATTTATTAATCGAAAATCAGCCACATTGCGAGGAATAGTAACGTTAGCCATGCCATGCAAAATTCTATAATATACCTGCGCCGTAATTTTCTTCAAAAAACGATCATTACGAATCGCACTTTTAACATATACGATTTCATTTCCTTCAAGCCATTTTTCAATCATAACAGGAAGAATGTGTGGCGGGTGTTGCATATCGGCATCCATCGTGATTATTGCATCACCAGTTGCAAAATCATATCCTGCGCTTAAAGCTATTTGATGACCAAAGTTTCTACTTAAATTAATTCCTTTAATAATACTTGCTTGTGAGGCTAGTTCATTAATTTTCTGCCAAGAATTATCTTTACTGCCATCATTGACTAAAATTATTTCAAAATCAAAATCATGCAGCGCCTTAATAAGCATTAATAATTCACCACACAAAACGCCAATATTATTCTCTTCATTAAAGACAGGAATAACGATAGAAATCTTTTTCTTCATTGCTTATTTCTTATGATAGAATTTTATTTGCTCTTTTTTTGAACTATTGTTGCATACAATGCACCTACAGGAATTTTTGTCATGAATCGTTCTGTCCAACGCAAATATTTTAAAATACTCGGATAAAAACAATAAAATTTATTTTCAATCATGGCACTCGGTACTATTTTTTTGAATAAGTTTTTTGCATAAGCCGGTTTAAGCATTGTTGCATTTTGATCGATAGGATTTCGTTTGAATGTACGCACTGTTAAAGGGTTAAAGGGATTTAGTTCAAACATAACCAAACAACCATCTGGTTTTAAAACCCGAAAAATCTCTTGTGCATAGCCAATATGTCGTTCAAAAGGAATGTGATGAAAGGCTCCTGCTGCAAAAACAATATCAAACATACCATCATTGAAATCTAAATCAGGTTTTTCGTCATAATTAACGTTGAATTTAATTGATGCATACTTTTCTGCTGCTTCTTTTACGCTGTCAGGTGAAGGATCAACACCATACACTTTGGCCATTGGAAATTGTTGCGCCACAAATGATGTCATCATGCCATCGCCACACCCAAAATCCAAAATAGTTTGTGCTTTTTTTGCCCGTGCGGGCAACCATTCTCTTAATTTGGCCGCTTTATACTGTGCAAAATAGGTGCTCGATTCGCCAGATAAGGCTAATGATTTATCCAAATTTTTACGATAATCTTTAATATAACAATCAAATTCAGCGTTCATACTTCTCCTTTTATAATAATATGTAAGTTACTGTAGCATAAAAATAGTACGTGTCTACTTTAGCTCCTTCAAAAATTTGCTAGACTATGAATAATCCTCTATAAAAAGAAAATAACCATAGAAAAAAATAACAAAGGCAACAGTAATGAAAAAAAAATTATCAATTATCGTGCCGATTTTTAATGAAGAAGCTACCCTCAAACTAATGTATTCAATGGTAATCAAGGTTTTACAACAAGAACTTTTTGATTACGATTACGAGTTGATTTTAGTAAATGACGGCAGCAAAGACAGTTCATGGTTAATAATAAGCAGTTTGTGTGCGCAAGATCGAACAATCAAAGCTATCAATTTTAGTAGAAATTTTGGACATCAAATGGCGCTCACTGCAGGTTATGATCATGCAACCGGCGATGCAATAATTTCAATAGATGCAGATTTGCAAGATCCACCATCATTGATTGTTGCTATGGTGAAAGCATGGGAAAAAGGTGCCGCCATTGTTTATGCACGTAGAATAAATAGACAAGATACATTTGTTAAAAAAATTACCGCTTCACTCTATTATCGCTTTTTAGATGCAATTGCGGATGTTAAAATTCCTCGCAATGTCGGTGACTATCGTTTGATTGATAAGAAAGTCTTAACCGCCCTGCACAATTGTCGTGAAAAAGCACGCTATTTGCGTGGCATTGTTGCTTGGACCGGGTTTAAACATACTTTCATAGACTTTAATCGCGATGGAAGGCATAGCGGCCAGTCAGGATATACCTGGAACAAAATGTTTAAACTTGCTTTTGACGGCTTAACTGGTTTTTCATTATTTCCTTTAAAAATAGCTGCCTATGCAGGACTTTTTGTTGTTACAACAGGCATGCTCATGTTTTTTTTCATTACCTTAGATGCTTTGATAAATAATGTTTATTACCCCTTGTTCAAATGGTTAGTTACTACCATTTATATTTTTATGGGTATACAATTTCTTTTGTTATGGCTTATTGGAGAATATATTGGACGCATTCATGAACAACAAAAAAATCGTCCACTTTATCTTGTGGATGATACGGTAAACATCAATTCTTATATACCAGCACAGAATATACCGAACCACAAGGAACATAATGAATATATTCCTGCAACCAAGAAGGAAAAAACCGCGATAAAAAATAATAGTTAAGAGTAACAATGCAGTTATTTTTTTTAAATAATTGAGAAGCATACGATGGCAAAAGCAAAGTACTCTCTTCTTCTAAGGGATTTTTTTTGAATCGAATATAGGCAAAGGGATTATATGGATTAACTTCAAAAAGTATAATCCTTCCGTCAGATTTAAGAACGCGAAGCAACTCTGAAACATAAGGTGCATGATCTTTTGGCTGTATATGATGAAATACATCAACAGCATATATTAAATCAAACGTTGCATCAGCAAAAGGTAACGTTGTATCCAAAACAAGATTAAATACTATTGAAGTAAATTCTTTCCGAGCGTTTTCTATTAAATTTTCGTTAGAATCAATGCCAAAAATCTGTGCTTTATAAAAGCTATTGTGCATAAAATATGTCAACAAACCATCACCACAACCAAAATCAAGAATTGCGCATTCTTTCGTAATAAGATCAGAAACAATTTTTATAATTTGATCATGAATATATGCTGCGTATTGTCGATTAAATTTATCCATACTATTTTAAATCTCATTTTATAAAATTTTTAACCTAAAGAGTCAATGCAACAACAGTCATTTGCCGTTCAGTATTTTTTGATCGTCTATATGAACAAAATAATGGATTGCACATAGTGCAAACATTATAACAAAGATGAAGAGCTTCTTTTTTCACTCCAATTTCCTCAAGTTGCAATCGATTCAATAACGGAACATTTAGCGTATAATAAGTATCATGCTTTTGGATCACATCAGCGCCATAGGAAAATTTTTCAAGAAATGACAGCATATCTTCTTTAACTTCATAGCAACATACTTTTGCCGATGGGCCAAAGAAAAAATGTAAGTTCTTCAATTCAGAACCATACAGAGAAATCATCTGCTCAACAGCAACAACCACAACACTTTCAACACTTCCTCGCCAACCAGCATGAACATTAGCAATTACTTGATTAAAATTATCATAAATCACGATGGGTAAACAATCTGCCGTTGCAATACCTAAACCAACTCCTGGTAGTGCAGTAATTAAATAATCTCCATCATCACTAAATGCTATTGAATCTTTTAACTGCTCATACGACAAAATTGGAACACCATGAACCCCATGCACTTGATGCAAAAAAACTAAATTATTTAATTTCATGCATTTTTTTAATCGATCGAAGGGGACTT
>Ga0335394_10007106_pt1 | contig 12642 bp, 9 predicted proteins | sample MAT03_FD_205741 | JGI IMG/M metagenome (GOLD analysis project Ga0335394, IMG submission 205741) | Freshwater microbial communities from Lake Fryxell liftoff mats and glacier meltwater in Antarctica - MAT-03 (spades assembly) (version 2) ... | reverse complement strand
AACTTGCTAAACTGGATTCCAAACCTCAGGAAGCAGTTCATATTGGCAATTCTGGAAAAAAAGATTCGCAATTTCCCGATCCCAATAGGGCGAGTACCCCCAGTCAACCGACCCACCACCTGCCACATAATCGTTGTACTCGACTCGACGATCGCTCATGAGGTTGATACCGATGCATTTGAGCATTGGCAAATTCCTATGCTCGCACGCAAGAAATTCAATCAAGGACGCTTTGCTAAATCCAACAGCCCCGAGCAACCTGCGTCCTTCGTCCGTATCACTACAGTAAGACGCTTTAGCGACAGAAGTTGATCCGCTGAATTCATGCACGAAGATCGCAGATGAGTTACCTTCGTTCGCGATCCCCACGTTAAAAATGTGCGCCGGATCAGACGCAGCATCGCTAGAACTTCATGACTGGGGAAATCTGGTTGTCGCTAGACACCTGAATCGCGCAATCGTTCTCTGGAATCTCATTGCAATCGAGACCAGCGATCGACAGAAAATTGGCCAGGAGTTGGTAGCCTGCAGTGGTCAGGATAGACTCGGGATGGAACTGGACCCCAAAGACCGGCCGATCGCGATGCTCGATGGCCATGATCGTTCCGTCCTTCGTCCACGCTGTAACTCGCAATGCGCTTGGAAATGACTCCTTTGCAATCACCAGCGAATGGTATCGTCCTACTTGAAATCGGGTCGGAATCTTTTGGAACAGCTGGGATCCGTCATGCTCGATCTCGCTCCTCTTACCGTGCATCGGCGCATTGCCGCGAACGACTTTCCCACCGAACGCTTGCCCGATCGATTGATGTCCCAGGCAGACCCCGAGGATAGGTGTTTGTTCGGAAATGCGCCGCACGACTTCCATGGAACAGCCAGCCTCATCAGGCGATTTCGGACCGGGCGAAATGATGATGGCATCGACCGCGAGACGGCTGATCGCATCGACCGTGATCGCATCGCTCCGCACGACGAAGGTGCGTTGCCCCAAGCGTTGCAGGTATCGATCGAGGTTGTAGACAAAACTATCGAAGTTATCCAGCAGTAGAATCATGTGGGGCTAAGCTCGGTGCTTTTGGATTGTTTTTCAGTGGTTCGTCTCAACCGCGAGTCACCAACCTGGCGATCGAGAGGAACACGTCCCCATTCGCCGCAAAAAAACGTTTTTCGACGTGATAATCCCCGGGCGCGAGCACTTACGCTGCGAAATCCGCCGTTATTGACTTTTTGTTCGGTTCCAGTTAACATGATTGGTCGCGAAGCCTGCTTCCGAACCCACCTACAAATCAGCCATGCTGGCCTTCCCAAAATGTCCGCTCATGTTTGGTTTTCCTACCTGTTATTTCCCCAGTTGCAACCCCTACAGGGGAACGCAATTCATCGGAGTTGCGATCTATGTCGCTCGATAAACATCCCCTGAGGCCCGGCAAATGTCAATCGGCTCCGTTCGCAGTAGCCAGCTGCTTCGTTTCTTGCTTGGTTCTCACCATGGGTGCGGGCCAAATGGTGCTGGCGGAAGACGCTAATCCTAGGGGAGCCCTCCTCACCACTCCGAGCTACGCGAAGGACGTCTTGCCGATCCTGCGTGCCAACTGCCTCGGCTGCCATCAAGATGCAAAGTCGCTTGGCGGCTATCGAATGACCTCTTTTGCAGCAATGCTCGCAGGGGGCGAATCCAAATCTCCTGCCATCGTGCCGGGCAAGCCCAATGAAAGCCATTTGATCCGCGAAATCGTCCCTGTCGACGGAAAAGCAGAGATGCCAAAGAACGGCAAACCGCTTAGCGACACCGAGATCGATACCATTCGTCGTTGGATCGAGGCCGGCGCAATCAATGATTCGACGTCGGCTGGCTCGCGGTACACCACCTCGCAGCCGCCACAGTATCTGGGCTCTCAAACCATCAGCAGTTTGGATTTTTCGAAAGACACAAAACGAATCGCGGTTACCGGCTTTCACGAAACCCTCGTCTATGACACTGAGACTTGGAAACTACAGCAACGTCTGATCGGCTTAAGTCCCCGAATCGAGTCTCTCAGCTATTCCCCCGATGGCAAATGGTTAGCAGTCGCGGCGGGTGAACAAGGTGTTTCGGGTGAACTACAAATCTGGAACAATGAAACAAATCAACTCGAACGTAGCTTACCCCTTGGAAGCGATACACTCTTCGGAGTCAATTGGTCTCCAAACTCGACGCTGATTTCCTTCGGTATGTCCGATAACACCGTTCGGGCCGTCACTCTCGATGGGGAACAAAAGCTCTACCAACGAGCGCACGAAGACTGGCCCAGGGCAACAGTCTTCACCCCAGACGGCAAACATCTGATTTCGGCTAGCCGGGATATGACGGTGAAACTCATCGAAGTGGAAACCGAACGATTTATTGACAACATTACATCGATCACTCCGGGTGCTCTACGAGGTGGTGTGCAAGCGTTGGCCAGGCATCCGCAGCGCGATGAAATCCTGGTGGGCGGGGCGGATGGAACCCCCAAAATCTACCGCGTCTTTCGTCAAACAGCCCGAGTCATCGGCGACGATGCCAATCTCATCCGCCAATTAGAATCCCTTCCTGGACGCATTTTTAGCGTTGCCATTAGTCCAGACGGACGATTCTTGGCGGCGGTATCGACGCTCGATAATCAAAGCACCATCAAGGTTTGGTCGTACGATGTCGAGGAGAAACTACCCAAAGAAATCAAAGCCATTCAATCCAAGCGCGTTGCAGCCCTGACGGCAGAGGAAAAGAAAAAACTAGAGGCCTACATCACTGAGCAACCCGAAGTGATCGCGACCTGGACGATCCCGACCGCCGCCATTTATGCCATCGCATTTGATTCGCAAGGACGACTCGCCGCCGGTGGATCCGACGGTCGATTGCGGGTTTGGAGCTGCGAAAGTAAACAGTCTATTTGCGATATCGATATCACCCCTATTTGCAACGAAAACGGCCAGCCGACGCAGACAGCTCCATCCTCCGACAGCACGGTGAATGCGAAATTGGCAGACGGCAGCTCGAAGGAGGCCCAACTGCGACTGGACCGCTTGGCGGAGATCGCTCAGTTGCATGCAGCTGAACTTCAGAGTCCTGAGTCGATCCAAGCTCGAGATAGTTTTCCAATCTCTCGCATTTCCTCGATCGAAACTCAGCCAAAAACTCTGGAGCTTAGCGCCTGGAACGAATCGGCCCAGATCACCGTGGCTGCGAAACTAGACAACGGCGAAGTTCACGATGTAACCCGCATCGCGAAGTTTTCGAACCCTGGGAAAGCTGTTTGGCTATCCCAGCGAGGTTGGGTACAGCCTCTGCAAAACGGCACCTGCGAGATCGCGATCGAAATCGGTTCGCACAAAGTGTCGCTGCCGGTCCAGGTCGTCATGGTGGATAACCGGTCGATGGACTTCATTCGCGATGTCAATCCGGTTCTGTCGCGCGTCGGTTGCAATCAAGGAACTTGTCACGGTGCTCAAGCGGGCAAAGGGGGATTCAAGCTATCGTTGCGAGGCTACGATCCGATCTATGATGTGAGAAGTTTAGCCGACGACCTAGCGGGTCGACGAATCAATCCAGCCTCACCCACCGATAGCTTGATCATGACAAAGCCTTTAGGTTTGGTGCCGCACGTCGGTGGAAAGTTGTTCCAAAACGGGGATAGTCATGCACTCGTGATACGACAGTGGATTGCCGAAGGGGCCAAGTTCGACACCTCTGTCAAGAAGGTGGCAACGATCGAAGTGACGCCACTCAATCCGATTGCCCCGATGCCCGGGGCGGTGCAACAACTCCGTGTCGTGGCCACCTACCCCGACGGGAAGACTCGCGATGTAACTCGCGAAGCCTACATCGAATCGGGCAATGGCGAAGTCGCAACGGTTCTCGAGGGTGGGCGTATCCAAGCGATTCGTCGTGGAGAAGCTCCTATTCTAGCCAGGTACGAAGGTGCTTACTCCGCCACCACATTGACCGTTATGGGCGACCGTTCAGGATTTGATTGGCAGCCCACAGAGACGACCAACACCATCGACAAACTGGTCGCTGCAAAATGGCAGCGTTTGAAGATAATGCCCTCAGAGCTTTGCAACGATGCCGACTTCTTGCGACGAGTCACGCTCGATCTAACAGGTCTGCCACCGACGGCCGACCAAGTGCGCTCGTTTCTCGCCGATGCCACCGCCACCGAAACAAAACGAAATACGCTTATCGACCAACTCATCGCCAGCGAATCTTTCGTCGACCACTGGACCAATAAATGGGCCGATCTGTTGCAAGTGAACTCGAAATTCTTAGGGAAAGAGGGGGCTACCAAGTTCCGAGATTGGATCCGCGAAAGCGTAGCCAGCCAAAAACCCTACGACCAATTCGTGCGTGAACTGGTGACTGCTTCTGGCTCGAACCGCGAGAATCCAGCTGCCTCATATTATAAAATTGTACGGACCCCCGAGGATACGGTCGAAAATACAACCCACTTGTTTTTGGGCGTTCGTTTTAACTGCAACAAGTGCCATGATCACCCGTTCGAGCGTTGGACCCAGGATCAGTATTACCAAACCGCAGCCTACTTCTCACAGGTGGCATTGAAAAAGGATGAAAAGTCGGGAGACAAGACCATTGGTGGAACGGCCGTCGACGGTGCCAAACCGTTGTTCGAAGAGGTAAGCGACGCAGCCACAGGAGAAATGAAACACCAGAAAACGCAACAAAATGTTGCACCGAAGTTTCCTTTCGAGGCGGAGTACGCGGTCGAAGAGGGTGCGTCGCGTCGAAAGCACTTCGGAGCTTGGCTCACGAGCAAAAAGAATCCCTACTTTGCTCGAAGCTACGCCAATCGCATGTGGGGCTATCTTCTAGGTAAGGGGTTGATCGAACCCATCGACGATATCCGAGCAGGAAACCCTGCGAGCATTCCCGAATTGCTTGAGTACTTAGAGAAGGACTTTATCGAGCATGAGTTCGATTGGCGTCATCTGGTTCGCAACATTTGCCGATCAAAGACCTACCAATTGTCGATGGACTCCAATTCATGGAACAGAGACGACACACAGAACTATTCGCATGCGTTGCCGAGGCGGTTGCCCGCTGAAGTGCTGTACGATGCGATCCATCAAGTGACCGGCTCGGTCTCGAAGATTCCTGGGATGGCCGTGGGCGCACGGGCCGCAGCCATCTCGGACGCGGATGCCGGTTTGCCTGACGGTTTTCTCAATAATCTGGGAAGGCCGCCCCGTGAGAGCGCATGCGAATGCGAACGGTCGAGTGAGTTGAGACTCGGCTCGATCATGGCGCTGGTCAGTGGTCCGACGTTGGGCTCGGCCATTTCCGACTCTACCAATGCGATCCGAGAGCTGGTAGGCAAATACGAGAGCGATCCCGAATTGATCAACGAGTTGTTTATGCGTGTTCTCAATCGACCGGCGCAGCCCGGTGAAATCGAAGCGGCCGGGAATGTTGCTAGCCTGATTTCTGCGGATCACGAATCGATCGTAAAGGCGCTGGCAGAGCGAGAGGTTTGGTGGCTTGAGGAAAAACCAAAACGTCAAGCGCTGCTCGATTCCGAATTGGCGTCTACCAAGACCAAACTTTCGGAACGGATCGAGCTGATCAAGCCGGACCGAGAAGCAGCGGAAAAGGCCCGCTCAGAGCGCAGTTTGGCTGCGAAGGCAGCGTTGGAAAAGATCGAAGCGGATGTGCCAAACCGTCTCGAGGTATTTTTGGACCAAGGAAAGAATGCAACCGTTTGGCGAACGCTCATGCCGAGCAAAGCCAATTCCTCGAACAAGGCCGCACTCGTGCCTCAACAGGATCGATCGATCCTGGCTCGCGGCTCCGCAGAAAAGGCGGTCTACACCATTGATACCCCTGTAGACGCCGGGAGTTTCAACACTATTCGCTTGGAGGCTCTCACCGGAACCGAGTTCAAAACGGCCGGGCCAGGACTGTCGGACAATGGTAACTTTGTCATCACCGAGCTGGAAGTGTTTATCGGATTGCCCGACAAGCCGAAAGAAATGCGGCAGCTGAAATTGACGAAAGGGTTGACCGACTTCGATCAAGAAACGTTTTCGGCCGCCAAGGTGATCGACAACAAGCCTCGCGACCAAGGGGGCTGGGCTATTCATGGAGCAGAGTTGACCGAACACTGGGCAGTTTTTTCGATCGACCAGAGCGAGACCGTCAAGCCGGGGGAGATTCTGCAGTGGCGAATTCACCAGTTCCACGATGCCGTCAACCATCGATTGGGACGATTCCGTGTGAGCGTCGCGGAGCAAAGCGGGGAGTTGGCACTCGGTTTACCTGAATCGTTGTATGCGGTGGCCCTGCAGCCAAAGGAGGCTCGAACCGAGACAGTCAACAAAGAGGCAATCGACTACTTCCGCCTTTCATCAGCAGAATTGAAATCTCTCAAGGGGACTATCGATCTGGAGAATAAGCCGCTGCCGGAGGACGAACAAGTCGTCGCGATAAAAAAGAGAATCGAGAGGCTCTCAGTTCCAATGGCCGACGATAGCCGTTTGGTTCGTTTGCGAAACGACGCAAAGGAAAGCGAGTCACAACGGCAACAGTTGCGACTCACCGCTGCAGAAGATATCACTTGGGCACTAATCAATAGTCCTGCATTTCTATTCAACCACTAGTAGAAGGAACCTTCAATCATGTTTCGACTTATAGGATGCGCTGGCAAAGATCTTTGTGATCCACATTTGACTGTTTCGCGTCGCGACGTACTGCGAGTCGGAAGTTCCAGTCTATTCGGGCTCAGTTTGGCCAATTTGCTCCAACTGCAATCGGCCCAAGCCAACGAGTCTTCCAAAGCGCCTGGTTGGAACAAAGCCAAGCGGATGATTATGGTTTACTTGCAAGGTGGCCCGAGCCATATCGATCTTTGGGATCCCAAAGAGAATGTGCCGGACAAGGTCAAGAGTGTATTCAAACCCATTTCGACCAAGATTCCCGGGGTGCAGTTTGCAGAAACGCTTCCACGTCTGAGCACGATCAATGATCGATTCACGATGATTCGCTCCATGAGCTATACGCCCAACGGTTTGTTCAATCATACCGCCGCCATCTATCAAATGATGACCGGTTACACGACCGACAAAGTTAGTCCCTCCGGCCAACTGGAGCCACCGACGCCCAAAGACTTTCCTAACTTTGGCTCGAACATCGTTCGATTGCGCCCCGCGGACGAGCCCATGCTCCCCTTTGTAACCCTGCCACGTCCGCTTCAGGAATCGAACGTTGTCGGCAAAGGCGGTTACGCCGGTTTCCTCGGCAAAGCTTATGATCCATACACCTTGTTTCCAGAGGGTGATGATCTCGACATGAATAAACTGGACAAGATCAACGTGAGTGATTTGCAATTGCGACCAGAGGTCTTTGCGGTCCGATTGCAACGTCGTGCGGCCCTCCGAGATTTGATCAATGCGCAGATGCCAGTCATCAATGCGGCCGTAGAAAACCAGCAGCTCGACGAGTATTTTTCTCAGGCCCTCTCGTTGGTCGTTTCGGGCAAAGCGAGAGAAGCCTTCGATTTGAGTCAAGAGGCGGAGGTGCTTCGCGAAGCCTACGGTCGAAATACGTTTGGCCAAAGCTGTTTGCTGGCTCGCCGGTTGGTAGAAGCCGGAACGCGAGTCGTAGAGGTCATTTGGCCCAAAGTAGCCAATAGCGACAACCACTCATGGGATCACCATGTCGGCTTGTCCGCCCGGATGAAGAACCAATCAGCCCCGATGCTGGACGCTGGCCTCACGACCTTGATCGAGGATTTGGACCAGCGCGGGATGTTGGAAGACACTCTGGTGGTTGCGGTTGGCGAATTTGGTCGTTCACCGGAACGGGGCGTGAGCACCAGCGGCAACGGCAATACCGACGATGGACGTGACCACTGGCCGTACTGCTACACGGCCGTAATGGCAGGCGCAGGCATCAAAAGAGGCTACGTGCACGGCAAAAGCGACAAGACAGCCAGTGCACCCATAGACTCGCCGGTGCATCCTGCCCAGCTATTGGCGTCGATCTACCATTCGTTCGGAATCGATCCAGAAACGATCGTGTACAACCATCTCAATCAACCGAGGGAACTGGTGAAGGCGCAAGCGGTGACCGAGTTTTATTCGTAGCCCGATGCAGTACCCCCGGCTGGGCTCGAACCAGCGACAGCGCGATTAGAAATCGCGTACTCTATCCAACTGAGTTACGAGGGCATTTGTCGGCGTTTAAGTGTAGCGTACCGGGAAATATCAAGCCAGCTATCTTTGTGTTTCTTCAGCGATTGTTCCCCAAGTATTGAATCGGAGTCAATCGCGAGAGTTGTTTCGAGGTCGACTTGTCGAAAGGTACGACGAGACCGAAGCAAAGAGCTACGATGCCTATGTCGGAACACTGGCGAAAGAAGATGAGGATGCGTACCTTGCAGACATTCAAGAAGCGAATCCTCTTGTCGCATCGAAACCGTAACTTGAGCTTGAAGTGCAATTCGCAGGAACGGCGAGCGATCCTTCTCGCTACGGATGGTTGCATGGCCGGCCACCCTCATTCGCACGTCGCTTAGCCGGAAACCAATTTACAAAAAGTCGACCGCGCAAAGTCAACTTCTGTGTCGAATGTACCTTGGTTGGCCTCGCGAAACGAAAGCAATCAACTATGGGATCAATGAACTGGCATCGAAGTACCCTATTCGCGGTTCGGATCGTTCCCACTACTATTGGTACTATGCGACCCAGGTCATGCATCATGCCGGTGGAAAAGAATGGGAAGCCTGGAACCAAGCCATGAAGCCTCAACTATTGGCATCGCAAGTGTCTGCGGGAAATGAAATCGGAGACTGGGATCCTGCAGAGGCCTTGTTTGATCGGGTGGGTGGTCGAGCGGGCCGTCCGGCGTCGTTGCTTGCTCGGAAATGACCCGCCCTCCCGTTAAACGCGGCTATGGAAAATAAAAACAGATGGCGGTAAAATCTTGAGCATGAAGAAAGCGCGAAAAAACCCCGAATGGAATGCGAAGCAGGTTGCGCTTTTAGGAAAGTACTCAGATGCAGTAGTGGCCGCCAAATTGGGGCTGGCGAAGAGCTCAATTTCGAATCAGCGTTGGCTACGTGGAATCGCCCCGTTCGGAATGTCCAGTGAAGAGAAACGTTTTGATTGGTCAAAGAACTCTTTGAAGCTGTTAGGCAAGATTTCGGATGCCGAAGTTGCAAGGCGTCTTGAAATTAGTGCCACCACAGTTCGATGGAAGAGAATCTCGCTAGGGATCAGCCCGAAGCGAGGCGAGAAACGAAGTAAAATCGTTTGGACGGAAAAGGCCATTGCTTTGCTTGGGACCGAGACCGACTCGATGCTGTCGCGAAAACTAGGGATACATCGGCACGATATTGCGATGAAACGCATGGAGCTGGGAGTCGCTAATATCGTGAGCAAAACGCAATCCGCTGCATGGACTGCAGAAGTCATTGCCAAGCTGGGAACATTGTCAGATTCAGCCTTAGCAGTTGAGTTGGGTGTTTCAGCTTCTTCCGTTCGCGCCAAACGAATGCGGTGCGGAATCGCTTCATTTCGCGTTCCATCGAAGAAGATAGTTTGGACCAGGACGATGCTTAACAAACTCCGAGTTACCTCGAATAGATCTTCTCAGTTGGCAGTTGAATTCGGCTGTGCGAAATACACAATCATTCTAAAACGGAAGAAGCTTGGCATAGTTTAGTGGTCACACCACCGGCTAGGTTTGTGGAACGCGCGAGTCGGACCATAGCAAGCGCCTCCCAAAAAGAACTCCAAGCTGCCCTGTCTCAATAGCTAAATGGAACCAAGTCCTCATCGGCAAATCAACTGCATCCCTCGAAATATGGGGCTCAAGCTACCCGGCATTTACGCGTTTCGCCATACTCACCCACCCAGTGGTCTTTGATCGGCCTTTGTTGTCGTGGCGTGGCGTTTTCGATAACGGGCGAGCAGAAAGGGGACTCGTTCGCACTGGCCGAATGCGGAGGTTCGGTGAATCAGTGCGTCATGCTACGCGCACATCGGGGCGAGTTCAGTTGACATTGTTGCTTTGCTCGCCACTGACCTTGCGTCAGTGGGAGCGAGACTGACCGGCTAGATAGCGATCCGCGGATGCATTGCGCGACCCACCTTCGACCTCGTGTCGATGGAGGAATGACTTGGTGGCGATGCGACACGAACTAGCCTATCAGTCGTGGCTACCACCGAGCAAGCTACGGTGGAGAGCGATGGATCTAGCGAGTCTTTGCCGACTAGCCGATCCATCATTGCAACCAATTGCCAGGTCTTGATTTGAGTGGCCGGCTTGGTCTCATTTCGGATGGCCGGATTTGTTGGTGAAAGAAGGGGGCTGCATGCCCCCTTCTTCGATCGTGGATTTCTACGATCGTGGTAGCAGGGGATCCAGGATGCCGACCGCGCTCTGGAATTCTAACTCCCATGTTTCCATCGCGAAGTCGATCGGATTCCAATTTTCTTTACATCGAAAACACCTCCCCAAGTTCGTTCGAGCGTTCACCGCCATTAACGTCTCCCGGCAACGTGGGCACTGAAAGACCAACCTGCCTTCCCTGATCTTATGCACCCATCTCAGGCGTTCGAGTAAGTCTCGCCACGCAATCTCATTCCGCAACCGCCGCAAGTACTCCGGACTGTAGTCGCTCATCGAATCATCCCCTCCGTGTTCGCTCATCTGGAAGTCGATATACCGACGCGTTTGATCCTTGGTCAACGGACACAACTGGTATCGAACACTGATCCGATTCACGATGTCCGTGTACTCGCTTCGCTTGAGCGTTTGACGCAGATGGTCCTGACCGGCAAGCAAGATCTTCATCGGTGGGCCTTGTTCGATCGCCGAACTGACCAACAATCGAAGATCCACCAACGCATCGCCACTGAGCAAGTGAGCCTCATCAAAGACCAGCAGAAGCGTTCCTTCCACGCGTCGTGCTCGGTCCATGATCTGGCTGTAGAGTTTGTCTTTCCTTCGTCTAGGGACTTCTCCCAGTTGACCAAGGACGACTTTCAACAGACCGTTGCTAGGCAAGTGAGCCAAGTGGCAGTAGATGGGCGTACAATGTTGAGGAGACTGTTCGCCCATGAATCGCTTTAAGAGCGCCGATTTGCCAAGTCCACTTGAGCCGGTGACTAAACCGAACTGTGGGTGTTCTCGATAGAATGTTTCAAGCGCGATCTGCTCACTGGCTTGAAACGCCGACAGGCCATTGCCTGAGAGGCCTCAATGTTTGCTGAGCAAGTTGGCCAAGCTGGCCAGAGTCAATTGGCCGTGTCGCATGGCCGATTTGTAGTCGATGCCTTCCTGCGATCGACTTTAAGCTTCTGGTGCTCGGCCAAGTAAGCGTCAATGACCGGCGAACGATCGGGCAACTCTTGCGAGACTGGCGTGGCCGTGCGTTGAGTCGACTCGTCGAGCTTCGCGTTCCAACAAGTACGATTGCACCGACTCGACACGCCACAGCACGAACGATACGGCTTTCGCTGTAGTAGCGATTGTGAGGTGATTGGTGTGTCTCGCTGTGGGTCGTGCGATGATAAGTGGCATCGATTGGAGGCTCGGATCGCTTGATTGAGTTCCGTTAGGCTGAAGGTCTCTTTGGAGGCTTTAACTTCCGATGCGAACTGAGAGCCGATGGTCTATCCAAACCGACAAGTAGGTTTGGCGAGCCTTGCCGTCGACTAAGGCCAACGGGCCGTGCGAGAAGTCTCCCATCCACAGGGAATTGGGCGTCTCGCGAGTCCAACGGCAACGGACCTTTTCGCGAACGACTCCGAGTTGTGTCTTGGTCGCCCCACGGATACGCAAGTGGCGGTACATGGTCGATGCCGGTAGCACACTAAAGAACTCGGCTTGCAAGAGCTTGTTGATCGTGACATCGGAACGGGTGGCCAACTGCCGTTTATGAGCTTCGCAGCGATCGACCTTGGTTCGATTGCGTTGTCTGGGTTGGCCTAGATCGGAGCGGCGTTTCTTCTTGAGGCCTTCGATGCCCTGCTTTCGATATGTCTGATACCAACGCCTGAGGGTACGAACCGAGACGGTCTTCTTGCCATCGGGCGCGTAATGAGCTTCTTTGGCAAGCTTTTGAAAGTACGCTTCACGGTCCTCATGAAGGCTCAGGGCTGGGGCTTCTGAATCTATTGGTTTGTTGGCTTGCTTGTGAAAGACAGGGCGACCATCGGAGTTTGAAACAGCCTTGCGCTGCGACTGATTCGAGTCGAGAACCATACGGCAGTGGTTAGTGATCTCAAAGGTCGCGTATCGTTTATGATAATAGCTTAGTGGCTTTGGCCATTGTCTATCGGTGAGAACCCAGGGATTGTGTCAAAACAGTTGTCCCTGGGTTCTTTTTTTTGGTGAAGACAACAAGCCGAAAAAAAGGGACTGGGTAGCTGGGTCCTAGAAATATGCGATACGAAGCGGGGTAGCGGGGTAAGAACAGGCCAGCCAAACTGGCAATTCTGCGGGGTAACCCGGCCACTCAAATCAAGACCTGGCAGCAACGACGTCAGGCCGTGACCTGAGCAGTAGATGAAAGTGATTCGACATACACGAGAAGGCCAGAAGGTCGATTCCGAAATTGGCTGCAAGGTGCTTGAGTTTTTCTTCGAGCCAGCGTTTTCGGT
>Ga0335394_10007102_pt1 | contig 12650 bp, 9 predicted proteins | sample MAT03_FD_205741 | JGI IMG/M metagenome (GOLD analysis project Ga0335394, IMG submission 205741) | Freshwater microbial communities from Lake Fryxell liftoff mats and glacier meltwater in Antarctica - MAT-03 (spades assembly) (version 2) ... | reverse complement strand
CGCTCGGCGTAGGGGCCGAGCGAGCGGTAGCCCTTCTGGCCGTCATAGGTGCGCGTGCGCAGGTCGACCACCTGGCCCTCGGCGATGTAGGGGAAGACAAGTCGGCCGCGCAGGTTCCAGTGCGTCAGCTGCCGCCCGTCATCGTCGGTGATCATGAGTCCGGCCTCCTCCGCGTAGGGGAACGCCTCGGGGCACGCGCTGCGGAGATGGGCGACGAGGCTCTCGGAGTCGCGCAGGGTGACGCCGAGCACGGCGCGGCTGATCGTCGCGTCGCTAAGACCGCGCCGGTGAAGGTAGGCGAGCGGGTCGGGGTGACAAGGGTCGCGCAGCCAGGCGTGCGCCCACAGCGCGACGGCCGCATACAGCTGCCGGTAGAACGGGATGTGGTCGGGCTTCGGCTCGCTGCGCGGCCGGCCAGAGTTGGAGGCGGCCCGCACTGGGCGCGTCCCTGGTGAACCTGCGCGCGCCTCGTCGTTGCCGAGGTTTCGGAGCAGGCCGCGCCGATTGCACACGCGGCACCAGTAGCGTTCGGCGGGGCGATCGCCACTGGCCTCCATCCAGACCTGAAAGCGATCCTCGCCCCCGTCAGCGCAGAACGGGCACGGCCCGGTGTAGAGCCGCCCGCTCCGGCTGACCAGGCGCATGGGCGAAAGCTGCGGATGCAGCTGCTCGGCATACCGCACGATGGCACGCTCCCACCACTGCTGCTCGCGGGCATGGCGATGCCCAGCTGTGCCAACGCGTTGACACAGCGATCAGCGGATGCTAGTGTGGGCGCAGAGATCCCACCCGGGATTTCGGCTCAGACGAGGACGACCACTGCCGCCAAGCTTCCGGTCGTCCTCGTCGGTTTGTGATCCGATTCAGTGAGCAGGGGCGCTATGCGCACGAAGAGTTCACATAACGTCTACGTGGCGAGATGGCGCTGCTGATAGTCGCGCAGCGCCTGCACGGGGATGCGGCGCAGCCGGCCCGCGCCGACCGAGGGCAGCTCGCCGCGGCTGATCAGGCGCTGGATGGTGCGCAGGTCGTAGGCGAGCAGGCGCGCCGCCTCCTTGAGCGTGACCTGCAAGGGTTCAAGGCGCACAGGCTCGTCGCTGTCGGAAATAACCAGCTCCCCGTCGTATGGCGGCAGAATAGCGATGCGTGCTGGCATAGCGGTTTCTCCTAACTCCTTGTGCGCCGCTGCGCATTGGCGATCGTGGCGCGACGTAGCGTGCCTGCCAGCATACAGGCCGCGCCCGGCAAGCGGAAGGAGACAAGCGGGGTGAGAAACGTGGCATAGTTGGGGACATACGGAAACCAACGAAATGACGGAGCTAGTGGATCTCGCTCGGAGGCTGTGCTCGACCCTCCCTGACCTGGCGAACATACCTATTCGAACCAGCCGCCGGGCGGCTGGTACAGCTCCTCGCCCCGATGCAATGCTCCACCAGCCCCGAGCGCATAGCTCTTGCTGGAGATTGCGCAGTGGACACAGGAGCTGGCCTACAACCGGTCTCATCAATGGAGAGCGGTCGGCTGGCTTGGTTTCTTCTTATATACGGCGAAAGAAACTCCACGATGAGCACGAACAAGCCCCTGACGGCCCGCTCCTTGATCGGCGATTGGCTCGACCACCCGGCGGGCGGCCCGCTCCTGCGCGGCATGCTCGCGGCCGGCGGCCAGGACGCGACGCGTCTTGACCCGGTCCGGCAGCTGCCGCTCCAGCAGCTCGTTGCCCTCAGCCAGGGGCAGCTCAGCCAGGAGGTCGTGGACAGCCTGGTGGCACAGGCCAACGGCGGCGTGATGCCCGACCAGGACGACGCGCTCACTGCCGGGTGGAGGGAGACGATCGTGCCGGGCCGCTTCGCGGGTCAGACCCTGATCGTCACGGGTGCGGCATCGGGCATCGGTCGGGCCACCGCCTCGCGCATCGCCCGCGAGGGCGGCCGAGTGGTGGCCGTGGACATCGCCGCCGAGCGTCTGCAGGCCTTCGCCGACGCGCACGCCGGCAGCCAGATTGTCACCGTGGCGGCCGACATCACCAGCACCGAGAGCGTCGAGCGCATCATCGCCGCTGCTGGCGAGCGCATCGACGGGCTCGCCAATGTCGCCGGCGTGAACGACGATTTCTCGCCCGCCCACGAGACCACGGACGCGGTCTGGGAGCGGGTGCTCGCGATTAACCTCACCGGCAGCTTCAAGCTCCTACGTGCGGTCCTGCCAGCGATGCTGAAGGCGGACCGCGGTGCCGTGGTAAACGTCTCCTCGGAGGCCGGGCTGCGCGGCAACGCCTCGGGCAACGCCTACACCGTCTCCAAGCACGGCGTGGTCGGCCTGACACGGAGCGCGGCGTTCATGTACAGCCCCCACGGTCTCCGAATCAACGCTGTGGCGCCCGGCGGTGTGGCCACCGGCATCCCGATGCCCGCGAACGTTTCCGAGATGGGATCGGCTCGTCTTGGCCCGTTCCACAACACGATCCCGTCGATCTCCACCGCCGAGCAGCTCGCGGCGAGCATCACGTTTCTGTTCAGCGACGACGCGACCAACATCAACGGCGCGATTCTGCCCTCCGACGGCGGCTGGTCGGTTCAGTGAGGAGTAGCTCGCTATGGTAAATGCCTCAACCCATCAGATGTCGCTGCCGCCATGGCTGAGGGTGCTCGTGCGGGTCGACTTCGTGGCCGCCGTGGCGCTGACCGTACTCGCACCGCTGGTGCTCCTCGTCGGCGCGCTGCGCGCAGGACGGAGGGGCGAGCGCGTGGGACTGCTGCGCTACTGGCGGGCGTCGAGCCTGCTGATGGTGACGGTCTACCTGCTCGCTGGTGAGCGCAGGGTCGCCTTCCCCGCCGGGGTCGCCGCGCGGCTGCTGCTCGCGCGCACGTTACGTGGCGTGCAGGCCAGCGCGGGCACGAGGAGCGGGTACGAGCGCTGGCGCCGACTCGCCGGCGGCTACTGCCTGGCAGGGGCGGCACTCACCGCACCGATGCTCCAGGGCCTGCTCGCCGACGAGTTGCCAGCCCTCTGCCGTGCCTACATCGAGCCGACGCAGGAGTTCACCGCGCTACTCCACCCTGGCGTGTCCCGCGAGACCCTGGGCCGCGTCGGGCTGGTCGGGCTCGGGCTGTTTCTGGCCGGCGCCGCTGTGGAGCTCGCTGCCTCAGCCTGGGGCCGTTCTCGGCGTGAGCGCGACAGTGATGGATGGTAAGTATGCCGAGGGATCAAACACCCCTCGCAGCAAGGAGCCAGCAATGCGAATCATGGGAGGGAGCGACGAGCGGACCTACGTGACCGACGCGCTCCTTGCCGAGCTGCGCCAGCGCGGCCACAAGCTGCTCCTGGTCGGGCCGCTGATGGAGCGATGGAACGAGGTGCTGCCCCGGCAGTACGAACCGGCCACGTTGGCTGCGACCGCCGGTATCGCGCTCCACATTCGCGCTCGGCTTCGCCCTGGACTACGCCTGTGTCGTCGGCGACGAGCGTCAGGCAACGAGGTTTCAGGGTGCATGTCACCATCGGGAATGCTGCTGGTTTCGCCGGCCTCGCCCAGCCCATGTTCGGGACCTGCCTGCTATACTGAGATCAACCTCGCGCCAACTGCAACTCAGAAACACTGATGAGTAACGCCGACCAGCCACCCATCTCCCGCGTCGATCAATCGCAGCAGCGAGGCGGGCTCAGCCTCGGCGCGTACAACAGCTTTCAGGAGTTGAAGATCGGCGATGTGATCGCCGGCGACAAGGTCACGATCCAGACCTTCCAGCTGATTGTCTACATCGGCGACGCGCGCCCGAGCGACCCGGCGATGCGCGCTGACCTGCTGCGCGCTTATCGCAGCGAGGTCGCCGCACGCTACGCCGTCTGGCGCCGGCGCTACGCGGCCCTGCCACTCGTCGCGCAGCCGCTTGCCGCCCCACGCGCTGCCGGCGTGGGCTACGAGCGCGAGGATCTGACCTTCGTCGCCCTGCGCCGGGCCTTCGGGCCCGAGACAGAGGCGGCGAACCGGCCAGAAGCATCCGAGGCCCTGGCGCCCCACACCTTCACCGACCTGCGCGATGGGCTGACGCGCGATGACCACCTGCTGTTGCTCGGCCCGCCCGGCGGCGGTAAGACCACCGCCCTCTGGCGGCTCGCCCTCGACCTCGCCGAGACGGGTTTGGCCGGCAATGAGGCGGTCGCACTACCGGTCTTCGTGCGCCTCGGCGGCCTTCAGCCTGGCCAGTCAATCGGCGACCTGCTGCGCGCCGATCTGGCCACGGCAGCCTTTGAGGACGCTGCAGGCCTGCGCTTTCCGCTGAATGCCCATCGTGCCATCGCCGCGCTGCTCGACGATCTGCTGGCCGAGGGGCGCATGACCCTGCTTTGGGATGGGCTCAACGAGGTGCCGAGCAGCCGCTTCGCTGAGATCGCGCGTGCCCTTGATCTGTTCCGGCGTGAGCACCCCGGGCGTATTGCGGTAGGTCGTAACGCCAGCGTCACGACCTGCCGCGCTGACGACCACGCGCTGCTGCTGGAGGAGTGCGACGCTGACCCATACCCGGTCCAGCGCGTGATTGTGCAGGGGCTCGACCGCGAGACGATGCAGCAGATTGTGGTCGGGCGGCTTGGTGCAGAGCGCGGGGCTCAGCTGCTGCGCGCCCTGGATCAGCCAGAGCACGCCGGCCTGGCCGGGCTTGCTCGCACGCCGCTCCTGCTGACGATGCTCGGCGAGGTGTACGATGCTGCAGGCGCGCTGCCGCGCAATCGCGGCCAGCTGCTCCAGCAATTCGTGGCCCAGCGCTGGGCCTGGGAGCAGCGCCGCCGCCCCGAGGGCTGGATCGCTGCTGAGGTGCAGCAGCGGGCCCTGGCCGGGCTGGCTTACGCGATCACCGCGAGCGCCGGGCGCGGCACCGCCGTCCCACGTCCGTGGGCCGAGCAGCAACTGCGTGCCACAGGTGGAGCCGCAGACCCTGCTGCGCTTCTTCGGCTCGGGCGCGCCGCCGATCTCGTCGAGCCCCTCGCCGATGGCGGGCAGATTCGCTTCACCCACCAGCTGGTGCAGGAGTACTTTGCGGCGGTGGCGCTCCAGGCGAAGCTCCAAGAGGCACAAAGCTTGCAGGCCATACCAATGTTTGGCGGTCTGGCAAAGCAGCAGATGCTGCGCCGCTACGCCCGCCCCGGCGCTCGCACCGGATGGGAGGAGACGCTGCTGCTGCTCGCCGGAGTTGAGGGCGATGCCGGTGCGGCGCGAGCGCTGATCCGCAGCTTTGTCGCGCAGCCGCTGAAGGCGGCGCGGCTGCTGGAGGCAGAGGGCGCCACTGCTGATCCAGGGCTGCGCGACGAGGTGCGGGATGAGGCGCTGCGCCAGGTTGCCGATCCCACCCCCGGTTGGCGGCGGCGGCTTGAGGCGGGGAGCGCCCTCGGCCTGCTCGGCGATCCACGCTTCCCGGTGCGTGACGCGGAGTGGCAGGAGAGCCTGGCGCAGCTCTCGCACACGCTCACCGGCGCGGGCGAGCACTACTGGCGCTATGTGCCCGCTGGTCGCTATCGCATTGGTGGGTGGGACAAGGGCCAGCAAGCCTCCGACCATTCGTTGTCCGCCTTCTGGGTCGCGCGCCTGCCCGTGACGGTGGCCCAGCTTGCCCGCTTTGTGGCCGAGGGCTACCGCGAGGATCGCCACTGGACGCCGAACGGTCTCCCATGGCGTGGAGAGCGTATCGCGCCGCGCTTGTGGGGCGACTCAGGCTATAGTGGCGCTAATCAGGCGGTCGTGGGCGTGTCCTGGTACGAGGCGACGGCCTTTTGCCACTGGCTGCGTGAGCAACTCCGCGAGGCGCTGCCCGCTGGCTATGAACTGCGCCTGCCCAGCGAGGCGGAGTGGGAGGCGGCGGCGGCCTACGCGGGGCCACAGGAGCGTCGGGAGTACCCCTGGGGGCCAGACGCGGCAACGCCTGAGCGGGCGGTCTATGCTGCCTGGAAGCTGAACGCCCCGGCGCCGGCGGGCCTCTGCCCGGCGGGCGCGGCGGCCTGCGGCGCGCTCGACATGGCCGGGAATGTCTGGGAGTGGACGACGAGTAGCCACAAGGGCTACCCGGCCCAGAGTAACACCTTGACAAAAGACTTTACAGATAGCGATATACCGCTGCGGGGGCACGCCTATTACGGTAGTAGTACAAATGTTCGCTGCGGGGCGCGGAAGTGGTTCCCTCCCGACTACTGGAACTACGGCTACGGTTTTCGGGTGGTGGTGTCCCCTCCGCTCGCACAAACGTCCTGATTTCTGGCTGCTGAATCCTGTTTTCTGCATGCTGAATCCTTTCGGGCCTTGCTCTCTTGTAAAGCCTTTCGGGTGGGGATCGTGAGGGGAGGGGTCTGGGGAGGGTATTACCCTCCTCAGCGCGCCTGCGGCGCGAATCGCGATTTTTTCTGAGGGCCACCTATGCCAAAACGCTATCGCAACCTCTGGCCGGAGCTGGTCAGCTTCGAGAACCTGTGGTTGGCCTACCTATCCGCCCGGCGCGGCAAGCGCGGCCGTCCCGCCGTGGCGGCCTACGAGCTCGACGCCGAGCTCAGGCTGCTCCGACTCCAGGAGCGGCTGCAGGACGGCTCCTATCAGCCTGGCGCCTACCGCAGCTTCGTGGTCCGCGAGTGGAAGCGCCGGCTGATCTCGGCCGCGCCCTTCGAGGATCGCATCGTGCACCACGCCATCTGCCGCGTGATCGAGCCGCTGTTCGAGCGCCGCTTCGTCCACGACAGCTACGCCGCTGCGCCTGCTGCTGCGCCAGGGCCTCGCCCTGCCCCTGCTGACGATCGGGCAGTACGAGCACGTCGTTCGGCTGGTCGACGAGGTCGGTCGCCTGCTTGGTGGCTGGCGCAAGGCGCAGGCCCGTGCGGCGACGGGCCATAGCGATAGCGAAGCGAGCGCTGCGTCGTAGTCGAAAAAGACATGGCTCCTTGCCGACTATCTCGCGGTGCCGTACACTACAGGCGGGCCCGTCGAGACGGCGCCGCCGGTTCGAAGCGCCAAACGCTGCGGGGCGCGGAACAGGAACCATCCCGACAACAGGAACAACAACAACGGTTTTCGGGTGGTGGTGTCCCATCGCTTACACCCTTGCCGATGCATCCGGCGACGCACCCGGCCCGCCGGCGGCACCACGCGAGCGAGTGCGGCGGTACCCTGGCTGATCGGGGCGAAGCTCGGTCTCTGCCCCCAGCCGAAGAACGCGCCGCCCCGGTGGGCCAGTAGGGCCACACGGCCTCGACCGTCCGCCGGGGCGGCAATGTGTTACGCCCCCATCCCCGGCCCTTCCCCCACGCGGGGGGAAGGGGGTTCGGGCGACAGAAATCGCCGCTGAAGAGGTTGCCCATGGAGCGATGGGACGTGCCGGAGGTGCTGCGGAGGGAGATGGTAGTAGTCGCGCGGCATTTCCGCAAGGAGCCAACGCGGAGCGAAGACATCCTGTGGCAACGCCTTCGCGGGAAACAGCTCGATGGTTATAGGTTCCGCCGTCAGCAGCCGATCGGCCCTTTCGTCGTTGACTTCTACTGTGCGAGTGTACGGCTGATCGTCGAAGTTGATGGTCGCATCCACGCCGTGCAGCAGGAAGCCGATGCACGGCGGCAGGAGCTACTCGAGTCGCTCGGGCTGCGTTTTGTACGCATCATGGCGAGCCAGGTGGAAGCAAATCCGTCGGGCGCACTTGACGCAATTCGCGCTGCTCTGGTTCAAAGAACCGCATAGCAATGCGATCAGACGCCCCCCTCTTCCCTTGTGGGAGAGGGGCCGGGGGTGAGGGCCAATGAGTGTCGCTGAGATTGCGCGGCTGCGCGCCCAGATCACCGAGCTTGAGGCGGAGCTTGCGGCTGCCACACGCCCGCGCACGCGCGCGAGTCTAGAGGCCGAGCTTGTCGGGCTGCGCGCCGAGCTGGCGGCCTTGGAGGCCGGCGCTGCGCCAGCGGATCTCCCCAGCCTCAGCATCGACCAGTCCGCTCAGTCGGGCGGGAACAGCGCCGGGGCGGGGAACAGCTTCGGCGACCACACCCACATCGGCGACGTGCTGGCCCAGCATAACTATTATGGCGCCGAGGCCGCCGATGTGGCCCCCCTGCTGCATGCCTACCTGGACGAGCTCTCCGGCGTCTGTAGCCGGCTCTCCCTGGCCGATGTAGATAGCGTTGACCCGAACAAGGCCGCCCTCGACCTTCAGGCGGTCTATGTGGGCCTGGAGGTGCAGCGCCAGGTCGATCTGCCGCCGGAAGACCCTGAGCAGCTGCGCGAGCGTGCGATCACGGTGATCAAAGGGTGGGGCTTTGCCGGGCTAGAAGACTATGCTGCGACCTATAGCGTTACCACGGAAATCGCGCTGAACGCTGTTACGCAACAGCTTAGCCCCAAAGAGCGGCAGCGCCAGCTGCGGGCCGTCGAGGTCGTTGCGCAGCACCCGCGCCTGGTGATCACCGGGCACCCCGGCAGCGGCAAGAGCAGCTTCGTCAACTTTGTGAGCATCTGTCTGGCGAAAGCCTGGTGCGGCGACCGGGCATGGCTCGACCGTCTGGGGGCAGACTGGCCCCACGGCGTGTTGCTCCCGGTGCGCGTGGTGCTGCGTGAGTTTGGCACCTGGGTTGACGCCCAGATGGCGCCCGGCGGCGACGATGCGGGTCTCTTCTGGCGCTGGCTCGAGCAGGGTGCGGGCCAGGCCCGTCTGCTGGTGCAGCACCTGCGCGCCGTCTTTGCCGATGGTCAGGCCATGCTCTTCCTCGACGGGCTGGACGAAGTGCCCCTCGGCCCCGCCGGGAAGACGCTGCGCCGGGTGCTGGCCGCCATTGACGCGCTAGGCCGCGGACGAGGCCGTGTCGTGGTCACCTGTCGGGTGCTCGACTACCAGCAGGCCGAGCGCCAGCTCGCCGGCTGGCCGGTCGAGCAGATCGCCCCGCTCGCGCCGGCGCTACGCGGTCAGCTGATCGCGCACTGGTTTGCGTCGCTCGAGCAGCTCAAGCGCCCGACCCGCGGCAGCCCACCGCTGTTGCGCGACGGGCTCACCCGCGCGATCCAGGCCCGCCCCGAGCTGCGCCGGCTCGCCGGTAACCCGCTGCTGCTAACCATGATGATCCGGCTTCAGGCCCACGATGGCGATCTGCCCGGCGAGCAGGTGGCGCTGTACCGGCGTAGCGTCGACCTGCTCTTGCTCCAGTGGCGCCGCGATGCCGCCGGACGAGCCTCGCTCGGCGAGCTGCTGGAGCTCCCGCAGTGGAGCGATTCGCACCTCAATCGCCTGCTCGACCGGCTGGCCTATGTGGCGCACGAGCGCGGCGTGAGCGGTGATAGCGAGCAGGGCGCCGATCTGCCGCGCGAGATCTTGCTCAGGACCGCTGCAGCATGCTTCGCCCCCTACGACCCTGACCGCGACCACGAGCGGGCGCAGAAGTTCCTGAACTACATCAGCGCGCATGGCAACGGGATCATCCAGCGTCACGACCAGCAAATCTATCGCTTTCCGCATCGCACCTTCCAGGAGTACCTGGCCGGGCGCCGGCTGATCAGCATGGCAACGGGATCATCCAGCGTCACGACCAGCAAATCTATCGCTTTCCGCATCGCACCTTCCAGGAGTACCTGGCCGGGCGCCGGCTGATCAGCGACGAGGACTGGTCGGACAGCGAACCCGAGTTCGTTGATCGAGCCCTGGCCTGTAGCGCACGCGGCGCGCAGTGGCGTGGAGCGGTGCTGCTCGCCGTCAGCCAGCATACGCTCGAGGGCCGGCTCCGCCCGGTCTTCAATCTCGCCGACGAGCTGCTGGCGCGCTACCGGCGTGCGGGGGCCGGCAGCGATCTCTTGCTGGCCGCCGACGTGCTGCGCGAAGTGGATCGCAAGCGAGTTGAGCAGCAGCGCCCTGACCTGTGGCAGGCAGTGCGCGACGCGCTCGGCGCGCTGCTGCAAGCCCTTGACGGCACGCAGACCGCGCGCTTTCCGGTGGCGCAGCGGGTGCGCGCCGGCTTCCTGCTTGGCGAGTTTGGCGATCAGCGCATGCCGACAACGGTGGAGCAGTGGCGGAGCGCGATCGTGGCCCTGGCCGCCGAAAAGACCATCGGCTACTTCTGTCCGGTCGCTGCCGGTGACTACCAGCTTGGCAGCGGCGACGATGATCCTGATGCCTATGCTGACGAGAAGCCACAGCACACGGCTACGCTTCCGCATGGCTACTGGATCGCTCGCCTCCCGATCACCAACGCCCAGTGGCAGGTCTGGGTTGACGAGGGCGGCACGGCCTCGCGCTATGCCGACGACGACGACCTGAATCACCCCAATCAGCCGGTGGTCGGGATTGACTGGAACGCGGCGAATGCCTGGTGCGCGTGGCTCACGACGCAGCTGGCTGATCTGCTGCCGGATGGCTCTGTCGTGCGTCTGCCGACCGAGGTCGAGTGGGAGGCTGCCGCACGCGGATCAGAGGCCCGCCGCTACCCGTGGGGCGATACGTGGCGTGATGATTGCGCCGCGATGAAGGATGACCAGGACGTGCGGGGCTGGCAGTGGACGGTCCCCGTCGGCTGCTACCCGACTGGTGCTACACCAGAGGGCCTGCTCGACATGGCCGGCAACGTCTGGGAGTGGACGCTCAGCCGCTGGCAGTCGTATCCGGGCGCGGAGAAATCCTTTACAAATGAGAAGCTGGTTGTGCTACGGGGAGGCGCCTACGACAGGGATAGAACATTTGTTCGCTGCGGGGCGCGGGTCAGGCTCCCTCCCGGTGTCAACGGCCTCGACTTCAACGGTTTTCGGGTGGTGGTGTCCCCTCCGCTCGCACAAATGTCCTGATTTCTGTGTTCTGAGTCCTGTTTTCTGCGTTCTGAATACTTTCGGGGCGATCAAGGATGTAAAGCGTTTTTGAGCAGCACCTTTGGAGTTTCTGCTGCCTATGGGGGAGTCTGTGAGCGCCGAAGGCGCGAATCGCGAATTTTTCAGCTAAAGAAGTGCACTCCCGCTTTGCGCTTTGCGCTCAAACGCTTTGCGCTTCGCGCTCGTACCGGCACTGCCACGCATCTAGTCTCCCCTCTCCCGCATGTGGGAGAGGGGCCGGGGGTGAGGGCCAATGAGCGACACTGAGATCACCCGGCTCCGCGATGAGCTCGCCCGGCTCGACGCGGCGATCGCCGGCCTGGCGGGGCTGCCCGAGGCCCCGGCGACCCTACGGCAGCAGCGCGAGGCGAAGGCGCGCGAGTTGGTCCACCTGGAGGGGCGGGCGCCTGTGGGCGGCACGCACGTCGACCAGTCCGGCCAGTCGGGCGGCCTGAGCTTCGGCGCCTTCAACCGCTTCGGCGATGTGAAGATCGGCGATGTGGCCGGCGGCAACATCATCAAGCCCCAGGGGCCGATCATCCACGGCGGCATCCACAGCGGGCACGACACCAACATCGTGGCCGGCCATCAGACGATCGTGAATGCCGGGGGCGACGCAGCACCCCCACCGCCGCCGGCCGACCGGGAGCCGCTGATCCCACCGCCCTTCCGCCTCGCGCTCGCCGACCAGGGCGGGCGACCGATCGAGGGCCTCGTTGTGGGCGACGAGGCCCAACTCCGCCTCGCGTGGGCCGGCGCGGCAGGCGACCTGCCCGCCCTCACGCTGCTCGCCGCAGGCGATGGAGTCACCTGGCTCTCGGGCACACGCGCCGAGCTGCGGGCCAGCCACGGCCGCGCGCCGCGCCTGCCGCAGTGGCCCTTCGTGGCCGAGCGGGCCGGCCCGCTCACGCTCCAGGTGCTCGTGCTCGCCGGCACAACCCTCCTCCAGGCTCTGGAGCTGACGGTGCGCGTGGCGGGCGCCACGGAGTCCGCTGTCCTGAGCGGAAGCGCGAACAGCGCAGGGCTGCCGGAGCGGCACGTCGCGGTGCTCTACGATCTCGCCGCAGCCCCCGCCACTGCGCCTGACGGCGACGCGCTGACTCTCTTCTTCGCTCGCGGCGGCGAGACGCTCCGACTGGTGCTGATCGAGCCCGGCCAGAGCTGGGAGGTTGCGCTGCCCCTCACCGACCACGACCTGACGACGCTCGCCCAGCGCGCCCACGCGGGGCTGCGCGACATCGTGTTCCAGGCCTCCAGCAGCGCCTTCACCGCCGGCATCGCCATCCCGCCGAGCGTCGCCGACCTGGCGCTACGCAGGCTCGCCCGCCACGGGGCCGCCCTCTGGGAGGGGCTGCTCAACCCGCCGGGGGCCTCGAGCGATGTCCACGCCCTGCGCGCGCACCTGCGCGCCCGCAGCCGCGGCGGACCGCTGCGCATCACGGTGGTGGGGCACCGGATTGCCCTACCATGGGCGCTGCTGTACGACGGCGATCCCGACGAGGCGATCCGCACCGAAGGCTTCTGGGGCTTCCAGCACCAGGTGGCCGCCCAACCGCTGCACGGCCGTCGGCGGGCCGGGGGCGGCGACAACCGGCTGGGGTCGGCCCAGGGCCTGCCGACCCTGCTGGCCCTCAACCTGGACCTCGAGCGCGAGCTAGGCGCCCCGGTGATCGCCGAGCAGCGGCAGGCCCTCGGCGCGCTGGGGCTGGCCGCGCGCGCGGTGAACACCGAGGACGGGCTGCGCGACGCCCTGGCCTCGCGCAGCGACGCGGCCCTGATCTACCTCTGCGGTCACATGGGCAGCCCGCTGCGGCAGAGCGTCGGCCCGGCCATCGACATGGACGAG
>Ga0335394_10007099_pt1 | contig 12654 bp, 12 predicted proteins | sample MAT03_FD_205741 | JGI IMG/M metagenome (GOLD analysis project Ga0335394, IMG submission 205741) | Freshwater microbial communities from Lake Fryxell liftoff mats and glacier meltwater in Antarctica - MAT-03 (spades assembly) (version 2) ... | reverse complement strand
CTAGCGCATCCAGCATACTGTGTGTGCAAAAATTTCTTTTAATGCTTTATTGGGAGCTAATTTTAATTTATATGTCTTTTGAATAGTGGTCATAGAGCATTAGTTTTAATGGTAAACATATAGGCTATTGTACCATATGCTTATCGCTTCTTAAAGGGATAGCTTTCATGATTTTTTCTTTCTTGCACCAATTACTTTTTGTTTTTAATCTTCTCTATAAGGATGCCCATTCATCTCAGCCTTAAAAGACTAAATTTTCTGGGCATAAATAAATTATTTTTAGACCTTCATGAACATAATCAAAAACCCATCAGCATAACAGAAAAGAGATTACTCTTTTTGCATACAATGTATAAATACGAGCAAACCTCAACGGAAGAGCAAGCAACTGTCCCATCAAAAATAAAAGCACAAATCACCATAAGACCAACTCTTCTCTTAAGGGACAAAAACATACCTCTTTTTGTACCGATAGAACCAGTGAATGCTAAATATGATTTTTCATCAATCGATGCCGGAGATTTTTCCTTATCGCAGGTAGCCTTAAAATTAATGGGACTGCCCACTCAAGTAACCACAAGAATATTTAATATTAATTCATTGACCGTAAAAAATCCGAATCGCGATTCAAAGCTTCCTCCCTACCTTGGATCCAGAGCAGATCAACAAATATTTTCTAAAGTATTTTTTTCACGAGGGGAGCTTAATAAACCATTAGGCCCCACAGTCTCCTTCAATAATGTGACCATTAAAGTAAGACCGATCTTCATAAAACCTGCATTTAGACTAAAATTTGAATAAAACGGTCAACGATTTATAATTCAACAATCATTATATAAATATTAAATATCTTTTAACAGCTTCAGATTTCAGCTCTCTTGCTAATTTACAAAAATTCTTTATAACTAAGCCATTAAAAAACACCTCTAAATACAGTTCACAACCAAATAATCAAAAAGACAAAAGAAATCTTAAGGCCATTGAAGAGGCTATAAAAAAACAATCAAAAAAAGATCCGGCAGAAAATGCCTATAAAGATAGAAAGGCATGGCTGCAAAAGAAAATTGAACGAAAGTCCGAATTAAGATTATCATTTCAACTATTAAGCCAAATTTTCAATCGATTATCCGCAATTACGTTTTAGAACTTTCATCATTTCACCCCCCCCCAAAAAAAATCATAATAAGAAACATTGCTCATAACAAGATAAACAGAAAGCCATACTTGAAATACTTTTATCGAATATGGTACGATAAAAATAATGGAGTTTAAAAATGGAGTAATTTATGAAGAAGATACTATTTCTATTGTTATTATGTAAGTCCTATGATCTCTTATCTATGGATGATAAAAAGAGCTTAATTTCTAAAATCAAAGAGTTTGCCAGCGCACTGAGCGATAATATAATAACCCTAAATAAAGACATATCATCGCTAGTATCTGATACGAGGCAAGCTTATGGGGGCGCCAAAAGGTCATTTAAAAATGTAACAAATTATGTTGACCAAATAAAAACAGCACCAGAAGTTTTTGGAAAGATTGATACTGCCTTGAAAATGATAGATGAGGAATCAATTCTGATTAACGATTTAGTTAATCTATTGTACTCTACATCCAAAGCAGTAGGAAGCTCTTCGCAGTTAATTAAGCCCTTTTCGCCTGAAGTTTCCATGAGAGGAAAAAATGTTGCATCTCAAATAGAGGAGCTAGCTAGCTTAATAATGACTTCAGGTCTCGCCACAAGAGAAATAGTTAAGCCGTTGAGAACCGCGATGAAACAGATAACCTCAGCTCTGATAATTCTCAATCGAGATATGAATCCAGAACTTAAAAAATCATTACCTCTCGATCAAAGTATAATCTTAGATCAAGCTGCAGCGGGGCAAAAGGAGCTAGAACGATCCGAACAAGAGTTTGAAAAAGAACTGGAAGAATGGGAAATCGTAAATCATTAATCAATTTTTAAAATTTTTAGTTTTAATACAACATCAATGAATTGCGCCCATAATAAAATAAGGGCGCAACTCTTAACTATTTTTTAAACCTCAATTCTAGAATTTGAATCAGCAACTATCAAGTTAATAAGTTTGTTCTTTACGTATATATACTTAACTACATATCTGTCTTCAAGCCATCTAGCAACTTCTAATTTTGCCTGAGCTAGAATTTCATTCTCGGTAGCGAGTGCAGAAAATTCGATCGCTTTTCTTAATTTGCCATTTATCTGAACTGCTATCGTCATAGTATCTTCATAAATTAAACTTTGGTCATAATCTGGCAACGTGCAATTTTTAAGCTGTTTTAAACAAAGTGTTTCAAGTAATTCACTAGAAAAATGCGGTGCTAAGCACGAAAATATAACCAATAATTTTTCTATGCTAGACCGTTCAAAAACCATATCTTTTGCTTGCGCATCATTTAAGAATTCCATAAAGGCCGAAATTGCGGTATTTGGCTTAAAAGCATGTATCCGATCTTTAAATTCTTTAATTAAACGATTAAGTCTCTTTTTTGATTCAAGACGTTCTTGAGAGCTGATTCTGTGCTTATCATTTAAGAAGATCCAAAATCTATTTAAAAATCTTTTTACACCTTCTAAACCAGTATCCTGCCATTCACAATCAAGCTCTGGCGGTCCCATAAAGAGCACATACATTCTGAGTGCATCAGAACCATAATCCTCAACAATATCATCTGGATTAACCACATTCCCTTTAGACTTCGACATCTTCTCAATTTTGCCACTTTTGGGAGAAAATTTGCCAACCATGCCTTGATTAAATAAATGCTTAAATGGCTCATCGAATGGTAAATACCCTGCGTCATTTAAAAATTTCACATAAAACCGAGCGTACAAAAGATGCAAAATTGCGTGCTCTATACCACCAACATAAAGATCTACGGGTAACCAGTAATCCATATCTTTTTTATCAAACGGCTTATCACGCAAGCTTGGATTAGGGTATCTCAAAAAGTACCAACTAGACCCTGCCCATTGAGGCATTGTATTGGTTTCTCTTTTGGATGGACTACCGCATTGATAGCAGCTCACATTTACCCAACTCTCAATTGCAGCTAATGGTGATTCACCTGTACCAGTAGGCTTATAACTTTCAACTTCAGGCAGAGTAACTGGCAACTGATCTTCAGGAACAGTTACAATACCACACTGAGAACAATGTATAACAGGTATCGGTTCACCCCAATAACGTTGTCTGGAAAAAACCCAATCTCTCAGTTTATAATTTACCTTGATGACGCCCTTGCCCTTAGAGACCAGTAAATCAGTAATGTTTTTTTTACCACATGCTAACGCTTCCATGCCATTAAAGGGGCTGCTATTAATTAAGACGCCATCACCACCCTCATAACCTACTCGCATCTGACCATCTGTATCTAATTTAATAGTAGATGAATCGATCACTTGGATAATTGGCAATTGATATTTTTTGGCAAAATCAAAATCCCGTTCGCAATGAGCAGGTACACCCATTACTGCGCCAGTACCGTATTCTTTTAAAACATAATTTGCTAAATAAACGGGAATCTGTTCATCATTTATAGGATTGATAGCGTATACACCGGTGAATACACCCAGTTTTTCTGTTGCAATTTTTTCGGGTCTATCACTAGATGCACTAGCATCTGCAAGGACTTTTTCTTGAAAGGCTTGGACCGCTTCAGCATATTCAGGTTTTATAATAAGAGGTAATAGTTCATGATCAGGAGCTAAAACTAAAAAAGTTGCGCCATAAATGGTATCCACACGAGTGGTAAAAACGGGTAAATCTATCACTGAATTATCTGGAGCGATCAACTCAAAAATTACTTCTGCTCCCTCGCTCTTACCGATCCAATGTTGCTGCATTAACTTCACCTTTTCTGGCCAATCTAGAGTATCCAGACCAGAAAGCAATTTGTCAGCATAGGCGGTAATTTTAAGCATCCATTGCCGAATTCTTTTTTGTTCCACTTCAGTACCACAGCGTTCACATCCTGTAGCAGTAACTTCTTCATTAGCCAAACCAGTTAAACATGAAGGACACCAGTTTATGGGAAAATCAGCCTCATAAGCAAGACCCGCTTCAAACATCTTAATAAAGATCCATTGTGTCCATTTATAAAATTCAGGATCAGTTGTATTGAGCTCCTTAGACCAATCGTAAATGGCACCTAGCTGCTTAAGTTGTGTTTTAAATGTGGCAATATTTGCAGCAGTACCAACAGCAGGTTGAATACCTTTTTTGATAGCATCATTTTCAGCAGGTAGACCAAATGCGTCCCAGCCCATAGGATGCAAAATATTGTACCCTTCTAGAAATTTAATTCTTGCGTAAACATCAGACAGCACATAACCTCTCCAATGACCCACATGAAGTCCTGAACCAGAAGGATAAGGAAACATGTCAAGACAGTAATACTTTTTACCAGAATCGGTAGGTTTAGTTTTTGCTACAGGATCTTGATCCCATAAATCCTGCCATTTTTTTTCGATAGTCTTAAAATTATAAGCCATATTTTATCTCACAGTAATGATCAAAATTATATTTTAATTATATCAAAATAATGGAGTTATCAAAAACCAAGAGATAGGATCATTGCTTCAACTTGGCGAAAAGCACTGAGTACAATTTTATACATAAACCCAAGCATAAGTGCTCAATTTTATTGCCGCATAATCACATTTGTATTATTTTGACATTTTATACAATTAATAGTTTACTTATAACAATATAGACACAGAATTTTGATTCAAAATGGAGAAATACTCATGAAAAACTATATAAAAAACTGATACTGTTTTCTTTCCTGATCACAAGTATAACAACATTTTCAATGGAAGAACAAAGCCAACAGCAAGGACCCTTGGCCCTTGAAGATCTTGGCCTGCCCAATGAAATGTGGGCTCAAATCTTAGAACATGTTTATTCTGATCCAACTATTTTAAATAAAGCAGATGATATTCATGAAGGAATAGCTGCAGTTAAGAAATATATTTTAAACTGCTCCAAAACAATGCCACTTGTTTGTAAAACCTTTAAAGCATTAAACATTACCCAAAGTCAGTGGGCCACATTCAAAGAACAACTTAGAGAATTTTATATTACCCATCTCAATGAAAAGTTCTTAGAACAACACCAAGGCCAAGAAGGGCTTTATCCAAAAAATGGTGAATGGCACGAAGGCACCACAATCAATAACGATACCGCTGCATTTTTAGCATTAGGGATTATGTCAAATAATACCATGGTAGATGTCGTATATTCTAATGACACTCCTCATGCTCATTTAAAATTAATTACCCTACTATTATTTTACGGTGCTAATGCTGATTTACAAGATGACGACGGCAAGACTGCTTTATATATGACTGCATCGAATCATCATCCTGCTAATCGAAACAATAGTGAGATCATAACGCTTTTATTACAATATGGTGCTAATCCTAATTTACAAGATGAGTCCGGCAAAACCCCTTTATATTCGGCTATATGTAACCATCATATTATAGAACGAAATAACATTGAAATCATAATCCTTTTATTACAACATGGTGCTAATCCTAACACAAAAGAAAAAAAAGATGTATTGAGCGCATTTTCTATAGCTCTAGTAAACCATTATACTATAGATCGAAATAACGGAGAGATCATAAAGATTTTATTGCAACATGGTGCTAATCACGATCGTCACAATAAACATGGAATTCCTCCTTTATGCTGGAGTGTTCAATCTCATCATTCCGTCAAGTTAAATATGCATGAAATAATCATAATTTTGTTACAATACAAGGCCAATCCGAACATCCAAGACATTAAGGGTAAAACCGCGTTAATGCATGCTGTTTATGATAATGGACCATTAGAATCTAATAATAATAATGATATCATAAGGCTTTTATTGCAATACGGTGCTAATCCCAATGTTAAAGACAATCAAGGCAAAACTGCTTTTGATATCGCTAAAGAAAAAGATTTTAATGAATTTCCTCACTTAGTCAGAAAGCATTCACAAAATAGTCTTAAAAAAATCTGCTTACTGCACATTTTAACAAATTTACCTCAATTTGAAGGCCAACTAAATAGTTTGCCTGCTGAATTACAAGATAGTATCAACAACTTAAAAAGTTAAACAATAAGACCTTAGGGGCTTAAATTGAGAAAAATATGAATTTTATAAAAACGACTCTCTTAACCGTATTACTTACCGTTTCGACAGCATATTGCAGTGAGATCATAACCCTTTTATTACAAAATGCCGGTAATCCTAATATTCAAGCTGATAATGGAAAAACAGCCGAAGATATTCTCCCGGAAAAGGGATTATATTTTTAACGTTTTGTTTTCCAAAGAATAATTTTAATAAGAAGGGACATAAAAAGTTTAAAATTTTTATGTCCCTTAATTATAAATTAAGACTCAGCTTATTTTTCAAATGCAATATGCTGCTGAGTGACTATTCTAAAAGATCGGTGAGTTCTGTCTTCGTAGAGATGCCCATAAAGATCATTAAAGGCAAAAGCGCCTAAAAGAAGACCTTGTTTGATATAATATTTATCCACCTCTGATAATTCCCATCTTTTATCAATTAAGTTAAAAAAGTTTTGAGAATGTTTTTTATCTAATTTTTCATGATTAGCATAGTAAAGCAAATCTTTATCAGTAAGCCAACCACGTTCTAAAAGGCCGAACTCGGTCCATTTGGCCACGGATAAAAACATGTACTCTATAGCTCCAAGAAATGCTGCTGCAACTATATAGGAATCAAGCGCACAAGTTCCTCGAGCTGCCATGATAAACATTCGTGATTCCGGCCATAAGGCACGCCGCTGTATTTCTTCTTTTGAAATACCAAGCTTATTCAGAAATAATACTAATAAACTCTGATCATCTTCGGCAGAATCTTGATTATGATCTTCATATAAATTTTCGACTATAGTCATTTTAGCATCACCTTCAGGAAGTTTAGCTATAAGATCAGCTAATAATTGGGGGAAAACATGAACAACTGAATAAAGCTGAATCTGTGTCTCAATAAAATCGACCTTTTCAAAATCACCGTTTTTTAAGTTTTTAAAATAGGGATTGTGAAAAAATTTTATATCATCTAAGATGGAATCTAAATATTGGTTTATAGTTTTGTTCATACAATTTCCCAAATTTATTAAGATCTAACTAAACCAAATGATATCATGTACGTTATACCGTTATCAATGCTTAGAACAACTACATACATCCTGCTGTTCTGGAGCATGTCAAACTTAAGTTATAGAAAGACAATCATTATGGCATTAGAAAAAAATTTAAATCCACAACCAGACATTCAAAAAAACGATGAAATCATACTGGTCGTTAAAAGAGAAAAAGTTGTCCAAGAATCTTGGCATGGCTTAAAAGAGGCAAACTTTACGGAATTTGCTTCAATCGTAGAACAAGAGGCCGAATTCCATCCAAGATCTTTAATGGAAAATGACCCTCACTATAAACAAATAATTCCCTATCTCATTTTCAATTATCAAGACAAGCTTTTCGTAATGCAAAGACAAGCTAAAGCAAGCGAGCAACGACTTAAAAGCAAACTTACTCTGGGGATTGGTGGCCACATCAGAGAAGAAGATTTAACAACAAACAACATTATTGATTGGGCAACCAGAGAATTTGAAGAAGAAGTTAATTATCAAGGTGGCTACAAAGTTAAACCTATTGGTCTCTTAAATGATGACTCTAATCCAGTGGGCGAAGTGCATCTAGGAGTTGTATTTCTACTTATTGCAGATTCGGACAACATACAGGTTAAGTCAGAATTTACGAGCGGAAAACTTATAACTATTGATGAAGGTGAATTTGATTACCCATTAATGGAAAATTGGGCACAAATCTGTTTTGATTTTATCAAAATCAATAAGATCATATAGATTTATTAATGCCCAGAAAACTTAGCCTTTTAAGGCTGAGATGAATGGGCATCCTTATAGAGAAGATTAAAAACAAAAAGTAATTGGTGCAAGCAAGAAAAAATCATGAAAGTTATCCCTTTAAGAAGCGATAAGCATATGGTACAATAGCCTATATGTTTACCATTAAAACTAATGCTCTGTGACCCAATTCAAAAGACATATAAATTTAAATTAGCTCTCAATAAAGCGTTAAAAAAAGTTTTTGCACAGTATGCTGGATGCGCTAGATTCGTTTACACTATGGCTTATCATTAATAAAAAAAGCATTAGAGGCAAAAAGCAAAATTCCGTCTTATGCCGATATTGCCAATCTATTACCTCAATTTATCAAGATCAATATCTGATGCAGCATGGGGAATATTCGTAAATCTATTGAAATACAAATGCTCTTGGAAAGGGAAGCATTTTGTACAGATAGATAGGTTTCAGCCTACAAGTAAATTATGCTCCAATGGTGAAAGCAAACAAGATATGCCATTAAATAAGCGCATTTTTAGTTGCTCATCATGTAGCATGAGTATTGATAGAGATTTAAATGCGAGTAAAAATATAGTGGCGGCCGGAATGTCCGTCTTAAAGCTTGCGGATGGAAATGACATTGGTCTGCCAGATGAAGCAAGAATCGGTGGCTTTTAAGCCGCCGAGGTTCAATTTAAGTACAAGCTTTTAGACATGCGCCTCGAAGCTTGTTTTTTTGAATAAGTTTGCCTTTCATTTATACCCCTTTTGCACTTTTTAGAAAATTCATTTAATGTGAGATTATATCAATAAAAAATGCGAGGAATACATGTATAAAATAGCAAAAACAATGACGATAAGCTTTTTCGGCTTATTAGCTTTCACAACTCATCCAATTAAGATAACAAATAGCACTACTGATAATTTATTATACTGCTGTGGTAATCCTGCAAACAAAAACATAGTGCTCGTTAAACAAGAATTAAATGCATCCGCGACGGCTGAAGTTCTCTCAACTCAAGACTATATACAAATTTATACTCAACAAAAACCAACAACCTTGAGTGGAAAATATCCTTTAGCAAATCAAACGGAAGACTTAACCATAGTTAAACATTCCCTGCTTGGTTATACATTTAAACCTACCGCTAAGCTAGGTCAGGACGAACCAAAAAAAATACCACAGATGTATGGGACTCAAGCCCCGAAACTAGTCATAGTGCAAGATAGAGATATGACCAAACCTTATGAAGGCGACATAGAGACTTCATTACAGTCTGCTGGCGCAAGACAAAAAAAGAGTACCTCCCTGCAACATCCATCAAAAGATAGACCTCAAAACAAAGGCAGAAGGGTCCCAAGTCGGAAAAAAAGACCCACAAACACTAATCAAATAACTGATTCTGCTGCTTTTGATGATAGAAATACTAATAACGCAGAACCTTCAACAGTTCATTATAATAGCCAGATTGCATCTAGCAATAATGAACTGCCAGGTAACAATAAAACCAATGATTCATGTATCCTTGAGAGCATGAAACCTCTCGTTGCTATTCTACCTTTAGTTCCCGTAGCTACTGCTCACGCTAAAAAAATGGGTACACTTAAAAAGAAGGCGATTGTTATACCTAACAAACAAGCTTCAGCTAAACCAAATCGTACAAGCTACTTTACCAAGAAAAAATTAGCGTTAGCTCTAGGCACTATTGCAACAGCGTCATTAATAGTATGGTGGTGGCGTACACTAAAAACTCCAGTCATATAAAATTTTTTTTGTGCGAGCTTATTTATTCAGTGAAGCTCGCACTATTTTTTTTCTATCTATAACCCATTTTATAGCTTCTTTAATCTGGGGAATGCTACTCCGCACATTATGCTTAATTAACCCAAAAAGTTCATCGAACTGTTCCGGCGTATACTGTAAATTAAATGTTGAGCAGTAACCACCGCGCTTTACAAAATCTTTAGGATCAAACGTTTTAGAATAATTTTCATTTTTGATCATAGGCATATATATTACGACGGGCACTTCAGGATCTTGGTCCTTAAAAATGGTTATCACTGAATTATCAATAGCTTTATAATCTATCGTGGGAAATTTAAGACCATTTTTTAGCGCATATTTTTGTGCATATTTAAGCTCTGATGCTGTATCCGCATTTGATGAGAGATCAACCACAATAATAAGATTTAAGTTGCGTTCTTTTTTTAATAAAGGAGGAACGGGCAGATTAAAATCAACGCCCGCATCCACTAACGTGAGAAATGAATTTTCATTTCCTAGTTCCATGCTTTTAATTTTTGCGGGCGATAACCTCAACTTTAAAAATTCGGACCTCAATTTTGCAGAGATACAATCCAGCCCACATTCAGGATTTTTTTCTTTGATACCGGCAACCTCTGCCAAAAGTTTTTTTTCTGAAAAACAATCTATGATTTCGCCTAAACTAGCAGTGAAGGCCGAACCCCAAATGCCCATTAAATAATCTATGCCATGTTCCGGCGCAAAATCTGTTGACCGTCCTTTATCAAAATGTCTACCAAATGACCAACTAGGGATATATCTATTTTTTTCAATTAAACCAACTTCGTAAGGATTAAATTCAAGCCACTGGTACCCTTTAGCTACCGAAACTGCCGTAAATAAAGGCATAGGGAAATTTCCTTGATCAATTTTGGCACGGAATTGAGACAATTTAGGCATGGATCCCCTTAAGATTCTCATCTGAGGAGAGCCGATATATCTTTTTTCAAGATCACCAAATAAAATGTTTGCCACTATAGATCCCCAAATACCAACTAAGGACATCTTTTGACCATACAGAAGCTTCCAAATACCATTTTCAACCAATAATCTTCGATCAATCCCATTAATTATTGAGGTAGATATTTGAAATTTTGTTAGGGGAATAAGTTCGTTAAACTCTAAATTATGTCCCAACCAGGTTGACAAACCCCAGGTAGATCCCGACAATGATGAACTATAACTAATCACCTCTAATAAGCCTTCATCATTTAACGTATTTAAAAAAGAGAGAGTCCCTATCATCGCACGAAACCCGCCACCGCTAAAGCACAAGCCAATAGTGGGCAACTCTTCTTCAGACACATCACGTTCTAAGAGCTTTTCAACCGCACTCTTTACATAAATTTTTCTTTTTTGAAGAAAGTTACGCTCGCGACGACAGAGCGAGGAACAATTCCGCACCTTAGCCCTTTTGTTGGCATATGGATCCATTTTCTTTATCGAAGATATGTCTTTTAAAAAATCAATCAGAGAAAAATTGATCAAACCTTTCAATTGCCAAAAAGCTATCTTAATAAATAACGTTTCCACAAAAGGAGACGTAGCAGCTGAAACCAAAATGCTGACCAAAAAAATTTTAAAACATATGCCCCTAAATAATTTACCCATTAACCCTTCTTAAACTAAATATTTAAAAAATTTTGGCTTAATAAAGGAGGCAAAGTCAACAAGATTTTAGTTTTTATATTTTAGCTACAGAATTTTCATTGTTTTTTGGTTTAAAATTAGGAATTATTGAGTGCCCTAAACACGCTAAACTTTTTTATATTATTCTTAAGATCTACTAGTTTCTTACTAGCAAATTTATCAATATGCACAAGAATTTCTGCAGGTAATCTTCCTTGCTCGTATACCAGATCTTGAAAGTGTATAGAGGATTGATTAATTATAGAATCTAAATCATTTCTCAACTCTGGTTTGGTTGTCAATATCAAATCAATAACAAAATAATTTTCTGCTTCTAATGCTTTTTTTAACAACTCAATATCTGGATTAGTTTGAGCTCGTTCTCTCAAAATTGTATGGTAAGAAAACAACTCTAAAAGTTGATTGAAATTTTTTTTCCCGCTTGCTACTTTTATAATGTTTTCATCAATAACAGCTCCAAACTTCAGCAAAAGATCGATGATTTCTAATTTAGGAATGTTGGGAGAAACAACCCAGCGCAAGGGAGTCAAACCAAATTTTCCTGGCGAATTAACACGTGCTCCGTTTTGAAGCAATAATGCCATTATTTGCAACGTTGTTTTTTTATCACTCCGATCTTGCCCTAAACTGTCACCGGCACGCCCAATAGCGTGATCTAAATATGACTCTTCCGTTTGATATGCTAATTTTTTGTTTAGATTTAAACCACTTTTTATAGCTTCTTCCACTTTGTCAATGTCGCTATCAAGAATGGCACCTTCTAGATAAGCACTATTAATTGGGGATTGGCCTTTTTCAGCATCGTTCATTGAACAAGTGAATAACGGCGTCGTCAGAACTAGTCCCAGTATTAAGACGTAAGATTTTATTACTGCATTGAAGGTAATCATATATACTCCATTTTTTTTAAATCAGAGGCAAGTCTTTCAAACTTATATCTCTAATGTATAACCATTTTAAAATTGTACCCATTATTTGCATTTAGAGTCTATACTTTTGTATTTCTTTATAAAGTTATGGCTTTGTAAGGGGCTATATAAAAATACAAACACCGAAATATATATAAATTTGCAATTTATGATATTGGTTATATAATTAATAAAAACAAATAGAAATATTGCAATATCAGTTTAAATCTTAATTTACATTAACACATCAATCAAAATGGGGATCAATTATGAAATTATTACCTAATGTACTCGTCTTAACAGCGACTTTACTTGCTACCGAATTATATGGGATGGAAGAATCTCCGACAAAGATGGTCAAGAACATGTACAGTTTA
>Ga0335394_10007096_pt1 | contig 12655 bp, 9 predicted proteins | sample MAT03_FD_205741 | JGI IMG/M metagenome (GOLD analysis project Ga0335394, IMG submission 205741) | Freshwater microbial communities from Lake Fryxell liftoff mats and glacier meltwater in Antarctica - MAT-03 (spades assembly) (version 2) ... | reverse complement strand
AGAGGTCAAGGAAATGTTTGAAGGCATGCCAGTTGTGGTTACCTTGGATGCAAAGACTGATGTGAAATTAACAGGCGTCATTCGTCAACTGCCTTCGCCATACGGAACAGGCGCAAGCGATGAAAAAACAATTCATCTGGTTTTGGATGTACCGCCGTCTGCGACCACCTACCAACTGGGTGATAAAGTTACAGTCACAGTCCAACTGGCAAGCAAACAAGATGTGATCTGGCTTCCACCGGATGCAATCCGCAATGCAGGCGGACGCACATTCGTCATCATCAACAGCGAAAACGGACCCAAACGAGTAGATGTGGAGATTGGTCTACAGACGCGCGACATGGTTGAAATTATTTCAGGACTCAATGAAGGTCAGGTTGTCGTCGGACCATGAGCTTCTTTTCAAGTCTGGCTTCCTTCGCGCTGCAAGTCTGGGCAACTGCGGGCATCGCATTTAAACGTCTGCTAACACAGCCCTTCCTCAGCCTCGCATCCATTGCCGGGTTGATGATCGCATCCGGGTTCATTTTGAGCGTCCCCTTATATGCAGATGCCACCTACTTTCGTTTGTTGCGTGAAGAACTTCTCGCGGGCAATCAACTTGAATTAACTCAAAAACCCGCAGACTACGCTCCACTCTCCTTTGTGTTTGAACAAAAAGCGGCGGGGAAAAACAGCCCGCAATGGAAAAATGCAGTCAAGGTTGACGAGTATTTATCCAAGACTGCGTTACGAACAATCAACCTCCCCATTTTAGAAGTCATCCGCCGCTTCCGCACAGACGGCTACTATATGTACCCGCCGCCTGACCCAAACAACCCCGGCACACAATATGCATTAACAACCGCCAGTTTTGCATTCATCACACCGCTTGAAAAAACGGTCATTATCGTAACAGGGACAACGCCGCAGCCATTTGTATCCCTGCTGCGTGACGGCGATTCGATCGAAGCGATGGCAAACGAATCACTCGCGGCAGAATTCGGCGTGCAGGTCGGCGACAGCTATTCGTTACGAACAGATAACGGCCCCATCCCGCTCACCATCGTTGGGCTGTGGCGGCCTGTCGATCCAAAAGCAGAATATTGGGGCGCAAATAATAGCGGCTGGCTTCTCGTACACGAAGAGACCTACAAAGGCTTCATCAGCGATAGAGTGATTGACGAATTACGAAGCTCCACCTGGAGCATCGTAGCAGACGGCTCCTCTCTACATGCCAGCGATATAACCGCGCTGCAAAATCGTATTCTTTCAATTGAAAAATCTGCCGACACGCTGCTTGCCAACACCGCGTTGATCACATCACCGCTCGAAGCTTTGGCTCGTTATCAAGAAAACGCACCAAAACTCACATACCTACTCCTCGCATTTAGCGTACCCATCTTAAGTTTAATCCTGGCCTTCATTGGTCTTGTGGCAGGGTTGTTCGTTGGGCAGCAGCGCGGAGAAATGGCGATCCTGCGCAGCCGTGGCGCGAGTGCGTTGCAAGTCATTGGCATGTCTCTGCTTCAGGGAATTCTGCTTGGCGCAGTTGCATTGATTGGCGGCATCGGCCTCGGCTATTGGATTACGCATTCCATTGGCAAAGCACGCAGCTTTCTTAATTTCAGCGCCAGCGGCGGCTTACGTGTAAGTATGACCCCGCAAATTCTAGGCATCGGCTTGCTTGGCATTGCCTTGATTCTTATTATTCAAATTCTCATCCCAACCATAAGCGCCGCAGAAAATACAGTGGTGACCTATAAACAGGAACGCGCGCGTTCCTTCCGTATTCCGTGGTGGCAAAAATATTTTCTGGATGTCCTCCTGCTTTTCCCAACAGGCTATGGCTTGTGGCAGCTCACACAACAAAGTAAACAAGCCTTAAGCGGATCAGAGACTCTGCCTGACCCTTTACAGAATCCGCTGCTGTTGCTTGTTCCTGCTTTGGGAATTTTCTCCGTCGCTCTTTTCACGCTGCGGCTTGTTCCCCGTTTCATGAAATTTATCTCATGGATGCTGCGCCCCACAAAAAGTGTCGGCTTGTTAATGGCCGCGCGCTATCTTGAACGCACGCCCGCTTTTTACACCGCGCCGCTCGTCCTATTGGTATTGACCCTGGGACTCTCCGCCTTTACCGCATCGCTTGCGCGCACACTCGACAGCCAGCTTGATAAACAAATGCAATATCAAACAGGCGCAGACATGAATCTGCTTGAATATGGCACCACCTTTAGCGAAACCAGCGATTCGCCAGTTTATACTTTCGGCCCTGTGGAAGATCATTTGAGTATTCCCGGAGTTACATCTGCAACACGTGTTGGGCGTTATAAATTTTCAGCATTTACACAGGCTGGCTCCATCGAAGGCATCTTCCTTGGAATCGACCGCCTCAGTTTCCCATCCACTGCCTACTGGCAAAAAGATTTTGCAAAGGAACAACTCGGCCTGCTCATGAATCAACTGGCGGCAGACCCAAACGGCATCCTTGTTTCAAACAACCTGCTGAAAAAACAAAAACTAAAAATCGGAGATACGCTCACACTCGGCGTTACAACCGGTGTTGCAGGGCAATCCATCACCCTGGAAGCAAACATCGTCGGCTCGTTTGATCTCTTCCCGACCTGGTATCCTGAAAACGGCACAATGATCGTCGGCAATCTTGAAGAATTATTCCTGCGTGCCGGCGCAGATTACCCGCATGAAGTATGGCTGGGCACAACCAGCAGCGCAGACTCTGAATCCATTGCGTACGCAGTACGCGGCTTTAGCATTTTGCTCGACCAGCAAACTGATCAATCCAAACTTGTGCAAAACGGATTGAACACGATCGTCAAGGAATGGTCATCGGCTGATTCAAGAATCCGCGCTGAACAAGGCAGGCCGGAAAGACAGGGATTATTTGGTCTGCTTTCTGTTGGCTTCATCGCTTCAGCATTGCTGACAGTCCTTGGCTTTTTACTGTACGCCTTATTCTCTTTTAGAAGAAGATTTATTGAAATGGGTATGCTGCGCGCAATTGGTTTATCGATTCAACAAATGAAATCTCTGCTCGCGGCAGAGTTGGCCTTTCTGATTCTCTTGGGCATCGGAGCAGGCACCGCGCTTGGAATTTTAGCCAGCAGGTTATTCATTCCATTTCTGCAAATTGGCGCGAGCGCACAGGCGCAATACCCGCCCTTTCAAATTGAAATTGCCTGGCTTTCCATCCTGGAAATTTATGTTCTATTCATTATTTTATTCCTCGCGGCATTGAGTGTGCTTTCATCTCTGCTGGTACGCATGAAAATCTTCCAAGCCATCAAACTCGGAGAGACAACCTGATGAATTCCGAACCTTTGATCGTTTGCGAAAACCTGGTAAAGATCTACCAACTTAATCAAGATGGCGGCGCTTCAGTGGAAGTACAAGCCTTGCAAGGCTTGGATATCACCGTCTATGACGGCGAAATGATCGGCATCGTCGGCGCCAGCGGAAGCGGCAAATCAACTCTGCTAAACGTACTCGGCGGGTTGGATCGCCCGACGGGCGGCCGCGCACGAGTTGGAAAACAAGACCTTGGCCGTTTAAGCGAACGTGCCCTTGATCGTTATCGTCGTGATAAAGTCGGATTTATTTGGCAGCATGGCGCGCGCAACCTCATCCCGTATTTAACTGCGGTTGAGAATATTGAATTACCCCTCATTCTTGCAGGGAAAGTGGGCAAAGCTACGCGTCAAAGCGCACTGGAATTACTCGACCTTGTTAACTTGCGTGATCGTCAGGGACACCGCCTTGAAGAAATGTCTGGCGGTGAACAACAGCGTGTGGCCATTGCAATTGCGCTGGCGAACCGTCCGCAATTGCTGCTGGCAGATGAGCCCACTGGTGAATTGGATACGGTCACAGCGCAAACGATGTACCATCTGCTGCGCGACTTAAACACCCGCCTCAAACTCACGCTGGTAATTGTCAGCCATGACCCGGGCATTGCCCGCCACGTAGACAGGGTCGTGGCCGTGCGGGATGGCAAACTTGCCAGTGAAACGGTGCGCGTGCAAAAAGCAGACAGCGACGAACATCATCTCATTGAATTGGCCGTTTTGGATTCTGCAGGCCGTTTACAAATTCCGCGTGAATATCTGGAACACTTTCATATCAAACGCCGCGTGCAAATTGAAATGACAGATGAAGGAATTCTGATTCGCCCGCCCACAGCAGAGTCGGGTCACAGTGAAGAAAATAGCCATTCGTCCAGCGGGCAGGAATCAGCGCAGGAAGATGTGCTGCAAGTTCCGTCTAAAATTTTTAAGGTGTTTGAAAATCTCAAATCCAGATTGATGCACGGGGGCAGGAAATGAATCAAGTCATTGAAGTTCGCGGCCTGTGGCGTGTGTATCCATCCAAGACACATGCGGAGGGCATCCCTGCTTTGCGCGGCATTAATTTAAATGTGCAGGCGGGTACGTTCGTTACATTAAAAGGCCGCTCGGGCAGCGGCAAGACTACACTGTTAAATTGTTTGGCAGGCCTCGATAAACCCACATCGGGCACCGCGTTGGTACTCGGCCATGATCTGATGAAAATGAGTGACGATGAATTAACCGTGTGGCGGCGTGAACAAATTGGGCTGGTCTTTCAATCGTTTGGATTGCTGCCAACTCTTTCGGCCTATGAAAATATTGAATTGCTTTTGCGCATCAAAGGCGATGAATATGAAACGCGGCATAAGCGCGCGCTGGAATGTTTGGAGATCGTGGGCTTAAGCAAATGGAAAGATCACCGCCCGTATGAAATGTCTGGCGGACAGCAGCAGCGCGTGGCGATTGCGCGCGCGCTGGCAAATCACGCGCAATTGATTCTGGCAGATGAACCCACCGGCGAGTTGGATAGCAAGACCACGCATGAATTGTTGACCTTCTTTCGTGAGTTGATCGAAAGCCAGAAAATCACGATGTTGATGGTTTCGCATGATGCGCTTGTAGATCAATATGTACATCAAGTGCTCACGTTAAAAGACGGTGTTATTGAAAATCAACCCTAGTGAACCTATAAAATTATGAAAAAAATATTCTCCCTCCTTTTTCTTTTTTCTTTCACGCTCTCTGCATGTAGCGCGGGAACTGTCACGCCGCTGGCTGCGGTTTCACCTACCGCCAGTGTGGATGCGGACAAAGTAATTTATAGCGATACTTCGCAACCCGTGGAAGCGCGTGTGGCAGACCTGCTGCAACGCATGAGTCTGGATGAAAAGATCGGCCAGATGACTCAGGTGGAAAAAAACAGCATTCAACCCGGCGACATCACCCAATATTTCATTGGCTCCATCTTAAGTGGCGGCGGCGGTTCTCCTATAAAAAATACGCCGCAAGATTGGTACGCGATGGTGCAGGGCTATCAGGATGAAGCACTGCATACACGGCTCAAAATCCCGATTGTGTACGGCGTAGATGCCGTGCATGGGCATGGCAACCTGCAAAACGCAACCATCTTCCCGCACAATATAGGTTTGGGCGCGGCCAACAACCCTGAACTGACAGAAAAGATCGCGCGCGCCACAACAGAAGAAATGCTCGCCAGCGGCATCCCCTGGAATTTTTCGCCCGTCATCGCCGTGGTACAGGATGTGCGTTGGGGACGCACCTATGAAAGTTATGGCGAAGACACGCAATTGGTTTCTGCATTGGGCGCGGCCTATATCAAAGGCACACAAGTTTTACAAGATGGGGATGCGCCATCACAAGGTCAGACTCTTTTTGCTTTGGCAACTCCCAAACATTTTATCGGCGACGGCGCGACCATTTGGGATTCTTCGCGCACAGAAAACTACAAACTCGATCAAGGCAATACGCAAGTGTCTGAAGATATTTTACGCAAGCTGTTTCTGCCTCCCTATCAAAGCGCGGTCGAATCAGGCGCGATGAATATCATGGCATCTTTCAGCAGTTGGAAAGGCACCAAGCTGCACGCACAACAACCATTGCTCACAAAAATTCTGAAAAACGAATTGGGCTTCAACGGATTCATCGTCTCTGATTGGCAGGCGATTGACCAGATCTATCCCGATGATTATTACGCCTCGCTGGTCACTGCCATTAACGCGGGCATCGACATGAACATGGTGCCTTATGATTATATAAAATTTATTGAGACGACTCGGCAAGCCGTCGTCAATGGGGATATTCCCGAGGCGCGCATCGATGACGCTGTTCGCCGTATTCTGCGCGTCAAACTTAACCTGGGCCTGTTCGAACATCCCATGCCTGATCCACGCTATCAGAGCGCCGTCCGCTCGCGCGAACATTTGGAGTTGGCGCGCCAAGCCGTTCGCGAATCACTTGTCCTTTTGAAAAACCAAAATAATATCCTTCCGCTTTCAAAAGATACACCTGTCATCTTCATAGCAGGAGAAGGCGCCAATGATATTGGCTTGCAATCAGGCGGCTGGACTCTGCAATGGCAGGGCGTGAAGGGAAATATCAACGAAGGCACCACTATTTTGAGCGGCATCCGCGCAGCAGTTGACACAAACACACGCATCGAATTCAGCCGCGACGCAGACTTCAACGAGTTCAAAGATCCGAATGGCGAGGCGCTCATCGCAGACGTGGGGTTCGTCATCCTTGCAGAAGAACCCTACGCTGAGGGAGTCGGTGACGCGGCAGATATATCGCTGACAGAAACAGAAATTCAGCTCATCAAACAGACTCGAGAACGAAGTAAAACTGTGCTTGTGATATTGCTGTCTGGGCGTCCACGTGTCATCACCGAAGGACTTCCGCTGGCAGAGGCGTGGGTCGCGGCCTGGCTGCCCGGCACAGAAGGCAACGGGATCGCTGATGTGCTATTCGGTGATTATCCATTCACGGGGAAAACTTCCTACACATGGCCGCGTTCCAACGAGCAACTACCGATCAATATCAATAACGTCACTGACAAAACAGGCTGTGACGCCCCACTCTTCCCGTTTGGATATGGGCTGGCATATGGAGAGTCTATGCCTGAAATATTGGATTGTAAATAAACACGGAGAAACAAAATGAACTACGGATACTTCGACGACCCTAATCGTGAATATGTGATTACAAATCCACGCACACCCACAAAGTGGATCAACTATATCGGCACACTTCAATTCGGCGGATTTGTAGATCACACTGGCGGCGCGCTAATCAGCAAGAACGACCCGACTTTCAATCGTATCGTCAAATACATCCAGCAAATGCCGTCATCCGATTTCAAAGGCGAGACTTTATATTTGCGTATTAAACAAGATGGCAAATACAAAGTCTTCTCGCCGTTTTATGTCCCTACCTTGGATAACTACGATAAATACGAATGTCATATCGGGCTGGGATATACACGCATCGTCAGCGAGATGTACGGCATCCGCACCGAAGTGACCATCCTCGTTCCCACAGGCGCTGCAGTGGAAGTGCGAGATATCAAAGTCACCAACCTCAGCGGTAAACCGCTTGAAGTGGATGCGATTCCAGTTTTGGAATATACCCATCCCAGCGCGTTGCAGCAATTCACCAACGCCGATTGGATTCCGCAGACGATGCAATCCAAATTTGTCAAAGATGGCGAGTTCACCGCGCTGATTCAATATCCATTCATGCATCGCGATGTACGGGTAAATTACTTTACATCCAATCTGCCTGCTTCATCCTTCGAGACCGACCGCAAGAAATTTCTTGGCGATAATGAATATGGCACGTGGGCAAATCCGTTGAGTTTACAAAATGACGAGCTCTCCAACACGCAAGCGCTGCGCGGCGATAACATTGCCGCATTGCTTCATCATCTCGGTACACTTCAACCTGATGAAACCAAACAACTCATCACGCAACTTGGGCAGGAGTCAAATTATGAGGCGGCGAAGAAAAGTGTCGAAACATATCGCAAGCCCAAGTCGGTGAATGATGCGCTCGATCAGATGAAAAAATTCTGGGATTCATATCTCGAAGTTCTGCAAGTCGAAACACCGGATGCCGCGTTCAATAGCACGGTCAATATTCACAACCCACATCAATGCCACACCACGCGCCAATGGTCGCGCTATCTTTCGTATTATCAACTCGGTCTCGGCGCGCGCGGCATCGGTATGCGCGATTCATCGCAGGATATTTTGGGCATGATGGCGAATAATCCACAGGATGCAAAAGAGTTTTTGAAAACATTGCTTTCTTTTCAAAAACAAAATGGGTCGGCGCTGCATCAATTCAATCCGCTCACACTGGAAGGCAACCAAGGCGATTCGCTCGAACGCGAAGACCGCCCGCATTATTACAGCGACGATCATCTCTGGAGCATTCTCGGCATCACCGCCTATGTGAAAGAAACGGGCGATACAACATTTTTGGATGAAGTAATTCCGTATTATGAAAAAGACAGGGATGGAAAACCGCTTCTTTCCTCATCCGTGCTTGACCATGCGAAACGAGGCTTAGCCTTCACCCGAACAGACATCGGCGCACATGGCCTGCCCCTGCTCGGCTTCGCAGATTGGAACGACACGATCAATTTAGCAAAAGGCGCAGAGTCATTATTCACAGCGCATCTGTATGGAGTTGCGTTGAATGAGTTCATTGATTTGCTTAATCATCTTGGAAGAAAAGAGGAAGCCAATGAATGGCGCAACGCACATGCTGAGATGAAAGCACGTGTTGAAGAACACGCCTGGGATGCTGAATGGTATTTCATGTATTTCGATCATGATGGCACGCCGCTTGGATCACACAAGAACCAATATGGTCAAATTCATCTCAACGGACAGACCTGGGCTGTGATGTCTGGTTTTGCATCCAGCGAGCGTGCAAAACAAGCAATGCAATCAGTTTATGAAAAGTTGAATACAAAATATGGAATTAAACTCTCTGCGCCTGGTTTCAATGGCTTCGACTCAAACTACGGCGGCGTGACCACCTACCCGCCCGGAGCAAAAGAGAATGGCGGCATCTTCCTGCACCCGAATCCGTGGGCAATGATCGCAGAGACGATGCTCGGCAACGGCGACCGCGCCTATGAATATTATTCACAGATTAACCCTGCAGGCAAGAACGACAGCATTGATTTATATGAAATCGAACCGTATGTCTACGCTCAAAACATTCTCGGCGATGAACATCCGCAATTTGGGCTGGGACGCAACTCGTGGCTCTCTGGCACCGCATCATGGAGCTATCAAGCGGGTACGCAATGGATTCTCGGAATCCGCGCGGAGTATGACGGCTTGCTGATTGACCCGTGCATCCCATCCAAATGGGATGGGTTCAAGGCGACGCGTAAGTATCGCGGTCTGACGTATCACATCACCGTAAAAAATCCACAGCACGTTTGCAAAGGCGTGGCGAATGTCACAGTCAACGGGAAGCAGGTTGAGGGGAGTCTGATCCGCGCAGAAAAAGGTTTGAGCGAGGTCAATGTCGAAGTGGTGATGGGGTCGTGATGTCCGAATCAAAACTTCCATCTGCCTCCCTTGAAAATGATTTTTTGCGTCTCGAGTATTTGACTACAACCGGGCCGCGCATCACTGGTTTGTATGCAAAGAGTGTTGCAGGTAATCTGCTGTCTGAAACTCCTGATGTACACTGGCCCACCCCGCATGGAGAATTTTATTTACGCGGCGGCCACCGCCTGTGGACAGCGCCTGAAAACCCTTTTTACACCTGCCCGGAAAACGAGGTACAGATCATTGAAGAAAAGAATGCTGTCACTTTGAAAAGCCCAATTGATGCTTCAGGCCTGGAAAAGGAAATCTCTTTTCATCTGGATGAGAATCAAGTACACCTTACCCATCGCGTTACGTGGCATGGTGATGAGCCAATTGAGTTCGCACCCTGGGGCATTACGCAATTACGAGCAAATGGCATGGCCATCCTGCCGCTCTCCTCTGCTGAAGGCTTGATGCCCAATCGCAATCTCGTGTTTTGGCCTTATTCACAAATGCGCGATGAGCGTTTTGAATTGCATGATGATATGATCCTGCTGCATTGCCAAATAAACGAACAGGCTTTCAAAGTCGGAAGCTTTAACAACCACGGCTGGATCGCCTGCACAGTTGGATCTGCATTATTCGTAAAAAGGTTTTTACTGGATGAAACAAAAAAATATCCAGATATGGGCTGCAATGTGGAAGCTTATCTAAAGGATGGATGTGTTGAACTGGAAGTACTTGGGCATTTATCAAAACTGAATTCAAGCGAGAGCATGGCCTACGAAGAAACATGGGAAGTTTTTACCGATATCGAATACCCCGCGACGCTCGAATCTGCGCGGGCGATTAGCAAGCGACTTTCATCAAATAATTTTATGGAGCAAAAAAATGGCAAACAAAATTAAGTATCCAAAAGGTTTTATATGGGGCGCAGCAACAGCCTCGTACCAAATTGAGGGCGCATGGGATGAACACGGCAAGGGAGAATCCACCTGGGATCGATTTACACATACGCCTGCCAAGATCAGAAACAATGACACAGGCGATGTAGCCAATGATCACTATCATTTATGGAAAAAAGATATTGCCTTGATGAAAAAGCTTGGCTTAAAGGCCTATCGCTTCTCAATCTCCTGGCCGCGCGTTCTACCTGCAGGGCGCGGCAAGGTCAATCAAAAGGGCCTCGATTTTTACAGCAAGCTGGTGGATGGTTTATTGAAAGCAGGCATCACGCCTTTCATCACACTCAACCATTGGGATTTTCCGCAAGCTTTGGAAGACGAGGGCGGCTGGGCAGTCCGCTCGACGGCTGAGGCGTTTGTAGAATATGCAAACATCGTTTCACAGACACTTGGCAATCGCGTAACGAACTGGATCACCCACAACGAACCTGCCGTTGTAGCATGGATGGGATATTCAACAGGTGAACACGCGCCCGGGTTGAAGGATCATGCGCTCGGTGTACGAGCGGCGCATCATCTTTTGCTTTCACATGGCTGGTCCATCCCCGTCATTCGACGCAACAGCCCGAACGCAGAGATTGGATTAGCGCTCAATATCGGCTGGAAGGCGCCAGGGTCAAACAGTGCGCAGGATCTAAAACTCGCCCGCAACGATGACGGCAAATGGGTGCGCTGGTTTGCAGACCCTGCCTATGGGCGCGGGTATCCAGCGGATATGGTTGAATTCTTCACAAAAATAGGCGCACTTCCGAAAGGGATGGATTTTGTCCTGGCGGGTGATATGGATGCGATTGCTACGCCCACCGATTTTGTTGGCTTGAATTATTATGCCCGACAATTGGCCCGCGCCGACGAGGCCAATAATGACCCGCAACTTGTTTTTCAAAATCCACACACACCTGAACACTGGACAGAAATGGGCTGGGAAAATCATCCTGAAGGTTTGGCTGGCGTTCTTTCACGGGTTTATTTCAATTACCAGCCGCTTAAAATATATGTCACTGAAAACGGCGCAAGTTATTCCACGCCGCCAGATGAAAAAGGCAACGTCCCTGACGAACTACGCACAAATTATTTACGCGCCCACTTTGCGGCATCACATCGCGCTATTCAAGCGGGTGTGCCATTAGCGGGTTACTTCGTCTGGTCATTGATGGACAATTTCGAGTGGTCATTCGGGTACTCCCAACGCTTCGGCATTGTCTGGGTCAACTTTGAAACACAGGAGCGCATCATCAAAGACAGCGCAAAGTGGTATAAGGCTGTAATCAAGAAAAATGGGTTTTAAAAAATAAGTATTCTCAAGTTCCTGGGTATTTGTTTTATTTCTGGAATACCCAGGAACATTTAATTCTTTTAACACATGATTATCCATCGGGTATTATGAGTGTTAATTTATTACGCCCATATATGAATATCGAGCAGGAAAAGCGATGGCTTCCAATCAAAAAATAAATCCAATATTCCTAGGCGACACAGAACAAAAGAAAATAGAGCAGGAGATTAAAGGGGAATATGTAACCCTGTCTGGTGACACATTTTATAAAATCCAAAATTATGATTGCATGTCCCCTTTTTTCATGAGTGTCGTCAGCAGTTCAGATCACTGGCTCTTTATCTCATCCACTGGCGGGCTTTCTGCCGGCAGGGGCAGCGCCGAACAAGCTCTTTTCCCATACTACACCGAAGATAAACTAACTGAAAACAGCGAAAACACAGGCAACAAATCCATACTACTTGTTACACGCGCTCAACGCACAAGTCTATGGGAACCGTTCTCGGTGCGGCAGCGGGGTATTTATCATATCGAACGAAATATTTATAAAAATATTATCGGCACCACGCTCATATTCGAAGAGATTAACCATAGTCTGGAAACAACCTACCGTTATGCATGGCGAACCAGTGACCTATTTGGATTCGTTAAAACAACATGGCTATTAAATTCTGGGACAGTCAGACTGTCAGATTGAAATGCTGGATGGGATTCAAAATATTCTGCCCGCCAACATCACCTCGTTGACGCAGAACACATTCAGTCCACTTTTGGATGCCTATAAACGCAGCGAACTGGACCGTGAAACTGGTCTGGCCATTTTTGCTTTAAATTCCACTCTGACTGATCTGGCTGAACCCAGCGAGTCTCTTCTGGCAACGACTGTGATGCAACTCGGCCTTGACCAGGCTGACTATTTGTTTTCATCAGAACAACTTGATCGTTTTCGCAGCGGGATGGGTGTTGTCTCAGAAACCGAAGTACGCGGCCGGCGTTGCGCTTATTTTGCGCACGCAATTT
>Ga0335394_10007089_pt1 | contig 12664 bp, 12 predicted proteins | sample MAT03_FD_205741 | JGI IMG/M metagenome (GOLD analysis project Ga0335394, IMG submission 205741) | Freshwater microbial communities from Lake Fryxell liftoff mats and glacier meltwater in Antarctica - MAT-03 (spades assembly) (version 2) ... | reverse complement strand
AGCATCTCGCACGCCGCCTGCAACCATGTGTGATTGATCCGGCTCAAGTGCGTCTCAGTGCTGCCGAGGTAGAGCGGCTCGAAGCGGGCAGCAAATGCCCTGAAATGCGGCGCCTGGGCGTAGATCGCGACGATGGTCTTCCAGTGTTCTCGCGCCCACGCGTCGTCGGTGACCTCGATGTCCTTGATCAGCGCGAGATACTGCCCCGTCGTCTGCACAGGAATCGTGAGCCAGGCCAAGCCCTGCGGGGTCTTGATGCGATTGCGGTTCCGCCAGTCGCGCCGGGTGTACTGCACGTCGTCGAAGAGCACGAACTCGTCCACGGACCGGATGAGATCGAAGTAGCCCTTCCAGGGGATGTAGTTCGATTGGACGATGGCGATGCGCATGACTAGGTTTTCCAGGCGAGCATGCGTCTCCGCGCCTCAGGGTCGCGCGGACCGGTGGCCTTAAACACCCCCATGAAGCCATGCGTCACGAGACCGTCGAGCCACGGTCCCTGCAGAGGACTGGCGCATCGGCCGGTCAGGCGTGCTACGCGCGACCCGCTCGCGGCCAGCAAGTCGAGTTTGGCCCGGACGTATCCCGCCGGATCCAGCGCCAGCGACTCGTAATAGTGGTCGAGCAGACCGGTAATCTCGTTCAGAAAGCGGTAGAACGTGAACTGGCGCAGGCGTAAGTCCCATTCGGCCGCCGATTGCCGATTCGACATTCCGGCGAACCTTCGGCCAATCCTCAGCGTCAGCATCGCGGCCAGATAGCGCTGCCGAGCGCGGCCGGGCGGCAGCCAGTGCGCGAACGGGACGAGGCAATGACCTTCGACGGGATACGTGGCGAGCGGGAACAACGCGATGAACGTGCCCCCGGGTTTGAGCACGCGAGCTGATTCGGCCAGCATCTGATCGAGAAAGCGCACATGCTCGAAGACCTGATTGGAGTAGACCACATCAAACATTCCGTCCTCGAACGGAATGCGTCGCTCATCCGCCATGATCTTGATGCGTTCGCCGTATCGGTCCCCAAAGAGCGGCGCCATCTGTGCCCGTAGCGCAGGCTCTCGATCAGGCAGGTCGAATCCGTGCAGCTCGTGTCCAAAGGCCGCGAAGGAGCGCATCAGCAAGCCATCGCCGCAGCCCATGTCCAGCACCGACAGGCGCCTCTCCTGAGCCACATCCTGCAGCGCCCTGGCGATGTACAGGGTGGTCGCGGAATTCCAGTGCTGCGACGTCGCCAGCACGCGTTCAGAGGTCATGTGGGACACGGCACTCGGCAAATATTATCGCCTTTCCTGCCCACCGGGGAGGCCGCGGCGCATGACTTACAATCAACACTCGTATCCAGCCCGTGACCCCTCGCTCATTCTCGGCTAACGTCGCGCTCACGCTGGTCGCCTCGCTGGCACCGGCCCTTGCGGCGGCGGCGACACTCCCTCTCATGTACGGGCTCCTGGGCGCCGAGCGGCTCGGCGTGCTCAGCCTTGCGTGGGTGGCCATTGGGGCGTTTGCATTCCTGGATGCCGGCCTGGGCCGGGCCCTCACGCACGAGACGTCGCGGCTGCTGGCCCTCGGTCGGGCGAGCGAGATTCGGCCGGTCGTGCATGGTGCCTTGCTGCTGCTCGGCGCCATCGGGATCGTTGGCGCCCTCGGGATCATGACGGGCGTTGACGCCCTGGTGGCGAGACTTCACGCGGCCGGCGCGCTGGCGCCGGAGATCCGTGCGACCCTGCTGGTTTGCGCTGTCGCCGTGCCGTTGATGACGGTGTCGGCCGGCATCAGGGGGGTGCTCGAGGCCCATGGCCGGTTCGACGTGACAAGCCTGGCGCGGGTCGGCCTCGGCGCCGCCACGTATCTCGGCCCGTGGTTGACGGTGCGCGCGTCGAACTCCCTCGTGTGGGCGGTGGGGTCCATCGTGGCCGCCCGATTCGTTGCCACAGTCCTGCTTTATCTCGTCATGGAATCGACGTTGGGAGCCGCACCGCCAGGGCCCCCTGGACCCGTGTGGGCGCGCGTGCGCCAGACCTTTACGGGCGGTGTGTGGATGACGGTGACCAGCGTGGCTGGCGCGCTGCTCACAGTCGTCGACCGCTTCATCCTGGGCGCGATGGTGTCACTCGCCGCCATCGCCTACTACTCGACGCCCCACGAACTGATCGGCAAACTCACTCTCATTCCGATGGCCCTGAGCGCCGTGCTCTTTCCCGCCATGAGCGCGGCTGCCGCCCGCGAGAGCGACGACGTCGTCCGCTTGTTCACGCGTGGCATGCGCTACACCTTCGTCCTGCTGTTGCCAGTGGCGGCAATTGGCGCCGGCCTGGCCAGGGAATGGCTCGCCCTGTGGCTCGGCCTGGAGTTCTCGCAGGCGAGCCAGCATGTCGTGCAGTGGCTCTGCCTGTCGGTGTTGCTGCAGAGTCTCGCCGTCACCCCACTCAATGTGTTGCAGGCAGCGGGTCGCGCACACGTCACCGCCTGGCTGCAACTCGTGCAGTTGCCGGTCTTCGTGGCTGGCGTCTGGTGGGCCGTATCGGTGGCCGGGATCAACGGCGCTGCCTTCGCGTGGGCCGCGCGCATGTTGCTCGATCTCACGCTGCTCCTGGGCATCTCGTGGCGCTCCACGCCAGCGACGGCGGCGGCCATCCGGTCGTGGACGGTCCTGATCGCGCTCACGGTTGCGTGGTTCATAGCCGTCGTACAGCTCGACTCGCTGGCAGCACGCGCCGGCATGCTCGTCATCGGCCTGGGCGCCTTCGCCGCGCATCTGCCGCGCCTGATTGGCCGCGACGACCTCGCCCAGTTGCGCGCCATGGTCACGCGCCGCTTCGGCCCCCAGGGTGCCCGCTAGAGGCCCGTGATGCCCGCGTCGATCGACATCGTCATCGTCAACTGGAACACCGGCGACGTTCTGCGTGAGTGCCTGCAATCGATTGCCGACGGCGCCGCCGGAGTGGCGCTCGCGCGCGTCGTGGTCGTCGACAACGCGTCCAGCGACAACTCTTTGGCCCTGGCGCTCACCGCGCCGCTCGCCGTGCAGGTCATCCGCAACGACGTCAATCGCGGCTTCGGCGCCGCCTGCAACCAGGGCGCGGCGAGCAGCCCCGCCGACTACCTGCTCTTTCTCAATCCCGACACCCGGCTCGAAGTCGACACGCTCAGGAACACCATCGCCTTTCTCGAGGGCACGGCGCAGCGCGACGTGGGCATCTGCGGCATCCGGCTCGAAGGCGACGACGGCCACGCGTCCACGTCGGCGGCGCGCTTCCCGTCGCCGCTCATGTTCTTCGGCGAGGCGTCGGGCCTGGCCCGCCTGCTGCCAGCGCTCTTTCCGCGTCACCTGCTGACCGCGCAGGAATGCGGCTCCACCGGCGACGTGGACCAGGTGATCGGCGCCTACTTCGTGATCCGCCGTCCGCTGTTCGACACGCTGCAGGGCTTCGACGAGCGCTTCTTCGTCTACTTCGAAGAGGTCGACCTGTCGCTGCGCGCGCGACTCGCCGGCTATCGCTCGGTGGTCTTCGACGGCGCCCAGGCGTACCACAAGGGCGGTCTGTCGAGCGACCAGGTGAAGGCGGCCCGTCTCTTCTACTCGCTGCGGGGCCGGCTGCTGTATGCGTGGAAGCACTTCTCCACCACGCGCGCCTGGGTCGTGATGGCCATCACGTTCGGCGTGGAATGCCCCGCCCGCCTGGCCGTGGCCGCGCTCAAGGGCGGCACGGCGCGGGCGGAAACGGCCGAAGCCTTCCAGCGGTTGCTCGCGTTCGTGAACACGCCCGGGTGGCGCACGTCGCTCGACCTGCAGCGCCGCCCCTGACCCTCGGGCTATACTCGCGGGCGTGCTCGACAAAGAGGGCAAACTTGCGGACCTGATCCGCACGCGGCGCGGCGTGCTGGAACTGGGCTGCGGCCCGGCGCGCCGCCATCCCGAGGCCATCACCGTGGACGCGCTCGATTTCGACGGCGTGGACGTGGTGGGCGACGTGTTCCAGGTGCTGGCGATGATCCCCGACAGCTCGGTGGACGCGGTACACTCGTATCACTTCGTCGAGCACGTGGAGCCGCTCAGCCGCATCGTGCGCGAACTCGCCCGGATCCTGAAGCCTGGCGGACTGCTGCACACCGTCGTGCCTCATTTCTCGAATCCCTACTTCTACTCCGATTACACCCACCGCCAGATGTTCGGCCTGTATTCGTTCTCCTACCTGGCCGACGATCCGATCTTCCGGCGCCGAGTGCCCCGCTATCAGCTCGACACGGGACTCGTGCTGGAGGACGTGTCGCTCGGCTTCAAGGCGGCAAAACCTTTCTACATCCGGTATGCGCTTCGGCGCGCGTTCGGCATACTGGTGAACAGCACGCGGCTCACGCAGGAATGGTACGAAGCCGGCTGGACGGGATGGTTCTCGTGCTACGAGCTGGATTTCAAGGTGCGCCGCCGCTGAGGCGTGACCGTCAGAGGCGCTTGGCCACGACCACCAACTCTTCGCCGAGGTCGCCTGCCATAAGCCCCAGCGCCTGCTCCATCAGCTGGTACGCCACTGCACCGGCGGTCTGCGCGAGCGTACGTGGTTCGTCGGTGGCGCGGCCCGTGGCGCGAATCCGCGCGCTGGCCGTCCACACGAAGCGAGCGTATCGGCCGGTCGTCCAGCTGCGCTCCACGACCAGTCCGGCAGACGTGGCGACGCGGTTCAGTGCCGGCCGGCTGAACATCCACAAATGTCGTGGCGGGTCCCAGTGCACCCAGTGGGCGCCGAACAGCCGACGGCCCGCGCTTCGGATGTTGGGCGTCACGATCACGAGGCGACCGCCCGGCGCAAGTCGCGCCGCCAAGGCGGTCACGTCGGCTTGCGGGTCGGGCAGGTGCTCGATCACGTGATGCATCGTGATGGCGTCGAACTGGCGTCCCGCGAAGCCGTCGACGGTGCCCTCGACGTCGACGCCGTGGACGCGCTTGGCCGCCGCCGCCGCCGCCGGGTCCGGCTCCACACCGGCCACGTCCCACCCCAGTGCCCGCATCCGTGCCAGGAAGGCGCCGCTGCCGCAGCCCACATCGAGCACCCGGCCTGCCCGAAGCAGTGGCAGCCAGCAGACGCGGCCGCCCACCAAGTCGTCGAGCGGACGCACCGCCCGCATCCACAGGCGCGGGCGGGCCACAGCGGAGGCGTCATACCCGTACGCGGCGGCGAGGTAGCGTGCCTCGATCCGACCCAGAGCGGCGTCGGAGGCGGCGGCCGCGTGCGTCATGTAGGAGCCCTGGTAGAGCTGGCCGAGGTCGTCTGGATGCGGTTGCGGGTCAAGCCAGGCATGACCGCACGCCTCGCACTCGCGCGTGGTCCACGTGCCCGGCGCCGAAAGAATGCGGTCTTCGAGGCCACCGTGCACCAGCTGTCCAGGCACGCCGCAACGACCGCACGCGGGCGCAGGCGAGGTGCGCGGCACTGGGGACGGCACGTGGCCGGTCTCTCCCGCCACGCTCACGCGCTGGTCGGGCCGATGAAGGCCTGCCGCAGCATGACGATGACGCAGCCGAGCAACAGGCCCACCGTGAGGCCGAGTAGCACGTTGCGGGCCAGATAGCGCCCGAGCGACCGCTCCGGCGGCAAGGCGGGATCGACCACGAGCAACTGCGGGGTGCGGCCGATGGCCGCCAGCCGGGTGCCCTGATGCTTCGCGGCGATGTCTTCGTAGCTCTTGCGCGCCAGCCTCCGCTCGATGTCGAGCTGCTCGAGCACGGACTGCCGTTCGTAGAATTGGGTGAGCCGCGCGAGCTGGCTGCCGTTCAGACCGGCGGCCTGCGTGAGGCGCAGGCGCTGCTGTTCCAGGAACGCGACGTGCGCGCGCGATCGCGCGGCCTCCTCATCGAGGTTCTCGAAGACCGGGTTGGAGGTCTCGCGCGTGATCTGCAGGCCTAGTAGCTCGCGCGGCGTGGAGCCGCCGTCTCTGGCGACTTCACTGAGCGCCGGGTCGTCGACGACACTCTGCCGCAGCGACGTGACGCGGTCGTGCTTCTCGAGCTCGCCTTCGAGCCGCCCCAAACGCGCGCGCGAGCTCTCGAGTTCGACGATGACATCCGTCAGTTTACCGCGCTGGCCGACGAGCGTCTCCACTTCGCGTGCGAGCATCTCGATACGGGCCGACACCCGGTAGTCGTCATACGCTTTCTCGGAAGCGCGCAGACGGACGGTGGCTTCGTCGAGCATCTGCTTCAGCTCGACCTGGATGGCCTCGACGTCGATCCGGCCGGCACGCGTGGCCGCGGCCACCGCGTGGGCGGCGAAGGTGTTGGCGATTCGGGTCGCCTCGTCGGCAGCCGTCATGCGGGCCACGACCCTGATCAGCGCCGACTCGGGCACGGCGCGCACGGTGACGACGTTGGCCAGCAGCGTCGTAACGGAATGGCTGTCCAGTTTCAGCTCGTCGATCACACTGGCCGCGACAGAGGGCGTCGTCATCAGCGGCACGAAGGTCTCGGGTGGCACGCGTCCAGGCGTATTGTCGCCCAGGCGAGAGGCGCTGACCGACACGGTGGCCGTCGCCTCGAACTGCCGCGTGCGCACCAGGCTGAACACCGCGCCGGTGGCCCCTAGCGCGAGCGTCAGCCCGAGCAGCAGGAGCCGATGCCGCCACAGCAGCAGGATCTGGTCGCGAGTGTCGGTGGACGTTGGGTGCATAGGAGTCTTCGGAGACTGGGCCGCGCGGGCCGACCGTTGCCGGGGTTGATGTTATCGCGTCACTGGCCGAGCGCCAAGGAACGCGCCCGCGGGCGGAAGCCGCGACGACAGGGAGTTCAGATAGACCACCAGGAACGGCACGAAGCCGAGGAACCGGAAGTACTGAAGGGGCGTGAAGCCCACTTCGAAGAGCACGACACACACCCAGAGCCACAGGGCCGATCGGCGGTCGTCGAGGTTCGTGCGCAGGAACAGCCAGAGGCCGCCGTAGACCGCGATGAGCAGTGGCAGCGAGCCCCGCAGCAGGTTCACGACCAGCCCGGAATCGCCGAGATACAAGGTGTCGGTCGCGCCCACGCCAATCGGCTGCAGCGGCGATTCCGACAGATACTTCATGGTGCTGGCGAGCAAGCCGTCGGTGGCGTAGCGCGCAAACAACCCGCGGACGCGATCGCCGACAATCGCGTCCTCCGCCTGCGCGAGCAGGGTGCTCGCATCCAGACCCAGCGCGGCGGCTCCGGCCAGCGCGGCCAGCAGGATGGCCACGGCGATCAGGGCCCGCTGCTGCGGCAGCGCGCGTTGCAGTACGAACGTGATCTGCAACCCCGCCAGCACCGCAAACGCCAGCCCGGTCGTGGACGTGAGCGCCACGAGCAGTCCCAGGAAAGCGCCAGCTGCCGCCAGGCGCCACCAGCCGCCCTGGGCCAGCCACGCGCGAAAGTGCAGGTAGAAGAACAGGTAGATCATGAAGCCCGCCATCGAGTGCGTGCCAAACGTCAGCACGGGCTTGTTGAAGATGATCACCATATTGCCCAGCAGCTCGGGGTAGAACGCGCCATACCACGTGACCATCAGCCGATCGGCCACGCCGACATCGAGCGCCAGCGCGTAGCCGAGCACCAGGCTCACCACCGTGATCGCCTGGAAGACGGCGTCGATCGCGCGCGAGGTCACGCCACGCAGATCGATCAGGAAGAGCAGGCCCTGCGCCACGTAGAGCAGGGTGACGCCCGGGGAGTAGGCTTCAAACGGCGACGTGACGGTGAAGAGCGCGAGCACGAGCCACATGCCCAGCGCGGCGGCGATGTTCAGCGGCGGCGCCAAGCGCCGCGAGGCCGCCAGCACGACCACCAGCAGCGCGCACGTGCCGCCAATCGAGGCGACCGACAGGGGCCGCGAGATCACGCCGCCGATCGAACTCGGCAGGTAGAAGGCGAAGAGCGCCGACACGACGACCGTCGCGAGCAGCACTCTGCGGCCGATGACCTGCCCGGTCGGCATCACGTGGGCACCCGGTCACTGTCCAGAACGCCGTCCCCGGAGGATCGCCGAAAACCGCGCCACGCCGTCGCGCCAGTCTGGCAACTGGATCCGCGGGTCCTGCAGCGACGTGAGCGCCGCAAACGCGGGGCGGGCGGCCGGACGGGGAAACGCCGCGCTCGACACCGGCACCGCTTCGCAGTCGAGCCCGAGCGCCTGGAAGAGACTGACGGCGAAGTCGCGCCACGACGCCGGGCCGCCGCCGCCGGCCAGGTGGAACGTGCCGTAGGCGCCCGTGCCAATGAGCCGCACGATGCCATCGGCGAGGTCCTCAGCCGAGGTCGGCGATCCGAACTGGTCGTCCACCACCTTCACCTCGCGCTGGGCCGCGCCGAGCCGGCAGATCGTCTGCGCGAACCCGTGGCCCTGCGGCTCGTAGACCCATGCGGTACGCACGACGTAGTGTTTGGGATTGGCCTGGCGCACGGCCACTTCGCCGGCCAGCTTGCTGGCGCCGTACACGGACAGTGGATCAGTGACATCGAACTCGTGATACGGCGCGCCCTTGCGGCCGTTGAACACGTAGTCCGACGATACGTGCACCACGGCCGCTGATACTTCAGCCGCGGCGAGGGCCAGGTTGCGGGGGCCGAGCGCGTTGCCGGCAAACGCCTGGTCGGGCTCGGTTTCTGCGCGGTCCACGAAGTTGTAGGCGGCCGCGTTGATCACCACATCGGGACGGTGCGCGGTCACGGCCTCTCGCACCGCCGCCAGGCTGGTGATGTCGAGCCCGCGATGGTCGTAGGTCACGACGGCATGCGCGGCGGCCGCGCGCTGCAACTGGCGGCCGAGCTGACCAGACGCGCCGGTGACGAGCAGCTTCATCGTGCGACGAATCTCGGCAGGCGGTCCATCAGAGCCGCCAGCGGCTGCGCCGTGGCATCACGGCGTGAGAGCATCGGCGCAGCGACCGGCCACTCGACGCCGATGGCCGGATCGTCGAAGCGAATCGCGATCTCGTCAGCCGCGTCGTAGAACGTGCTGCACTTGTATTCCACTTCGGCCACGTCGGAAACCACGGCGAACCCATGGGCGAAGCCCTCGGGCACGTAGAGCTGCGTGAAGTTCTCGCTCGAGAGGAGCACGCCGAACCATTGGCCGAACGTGGGCGACCCCACGCGCACGTCCACCGCCACGTCGAAGATCTCGCCCTGCACGACGCGCACGAGCTTGGCCTGCGGCGACCCGAGCTGCATGTGCAGGCCGCGTAGAGTACCGCGGCCAGAGCGCGAGTGGTTGTCCTGCACGAAGGTCGCGGCGACACCGGCCTCGGCGTAGCGGCGGGCGTGATAGATCTCGAGGAAGAACCCTCGTTCGTCGCGATGCACTTTGGGGTGCACCACCTTCACACCTGGAAGCGGGCTCTCGACAACCGTCATGGCCGTGTTGCCGCTCACGCTTCCAGCAGGCGGAGCAGGTACTGGCCGTACTCGTTCTTAGCCATGAGCTCGCCTGCCTTGCGCACCGCATCCGCGCCGATGAAGCCCATGTGGAAGGCTACTTCCTCGGGACAGGCCACCTTCAAGCCCTGGCGCTCTTCGATGGCCTGGATGAACGTGGACGCTTGCAGCGTCGACTCGTGGGTGCCGGTGTCGAGCCAAGCCATGCCGCGTCCAAGAATCTCGACGTTCAGCGCCCCCCACTCGAGGTACTGCCGGTTCACGTCGGTGATCTCGAGTTCCCCTCGGGGCGAGGGCTTCAGCGCCGCGGCGATGTCGCACACGCGCTCGTCGTAGAAGTATAAGCCCGTGACGGCAAACTTCGACTTCGGCGTCTTGGGCTTCTCTTCGAGGCTGTTGGCCCGGCCCTCGGCATCGAACGCCACGACGCCGTAGCGTTCCGGGTCCTTCACGCGGTAGGCAAACACCGTCGCGCCTTCAGTTCGGGCGGCCGCCCGCTGCAGGTCGGCCGAAAAGCTGTCGCCGTAGAAGATGTTGTCGCCGAGCGCCAGCGCCACCCGCCCGCCACCGACGAAGTGGCGGCCGATGATGAAGGCCTGGGCCAGGCCCTCCGGCTTCGGCTGGGCGGCGTAGGTGAGGGCAATGCCCCACTGCGAGCCGTCACCGAGCAGACGCTGGAAGGCCGCCTGATCCTCGGGGGTCGTGATCACGAGGATGTCGCGGATGCCGCTCAGCATCAAGGTGGTGAGCGGGTGATAGATCATCGGCTTGTCGTAAATCGGGATGAGCTGCTTCGACACCGCCAGCGTGACCGGGTAGAGGCGCGTGCCGGATCCGCCGGCCAGGATGATGCCCTTCACGACGTCGCCACCGACAGGCCGAGCCGCTCGCGATCGTACTTGCCGCGCGTGACCGCCTCGCACCACGGCCGGTTCGCGAGATACCAGGCGACGGTCTGGTTCAGGCCTTCTTGGAACGAGTAGCGGGGCGTGAAGCTGAGCTCGCGGGCCAGCTTCGAGGCGTCGATGGCATAGCGCTTGTCGTGACCAGGCCGATCCTTCACGAACACCTTGAGGTCGTGATACCGCGCCGCCCCGGCCGCCTTCAGCCGCGCATTCCCTGCCGCTGGCGCCGCCAGTTCGAGCGCATCGCAGAGCGCATCCACCATGTCGAGGTTGGTGCGCTCGGCGTTGCCGCCGACGTTGTACTTCTCGCCCGGCAACCCCGCCTCGAGCACGCGCAGGATGGCATCGCAGTGGTCGTTCACGTGCAGCCAGTCGCGCCGGTTGAGGCCGTCGCCGTAGATGGGCAGCGGCTGGCCGTCGAGCGCGTTCATGACCATGAGCGGCACGAGCTTCTCGGGAAACTGGTACGGTCCGTAGTTGTTGGAGCAGTTCGTGAGCAGCGTGGGCAGCCCGTAGGTTTCGTGGTACGCGCGCACCAGGTGATCGGCCGACGCCTTGCTTGCAGAATACGGGGAATTGGGCGCATAGGGCGTGGTCTCGGTAAAAGCGCCCTCAGGTCCGAGCGATCCGTAGACCTCGTCGGTCGAGACGTGCAGGAAGCGGAACTGGGCCCGCGCGGCCTCACTTGCGGTCTGCAGCATGACGCGCGAGGCCTCGAGCAGCTCGAACGCGCCGCTGATGTTCGTGCGCACGAAGTCGCCGGGGGCGTCGATCGAACGATCCACGTGGCTCTCGGCCGCGAAGTTCACGAGCGCCGAGGGCTGCACCTGTGCGAACAGGGCCCGCACGTCGCTGCGTTCGGCGATGTCCCCCTGCACGAAGCTGACGGCATCGCCTCCGAGCACACCTTCGAGGCTCTCGAGATGGCCGGCATAGGTGAGCTTGTCGAACACCACCAGACGCGCCACGCCGGCCGCCTTGGCCCGGCGCACGAAGTTGCTGCCGATGAAGCCGGCACCACCGGTGACGATCCAACTCGAAGAAGGGTGCGTAGCAGGCATGAGATCCCGGAAAGTATGGCCCGCGCCGCCGACTGAGTTCAAGGGTCTGCACACGTCTGCAGACCGGCGCACACGCGCACGAGCGATAATGACGACTCGCATGGCCAAGGTGCGCGTAGGATTTCTTGCTCTCCAGGAGCCACACCTCAGTCCCGGGCAGCGCTACCGGCTCGAGGCGTTTCTGCCGTCGCTCGCTCGGCGCGCCGTCACCGTGCGCTACGACTGGCTGCTCGACCGACACGACCTGCGGGTCTTCTACGGCCGTGGCGACACCGCCGGCAAGGCGCTCGTGGCCGTGAAGGCGGCCGCGGCACGCCTGCGCAGCGTGGCCCGCGCGCGCGACATCGACGTCTGGCTGGTGCAGCGCGAGGCGTTCTTCCTCGGCGGCGCGTGGAGCGAATGGCTCGCCAGTCTCAGCGCGCCGGTCGTCTACGATTTCGACGACGCCATCTGGATCCGCGCCACGTCGGCGGCCAACGCGCGGTTCGCCTGGCTCAAGAACGTGGAGAAGATCCCGCGGATCGTCGGCCTGGCGCACACCGTGGTGGCTGGCAACGACTATCTCGCCACGTGGGCCCGCACCTACGCCAGAAACGTCGTGGTCGTGCCGACCTGCGTCGACACCGACGTGTTTGCCCCGTCAGCCCAGCGCGCGGCCGGCTCGCCCGTCACCATCGGGTGGAGCGGGAGCGCGTCGACGATCGCGCATCTCACACCACTCCTGCCCGTGCTGGAGCGCGTGCAGGCACGCTACGGGGCGGCCGTGCGCCTGCGCGTCATGGGCGATGCCACGTTCGCACACTCGCCGCTCGGCCTGATCGGCGAGGCGTGGTCGCCGGCCCAGGAACTGGCGTTGCTGCGAGAGATGGACATCGGCCTGATGCCGCTTCCGGACGATGAGTGGACGCGCGGCAAGTGCGGCTTGAAGGGCCTCGTCAGCATGGCCATGGGCGCCGCCAGCGTGATGAGTCCGGTGGGCGTCAACACGACGATCGTGCGTGACGGCGTCAATGGCTTCCTGCCGTCGTCCGACGACGAGTGGTTCGACGTGCTGTGCCGCCTGGTCGACGATCGTGAGCTGCGTCTTCGCGTGGGTGCTGCCGGTCGTCAGACCGTCGTGGACGACTACTCGGTGACACGGTGGACGCCGGTGCTCGGCGACGTCTTCGAGCGCGCCGCGCGCCGCTCGACCTAGAGCTGCGCCCTAATCGCCCACAGGTCGGGGAACGCCGGCGGCACCAGCGTCGAGCGCAGATAGGCGGCACCCGCCGATCCGCCTGATCCCGGTTTCACGCCAATCGTGCGCTCCACCATCTT
>Ga0335394_10007087_pt1 | contig 12665 bp, 8 predicted proteins | sample MAT03_FD_205741 | JGI IMG/M metagenome (GOLD analysis project Ga0335394, IMG submission 205741) | Freshwater microbial communities from Lake Fryxell liftoff mats and glacier meltwater in Antarctica - MAT-03 (spades assembly) (version 2) ... | reverse complement strand
CGGAAACATTTCATCCAACAGGGCCTGACGCCTCGGCAAGCCTACCAACGGGCATGGGAAATTGTGCGGGAACGCTATCTCTTCCTCCCGCCGGAGGAGTAGAACCAAACGGCACCGTCGTCACCGAAGAGTCTCCCGCCACCGAACCGGAACCACTGCGCAACCAACACAACTATCGCATCACCGACGCCGACAAGCTGGGCGCCGGCTCGCTCAAACAGAAGTGCCGACACAACCTCGCCGCCATCGAGTTGCTGAAGCAGTTGGAAGACGAAGGCCGGCCCGCGACGGATGCGGAGCGACGCTTGTTAGTGCGGTATGTCGGCTGGGGCGGGTTGCCGCAAGTCTTTGATGCGTGGAACGACCAATGGAAAGAAGAGCGCGAACGGCTGGAGTCGCTACTCACGGAAGACGAACTCGCCTCCGCGCGCGCAACCACACTCAACGCACACTACACCGCGCCGGTCGTCATCCGGGCGATGTATGCACTGGTGCAGCGCCTGGGCTTCACTCACGGGCGCATCCTCGAACCGGCTCTGGGACTGGGTCACTTCGTCGGCCTCATGCCTGACGACATGCACGCCCGCTCACTCATCACGGGCATTGAGATTGATTCGATCACAGCCCGGCTGGCGCGGATGCTCTACCCAGACGCCGACCTACGCCATCAACCCTTCGAGGAATCCAAGCTCGCCCATAGCTTCTATGATGTGGCGATTTCCAATATCCCCTTCGGCGATTTCACTGTAACCGACCCGCGCTTCAAAGCGTGGAAGTTCGTCATCCACGATTACTTCTTCGCCGCGGCCTTGGACAAAGTCCGGCCCGGCGGACTCATCCTGTTCATCACATCGAAAGGCACCCTTGACAAGCAGAACGGCGCATTGCGCGAATACGTCGTCAGTCAGGCGGACTTAGTTGGGGCCATCCGTCTGCCCAATGACGCCTTCAAGAAAAACGCCAATACGGAAGTCACGACTGACATCATCGTCTTGCGCAAGCGACTGCCTGGCGAAGTGCCCGCTGGCCCGGTGAGGAAGGCATCACGGTCAGTCATGCCCCCGAACTCGGCCTGTGGGTCGTGCGCGGCGGTTACGGCGTGCGCTTCAGTGTCGCCAATACCACGGAGTGGGGCACAGATCGTCGCAGCGCCCTTGAACTAATCGAAGATGCGCTCAACCTCCGCGTGCCCACCGTCTATGACCACGACCCAGACACCGACCGCGACGTCATCAATGGCTCCGCCACCGAAGCCGCCCGCGACAAGCAGGAGAAGCTCAAAGAGCGCTTCAAGCACTGGCTCTGGCAGGACGACGAGCGCCGCGAGCGACTCGTCCGCAAGTATAATGATGAGTTCAATCACACCCGCTTGCGCAGCTTCAGCGGCGAGCATCTGACTTTGCCCGGCGCCAGTCCGGCCATCCTCTTGCGCACCCACCAGAAGGCCAGCGTGTGGCGCATTTTGCAGACACCCAACTGTCTGCTCGCCCAGGTCGTCGGCAGCGGCAAGACCATGATCCTCTGCGCCGCCGCGATGGAGCTGCGCCGGCTGGGCCTGGCGCGCAAGCCCCTCATCGTCGTGCCCAATCACATGCTTGGTCAGTTCGCCTCCGAGTTCCTGGCGCTCTATCCGGGCGCTAACATCCTCGTGGCCACGAAAGATGCTTTTGAGAAGGAGAAGCGCAAGACCCTGATGAGTCGCATCGCGACCGGCAACTGGGACGCGGTCATCGTGACTCACTCCGGCTTCGAGAAGATCCCACTCGCTCGCGAGACCCAGGAAGAGTTCTTCAAAGAGCAACTGCGCGAGTTGTCACTAGCTATCGAACAACAGCGCAAGGACGGTGACTCCCGCATCGTCAAGGCGTTGGAGCGGGCGAAGAAACAGTTGGAGTCGAAGCTCAAGGAGTTAGCGGCGAATGAAAAGAAGGACGACGGACTGACGTTCGAGGAGTTAGGCGTGGACTCGGTCATGGTGGACGAGGCCCATGCCTTCAAGAACCTGTTCTATATCTCCAAGATGACCCGCATCGCCGGCCTGCCGCAGACGGCGTCACAGCGGGCCTTCGATATGTTACTCAAGGTCCAGCATGTGCAGCGCAGCAATGGCGGCCGGGGCGTGGTCTTCGCTAGCGGGACGCCCATCGCTAACAGCGTGGCCGAGATGTTCACCATGCAGAGATTCCTGCAAATGCCGACTCTCAAGGCGCACAGCGTGGCGCATTTCGATGCCTGGGCAGCCACTTTCGGTGAGCCGGTGACGTCGGTGGCGCTGCTGGCGGCGTTGCAAAGCGCATCTGCCGCGACGCTTCCGACCGGCCTCAATGCCACCGTCATATCTGGGATCGCGATCAAAAGCGCTGCGGGAGCCGCACCGCTGGCTTTGCTGGCCAAAGCAACACTTGAATTTATGAAATGGACCAAAATCAAAATCATCACCGCATCAGCCATCGCGCTGTTGCTCGCCGCCGGCACGGGGAGCTATGCGTGGAACAACCTTCACCAGGCCTCAGTGAAATCGGAGGCGTCGGCTCCGTCTGGCGCTAATACCAATACCGATTGATTCCACGAAGCCTATTACGGCGCGCTCATGCATTTTCTGCCTGAAGGCCCGAGGAACTTCCCGGTCGTGGATTGCTTCGATGTGAATCATTTGGCCAACCAACTGAAAGCGATCGGCGCCAAGTATCTGGTGTTCACCCTGGGGCAATATTCCGGCTACTACAACGGGCCGAATGCCACTTTGGAAAAGTTGGTCGGCTACGCCCCGTGGGAGCGTTGCGCGACGCGCGACTTGCCGCTCGATCTTTACAACGCCGTGAAGCCGAAAGGCATCAAACTGATGCTTTACCTGACCTGCCAGGTTGGTTACGGCGACCCGCGCGCCCAAGCGGCGTTTGGCCTGCGACAGGGTCAACAAGAGCAACCCTTGACCCCCGAAGCCACCGATAAGTGGGCCGAGGTGATTAAGGAATGGTCCGACCGCTACGGCGACAAGGTGTCCGGCTGGTGGTTCGATGGCGGCTATCCTCACCTCGGTTTCGATGATGCGATGGCCTGGACCTTGGCGGACGCCGTCAAGCACGGCAACCCAAAAGCCATTGTGAGTCTCAGCGTCACCATGGGGCCTGGTCGCGCCGTCGAGGCGGAGGATTTCACTGCGGGGGAAACAGATCAACCCTTCAACGTAATGCCCGCGTCGCGCTGGCAGGAGGGCTCCCAATGGCATGTGCTGACTTATATCGCGAAGCAATGAAGCGGTCGCGACACTCGTTTCGCCACCGAACAATGGGGCGATTGGGCCGCCCGAGTCGCGGCCAAAGGCGGCGTAGTCACGTTGGACATGGGCCCGAACTACGATCCGGACGCCGGCCCGGTCGGTTCGCTCGCGGAAGTGCAGATAAACCAGGTCAAAGCCATCAAGACCGCGCTGGAAACTCCTGGGGTTAGCAGATAATGGATACGCTGCGTTCCGGGTGTCACCGAATCCAGATTAATGCAGCTCGATGCACCGACCTTTTTTTATACTATTTTCTTGACTCATATATTCACCACCTGTTTAATCCACCGGTGAACTTGTCGGATTATGGACTTCGCTTGCGCGCGTTGCGCGCCCGCAGCAGCCTGTCGGTGCGCCAATTGGCCGCCCGGTCGGGGGTCTCGCCTGGCATGGTCTCGCTGGTGGAACGCGGACAAACCACTCCCAGTCTCACCACGGTCCACAAGCTGTTGTGCGCCTTGGGCACCGATTTGGGGACCTTTTTCTCTGGAGACCGGCCCGACCAGGCTGGCCCCGTGTATCTTCGGGAACAGATGAAGACGCTGCGAGACCAGGCGCGAGGCTACGCGTTGGTGTTTCCTCGGCGGGCGGACATCGCCCTCCAACTGTTTGATGAAACACTGAATGCTGGCAAACGCCCTGAATTCGAGACTCTGACGTGTGATATCGGCGGGTATATTCTCGCTGGCACCATGACTCTAGCTGTCAAAGGCCAACCAGCTCGGCAATTGCGTCCCGGCGATGCATTTTATCTTCCCAAGGGCACTACGCATCGCGGCTATGCCGCGGGCGACGAACCGGTGCGCTTGATCAGCTTTTGTTGCCCTGCTGATTACTGAAAACCGCGGTGATGAACCGCAAACTGAATGAATCCGAGAAACCCATGCGCCAAAAAATGTTCACCTGTTCCGGAACGATGTAATCGAGTCTTAGGGGCGTCACTTCGAGCACGCTCCACTATTCGCATCAGCTACGATGAAGGCTCTGTTTGGAGCACCGGTTGCGTCATTTGCCCCAAAAATTGCTTTTATAGCGATGGCGCTGCGTCTTGCGATCTCGCGATTCAGTCAGACGGCCGGATCGGAGTCTTGGATGAGAAAGACGATTACTCCAAGGTCAACTACGCGTGTTTTGACCTGGAATGGCTAACGAAAGGTAGAGAATGATAAAAAACATGAAAAGAACGGCCTTTATACTGCAGCTCCTGCTCTTGCTCGGGCTAAATGCGAGCGGTCAGACCAACCAATTGGCCCAGCGTGAACAATCTCTCTTGGACTCTGACTGGAGGTTCAAACGGGTTGAGGTCGAGTCGATTGAACCCGGGGAACGGTTGCTGCTTGCCGGAGACTATGGGGTTGGCGCGCCTTCGATCAAGCTGGATGACTCAGGTTGGCAGACAATCGATCTGCCCCACGATTTTGTTGTCGATGGCAATTTTGCGTGGAACAACGTCGCGATGACAGACTGGCCGCAGGACAATCCGCTGCTGTGGAGCGGCTCACTGGCGGGTGGCGTTGGCTGGTACCGCAAGCATTTCAATCTGCCCGACACCGATGAGGGCCAGCGCGTTTACTTGATCTTCGATGGCGTGTTTCGCAATAGCCGTGTCTATCTGAACCAATGTTTCGCGGGCAGTCACCGTTCGGGCTACTCAAGTTTCTTTCTTGATGTCACCGACCAGGCCCGGTTCGGCGGCGAGAATCTGCTGGCCGTGCGCGCCGACGCCACCGCGCCGGAAGGATGGTTTTACGAAGGCGGCGGCATTTACCGACACGTCTGGCTTCTCAAAACGCCGGCCGTTCACGTGGCGCCCTGGGGAGTTTTCGCCTCATCGCAAGTCGATTTCAGCTCCGAAAACCCGAGCTCGACGGTCCGTGTCTCCGCCACACTGGTCAACAAGACTCTTAAGGCAGCGCGTTGCACCCTGACGACCACTCTTATAGCGCCCGACCAGCAAGTGGCTGACGAATCTTCGACCGAGGTGGCCATTCCCGCGTGGGGGCAGCTCGACGAAACTCACACGATTGCTGTCAAGGCTCCGCAGCTTTGGTTCGCTGGAGCAGCCCAGTATGTATCAAGTGATTACGACATTGAAACCCGCCGATTCGGCTGGGAAAGACTCAGTCACCACCCCCTTTGGCATCCGCACCATTCGCTTCGATGCCAAGAAGGGGTTTCTCCTAAACGAAAAGCCGCTGAAACTCAAAGGTGTCTGCTGCCACCAGGACCATGCGGGAGTCGGGACTGCGCTGCCCGACGGTTTGCAGGAATACCGCATCCGCAAGCTTAAAGAAATGGGCTGTAACGCGTATCGATCTTCCCACAACCCGCCATCGCCCGCGCTGCTGGATGCTTGCGACCGGCTCGGGATGCTGGTGATGGACGAGAACCGCCAGTTCTCGAGCGCCCCCGAGGATCTGGCAGATCTGGAATCCCATGTCCGCCGCGACCGCAATCACCCGAGCGTGATCCTCTGGTGCATTGGCAACGAGGAAACCGCTATCCAGACCCAACCGCAGGCCCGGCGGATCGCCCGCACGCTCGTTCAAAGGATTCACCAACTCGACCCATCGCGCCCGGTCACGCTGGCCACCACGTTTTGGGATACGAACTTCAAACCCATGAAACGCCTGCCGCTGGATGCTCCAACCACTTCCGTCGAGCTGGACGTCATGGGCTTCAATTACAACGAAGACTATTGGGAGCCTTACCATCGGCAGGCTCCCGCGCATCCCGTCGTGATCACAGAGGCGTCCTCCAATTACCGCACGCGTGGTTGTTACGAATCGGATCCCAGCCAGTGCTTTCAGGCTTGGGACCCGCGTTCGCGTGGTGGTGCCGAAGGACAGTGGGCCCAAGTGGCCAAAGCGCCATGGCTGAGCGGCATCTTCCTGTGGACGGGTTTCGATTACCGTGGCGAACCTTGGCCGCAAGGCTGGCCTGGGATTAATTCCAACTTCGGCCTGATGGACACCTGCGGATTTCCCAAGGACAACTACTACTTTTACAAAGCATGGTGGACCAGCGCTCCCCTGGTGCATATCTTCCCACACTGGAATTGGCCCGATCAGCTCGGAAAGCCTGTCACGGTTGGCTGCTACGCCAATTGCGAGGAAGTGGAACTGCTGCTCAACGGACACAGCCTGGGCCGGAAGACAATGGAGCCAAACGGCCACTTGGAATGGAAAGACGTGATTTACGCCCCAGGAGCGCTCGAAGCGCGGGGTTTTAATGGTGGCCAACAAGCGGCGTCAGAGCGCGTGGAAACCACAGGCGCGCCCGCGAGCGTGCGGATTGCCCAGGATTTCATCCAACCCCAGCCCGGCGGCGTAATGGTTGTCAATGTTGCCATTGCAGACGATGCCGGAAGAATCGTTCCGACCGCCGACCCGCTTGTGTCCTTCCAAGTCGAGGGACCGGCGAGGATCATTGGCGTGGGCAACGGCAACCCATCGAGCCACGAACCGGATCACGCGCCACATCGCCGCGCCTTCAACGGTTATTGCCAGGTCATCCTGCAAAAGGCTGAGTCAACAGGTTCCATCACACTCACGGCAACCGCGCCCGGATTGCGGACTGGCAAGGCCGTGATGAGCGGCACATCCACAAGCGTTGAGCGTTAAGTAAAATGAGAACACTTCTGCCAGTCTTGGTGACTTCGTTCGTCGGCATCCTGTTGCTGCACGGCACCGGCGTGCCTGAGTTTGCCGCTCGTGATCAACAGCCGTGCAAAAGGATCAATAAACACTCTCATGACCGCGCGAGCGTCAAAAAGCAAATTCCTATCATTCACGCGTATCATCGGGTTCCAACGATTGGAAAAATACCCCGCGCAAAGTTTCAACCCTTGGAAATGACGCCGACAGAAAAATGAATCGCAAAAGAGTCAAACAATGAACACAACCATCACTCGAATCATCGTGGGCTCGCTGGCTTTCGTAACCTCCATCGCTACAATGGCACAACAAGACCAACCGCCAGTCGGCGCCCGCCCCATCGCTGCGCGACGGGGCTCCTGGCCTGAGTTGTTACTCGCCCTCTTGCTTCTCGCCCTGCTGCTGCCGGCCCTGCCCGCAGCGGACATCGAGTTCCCCGCCGACACCCGCATCCACGACGTGAAGCGCGACTACGGCGCCAAGGGCGACGGCATCGCCGACGACACCGAGGCGCTCCAGAAGGCGCTGAGCGAATGGCAGAACAAGCATATGGAGATCGTCTACCTGCCGGCGGGCACCTACCTGGTCTCGAAGCCGCTGCGCTTCTTCTGCTGGATGATGGTGCAGGGTGCCGGCGAGGCGCGGACCACCATCAAGTTGAAGGACGGCGCCCCGGGCTACCAGGATCCGGCCAAGCCGCAGTCAGTGTTGGCCTCCGTCACCGACGCGCAGCCCTGCCCCTGCTACAGCAAAAATGTCGGCGGCTGCAACATGGCCTTCAGCCAGCACATCAACGACCTCACCATCGACAGCGGCAAGGGCAATCCGGGCGCGGTGGGCATCCATTTCATTTCCAATAATGGCGGCGGCCTCTTCCGCGTCAGCATCCGCTCCGGCGACGGCGCCGGAGTCAGCGGCCTCGACCTCTGGCATCCCTGGAACGGGCCCTGCTTTTTCCAGCACGTCACCATCACCGGCTTCGACCAGGCACTGCGCGTCCGCCACGCCACCTATGCCTCGACCTTCGAGCATCTGAGCATCAGCGGGCAGAGGGTCTGCGGCATCCTCAACGACGGGCATCCGCTCTCGATCCGCGGGCTGAAGAGCCGCAACCGCGTGCCTGCCATCCGCAACGTCTCGGGCGACGGTCACATCGCCCTGATCGACTCGGTGCTGGAAGGAGGCTCCAAGGACGCCGCCGCCATCGAGGGCGAGGGCGGCCTCTTCCTGCGCGTCGTCGAGGTGAAGGACTACGCGCTGGCGCTGAAGACCGGCGGCAAGCAGTCCAAGGAGCTTAAGGCCGGCACGGTCGAGGAATACGTCTCGGGCCAGATCATGGGCCCCGGCACCAAGAGCCTGCGCCTGCCGGTGAAGGAGACCCCAGAGCAGCCCTGGGAGGCGCCCTCGGCATGGAAGAGCGTGATGGCCTTCGCGCCGATAGAGCTCACGGACGCCACCCGCAAGCCCACGGATAAGCTCTGGGGCCATCCCATGAGCGGTTTCGACATCAGCGAGGCTCTGCAGAAGGCCATCGACTCCGGCGCCACCACCGTTTATCTGCCCCACGGCAGCTATCTCATCCGTAAGAGCATCCACCTGCGCGGGAAGCTCAAGGTGCTGCAGGGCTGCGGTTCAATCCTGGTAGGTGACAAAACGGCGCTGGGCGACACCCCCATGTTCATCGCCGATGGCACCGGCAGCGAACCGCTCTTCATCGACCGCATCAGCAGCACCGGCAATGACGGCCCTGGAAAGATGTGCGTCCTGGAGGACGCCTCGCCGCGCCCCTTGGTGGTGCTCAAGAGCCGCTGGATGAGCTACCGCAACGCCGCCGGCTGCGGCGAACTCTTCGTCGACGACATGTGCGGCGCGCCCTGGACCTTCAACGTGCCGCAGAAGGCCTGGTTCCGCTCGCTCAACATGGAGTCGGGCGAGGTGATGATCACCAACCGGGCGGCCGACATCTGGATTCTAGGGATCAAGACCGAGGGCCGCGGCATCACCATCGACAGCGGCAAGGGATCGAAGAACGAGATCCTCGGCGGCATCCTCTACCCCGCCGGCGGCGATCCCAAGCAGGGGCCGTCCTTCCGCAACACCGATGGCCAGGTGAGTTACAGCCACGCGATGTTCTGGGCCAATCCGCTCTACATCGACGACACTATCGACGGCAAGCAGACCAAGCTGGAGATCGGCGACGGCAAGCGGTTCATGTGGCTCTACAGCAACCGGAATTGACCATGCGCAGCCTCATCCTCCTCCTCATCGCCGGCTCCCTGGTCGCCGCGGACGCTCCGCCCATCGCCTACCCCGCCAACGCGGGCGGGACCGCGCGAGCGTCAAAAAACAAATTCCTATCAGTTAAAAATGAAACGACTTGTTCAACATCTCCGTCTGATATGCGCCTTGAGTTGCGCCGCGCTGGCCTTGCCCGCCCAACGGCTTGCCGCAGCGGCGGAGCCGGATTTCTCCTGGCTCAACCAGAAGGATGGCCCCCGTCCGAAATACGTGTGGGAAAACCGCGAGGACTACATCTATCACGAGATGTGGTATGCGGACACGAACAAGCTTACCGCCCCGGAGATTTGGCCGATCATGCGCGGTCCCTGGGTGTTCAATCGCGCCATGCGCTGGGTCGAGCCGGCCAACGACACAATCGTAGCACTCAGCGAGGGAGGAAACCTTCCCCTGACCGGCTCCCGGCAGGTCTCGCGCTGGTACTCGGACCCGGCTAACGAGGTGAGCGAAACCGGCGACGGGCTTCGGTTCGTCAAACGCAGCACGGCGCGGCGCCGCGACTGTGTGGTGCTGCCCTCGTTCCAGTTCCACCTCGGGCAGCATCCAAACTGCGGCTGGAGGTGAAGGAGGCCTCGGACGACTGGCAGTTCGTCGCCAGCATCAAGGGCCGCAGCGGAGCGCCGTGCTTGTCCTCGGGTTGGCAGGCCGGCGCCCAGACGATCGAGTTCGACGTCGCGCAGAAACTGCGGGAATTGGGCTACGATTTGAATTACGCCGAACTGCACTTCGCGATCGGATTGTGGCCCAAGGCGGTCGAGAGCCCGGCGCAGATTGAATTCTCGGCCACGTTGCTGGCGCAGCCGGCGGTGGTGGGTTGTCTGCCCGTGATCCGCACGGCCGAACATGCCAAAGAGGGCTTGCCGGTTTCGGCGGTTGTCACGGATGGCGGAGGAAAGCGGCTCGGGGCCGGCGAGGTCAGTCTCTTCGCAACCGCCGAGGGCCAGCGCGTCAGCTTGCGAGAGACGGACGGCGTCTGGACGGGGACGATCAAGGACCTGCCCATCGGGGATCACCTCGTGGACCTGGCGGCGGAACCCAACTCAGGAACCACCACAAGCGCGATGGAGAAGACCAAGGTTTTCACCAGAATCACGGACGGGGCTTTCTGCAAATACGACCGCGAGAAGAACGCCATTCACCTCAATGGCAAGCCGGTCAAGCCGCTGACCGGCTCGTTTCAGGGGCCGTTTTTTTATCGCGACGTGGGGCTCAGTTCGGAGCGGCTGGTCAAGACCCAGGCCGACTGGGACAACTGGGACCGCAGCGAGCCGCCCGGCGAGCACATGCATTACTGGGAATCGCTCAAGCCCGCCGAGTTGGCGGATCGGTTCGACTACCTGGCGGAAAACAAATGGGATTTGGTCCACCTGCATTCGCACTACGGGATCTGGGAGCGGTTCGACGCCTTCGGGCATCCCGCTCCGCATGGCGTCGAGCAGTTCGCGGCCTATGTTCGCGCGGCCAGCCAGGCCGGCATCCGCGTCATGGTCACGCTGAGCAGTTACCCGTATAGCGTGGACACTCACAATTGGGATGAAGGCACAACACCTTATGCGCAGACCCTTGAGAACGGTTTCAAGAACGAGGACTGGTATAAGCCCGCCCACGAGCCGTTCAATTCCCAGTATCGGCGCTACGTGAAGAGCTTTGTGAGTTTGTTTCGAGATGAAACCGGGATTTTCTCATTCTCCTCGTCCGGCGAGGGCGACTGGAAGAACGGACCCGAACGGTTCCTGGACACGCAAGAAGCGATTCGCTCGGTTGACCGCGAACACCTCATCGTTTCCGAGCCTGTTCTCAGCTTGAACATGCTCCCGGCAAAACAGGTCGCCCCATATCCGAGCGATCTGGTCGGCGACCGCAACTACGGCTTGGGCGGCGCGATTCCCTTCGAGCAGGACCTGGGCATCTTGTTTCGGCTGAACCGGATGGTTCCCAACATGTATCTGGCGGAGGGCAGTTTCCCCTCGTCCCATCTCTACACGCGCATCACCGGAAACGGAAACCCCTACGTTGGGACACCGGAGTATCGGCTCCATGTGCGCGACACCTTCTACCTCGGCCTGGTGCATCGGATGCCGGTCATGATGACCTGGGACGAAGTCTTCACCGAGGATGAGCACCGCATCCTGGCCGAGGTCAGAGAACACTTCGATTGGACGCAGCCGCCGGAAGAACCCGCCGTGGCCGTGATTGTCGGAGATGACGAGGCCAAAGGCGACGGTCATGCCAAGCTCGGCGAACTCGAAGCCGGGTTCACCCGCCTGCCGCTCGATTACCGGTTCATCGCCGACCCCAAGGAAGCGCGTTCCGGGGAGACGGTCATTGACGCCCGAAAACCCTATGAAATGAAAGCGTTTTCTTCTGTGAGCAATTTGCCAGAAGCCCTGCGGGAGAGAGTGCCTTTCAGTTTGTCCCCGGGCTGGTCGGCTTCCTACTGCCGCACAAGAGACCGGAAAGGGATGCTTGCCTACATCTACAACACGATGGATCAGACCAACACTTCATTCTATCTGGGGGCCGCAAAGCAACGCGCGCCCAAACCCGCCGACTTGCGCATCGGATTCTTGAATGCGCCGACAGCCGCGTTCACCCTCTACGATCTGGAAACGAAGAAAGCAGAGCGGAAGGGCACGGCGGCTCCGGACCAGAGCCTCACCTTGCCTTCCACGAGTCATGATTTTCTGCTGTTGCTGGAGCCCAAATGAGAACGATCTGACATTTGAAGAATCCCACAAGGCATTTATACACAGATTTCCAAAGTGTTATGGCCTCCAACAGCACGGGGAACTCCCGCCTTCACCCGCACAGCGTTGAGTTCGCGCGGCCGCGCAAAAAGGGATCTCTTATCATTTTGCTTAAAGCTGTATGAACTGCATCAACCACCATCGCGGGCGATTAACTCTGAGCTCCAAAGGGCCCAGCCGAACGACGCGCATTCGCGTGAGACAAATCCTCGTAGGAGACGACTTGCGGCGTCAGCAGCCAGCGCTGGCGCAGGCATCCTGCCTGCCAGGCAGTGAGGAATCTTCCGCTTTCTGCCTTATGAAAGCGGAAGGCAGAAGGCAGAAATTGGGGACCCGTCACCTGACTTTCCCGGCCAGCAGGCCTCGTCTCCTGCTCCCATTCTCCCCGCCCTCCGCCCCTCTGGCCTCGCCCCATATACCCATCTTTTGCTGCCAGAAGCGCCTCCGAGTGGAGGCTCCACCTGCCTTGGCGACAAATCCGAACCTGCCCAAAACCTCCCCGGCGGCTGCGCCGACCGAGGCGGGCTCGGTTCTCCGGAACCCACCACGACCCACAAAACCACTCAAAAGCTATGCAAGATAAGCCATTATCCTGGTTGCGCTATGCAACTCCAGAGGACCTCAACCTAACCAAAGAAAGGAAGCTCATGAACCGAGTAAAGCATCCGGGCCTGGTGGCCCGCA
>Ga0335394_10007086_pt1 | contig 12667 bp, 10 predicted proteins | sample MAT03_FD_205741 | JGI IMG/M metagenome (GOLD analysis project Ga0335394, IMG submission 205741) | Freshwater microbial communities from Lake Fryxell liftoff mats and glacier meltwater in Antarctica - MAT-03 (spades assembly) (version 2) ... | reverse complement strand
ACACGGATCAGGCGCGACTTGGCTGTTCCGGGGTCGCCGATCAGCAGCAGCGGCTCGCCCGCAGCCACCGCCAGGGTCAGGGCGCTGACGGCCTCTTGCATCTGGAAGAAGCGCTTGTTGAGCACGTTCTCGATGTTGTGCAGGCTCTTGAGGGCCAGCGCGTGCTTGGTCGCCAGGTCTTTCAGCTCGTTGGGTGGAAACATCCAGCTCTCCTCGTTAGGCTACAGTCGGCTCGGCAAGCGGCTCGCGGTCCCAGCGGGCCAGGGTAGCAACCCACGGCTCCAGGCAGGCCTCCCACCCGGCTGCCGCGAGCGCGACCGGAGGCGGGTCGGACGAGTCCACGGCGCACTGGCCCAGCTGCACGTGGAGGGGCAGAGCAGCGAGAGCCGCGCGTAGCTCGGGCGCGACGGCCCTGTCGACGGGCTGCCAGAGGCGCATGGCTTCGGTGAGCAGCCACTGGTCCCAGACCTCGGCCCAGCCTGGGGCCAGGGTGACAGTGGCAGCGTGGGCCTTGAGCCGGCGTAGCCCGCGCACCGCCGCGCGCCGGCGCAGCAGCAGGCGCCAGGGCGCGGGGCGGCCCACCTCGGCTAGGGCGATCAGAGCCCAGAAGGTGCGCGTGGCGATCAGCGGGGCGGGCGGGGAGCCCGGCGTGAAGAGCACGCGGCGGCGCAGCTCACCGATCAGTAGGTGGGCGACCTCGGCCTGGAAGGCTGCGTCGCCCCAGGCGAGCTCGCCCGCCGCCGCCCAGAAGGGGTCCGCCAGCCAGCGCGGCGACACGCCCCCCACAGCGTAATCCATCCAGCCCCGCGCGAGCCGCCTCCAGGTGTGTGCGTCGCCATCCGTCTCCAGGGCACGGCGGCTGGCGCGCTGGAGATCACGCTCCAGGGCCGGGGGCACCCACGCAGGGGCCAGGCCGCGCACCGCGTACCAGGCGCCCTGGCGCAGCCATGGGCGCAGGGTGTAGCGCGTGAGCGGCACGGCGCCGCCCTGGCCCGCGAACGGTAGCAGCAGGCTCACCTCGTCGCGAGCGAGCAGCCGGGCCAGGGCCGGGGGCGGAATGCGGCGTGCCACGGCTCCAACCAGGCTCAGGCCCAGGCGCTGCAGTAGCGCACTGGCGGCGGGCAGTGGGATAGGCGGGGCAGCGCTGCTCATGGGGCAAACCTCTTCAAAGCGACTGCGGCGAGTAAGAGCGCGCCGCCCAGCAGCGCGAGCCAGGGCCAGAGGGCCCGCTGATCCCGCCCCGGTGGGCTGGGCGTCAGCAGGGCGATGGGCGCCTCCGGCCTCAACACCTCCGCGCCGCCCGTCTCGGCAATGCGGGTTAGCAACTCTGTGTTCAGGCCGTAGCTGTACGCCTCTGTGGTGATGGGCGGCGTCACCGCACCGGCGGGCGGGATAACAAGCGGGATGCGCTGCGGGCGGGCCAGCCGGTCGCCCCCGCGCTCGCGGACAACCAGGGTAGCCTCGCCGGCCGCAGGGCCGCGCACGGGCCGCACATCGGCCAAGAAGGTTGCGGGCGCGGTGGGGTCGTCCTCCACGGGGACGGCCTGCGGGGGCTGGCCCGGCTGCTCCAGCGTGATCTGCATGCCGCTCACGTCGGGCACGTTGTCGCCCTCGGCCACCACGGCGATGCGCAGGGTCATGCGCAGGCCGTCGTCTTGCAGGCGCAGGTCGTAGCGGTCGCGGGCAGCGTAGGGCGCCACCTGGCGGATCCACTCCTCCACAGCGCCCGCGCCTGCCTCGTCGGCGAGCCACTCCTCGGTGACAACGCTGGTCATCACGCCAACGAAGCCGGCGCCGCGTTCGGCGTAGGCGAGCACTGGGTCTTTCACCTTCGGCCGCACAGCCACCAGCAAGGCCTCGGGCTTGGGGTGGCTGATCGCGCTGCCGGGCAGGGTCAGGTCGGGCACGGGCAGCTGGACCATGGTGCGCGAGAGCACAGCGGTGGAAAGGGCGGTGAAGCTGCCGGGCTCCCAGAGCCGGGTGCGCTTCTCGGGCTCGAAGTAGGGGATGGTGATGCCCATGGGGCTGAAGTTTGGGTCCACCGGGAAGGGGTCGGCAAATTGGGCGAGGGCCGGCGGGTAGCCGCCGCCGATCGAGAAGGCGGTGGCGCGACAGTCTGGCCGCAGGTTCACCGCACTGAACTCGCCATCCGAGAGGAAGATCAGGCCGCACTCGGTGAACTGCTGCGCCTCGATCAGCTTGAGGGCATCAGTGGGGTCGGTACCACCGCCCGCCTGGATGCTGTTGAGCTGCTGGATGATACCCGGCTTGGCGCTGGGCACAGTGGCCTGGCCCTTCACGAGGTGCAGCGCCGCAGTATTGAAGGCGATGATGTCCACCTTGTCGGTGGGGCGCAGCTCGTGCTCGATAATGTAGGCGACGATCTCCTGGGCCTTGGTGAGCGGCCAGCCCTCCATGGAGCCGGAGGCATCGATCAGGAAGACCACGTGGCGGCTCGGCGGCTCCTCCTCGAAGGGGCGCGGGCCGCTGATCACGGGCAGCAGCGGGGCAAGTGGGGTGTCGTCGTAGCTTTTGAGCACGGTGGCAGCCTCCTGGTCAGCGCCGCCGTGGTCGCCGTTAATCAGCATCAGGCCCAGGCCGTCGCGCTCCACAGCCGCGGCAAGCTGCGCCAGCTCGCCTGGCGCGAAGTCGGTTGCGGGCACGGCACCGATCACGATCGCGTCAAAGGCCTGCAAATCGCCCACCGTGGCGAGATCGCCCGGCCTGATCGGGGTAATGCGGGCCCCCTCCTCGGGGAAAGCGCCCTCCCAGCGCCGATCCCCGCCGATGGAGAGCAGCTCGATCGGTCGCTTGACGTGGGTGAAGAGGCGTCGGCGCTGCTGCCCGCGCCCCGCGTCGTAGCTGAGCGTGAAGTCGGCGAACTGGAGCCCGTGGCCGCCGAAGGCTAGGTCGGTGCGGATGCGGGCGGTGCCCTGAGGGTCGAGGGGCCGGGTGAGCGGTACTGTCGCCTCGCCCGCGGTGCTCACGCGCGGGCTGGCGCCCACCAGGCCGCTGTTCAGCGTCACCGAGAGGGTGGCGGAAGCCGCCATGGCGCGCCCGTTCCAGAGCATGCCCCGCAGCGTGGTGTTGGCCCCGGCCAGAGTTTGCCGGGGCAGATCGGCGGCGATGATCGCTAGCTCGGCGGCCTCGCTCGGCACAGCCAGAACGTAGACCGGGATGCCGCGGCGGGCCAGTTCCCGCGCGGCAGCTGCGGCGTCGCCGTCGGTGGCCAGGCCGTCGCTCACCAGCAGCACGGCGCCCTGGGCCTCGGCGGCAGCGACCCGCGCCCCGGCTTCGCGCAGACCAGCGGCGAGGTTGCTGCCCGCCCCACCGATAGCGTCGGGGGGCAGGGCGCGCACGCGACCCGGCAGGTCGTCCAGCGGGATAGCGCCCGGCCGCGGCTCGCCCGCCTCGTCGCGGAAGACTACCAGGCTCGCGGTGCCGGTCTCCCGGAGCGGTGCAGGCAGCTCGGTCAGGCCCGACTCAATCACCTGCGCCGTCGCATTGCGCACGGCGCTCCAGCCGCCGGCGGCCCGTTGCATGCTAGGCGAGTTGTCGAGCACCACGGCCAGGTGCATGCGCTCGACTTCGCGCCGGCGCACCAGCAGCGGGTTGGTGGCGGCCATTGCCAGGGCGGCGAGGGCGAGTAGGTAGAGGGCCGCGCCGCCGATGCGCGCCGGCCACACCCCGCCGAACACGCCCCTGCGCGCCGGCAGCAGGGCGAGCAGCACCAGAGCCGCACCCAGGGCCGCTGTGGCGAAGGCTACCCAGTGCCAGGGGGGACGCGGGTCGAAGGCTAACTCCATCGCCGGCCTCCGATCAGCGCGGTGGCGCGCTCCAGGGCCAGGGCCAGCAGGGCGGCCGCGAGCAGCGGGGGCCAGAGCTGGTCGCTGTCCTGGGCGGCGGGGCCTGCGCGCCAGTCGTCGAGGCTGCCCGCCGACTGGGGCGCGCGCCCCGTGTCCCCCTCACCGGGGTGGAGCGCCAGGCGGTTGCCAGCCGGCTCGGGGTTGGCGCGGTCAGTGAGCGTGTAAAGCTCCGGGAAGTCGCGCTGGCCAAGGAGCGCCCGCAGCGCGTTGAAGAAGACCGTCTGCGAGAAGGCGCCGAGGTTGTCGTCGCTCGGCTGGGGTGGGCCGGGGATGTAAACCGCAGAGTGGTCGGGCCGCGCGGCGATCCAGACGGCCTGGTCGGCGCCCTTGAGCACGGGCAGGAAGCCGTCGGGCAGTGGCAGCGCCGGCTGCATGCCTGCGCTTTCGGCCACGTCGAAGTTGAGGTCGGCGAGCAGGGGGCTGGCCTCGTCGAAGTAGCCCACGAGTTGGGGCTCAGGGCCGGGGATGTAGCCAGGGCCTACCAGGAGCAGGGGCGTGTCGAATGCCGCAGGCAGCACAGCGAGGTCGGCCTGGGCTATCACCCGCACATCGGCGGTGCGCTGAGCTTGCTGCCAGCCGAGCGCGGCGGGTATGGTCTGATCGGGGAGGCGCCAATCGATGCGCACCGGCTCGGGCGCGCTCACCAGGAGGGTCGCGGTGTCGTCCAGGGCGTAAACGCCCTCGGGGCGCAGGCTGACGGTGTAGGCTCCGGGGGCTGCGGGGGCGAAGCGGAACTCCCAAACCACCGTCTGGCCCCAGGTGTGCCGGCGCTCCAGAGCGAAGCCGCCAGGGCCGCTGATCGTGACGACGCTGCCGGCGGGCGCCGGCCCGAAGGCGCTCACCTGCACCTCGATCGAATCCACGGTGCCGTTGAGGGCGTTGCGCACCGGGGTGATCGCCGTGAAGCCGACATTTGGCAGCACCTGGCCAATATCAAGCCAGATCAGCGAGCGGGGGCTCTCGGCGTACCAGGCGGGCACGGGCTGGTCGGTGATGACCACGACGTGGGTGGGGGCGCACTCCTCTTCTGTGGCGTCGGCGGCGGCCTCCACCTTGCGGCGCACCAGATCAAGGTCGGTGTTGAGGGCGCGGGGCGTCAGGGGGGTGAGGACCGCGATGGCGGCCGTGGGGTCACGAAAGGTGCCGAGGTCGCGCCACTCGGCGTCGAAGGCGGCGAGCCGGGCGCACCACGACCCGCCCTGGGTTGCGGCCTGGGCGCGGGCCATGGCCTCCACGGCCTGGATCTGGGCAGCGACGAGCCGGGGGAGATCGCCCTGGAGTGCACTCATGCTGGCCGAGGTGTCCACGGCGAGGAGCAGGGCGATGCGGCGGGGGCCGAGCTCGGCGGCCAGGGCGCTGCGCCAGGCGAGCACGGCGAGGAGCAGCAGGGTCAGCACCAGGAGCTGGAGCCAAAACAGGGGGCTGCTCACCAGGCGGCGCAGGCTAAGGCGCAGTTTGCGCGGCCGGGGGCGCTCGGGGAGCTGGGTCAGGAAGCGCGCAGCCGAGAGCGTCACCCGCCTGATGGGCGGGTTCACAAGGTACAGGGCGACGAGCCCGAGGATTAGCAGCCCGAGGAGCCAGGCGATCATACGTTCTGCTTCGCAAATAAGGCCTGGATGCGGCCCTGGCTGGTGAAGGTGGAGAGAAACGCGTGCTCGGCCTCGGGCGCGGGGCCGGCGGGCAGCGGCCAGAGCAGATGGTCCTCGGCGGCGAGCCTAGTGCGACCCACGAACCCGGCGCGATGGACGGCGATGCGACGCTCGACCTCCTGGAGGTTCGGGTCGGAAAGCTGGACGAGCTCGCCCAGAGGGGCGCTGGCGACGTGGTCGATGTGCCAGACCTCCTGGCCCATCAGGGTGCGCTCCTGGGCCCAGCTGTCGAGCTCGATCAGCAGCACCCAGCACATGCCGGACGTGGCGGCAACCATCGCGGCGGCCAAGGATTTGGCCGTGCTACTGTGGTCGAAGTAAAGGTCGGTGACGATCACCCAGACCGTTGTGGGCGGGAGGAAGGGCCGCACGTGCTGAAGGTTCACGGGGGCATCCTCGCCCAGCCCTGCGGGCACGGCGCGCTGCCCATAAAGCTGGCCGAGACTCTGGAGTGGCCTGGGCGGCGAGGGGGAGCGGTCGAAGAGCCAATGGAGCAGCAGCTCGTCCTCGGCGCCGGCGACGATGAGCAGGGCCTCGGCGATCCAAAGGGCGAACTGGAGCTTGGGCAGGGCCTCTGGGAGAGCCATGGTGGCGCGCGGGTCGAGGGAGAGCAGCAGGCGCATGCGCTCCTCGGCGACGAAGCTACGGGCGAGCAGGTCGTGCTTCGTGCCGTGGCGAGCGGAGGCGCGCCAGTCCACGAAGCGGATGTCGTCGCCCGGCAGGTAGGGCAGGTGCTCGCGGAACTCCAGGCTCTGGCCTTTGCGACGCATTAGCTGGCCGCCGGTGGGGTTGGGCTGAACGCTCTCGCGGGCGAGGAGCCGGTAGCGGCGCAGGGCGGCGCGTGTGGATGGGGAGAGGGGGGCGATCCCGCTCATCGCTGGCCTCCCGCGGCGCCAAGAACCGTGGACAGCTCCTTGCGCAACAACTCACGGTAGTAGCTGTCGAATGTGATTAGCCGCTTTTGGGGTTTGGGCTGCTCAGGGGTAGGCTCGTCGCGGACGGTGATCTGCCCGGTAGGCGCGGTGGCGAGGGCGAAGTCGGCGATCAGGGCGCCGAGGGGGTCGTCGCCGAGGGGAAAGGGGGCGCGACGGGCCGGCTCGCGCCGCGCGTAGAGTTCCTCCCAGCCGAACGTCGTCTTGAGGCGGTGGCGCAGCACGGGGATGAGGACATGGGCGAAGTCGTTGCCGTCGGGGGGAGGCGCATCGTCGGCAGACGGGAGCGTGCTGAAGCAGAAAGCCCACGCCCTTGCCGCCCGATCAAGGTTGATTAGGGCGCGAGGCCCAAGGCCATGACCAGGGGTGAGCAGCTCATCGGCGAGCGTCCGAACACGGGTGAGCTGATCGCCGCTGAGCACCCCCAGACGCTCTAGCTCGGCGTAGCGACGGTTCGAGGCGAGGAATAGCGTCACCAGGTGCCACTCGACGGCGGGTAGCAGGGGGGCGCTATCGATTAGGTCGGCGCGCTGCACAAAGGAGCGCCGGGCCTCGTCGAAGGGCCTGCGCAGGGCGTGCTCGCGGGGGTCGGGGGCCTCGCGGGGCGCCTGGTCGGGGTTGGAGGCGGCGAAGAGCAGGCGACGAGGCGCGATCGGCGGGCCGTCGGACAGCGCAGGGGTGGGCGACGGCGCGGGCGCGATGGGCCGTCGATCCACGACGATCTTGTGCGCGGCGGCGGCATCGGGGACGGGCATGAGCAACTTGAACATGAAGCGGTCGGCCTGAGCCTCAGGGAGGGCGTAAGTGCCGCTGTGGTCCAGAGGGTTCTGGGTTGCCATCACCACGAAGGGCTGCGGGAGGCGGTAGGTCTGGCCGAGGACCGTCACCTGACCCTCGGCCATGGCTTCAAGAAGAGCGGACTGGGTCTTAGGGGTGGCACGGTTGATCTCGTCGGCGAGGAGGAAGGAGGCAAAGATTGGCCCCGGCTCGAAGGCCCACTCGTCGGGCCGGTTGCTGGCGTAGCGGGGCATGAACGTGCCAGTGATGTCGGAGGGCATGAGATCGGGCGTGAATTGGATGCGGCCCTCCTGGAGACCGAGGGCGGCGGCGAGCCGGCGCACCAGGGTGGTCTTGCCGAAGCCAGGGTTGCCCTCCAGCAGGACATGGCCACCAGCGCAGTAGGCCACAATGCAAAGGCGGATGACCTCGTCCATGCCGAAGAGTTGGGCGCCCGCGTCGGCGAGCATCTTGGCCGCCCATTGGCGGTAAGGGCTACGTGGCTGGTCGCTCATAACTGGCCTTTGTTGGTGCTGCTACGCTTGGTGTTGCTGATTTCACTCGCCAAAGAGCGTGCGGATCCAGTTCGGGAGGTACTGGGTTAGCAAGGGGCTTCCGGGGCGTCGGCGCACAGTGGGGCTGTCGCGCTGGGTGGTCGGGGCGCCACCGGGGCTGGCAGTGGCGCTGGGCGGCTGGGCTGAGGAGGTGCCGCCGTTGGGCGCGGGCGGGGCGTTGCTGGCACGGATCGAGGGGATGCGCACCTCCACAAGCTGCCCGCCGCTACCGGGACGGTTCGCTGGGGCGCCTTGGCCCGTGCCGACGTTGCCGCCGGAGCCTGGGGGCGCGACTGCATCTGAACTACTCGCGCCGGTATCGCCAGAAGCCGGGCTGGCGTTCGAGCCGGCACCCCCATTGCCACCACCACCGGAGCCGCCGCTCGAACCGCTGGTAGCTCCGCTGCTGGAACTGCCGCTGGAGCTACCGCCAGACGCACCACCTGATGTGCCCCCAGGACTTTCACCCGCGCTACCGCTGCCGCCCGTGCCACTGCTGGAGCTACTGCCGGAGTTGCCCGACCCACCGCTCGGACTTCCCTCGTTGCCACCCGTACCGCCGCCCGAACTTCCAGCGTCGCCTCCCGCGCCGCCTGTACCGCCAGCGTTGCCTCCCGTACTGCCGCTCGTACCGCCGCTCGAGCCGCTCGAACTGCCGCCCGAACCGCTACCAGGGCTGCCGCCCGAACTCCCGGCATCGCCTCCCGCGCTGCTGCCCGAGTTGCCATCTGTACCGCCGCCCGAACTCCCGGCATCGCCTCCCGCGCTGCCGCCCGAACTTCCCTCGTTGCCACCCGTACCGCCGCCCGAACTTCCGGCGTCGTCCCCCACGCTACCGCCCGCGTTGCCACCTGTACCGCCGCCCGAATTTCCAGCGTCGTCCCCCGCGCTGCCGCCCACGTTGTCACCCGTACTGCCGCCCAAACCCCCGACATTGCTTCCTGAGCTGCCGCTCGCACCGCTCGTATCCCCTCCCATGGCGGTGGGAGCTACGGCATCCAAGCCATTCGCCTCACCTACGGCGACCTGCTCCGGGGCGGCGACTGCGTCGGCGCTGGGCGCAGCGCCGCCCGCCGGCGCACCTGCGCCCGCGACACTTCCCGGCAAGGTGATCGGCGCCGGCCGAAAGCGGCCCGTGCCGTCGGGTAGCGGCAGCAGGGCCACAGCCACAGCGGCGAGTAGGGCAGGCAGCGCAAGGGCCGCCCCGCGCAGCCCTAGCTCGCGTCCGAGGCGCGTCCAGCGCGACGGCGTGAAGGCCATGGAGCGCGTCGCCGCCGCCTCGCCCGTGACTGCGCGCAGGTGCTGCAGCCGGCGCACGAACGAGGGCCGCTCGCGCTGCTCCACCGGGCCGGCCGCGGCCGCCGCAACACTCTGGGTCAGCAGTAGGTGGTAGCGATCTCTCAGGCTGAGCACTGCGGTGAACCAGCGGCCGGCCCATCCCGGCCCCCCGGTGGGCACATCGACCCAGCAGATTGCCAGCTCACGCGCCCGCCGCGGCACAAGGAAGTGCAGAGCGACGAACAGTTCGATCAGCACGGCCCAGACCGCCAGCGCCAGCCCTCCCACCCCGGCCAGCGCCCAACGTTCGGTGCCGCCCAGAGCGAGCAGCCCGGCGCAGCCCAGGGCCCCGAGCCCCAGCAGGAGCAAGTGATGTCCGCTGAACCAGATCAAGTAGCGCCACCCGTGCCGCTCGATCTCGGCCACCGTGGCTCGACCGCGCGATAACAGCCTCGTGCTGCGCCCCAGCATCCAGGCCAACATGTAGCAGCCGAACGCCAGGCCGAGGCCCCCCACGCCGACGGCGAGGCACACAGCGAGCGCTTCCACGAGCGCCCACGCGGCGAGGGCGGCGCTGCCGTACGCCAAGGCGAGGGCGGCAACAAGTCGCGTAAGCACGATAATACGAGGCTGAGACAACCAAGACGCCCTTCACGCGCGCCCCCGGCCGGGCACCGCGCACTGATTGAGCCACAAGCACGCTCTGATCTTAGTAGTACCGATCGCGCCCCTCGCCGGATTGTCGCCCCCGCGTCCTTCGCCAGCAACATCATCTGCCGAGGATTCCACCCTACGAGCTGCACCGCGCCACGATCTGCGCCTCCATGTGCGGACGCAGGGTGCGCACCTGCCGCACCAGGTCGGAAAAGCGGCCACGCCGCTCGCAGAAGCCGATCAGCTCCTGGATTTTGGCCGACTTCGTGCTGCCGGCCAGTTCCTCGTGGTCGATGCCCAACTCGAAGCAGATGCTCTTTAGCTCGTCGAGGTTAAAAGCCACGTCGATCACCCGCCGAAGCCCCACTCTGTCGATGGGCGCAACCGCAGAGACAGGGGCGACGCCAACCTTGGGTCGCGCCTCGGGCCGTCCAGCCACAGACGACGGAAGACTGACCACAACAAACAGGTTGTGCTTGATCACGTTGTTACCAGCCACATCCTGAATGGTTACATCGCCAAGCTGGCTCTGATCGCCGAAGGACAGTACCGCATGGTCCACCGTTAACCGCCGGCCGGCGAGCGCCTCTAGTAGCGCCGTGGCCTCGTGGAGCGGCAGCGAGTGGGTAGGGTGTGACGGCGTTCCATTCATCAGGGCTTGGAACAACACGGCCAGTGCTGGAATGTGTGGGTGAAGCTCTGTCGGTAGAGCTGTCTGGAGTACGTGCTCTATTGTGGCATTTCCCTTTATCATCAGCCTAACCTTAGGTATAGGTTCTTCTGGCCTCTGTTCTAGTGAGTACCCAAAAGCTCAGCAATTCGCGCTCCCTGTGATTAGGGCACAACAGAGCTGATATGTTCTCGTCCCGTGGCGCAGTGTTGGGTGAAGAAGTTTCGCCCGGTCTCACCAAAGGCTGAGCTGGATGTCTCGCCTGGGCTGGTCGATCCTAGGCTGGTCGAGCGGCCATAAGGAGCTCGGCTGCCACAGGTCGAACCCATCATGGCTTGCATCACTCATTCCTGCTTCATACCAATGTTTCGACGCGGCCCCCGAGCTACGCCTGCTCAGTCGCCTCCTCGGCCGTGCGCAGGTGCAGATCGGCCAACTGCCGCAGTGCCACAAACAGCTCGATGTCGAGCAGGACGCCGGTGGGATAGCCTTTCTGAGTCACAATGATCGGCTGTTGTGTAGCGCGCGAGCGCTTAAGCAGCGCCGCCAGAGACGAGGCAGCCTTCGAGATCGGAACCACCCCGTGCTGCAGGTCGATGGCGAGCGCCCGCTTCGAAATGTCGTTTTGGCTCACCGAGAACTCCTGTACATCATCACACTGAAGGCAATGCGAACTTGACCCTACTACACTTAATATGGTTGATCAAAGAGTGCATGTGAATAGCCAAATTTCCTCTGCTGCCGAGCCAGTGGTCAGCCTGTAGTCGCCTTCGTCGCCGAAACCTTTCCACTCGTGGCTACCTTTGTCGAGCACGAGCGGCGCTGCTGCCCGTTCTTCGCCTTCCGCATCGAGGTGCCGCCCGCGAAAACTGCCATCACGCTTTGTATCACCAGTAGCCCGGCAGCGAAGGCGCTCATCAGCGCGGAGCTGCTGCTCCCCAATCTATAGCGCGGCGCTCAGGCATTGTTCGCGCTTCCCTCAGCGAGGGCCGATCCAGAAAACGCGACCACCCGCAGCGAGGGGGAGGCCAGCCTGGCGGTCGATCTGATCGTCGAACTGCTCGCCTGCGGCGTGGCGCCAACAGCGACCGGCGTCGTGGCACCCTACCGCGCCCAGGGCCGGGCCATGCGTGGACTGCTGCGCCAGGCCCTGCCCGAGCAGCCGGAGCGCCGCCGGGCCATCGCGATCGACACGGTCGAGCGCATGCAGGGCCAGGAGCGCGAGGTGATCATTGTCTCGCTTACCACCTCCAACCCGACCTTTGCGAGCAGTATCGCCGACTTCCTCTTCCAGCCCGAGCGGCTCAATGTGGCGATCACGCGCCCGCGCAGCAAGCTGATCATCCTTGGCAGCCGTCACCTGCTCGACGCCAGCCCGAACAGCGCCGAGCAGCAGGGCTGGGTCACGCTGCTGCGCGAGCTCCTCGCCAGCTGCGCACAGCGCGTCGTGAACTATCGTCGGTAACCACCAATGGCCCAGATTCTGCCCACCAATCCGGTCGGCCCCATGCCTCCGGAGACCCTGCGGGTCTTCCGGCTGCTCACACAGCTTCCCGAGCTGTTCGTGGTCTGGCAGCGCCTGGCGATGGCCGACGATGGCCCAGACTTCTGGGTGCGCCACCAGGATAGCCGCTGCGCGCTGTTGAAGGTGGCAACGGCGACCCGTGCCGAGATCCGTCAGGCCCGCCAGGGCACTCTGTTTGCGCCAGCGGCCACGCCAGGTGCAAGCGAGCAGGCGGCCCTCGGGCACTTCTGGGCCGGGCTGGAACTGCCCGACGCGCCCTGTCCGCACGCGCTGCTCCCGGGTCTGGTGCTGTTCCCGTCGGTGCCGCATGACGACCTTGATCGTGCCCTTGCCCCGCCTCCGCCAGGGATCCATCGGGGTACGAAAGCGGATCTCAGGCCCGAGGCGTTCGGCGCCTGGCTCGACGCCCGGCTCGGCCCGCCTCTCGCACCGGCGCACACCGATGCCGTGCGCCGCGCCTTCGCCCCCGAGAGTATCATCCCAGCCCAGCTCACGGTGCGCACGCCCTTCGCGCGCGCGACGGACGCCGGCCTCACCGACGCGCTGCTCAGCTACAACCAGGAGTGGGTGCTCAAGCACGACCTCGACCTCTCCGACGAGGCGGAGGCGGCCAGCGCCGATCTGCGGCTCCAGCTGGTGAGTCGGGTCGGGGAGGCGGTGTTGCCACCGCCCCCCGCCCTAAGAACCGTGCGTGTCCGTTTCCGAACACACGGCTCAAGCCTGGGGAACGCCCCCTGCGGGACGCGGCTTCGTTACAGATAG